>OFGP01000347.1_pt1 | contig 48727 bp, 48 predicted proteins | sample 1521781 | NCBI WGS metagenome assembly OFGP01 (sample SAMEA3504113, study PRJEB24116) | mouse gut metagenome | biome: mouse gut; feature: mouse-associated habitat; material: faeces | place: Denmark | collected 2011
CGACAACAGCACCTCCGCTCCGCCTCCTGCCGATGACGGCGCTCTGGACCTGAACTCCCTCACCCTGGATCAGATTATTGAGGGCGCCAAGGCCGAGGGCCAGGTGGTATCGGTAGGTATGCCCGACGAGTGGGCCGACTGGGGCTCCCTCTGGAAGTCGGTTACCTCCACCTACGGTCTCACCCACAACGACACCGACATGAGCTCCTCCGAGGAGCTGCAAATGTTTGCCACCGAGGGGAAAGCCGGCACCAAGGACATGGGCGACGTGGGCTACAGCTTTGTGGGCCAGGCGGTCTCCGAGGACCTGGTCCAGGGCTATAAGACCTCCTACTGGGACGCGGTGCCTGACTGGGCCAAGGGCGAGGACGGCAAGTGGATGGTGGCCTACACCGGCGTCACCACCTTCCTGGTGAACACCGACCAGGTCTCCAAGATTCCCACCTCCTGGCAGGATATCCGGGACGGCGACTACAAAGTGGCCCTTGGACCCCTCAGCGGCGGCAACGCCCAGGGCGCCTTCATCGCCTCCACCTACGCCTTCGGCGGCGATATGGACAACATCCAGCCCGGCATCGACTTCTGGACCGAGATGGCGGAAAAGGGCCGCATCAACACCCTGGATATTACCAAGGCCAACTTTGAATCCGGCGAAATCGCTGTAGGCGTGGTCTGGAGCTTCCAGGGCACCCCCTACAGCAAGGAGATTACTCAGTACAAGATGAGCGCTGTGGTTCCCTCTGACGGCGCTCTCCAGAACGGCTACGCTTCGGTCATCAATAAGTACGCCCCCCACCCCCACGCCGCCGCCCTGACCCGCGAGGTCATGTTCAGCGACGAGGGCCAGACCTACCTGGCGCTGGCCGGCGCTATCCCCACCCGCGAGGACTTTAAGATTGCCGCCGAGTACGCCGACCAGGTCATCGACATGAGCGGCGTCGCCAAGGCAGTGGTCATCACCGACGCCGACGCTTACTCCGCCGCCTGCGAGACGGCGAAGACCCGCTGGGAGGAAGAGATTGCCCCGCTGCTTGTTCAGTAATCTGTTTAAATGACCCGCTGCCGTCCGGCGGTTTGCCGTCACAATTAAATTGCGGCCCGCCGCGGCGGGGTTATCCGTTCGCTTCACCGCCCGCCGGATGCCTCCGGCCCTGGCGGTGCGAAGGGGGAGCCCTTGGGGGTTCCCCCTTTGCATATCCTCTTACTTGCCCCGATATAAAGGAGTGTGCCCTTTTTGGCTAAGACCATTTTAGTGCTGCTGGATGCCTGCCGGTTCGATACCGGCACCGAAAACGCCGGCTACCTGGAACACCTGATTGATAACCGCCAGGGGGCTAAGTACCGGGTGCGGGGGGAGCTGCCCTCCATGTCCCGCCCCATGTACGAGACCACCTTAACCGGTCTCCCCTCGTCGGTCCATGGCATTACCAATAACCAAATTATCCGCCCCAGCCGCTTTCCCAACCTCTTCTCCCTCTGCCGGGAAAACGGCCTTACCACCGCGGCGGCGGCCTACCAGTGGATGAGCGAGCTTTATTCCCGCCCCGGCCGGTTCGACCCCCTGTCGGACCGGTACCAGCTGGAGGGGGAGGGCTCCATCTGCCACGGCATCTTTTACTACGAAGACCAGTATCCCGATACCCACCTGTTTGGGGACGGGGAATTTTTAAGAAGGACCTACCACCCGGATTTCCTCCTCTTCCACTCCATGAACGTGGACTACTGGGGGCACCAGCGGGGCAGCGGCAGCCCGGAGTACGCCCAGGCGATGGCTGCGGTGATGGAACACATCGCCCAGCTGCTCCCCCCCTGGCTGGAGGAGGGCTGGCAGGTGGTCATCACCGCGGACCACGGCATGAACGCCATGGGGATGCACGGCGGCCCCACCCCGGAGCAGCGCACCGTGCCCCTCTATATCTTTTCCCCCAAGGTGCTCCCAGGACGCTTTGAGGACAAGGAGATATCCCAGCTGAACACCGCCCCCCTTCTATGCCGCCTGCTGGATATTAAGCCCGCCCCTGGGATGCGGCAGAGCATAGAGGTTGCAACAAAACCCGATGAAAAGGTGAACGCTTATGATTAAAAAAGCCAGTAACAAGTACCTGTATCTTCTGGCGCTGCTGCCCTTTTTCGTGGTTGCCCTGCTTTACGAGATTCTGCCCCTGGCAACGGTGGTTTACAAGAGCTTCCTGCCCGATGCCGGCGGGAGCTTCACGCTGGCGAACTACCAGACCATTGCCAGCAAGCTGCTTTACCGGAAAGCCATTATGAACAGCCTGAAAATCTCCCTCACCTCGGCCTTTGTGGGGATTCTCATCGCCTTTTTCGGGGCGCGGGCGGCCCACGAGCGCCCCGGCAAGATGAACCGGGCCTTTACCGCCGTGCTGAACATGGTTTCCAACTTCGCCGGCATCCCCCTGGCCTTCGCCTATATGATTCTGCTGGGGAACACCGGGCTGATGGTGAACATCGGCAAGGAGCTGGGCATTTCCGCCTTGGCAAACTACGAGCTTTACACCATGAACGGCATGAGCCTTATCTACATCTATTTCCAGATTCCCCTTTCCACCCTGCTGCTGATCCCCGCCTTCGACGGCATCCACAAGCAGTGGAAGGAGGCCTGCACCCTGCTGGGGGGCACCCCCTCGGTTTTTTGGCGCAAGATAGCCATTCCGGTGCTGATGCCCAGCATCCTGGCCACCTTCAGCGTCCTTTTCGCCAACGCCCTGGCGGCCTACGCCACCATCTACGCCCTGATGATGGATAACGTCGCCCTGCTGCCGGTGCAGATTGCCGGGTGCTTCACCGGCGAGGTGCGCATCCGGGCCGGGCTGGGCGGCGCGCTGTCGGTGGTAATGATGGTGCTGATGCTGCTGATGATTCTCTTGACCAACGCCGTCAGCCGGCGGTTCCAGAAAGGAGGGGCTAGAAGATGAAGGAGAAACGCACAGCTCCGCTGGCAGTGATGCTGGTGGTGATGATCTACCTGCTCATCCCCCTGGCCGTCTCCATTGTTTACTCCCTTTTCCAAAAATGGACCGGCGTCCTGCCGGAGGGCTTCCGGCTGGATAACTATATCTCCCTCTTTACCAACGGGGAGTTTCTGGCCTCGGTGGCCCGCTCCATCGCCATGTGCATCGTCCCCATCGCCGCCACCATCATCATCGTGCTGCTGGCGCTCTTTGTCACCACCATCTATTTCCCCAGCCTGGAAAAATATGTGCAGATCATCTGCATGATCCCTTACACCATCCAGGGCGTCATTCTGTCGGTGAGTATCCTCTCCCTCTATGTGGGTTCTCCCACCTTCCTCTCCAACCGGCTGCTGATGCTGATGGGGGCCTACTGTGTGGTCATCCTGCCCTACATCTACCAGGGCATCCGCAACGGAATGCGGGCGGTGCATATGCCCACCCTCATCGAGGCGGCTGAAATGCTGGGAGCCTCCAAGCTGTATGCCTTCTTCCGGGTGGTGGTGCCCAACATCCTTTCCGCCATCATCATCTCCTCCCTGCTGGCAGTGGGCATTATCTTCGGCGACTACGTGCTTATCCGCAACCTGGCGGGTACCTCCGCCCCCAATATGCAGATTTACCTTTACCAGACCATGAAGCACGACAGCACCATGGCCAGCGCTGTTTTTGTCATCATCATGCTGACCACCTTTATCATCACCCTGCTGGTGCTGCTGCTGCAAAGCAGGGACACCAAACGACGCCAGCAACAAGTAAAGGAGTAAGGGAACATGGGATATATCCACTTTGAGAACATACATAAGGACTTTGGACAGAACAAGGTCCTGAAGGGCATCACCATGGATATTGAAAAGGGCCACCTGGTCACCCTGCTGGGGCCCTCCGGCTGCGGCAAAAGCACCCTGCTGCGGTGTCTTTCCGGCCTGGAGGACGTCACCAGCGGCCAAATCACCATGGACGGCAAGGACATCACCCACATCAGCCCCAGGGACCGGGGCATCGGCATGGTGTTCCAGCAGTACAGCCTTTTCCCCAACATGAGCGTGGCCCAAAACGTGGCCTTTGGCCTGAACATGAAGAAGGTCCCCAAGGATACCATCCGCCGCAAGGTTTCGGAAATCCTCACCATTGTGGGGCTGGAGGACAAGGCGGAGCAGTACCCCAACCAGCTTTCCGGCGGCCAGCAGCAGCGTGTGGCCCTGGCCCGCGCCATCGTCACCGAGCCCAAGGTGCTCCTTTTGGATGAGCCCCTCAGCGCCATCGACGCCAAGCTCCGCCGCAACCTCCAGGTGGAGATTCGCCGCATCCAGCAGGACTTTGGCATGACCACCATCTTCGTCACCCACGACCAGGACGAGGCCATGGTGATGTCCGACGTCATCCACCTTTTCCACAACGGCCTGGTGGAGCAGTCCGGCACCCCCACCGACCTGTACACCCAGCCGGTCTCCAAATTTGCCGCCAGCTTCATCGGCAACTACAACATCCTTTCCGCCGCCGATTTCCAGAAGGCCAGCGGCGAGGCGGTGGACTGCGCCGATGTGGCTATCCGCCCGGAAATCGTCCGCATTAACCTGGAGGTGGCGGACGAGAGCAAGCGGTTCCATATGGAGGGGAAGGTCATTGACAGCCTGTCCCATGGCAACCTGATGCGGTATACCATCCTCTGCAACGGTGTGGAGATAAACGCGGACATTATGTTTGAAAAATCCCATCTGCTGGAGATTGGGCAGCAGGTGCGCCTCTCCATTCGCAAGACCAATGTCATTCTGCTCAATTCCTAAGAGCCTATTCAAGATCACCTGGCGCACCGTCTAAACGGGCCTTTTTCCGCCCAAGCTGCGTCAAAAATGCTCGAAATACACCAAGTATTTCTCCGCTTTTTTCCTTGTTGGACGAAAAAATTCCCGTCCATCCGGCACATCCGGAGATTCTGAATAGGCTCTAAAAGCCTGTTCAAAATCTTCCATAAATCAAAGAATTACCCCTGTCCTGCCGGAGCCTCCGGTGGACGGGGGTCCTTTTTGTGCGGCATCCCTCCCTTGGGGCAGGGGAGCAGCCAGCAAAGGAAAAGAAAGGAAAAATCAGTGTTTTTGCCCTACAGGGGAAAAATCCCGCCCCCGGAACGCACATTTTTGTAAAAAAGACGGGGAAAGATGAGTTTACACCTTGCATCCCCATGGACACATATGGTAGAATAGCTTGGATAGAGTTACATCATTTAGTAGGAGGTAACATTTTTATGATTTCTGCTGGCGAATTTAGAAACGGCGCCACCTTTGATATGGATGGCAACGTATATTCCATCATCGAGTTTCAGCACGTCAAGCCCGGCAAGGGTGCGGCCTTTGTCCGCACCAAGATCCGCAACGTGATCACCGGCGCCGTGACCGAGCGGACCTTCAGCCCCACCGAGAAATACCCGGTGGCGATGATTGAGCGCAAGGATATGGAATACCTGTACAACGACGGGGATCTCTACTACTTCATGGACAGCGAGACCTATGAGAACCTGCCCATCAACGCCTCGGTGCTGGGGGATAACTTCAAGTTTGTAAAGGAAAACACCGTGGTGAAGGTCCTCTCCTACAAGGGCTCTGTCTTTGGGGTGGAGCCTCCCAACTTCATGGAGCTTACCGTGACCAAAACCGACCCTGGCTTTGCCGGCAACACCGCCACCAACGCCACCAAGCCTGCCACCCTGGAGACCGGGGCGGAGATCAAGGTGCCTCTCTTCGTCAACGAAGGGGACCGCATCCGGGTGGACACCCGCACCGGCGAGTATATGGAGCGGGCGTAAGGAAAAGAAAAAGAGAGAAGAAAGCAAAAGGAGGATGCCAAACGTGATGACCATTACCGAAAAAGTGGCCTACCTTCGGGGACTGGCCGAAGGGATGAAGCTGGACAGCTCCACCAACGAGGGGAAGCTGACCCTGGCGATTATTGATACACTGGACGATATCGCCCTTACCGTTTCCGACCTGGAGGACACAGTGGCGGAGCTTTCCGCCCAGGTGGACGAGATTGACGACGACCTGGGGGAGCTGGAGGACGAGGTCTACAGCGACGGCTGCGACGATGAGGATGAGGACTTTGACGACACCCTCTACGAAGTGGAGTGCCCCAGCTGCGGGGACATCATCTGCCTGGACGAGGAGATGCTGGACGAGGGGGAGATTGACTGCCCCAACTGCGGCGAAAAGCTGGAGTTCGACTTTGAGGATGGGGACTGCGACTGCGGCCATCATCACGAGGACTAATCTGGGCGGCACAGGCTTCTGAACCGCTAAAAAGTACAGCCAACAAGAGGGCGGCCGCATAGCGATATACGGCCGCCCGGCGACTGTCTTTTCCAGAGAGTGCAGCGAAATGACATGAGACAAGCCCGATGGGGCATTTAATTGGGAGTGTGAGGCAGTGACCGGAAAAAAGACCGGCCCGGCGTGGGAAGCAGCCCTGATGGGGATGCTCTTTGCCATGGCAATGGCTCTCAGCTTTGCGGAATCCATGCTGCCGGTGCTGCCAATGCTGCCGCCGGGCTTTAAGCTGGGGCTTTCCAATATCATCACCATGTACGCCCTGTTTATGCTGGGGACCAGAAAGGGCTTTACCATCGCGGTGATGAAGTCCTTCTTTGTCCTGCTTACAAGGGCCCCTATGGCGGCCTTTATGAGCCTTTGCGGCGGGCTGCTCTCGGTGGCCTGTATGGCCCTTTGCGCCAGGATAAAGCCTATCCAGAGGGACTACCTGCTCCTTAGCGTCATCGGGGCGCTGGCCCATAACTTTGGGCAGCTGCTGGCCTCGGTGGCCTACACCAGCACCGTTATGTTCTACTATTTGCCGGTCCTTGTTGTTTCCGGGGTAATCATGGGGGTCATCACCGGGGTGGTTCTCCGGGTGGTGGTGCCCCATATCAATAAATTGCGGCTGCCCTGATTATTCGGGCCGCCGCCAGCGACTAGAGATTTGGAGGGATGTGCAAGTGCCATCATTATTCAGCAAAGCGTTAAATGGTGTCAGTGTTAAGCACTGCAAGAACACCGCCAACAGCGCCGCTGTCAGGATGCCTGTGCCGGACAAAGTTGTGATCCCCATGATCCAGCACATGGGCGCCCCCTGTGAGCCCCTGGTGAAGGTAAAGGATACCGTGACCGTGGGGCAGCTGCTGGGGGACACCGACGCGTTCCTGTCCGCACCGATCCATTCCAGCGTTTCCGGCACCGTCACCGCCATCGAGGAGTTTATCACCCCCGGCGGCGACAAGTGCAAAAGCGTCGTCATTACCACCGATAAGCTCCAGACCCCCTGCCCCGACCTGGCCCCGCCGGTTGTAAACAGCCGGGAGGACCTTATCAAGGCGGTCCGGGCTTGCGGCCTGGTGGGCCTTGGCGGCGCAGGGTTCCCCACCCACATCAAGCTGAACCCCAAGAACCTGGCGGATGTGGATACCCTGGTGATCAACGGGGCGGAGTGCGAGCCCTTCATCACCTGCGATATGCGCCTGATGCTGGAAAGAACCGCCAGCATTGTGGACGGCATCAAGGTTGTGATGAAGTATTTGGAGCTTACCTCCTGTGTCATCGGCATTGAAAGCAACAAGCCGGAGGCCATTGCCGCCATGACGGAGGCAGTCTCCGGTATGGAGAATGTCCGCGTCCTCACCATGAAGGCCCTCTACCCCAGAGGAGCGGAAAAGGTCATCATCTACGAGGCCACCGGCCGGGTGGTGGAGGAAGGGAAGCTCCCTGCCGACGCCGGGGTTATCGCCATGAATGTGGCCACCATCAGCAAGCTGGCGGATTATCTGAAGACCGGCATGCCTTTGGTGGAAAAGATGCTCACGGTGGATGGCGGCGCTGTGGCCGAGCCCAAGAACATCATCGCCCCCATCGGCACCGCCATCAAGGATATGATTGCCTTCTGCGGCGGCTACAAGTCGGAGCCCAAAAAGCTCCTCATGGGCGGCCCCATGATGGGCATCAGCGTCTACAGCGACGACTTCCCTCTGCTGAAGAACAACAACGCCATTCTGGCCTTCGACGAGACGCAGTGCCGCCCGGTGAAGGAATCCGCCTGCATCCGCTGCGGCCGGTGCCTGCGGGCCTGCCCCTTCGACCTGGCCCCTGCCGCCATGGATAAGGCCTACCATATGGGGAACGTGGATAAGCTCCGGGAGCTGAAGGTAAATCTCTGTATGGAGTGCGGCTGCTGCTCCTATGTCTGTCCCGCGCACCGGGAGCTGGCCATGTACAACAAGCTGGGCAAGCGTCTGCTCAGAGAAGCGAAGTAGGGGGTGTGAAGAATTGTCTAATCTAAAAGTCATTGCCCCTGCTCCCCACTTCCGGAGCGGGGAAAACACCAGCTCTATCATGCTCAGCGTGGTGGCGGCCCTCATCCCTGCGGTGGTAATCTCCTTCCTGGTCTTTGGTCCCCGCGCCCTCCTGCTGGAGGCGGTTTGCGTGGTGGCCTCGGTTTTCTTCGAGTACCTCTTCCGGGTGCTTATGTGCGGCCGGGATAACACCATTTGGGATTGCAGCGCCATCGTCACCGGGCTGCTGCTGGCCTTTAACCTGCCGGTGGGCATCCCTTTGTGGATGGCGGTGCTGGGCTGCGCTGTAGCTATTATCGTCACCAAACAGCTCTTTGGCGGCATCGGCCAGAACTTCGCCAACCCCGCCATTGTGGGGCGCATCTTCCTGCTGGTCTCCTTTGGCGGCCGCATGACCACCTGGGCGGCCCCCAACGGCTACTTTGGCGTAGACGCCGTTTCCGGCGCCACCCCGCTGGCCATCCTTAAAAACCCGGAGCTGGGCCTCAAGCCTCTTCCCGATATGCTGAACATGCTCCTGGGCATCCGGGGCGGCAGCGTGGGGGAGACCTGCATTGTAGCGCTGCTCATCGGCGGGGGGTACCTCATTTGGAAAAAGGTCATCACCGCCACCACCCCTGTGGTGTTCCTGGCTACCATTGCGGTGCTGTCCCTCTGCTTCGGGCTGAACCCCGCCTATGAGCTGGTGGCCGGCGGCGCGGTGCTGGGTGCCTTCTTTATGGCTACCGATTACGCCACCTCTCCTGTCACCGAATCCGGCAAGGTTATCTTTGCGCTGGGCTGCGGCATTATCACCATGCTTATCCGGGCCTTCGCCTCCTATCCGGAGGGTGTCTCCTTCTCCATCCTGTTGATGAACATTCTAACCCCGCACATCGACAATCTGACCAGAAAGAAGCCTTTTGGAGGTGTTGTGAAATGAAAGCAGTCAAGGAATTTGTAGTACCGGCAGCGGTGCTGACGGCTATTTGTCTTGTTGTTTCTGGGGCTCTGGCTGGGACCTACCAGCTCACCGAGCCGGTCATCGAAGCCGCCAAGCGGGCCGAGGCGGATGCCTCCCGTGTGGTGGTCCTTCCCGACGGCAAAAATTTTGAGGAGGTTTCCGCCTCCGGTCTGGATAACATTGTGGACGCCTACAAGGCCGGCAACGGCGCTGGCTATGTCATCACCGGCAAGGCCAAGGGCTACGGCGGCGACCTCCAGGTTATGGCCGGCATCAGCAGCGACGGCAAAATTACCGGCGTTAAGCTGATGGACAACAACGAGACCCAGGGCATCGGCTCCAAGACCGGCGAGGCCAGCTACACCGACCAGTACAAGGGCAAGGACAGCACCCTGGACGGCGTCACCACCATTTCCGGCGCCACCGTTTCCTCCAAGGCATTTGAAAGCGCGGTGAACACCATTTTCCAGGCCTACGGCTCCCTGGCGGGGGTTGAGGTAGCCGGTCCTGAGGTCACGCCTCCGGAGACCATCATCTTCCCCGACGTCACCGATTTTACAGAGGTCGCCCTGGATGGCGCCAAGAAGGCCATCAAGGCTGGCGATGCCGGGTATGTCATCGTTATGGAGGGCCAGGGCTACAGCCACGCCGCCGGTCCCATGGAGATTTATGTGGGCGTGGGTATGGACGGTAAGATTGCTGGTGTTGCCGCCGGTGCCAACTCCGAGACCGCCGGCATCGGTTCCCAGGCGCTGGAGCCTGACTACCTGAAAGCCTATATCGGCAAGACCTCTCCCGACGGCATCGACAACATCTCCGGCGCTACCGAGACCTCGGTGGGCGTCAAGAAGCTGGTTCGGGCCGCTATGGAGCTGGCTCCCGCCCTCATCGGCGACACCACCCCCAAGGTGGATCTCACCGTTGCTGAGGACGGCTCCGCCAGCGCGATTATCGGCGCTGTCCGGGTGGAGATTGACGCTGCCGGCAAGGTGGCCGGTGTCACCGCTGCTGACGAGACTGCGGACCTGGCTTCCATCGCCCCCGAAGAGGTCAAGGAGGCTATGGACAACGCCCTTGCTGCTTACAATGCTTCGAAAGGAGCGTAAAGAATGAATAAGCTGAAGATCCTCGTAAACGGCATCATCAAGGAAAACCCTGTGCTGGTGCTGGTGCTGGGCACCTGCCCGGCGCTGGCGGTCACCAACTCCACCATCAACGGCGTGGGGATGGGTCTTGCCGCCACCTTCGTTCTCATCTGCTCCAATGTGGTTATCTCCCTGCTGAAAAAGGCCATCCCCGATAAGGTCCGCATCCCCTGCTATATTGTTATCATTGCGGGCTTTGTTACCATCGTTCAGCTGATGCTCCAGGCCTATATGAAGTCCCTCTACGATGCTCTGGGTATCTTCCTTTCCCTCATCGTGGTTAACTGCGTCATCCTGGGCCGGGCCGAGATGTTTGCCAACAAAAACAGCGTCTTCGATTCCTTCCTGGACGGCGTAGGCATGGGTATCGGTTTTACCCTGGCTCTCTTCCTCATGGGCGCCCTGCGGGAAATCTTCGGGGTGGGTACCTTCTGCAACATCCCCATCCCCGGCCTCTCCTCCGAGCCCATCGCCATTTTGGCCCAGGCTCCCGGCGGGTTCTTCGTCTACGGCTTCATCATTGCAATCCTCAACAAGGTTTCAAACGGCAAGGCCGTCAAGCGCAAGAGCTTTGACTGCGAATCCTGCCCCTCCCACGCGGGGTGTAGCGGCGCGCTGAAAGGAGGCTGCGGCAGATAATGAAAGAAATGCTTATCATTCTCTTTACCGCCATCCTGGTAGAGAACTATGTTCTGATGAAGTTCCTGGCTATCTGCTCCTTCCTGGGGGTTTCCAAAAAGCTGGATGCCGCCGTGGGGATGAGCTTTGCCGTCATCTTCGTCATGCTGATGGCTACCGCAGCCACCTGGCCCATTTTCTACTATATCCTGGATCCGATGGAGCTGGGGTATATGCAGACGGTAATTTTCATCCTGGTTATCGCCGCCCTGGTGCAGCTGGTGGAGATGATTCTGAAAAAGTTTGTCCCTCCACTGTACCGCTCCCTGGGCGTGTTCCTGCCCCTCATCACCACCAACTGCGCCATTCTGGGCGCGGTGGTGCTGAACATCACCAAGACCTATACCTTCTCCCAGTCCATGGTGAACTCCCTGGGCGCCGGTTTGGGTTACCTGCTGGCGATGGTGCTGTTCTCTGGCGTGCGCTCCCGCGTGGATACCGCCGATGTGCCGGAATGCTTTAAGGGTATCCCCATTACTCTGGTAGCTGCCGCTATCATGTCCGTGTCCTTTATGGGCTTCACCGGCATGGTGGAGAATCTGTTTAAGTAAGGAGGAAGAGAGATGCTTCAGGGAATTTTGGTCGTCTCCGGCGTCGGTTTGGCTGCCGGTGTCCTCCTTGTAATCGCCTCCAAGTTCATGTTCGTGCCGGTGGATGAGACCGCCGAGAAGATTCGGGCCTGCCTGCCCGGCGCCAACTGCGGCGCCTGCGGCTACGCGGGATGCGATGGCTACGCCGACGCCCTCTCCAAGCGGGATGGGGCCGTCAAGCCCAATCTCTGCACCCCCGGCGGCGAAACCGCTGCCAAGGGCGTCTGCGAGGTGCTGGGCATCCCCTTTGAGGGGGTGAAGGCGGTGAAGTCTGTCATCCGTTGCAGCGGTGACTTTGATACCAGCGTTTATGTGATGGACTACGAAGGCCCCAAGACCTGCCGGGCCTGCAACGCCTTCTACCAGGGCCGCCGGAGCTGCTCCTACGGCTGCTTGGGGTATGGCGACTGCGCCGAGGCCTGTAAGTTCGGCGCCCTCACCATCCAGAACGGCCTGGCTATTGTTAACCGGGAGCTGTGCACCGGCTGCGGCGCCTGCGCCAAGGTTTGTCCCAACCACCTCTTTGAGATGGTCCCTGATACCAGCACGGTGTGGGTGGGCTGCTCCTCCCACGATAAGGGCGCCTTTACCCGCAAGATTTGTACCGCCGGCTGCATCGGCTGCATGAAGTGCCAGAAGACCTGCGAATACGGTGCCATCACCGTCACCGGCAACCTGGCCCACATTGACCCGGAAAAGTGCACCGGCTGCGGCGCCTGCGTCGAGGTCTGCCCGGTCCACGTCATCCACAAGGTATAAGTCTGTTTTCTCTGCTGCCTGCCCCTTTTTTCGGGGGCAGGCTTTTCGTTGCTTTTTAACGCTGCTTGTGGTATATTTTTTGTAATATACGGAAAGGAAGGGTGCCCCATGAAAAAGCTGTTCACCATGATCCGCCGGGGGAACCTGGAGGAAGTCGCCAAGATACTGGACAAAAACCCGGCCCTCATCGCCTGCACCGCCACCGCCCCGCCCAAAAAGGACGACGGCCAGTCGCCGCTGATGGTGGCCATCAAAAGCGACAACCTGGAGGTGGCCCACCTGCTGTTGGACCGTGGGGCGGACGTGAACTTCCGGGACGCCCCCACCCAGCCCGGCAACGAATCCGCCCCCATCTGGTACAATGCCGTGGGACAGTGCTTTATGCGGGCGGGGAACACCGTCTCTGACCAGGCCAAGGAGCGGAGTAAGGGGTACTTCCTGCTGCTGCGCCGGCTGCTGGAGATGGGGATGGACCCCAACCAGAAATTCACCACCGACCGTTTGGAGCGCAACGCGTGGCAGGTGGCCCTGGATGACTACGAGCAGCACGCCCGCTCCTCCTACCCCAGCTACTATGTGGAAGAAACCAAGCAGATAAACCGCCAGCTCCGGGAGATGCTCCGGGCGGTGCTGGACGAGCTGCTGGCCCACGGGGTGGACATCCACGACCACGAGCCGCCGGAAAAGCTGGCCACCACCACCTGTATCCTCCTGCGGAACCTGGAGGAGGGGAGAGACCTCTTTGATGGCTTCTACGGCCTGGACCCGGATTCCGATGCCTTCAAACCCCACACCATCAAGTACCGGGGGAAGGAGCGGCTGGTCCAGCCCACCCATACGGTGGAGGATTACCGCCAGATGTACGAGATCAAGTGGGGGGAGTTGGAGCCGCTGCTGCGGGCTTATTACCAAAAAACGGATGAAAAACAGTGATGAGGGAAAAAACGCCAGAAAAAGTATTCGAAATTCCTAAATTCGACAGGAAATAGTTTGTTTTTTGCCTCCAGGGGTGATATAATCTATAAATAGTGTTGTCATTCGATAAATAGAACGATATATATACCAAAATCTACCAATAGGAGGCATCTCATGGAGCAGCAGAAGGTTTTCCCTACCGCTTGTTTTGGATTTGATAAAAAGGTCGTTTTAGACTACATATATGAACAGGATACGGCCGCCAGGGCCAAGGAAGCCCAAATGGAGGAGCAGGCCGCCCATCTGGAGGAGCAGATGACAGACCTTCAAAACACGGTGGAGGAGCTAAGCGCCCAGGGAGAGCTGCTGCGTGCCCAGCTTTACAGCGAAAAAGAGACGGTTGCTGCCATTCGTTCCAACTATGATAAGCTGAAATCCGACGCCGACCAGCTGGTGCAGGTGGCCCGGAACAAGGACAAGGAGCTTCAGATTCAGCTGGAGCTGAATAAACAGCTGCAGCACCGCAGCAATGAGCTGGAAATCCGCCTTGCCGCCATGGCGCAGGAGCTGGAGGAGCTGCGCGCTGGTTTAGCAGGACAGGAACTGCTGAAGGACGCCAGGGCGCAGGCTGCCGCCATCCTGGAGGAGGCCCGCCGGAAGGCGGAGCAGATTAAGGAAGAAGCTGCCGCCAAGGAGGAGGACCGTGCAGAGGAAGTTGCCCGCCTGCGGGACGAGCTTTCCCAAATCAAGGAATCGGTGGGGAAGACCCTTTCCCAGTTCGAGGGGGCCATCTCGAAGCTGGACGGGGAAAGGGAGGATGTCCGTTTTTTTCCCCAAAGGCCCGGCCAGCAGGAGGCGGGACGGGTAAAGGTAAAAAAGATTCGCAAATGAGGCTGCTCCACACCCGGAAGAGCCTCTGTCAGGTTTTGAAAGAGCGACTGCAAAAAGAGTTCTCCGGGTGGCTGTAGGTCTCCCGGTCTAGGGATAGAGAGGAGTAGATGGCGGATGCCTGTTCAGGATATATGGATCACCCTGCGGGAGATGGTAACAGGGGCCATCAGCACCTTCCGTGTCCAGGATGCTGTAGATATTGCCATTATGGCCTTCCTGGTGTATCATCTTATCAATCTCCTGAAGGAGACCCGCGCAGGGCAGCTGATAAAGGGCGTCTTTGGTATTTTGCTCCTCTATTTCTTCGCCTATCTGCTGGAGCTTTACACGCTGCGCACCGCCATGGAAATGGTGATTCGCTATGGGGCCCTGGTGCTGCTGGTGCTGTTCCAGCCGGAGCTGCGCAAGGTGCTGGAACAGGTGGGGCGGACCTCCATCTCCAACCTCTCGGTTTTCGGCACCAATATGAGCACCAGCGAATACGAGCGCAAGCAGATGATTAAAACCATCAACGCCATCTGTGATAGCTGCGCAATCCTCTCCAAGGAGAGGATTGGCGCTCTGATTGTTATGGAGCGGGAGACGAAGATAGGGGACATTATCTCCACCGGTACGGTCATTGATTCCCAGCCCAGCGCGGACCTTATTAAGAACGTGTTTTTCCCCAATTCCCCCCTCCACGATGGGGCGCTGGTTATCCGCAACAGCCGGCTGTATGCAGCGGGCTGCTTTCTGCCACTTTCCGATAATTATGAAATTAGCCGCGCCCTGGGGACCCGCCACCGGGCGGCCCTGGGCATCAGCGAGGTATCCGACGCCATTGTGGTGGTGGTTTCGGAGGAGACAGGGGCGGTGACCATGGCAAAAAATGGTAAGCTGGAAATTGATATTGGGGTCAATGGCCTCAGTGCCGCCCTATTCCGGGAGTTTGTGGCGGAGGATAAGGAAAACGCCACAGAGAAAAAGAAACTTTTCAGGAGGTCCAAACGATGAAGCTGCCCACCCTTTCGGGCATTTTGAAAAAATCCAGCTTTGTGTGGGTTCTTTCGGTGGTAATTGCGGTGATGGCCTGGTTTGTGGTCATCAACACCGCTCCGGACCAGGAGCGGCTGGTGACGGTGCGCAATGTCCCCGTGTCCATTCCCACAAACGCCCTGGCCAGCCTGGGGCTGAATATCATCGAGGGAGGAGACCCCCAGGTGGCGGTGCAGGTGAAGGGCCGGGTGATCCAGGTGGGCAACCTGGAGCCGGGGGATATCCAGGTCACCGCCAGCTTTACAGAAATTGTAGGGGCCGGAACCTATGACCTGAAGCTCACCGCCTCCACCTCCGCCGGTACGGTGGTAGCCATCTCCCCGGAGACCATCTCCATGACCTTTGACCGGGAGGTAAACAAGGAAATTCCAGTGGCAGTGGACATTAACGGCCTTTCGGTTCCGGAAAATGACTACATTCTGGGCTCTGTTACAGCAAGTCCCGCCTCCATTGTAGTTCGGGGACCGGAAAAGGAGCTGAGCCGCATCACCCATGCGGTGGTCCACGCCGAGCTGGAGGAGCCTTTGACCCGCTCCCAGGTGATTGCCTCGGAGATTGTTCTGATGGATAACGAGGAGGCTGTGGTGACCAGCAGCCATGTCACCACCGATTTTTCCTCGGTGGATATCACTGTCCCAGTAAAACGCAAGGTGGAGCTGCCTCTGCGGGTTTCCTTCATCAACGTTCCAGAGGGCTTCCCCATGGAAGAGCTGAAGTACACCATGTCCAATGAGACCATCGTGGTGGCGGCCCAGGAGCGGTCCATCAGCAAGGCCACCGAAATCATCGCCGGGGCCATTGATTTTGAACAGCTGGATCTCTCGGAACAGAGCACCTACACCTTCCGGGTGCGCCTGCCCGATGACTTTGTAAACGTCGAGAATATTGAGAATATCGTTGTGGAGTTTGACACAGAGGGCCTTTCCTCCACCTATCTGAATCTGAACCAGATCTACATTGTCAACGAGCCTAGCGGCTTTAAGGTCACCTCGATGACCCAGTCCCTCTACAATGTAAAGATTGTTGGAGAGGAAAAGCTCATCAAAACCCTAAAATCCGGGGATTTCATGGTGACAGTGGATCTTTCGGACCGGGATGTGCAGGTAGGACAGTATGAGGTGCCGGTGAGCATCTCCGCCCCCACCAGAGGGAAGGTGTGGGCCTTGGGAGCCCATACAGCGGTTATCAATATCCAGTAGCATTGATTTTAAAGCTGGGCCTGTCCTTGGAAGAAAAGGGCAGGCTCAACTCTTGAGGAGATTGGCATGACGATTTTGGTAAGCGATATTGCGGTGGGCCTTTTGGAGGATCAGGAGGAACGCTGGCAGCGGGCGCTGTGCAAGGCGGGGCTGCGCCGGCAGCAGGTGAAGCGCTTTTATACAGCCAAACGCTCGGTGGATGCCCGGCGGAAGGAGCGAATCCGTTTTCTGTATACTATCGCCCTGGAGCTGGAGGAGGGAGTGGAGCCAACGCTCCGGGAGCAGGTGCGCCTCTGTCCCCAGACCACCCCAATCGCCCCGGTTTCTGGGACAGCCCCCATGGAGCACCGCCCAGTGATTGCAGGTTTTGGACCGGCGGGGATGTTCTGCGGCCTTCTGCTGGCCCGGCAGGGCTATCGTCCCCTTATTTTGGAGCGGGGCCAGGCCATGGAGGAGCGGGTAAAGGCGGTGGAAGCCTTCTTCGCCGGTGGCCCTCTAAAGGAGGAAAGCAATGTCCAGTTTGGAGAGGGGGGAGCGGGGACCTTTTCTGACGGCAAGCTGACCACCCGCATCGGGGACCCTCGGTGCCGGTATGTCCTGGAGGAGTTCGTCCGCTTTGGCGCCCCGGCAGAGCTGCTGGAGGAGCAAAAGCCCCACATTGGCACCGACCTTCTCCGGGATATTGTGGTGAATTTTCGCCGGGAGATTGAGCGGCTGGGGGGAGAGGTGCGCTTTGGCACAAGGCTGAAGAGCATCGCCCTAAGCGGCGACAGGGTGGGGGGCGTCACCGCCGGGGGTGCTTCCATTCCGGCGGAAAATCTGGTGCTTGCCATTGGGCACAGCGCGCGGGATACCTTTGCCATGCTCCGAGAGCTGGGGCTGGAGCTGACGGCAAAGCCTTTTTCGGTGGGGGTGCGAATCGAGCACCTGCAAAGGGAGATTGACCAGGGGCTCTACGGGGAATGGGCAGGCCACCCCCTTCTCCCCAAGGGGGAATATCAGCTGAGCCACCGCAACCGGGAGGGACAGGCGGTATACACCTTCTGCATGTGCCCTGGCGGGGTGGTGGTTCCGGCGGCCTCGGCAGAAAAAACGGTGGTCACCAACGGCATGAGCAATTACCTCCGGAATGGAGAGAACGCCAACGCCGCCTTGGTGGCCTCGGTGGATAGCCGGGATTTTGGGGAGGACCCCATGGCGGCGCTGAAGTGGCAGGAGGAGCTGGAGCGGGCCGCTTGGCGCCTCACCGGCAGCTACCGTGCCCCGGCCCAGACGGCGGGAAACTTCCTGGAGGGAAGGACGGGGTACGCCGCAGGCCGGGTGAAGCCCACCTACGCCATTGGGGTGGAGGGGGTGGACTTTTCGCAGCTTTTTCCACCCAGGGTCGTGGAGCAGCTGAGGCTGGGGCTGCGGAGCTTTGGGCGCAAGCTCCCAGGTTTTGACGCTCCGGACAGCTTCCTCACCGGGCCGGAGACCCGGACCTCCTCCCCCGTCCGTGTGCTCCGGGACGAGAGCCTCCAGGCCACCCGGCTCCGGGGCCTTTGGCCCTGCGGGGAGGGGGGCGGCTACGCCGGTGGCATCATGAGCGCCGCTGTGGATGGCCTGCGGGTGGCGGAGAAGATCATCGAGAGCTATGCTCCGATGGATTGACAGAGGGAGAAGACGAGAATATGAGTATACGTGAAGCAGAAGAAGAACTTTTTGCAGCGCTCAAGGCTGTAAACCCAGACACGGTTGAGGATGGCATTATAGACGAAGCAGAATATTTGAGCGCTAAAATAAAAATTGTGTACCTTATGAAGGAGGTAAATGGCGGCAGCGCTTGGAGTCTTCGGGAATTTCTCCGGGAGGAGGCTGGGTGCGCAACAGCCTGGAATCCCATTGCCCGGTGGACCGAGGGAATCCTTTCCCTTGAGGAGGAAAAAGACTGGAATGAGTATTGGATGAGGGAGGAAGAAACGCGTAGAGAAAAGATGCTGAAAAAAATAGGCGTTGTTAATTTGAAAAAGACCTCCGGCGGCGGCTCTTCTGATAGGAAGGTGATCTACGAGGCTGCAAAGGAAAACCGGAATTTTCTCCAGCATCAGCTGGAGCTGTATAAACCGCAAATTATTATATGCTGTGGAACCGCCCAGATTTTTGCGGATATTTTCTTGCCAGGCAGGGAATGGAAATGCACCTCCCGCGGCATCTGGTATTATGTGTGGGGAGGTACAGCGATCATCGAATTCTATCATCCAGGGGCGCACGTCCTCCATTGCCTTTTGCACTATGGACTGCTCGACGCGGTGAGGGAAATACAGAAGACAGAGGGACTATGGCGCCAGTAATCGTGGAGCCGCAGCAGCCCAGCGTCGAGCCTTTGGAGGATGTGACGGTTTTTGAATACCGGGATGACCCTGGGGGAGGTTTCTGTAAGAATGGATGTGACAGTGGGGGACCTGATGAAACTGCTGGAAAGTTAGGTGCTACGTTCTTGCGTATCCCGTGAAAAAGTGGTAAAATAAGCCTTGTATTTATGGATGCCAAAGGAGAAAGGAGGCGGTGACGGTGGAGTTCATGCCCTGGAGAATTGCAGTATCCCGAAAGGATGGGACGCCTGACGTGGCGGCTGCTGGTCTTTTTTCTGCGGTGCTGAAAGCGCGGGGGCTGGAGGAGCCGGAAGCCGCCAGGGCCTTTCTGGAGGAGGCAGGCCCGCTGTACGATCCGATGCTTCTGCCGGATATGGATAAGGCGGTGGAGCGGGTCCGCCGGGCCATTGATGGCGGCGAGAAAATCCTGGTTTACGGGGACTACGACTGCGACGGCGTCACCGCCACAGTCCTCCTTTACGATTACCTGGAAAACGCCGGGGCGGATGTCCTCTACTACATCCCGGAGCGGGAAGGGGAGGGGTACGGCCTCAACCAAGCGGTGATTCATCGGATGAAGGAGGCCGGAGTTCAGCTGATTATCACAGTGGACAACGGTGTTACCGCTGTAGAGGAAATTGCCTGCGCAGCGGCCCAGGGGATGGATGTGGTGGTCACCGACCATCACCGGCCGGGGAAAGTTCTGCCGGACGCCGCCGCGGTGGTGGACCCCCACCGACAGGACAGCGTTTACCCCTTTCCGGACCTCTGTGGGGCGGGAGTGGCGTTTAAGCTGATCTGTGCCCTGGAAGGGGACACCGAGGGGATGCTGCTGGAGCACTACGGGGACCTTCTGGCTATTAGCACAGTGGCGGATATGGTGCCCCTGCAAGGCGAAAACCGCAGGCTGGTGGGGGCGGGTTTGGCCCTGCTGCGGGAAAGCGAAAATACCGGCCTGCGAATCCTGATGAAGCGGTCCGGCTTGGAGCCCCACCGGGTGGATTCGGAACGAATCGCCTTTGACATCGCCCCCCGCTTAAACGTGGCCGGACGCATCGGCTCGGTGGACGAGGCGGTGGAGCTGCTCCTCTGCCAAAGCGAAAACGAGGCTTGGGAACTGGCAGAGCGTATCTGCGCCCTCAACGACCGCCGGAAGGAGCTGGAAGGGGAGATAATCCGGGACATCCAGCAGATACTGGAAGGGGATCCCTGCCTTCTGGAGCGCCGGGTGCTGGTCCTCTGCGGAAAGAGATGGCATCAGGGGGTGGTGGGAATCATCGCCGCCCGTTTGGTGGAGCGGTACAAAAAGCCCTGCATCCTCCTTTCCGGGACAGACGAAGAGATGCGGGGTTCCGCCCGGAGCGTGGAGGGCTTTTCCATTGTGGAGGCCATCCGCTCCAAGCAGGAGCTTCTGATAAAATGCGGCGGACACCCCATGGCCGCCGGCCTCTCAATCGAGCGGAAAAACCTGCTGGAGTTTCTCCAGGGGGTGGAGGACTACGCGCGGGAAAATTACCCGGTGATGCCGGTTCCCACCCTGAAGGTGGATACCACCATGCAGCCGGGGGAAATCACCCTGGAAAATATACGGCAGTTGGACCGGCTGGAGCCCTTTGGGTGTGAAAACCCAAGGCCGGTGCTGGCTCTTTTGGGGGTGCGCCTGGGAAAAATTGCACCCATGGGGAAGGAGAAGAACCATCTGCGCCTTACCCTGGAGCAAGGGGGGGCCTCCTTCCAGGCGGTGCTGTTTGGCGTTGGGCCGGAGAGCTTCCCCCTGGAGGAGGGGGAGCTGGCTGACTGCGCGGTGTCCCTCCGTGTCAACACCTATAACAACCTGGAAAGTCCCCAGGCCCGTATTCTTTCCATCCGGCCCCATGGCTTTGATATGGACGCAAAGCTCCGTCTGGGGGCCGCTTACCAGGGCCTTCGGCGGGGAGAAGAACCCCAAAACTGCCGGGAGGGGGAGATGGACTTCAGCCGGGAGGACCTGGGGACAGTGTTCCGCTGGCTGCGGGGACATTCCCCCTGGCAAAAGGGGACCGATATGCTGGCCCACCGGCTGCGCGATGTGGTCCACTATGGCAAGGTGCTGGCGGCGCTGGATATCCTCTGCGAGCTGGGGCTGATTTCCCGGAAGATGCAGCGGGGAATTGAGACTATCCAGGTGCTCCCTGCAAAGAAAAAGGCGGAGTTGACCGATTCTCCCACCTATCGGTTGTTGCAGCAGAGGGGGGGAGCATGATGGACGAGCTTTATCAAAGGCTGGCAGAGCGGATTGAGCAAACCAACAAGCAGTACGATATGGAGCGGATCGAACGGGCCTATCAGCTGGCAAAGCGCGCCCATGAGGGCACCCTGCGCCGCTCCGGGGAGCCTTATATTGTTCATCCAGTGTGCGCTGCTATCATCCTGGTAGAGCTGGGGATGGATACCGATTCTATCGTCGCCGCCCTTCTCCACGATGTGGTGGAGGATACCGAAATTACCCTGGAGGAGATTCGCAAGGAGTTTGGCAAGGATGTGGCCTTTTTAGTGGATGGGGTCACAAAGCTGGGGCGCATCCCCTTTTCCTCGCGGGAGCACCAGCAGGCGGAAAATGTCCGCAAAATGCTGCTGGCAATGGCCCAGGATGTGCGGGTTATTATCATCAAGCTGGCGGACCGCCTCCACAACGCCCGCACCTTTGAATCCCTCCCCGATGAAAAGCGCCGGATTAAGGCGCTGGAAACCATGGAGGTCTATGCGCCCCTGGCCCATCGCCTGGGCATACGGGGGGTGAAGGAGGAGCTGGAGGATATTTCCCTCAAGTACCTGGACCCCATCGCCTACGCCGATATCGAAAGCCAGCTGGCCCTCCGGAAGGAGGAGCGCCAGGCCTTTTTGCAGCGCATCATTGTGCGGATCAACAAGCGCCTGGAGGAAGAGCATGTCAAGGCCCAGATTGACGGACGGGTGAAAAGCATCTACGGCATCTACCGCAAGGTGTATATGCAGGGCCGCAATATGGACGAGATTTACGACGTCTACGCGGTGCGGGTTATTGTGGATACGGTGCTGGAATGCTACAACATCCTGGGCATCATCCACGATATGCTTCAGCCTATTCCCAACCGCTTTAAGGACTATATCTCCACCCCCAAGCAGAACATGTACCAGTCCCTTCACACCACCGTCATTGATAAGGAGGGCATCCCCTTTGAGGTGCAGATCCGCACCTGGGATATGCACTACACCGCCGAATACGGTGTTGCCGCCCACTGGAAGTACAAGGTGGGGCTGGAAGGAAAGGACAGCCTGGAGGTGCGCCTTTCTTGGATTCGCCAGATTTTGGAATCCCAGAAGGAATCCGACGATGTAGAGGACCTGGTAAAATCCATCAAAACGGACATCGCCCCGGAGGAGGTCTTTGTCTTCACCCCCAAGGGGGATGTTATCACGCTGCCGGTGGACAGCACCGTCATCGATTTCGCCTATGCCATCCATTCCGCCGTGGGCAACCGGATGATTGGAGCCAAGGTGGATGGACGGATGGTGAGCCTGGACTTTAAGGTAAAGACCGGGATGATTGTGGAGGTGCTCACCGCCTCCGGGCGGGGCAGCGGCCCCAGCCGGGATTGGTTGAGCATTGTGCGCACCAGCGAGGCCCGCAACAAAATCCGCTCCTGGTTCAAAAAGGAGCGGCGGGAGGAGAACATCCAGGAGGGCCGCGCCGCCCTGGATAAGGAATTCCGCCGCAACCTCATCTCCCTCAGCGACAGCGACAAGGAAACCTTTTTGGCGGATATCGCCGCCCGCCAGCGGTACAACAGCGTGGATGATTTTTTCGCCGCCATCGGCTACGGCGGCCTCTCCCTCCAAAAGCTCATCCCCCGCATCCGGGAGGAGTTCCAAAAGCAGTACCGCACCCCTGTTCCGGATACCCCTCAGTTGGGGAAGATACCCCCCCGGCTCCAGCCGGCCAAGGCATCCAGCGGGGTGATTGTGGAGGGGCTGGACGGGTGCCTTGTGAAGTTTGCCCGGTGCTGCAACCCGGTGCCGGGGGACGACATCGTGGGCTTTATCACCAGGGGATTTGGAGTTTCTATCCACAAAAAGGACTGCACCAATGTGGTGAATGCGGACCTGAGCAGCGACCGGTGGGTCCGCACCGAGTGGGCCAGCACTGTTAAGGAGACCTTTAAGTCCACCATCGATATTATTGGCAGCGACCGGCAGGGCCTGCTGGCGGATGTCAGTGTGACCCTGAGCAATATGCGGGTGCCCATCCATACCTTTATGGCAAGGGAAACCAAGGACAACCATTCCCATATCCAGGTGACCATCGGCATCAGCGATTTGGAGCAGCTGCGCAGCATCATGTCCAGCCTTAGGAAGATTAGCGGCGTGGTGTCCGTCCAGCGTTCCAACCAGCCCACAGTATAAGAGCCTGGCGCGCCCTCTGAACGGGCTCTAAAAGGAGTGATAGGATGCGGGCAGTGATTCAGCGGGTCTCTTCCGCTTCGGTTTCCATCAGTGGGGAAGAATGCGCCTCCATCGGCAGGGGCCTCCTCATTCTTTTGGGGGTGACCCATGGGGACGGGGAGAAGGAATGCGACTACCTGGCGGCGAAATGTGCCGGGCTGCGGATCTTCCGGGACCAGGAGGAGAAGATGAATCTTTCAGTTTCGGATATTGGCGGAGCGGTGCTGGTGGTTTCGCAGTTCACCCTGTATTCCGACTGCCGGAAGGGCAGGCGCCCCGCCTTTGTGGACGCCGCCCCGCCCGATACCGCCGTCGTCCTGTACGAGCAGTTTGTGGAGCGGCTGCGGCAGGCGGGGTTACAGGTGGAAACCGGCCGCTTTGGGGCGGATATGCAGGTTTCACTTCTCAACGACGGCCCGGTGACCATCCTTATGGACACCCAAGAGATGATGAAAAAATAGGAGCCAAGAATGACCATTACAGAGATTCATGCCCTGCGCACCTTTGCCGCCAATTGCTATATCGTGCAGAGCCGGGAGGGGAACGCCTTCCTGGTCGATCCGGGGGCGGAGGCAGAAAATATCATCGGGTACCTTCGGGAGCATTCGGTGACGCCTAAGATGATTCTCCTGACCCACGGGCACTTCGACCACATTGGGGCGGTGAAGGATCTGAAAAAGGAATATCCCGGCTTGCCAGTCTATCTTTCCCAGAAGGACCAGGAGTTGCTGGAGGGGGACGACAAAACAGGGGCTTTGGCCCGCCGTTTTATCCGCGATTTATCCCCCTACGTTTTCCAGGCGGACGGCTTCCTGCGGGAGGGGGAAGACCTGGCGGTGGATGAGCTTACCATCCGGGTGATGGAGACGCCGGGACACACCAAAGGCTCGGTCTGCCTCTTCTGCGGCAGCACCATCTTTTCCGGGGATACCTTGTTCCGCCACGATTGTGGCAGAACTGACCTGTACGGCGGCTCCTTCCCGGAGATCTGCCGCTCCCTGGAACGGCTGGCCGCCCTTCCGGAGGATTACACCGTCCGCCCCGGCCATGAGGAAATGACCTCCATTGATGAGGAGCGGAGCTGGATTCGGGACCTGCTGGAGAAGTACCCATGCAGGTGATACTTTCTGCCCAGGACCAAAAGGATCTCCACTACGAGGTGGAGTGCATCCTGCGGATGTTTCTGCCCCAGGTCCGCCTCCGGTTCTGCCAGGAGCCGGAAGCGGGGGAAAGGGAGAGCGTGCGGATCACCACCGGCGGGGGAGAGGGGCTTGAAAATACCGTGTCCCTTACCCTGGGGGACTTTTCCGGAACCGAGGGCGAGCCTGCCTCCGGCAACCGGAAGGACACCGAAGCCGCGGTTTGCCGGTGCCTCTACCGGCTGCTGGCCCGTGCTGCTGGCAAGGGGATATCTTGGGGGGTGCTTACCGGCATCCGCCCGGTGAAGCTGGTGCGGGAGCTGCGGGAACAGGGGTTAAGCGGGGAGGAAATCACCAGCCGCTTTACAGACCGGTACCTTGCCGCCCCGGAAAAAGCCGCTCTTTGCCTGCGTACCGACACGGTGCAGCAGCCTGCCATCGCCCGCTCCCTGGCAAAAGGCTACAGCCTTTATATTTCCATTCCATTCTGTCCATCCCGGTGCAGCTACTGTTCCTTTGTTTCCCATTCTATCGAAAAGACAAAGAAGCTCATCCCGGAATACCTGGAAAAGCTGGAGGAGGAGTTGCGGTATACGGCGGCCATTGCCCAGGAAAAGGGCCTGCTTCTCCAAACCATCTATATGGGGGGCGGCACCCCCACCGTGCTGGAGCCGGAGCAGCTGCGGCGCCTTTTGAAGACGGTGAACCGGTGCTTTGACCGCTCCCATTGCGCGGAATTTACAGTGGAGGCCGGCCGTCCGGACACCATTACAGGGGAGAAGCTGGAGGCCCTGATTCAGGGCGGCGTAAATCGAATCAGCGTCAATCCCCAGACCCTCAACGACCGGGTATTGGAGGCGGTAGGCCGCCGGCATACAGCGGAGGATTTCTTCCGGGCCTACCAGCTGGCTAAGACTTTTCCGTTTACGGCTGTAAATATTGACCTTATTGCCGGCCTCACGGGGGATACTCTGGATTCCTTCCGGCATACACTGGAGCAGGCGATTGCCCTGGCGCCGGAGAATATCACCGTCCATGCCCTTACCATGAAGCGCGCCGCGGATATGATTGGGGAGAAGGTGCAGCGGCTGGGGGAGATCTCCCAGGTAGGGGCGATGGTGGACCATTCCCAGGCGGCCCTGGCCCAGGCGGGGTACCAGCCCTACTACCTTTACCGCCAGAAAAGCACGGTGGACAGCCTGGAAAATGTGGGCTTCTGCAAGGGGGACACCCCCTGTCTCTACAACATCTATATTATGGATGAGACCCACACCATCCTTTCAGCAGGGGGTGGCGGGGTCACCAAGGTGGTGCTGCCGGGGAATCGCATCGAACGGCTCTTCAATTATAAGTACCCCTATGAATATATCAGCCGTTTTCCGACGATCCTGGAACGGAAGGATGCACTGAAAAACTTCCCGCTATAGGTGGGGAAGCTGAAACCGACGGTACAAGAACCAAGTATGGTATATGATACAGAAATGAATTTAAGGAGGTTACAATTATGGCAGCATTGGACGATTTGGTGAGCAAAGCGAAGGAACTGGCAGATACCGTGGGAAAGGCCACCGGGGAGCTGGTGGACGATTCCAGGGTGAAGCTCCAGGAGCTGAAGCTCTCCTCCGAGCTGAAGGACGCCTACGAGCGTCTGGGCTCGGTGGTCTATGACAACATCAAAAACAACACCGAGAACCAGTCCCTGGTGGACCTGGTGGTGGGGGAGATCGACCAGATCCGGGAGAATATGGAAAAGCTGAAGGCTTCCCGCAGCCCCTCGGACGCTGTGGAGCGGTACTGTCCCCAGTGCGGCACCACCAACGGCAAGGAGGCGGTTTACTGCTCCCGGTGCGGCGCGCCCCTCTCCATTGTGGTTCCGGAGCCTGCTCCAGAGTCTGCTCCCGCCCCGGAGCCTGTCCCCGTCCCCGCGGAAGAGGAGTAACGGTTCTTTTGGGAGGACGCCGGAAAAACTCTTGTTTTCGCTGGATTTCGTGTAATTTCTTCGGTTTCCGCTGCTTTTGGAAGTGTTCCGGGGCAGCGGCAGCCCCTTTTTAAGCCTTTTTTAAGCAAAACAAGCCGGGAAAATACCTCCTAAATATTGCCAAACAATGAAAAAATCACAAAAGTACTTGCAAAGCCAGGCCGTATCAGGTAGAATAGTAAAAGCGTCAGGGGCCGTCCCGCGTTTTGCGGTGCGGTTCGGGGGCCATATCCCCAAGGAGGAGAAGCATGGTAGCGTTTACATGCAAGGATCATTATGATATAGATGACCTGCTGCGGATTATGGAGCTTCTCCGGGGGGAGGGCGGTTGTGTCTGGGACCGGGAACAGGACCACCACACCATCCGCAACAATTTCATCGAGGAGACCTATGAGGCGGTGGAAGCCATCGACCGGGATGACCCGGTCCTCCTGCGGGAGGAGTTGGGGGACGTTCTCCTACAGGTGGTGTTCCACGCCAGGATGGAGGAAGAGGCCGGGCGTTTTACCTTTTCCGATGTCTGCGACGGTATCTGCAAAAAGCTGGTGTACCGCCATCCCCATGTCTTTGGGGACGTTGCGGTGGAAAACTCCGGCCAGGTGCTGGAAAATTGGGACAGGCTTAAAAAGGCGGAAAAGCATCAGGAAACCGCAGCCAGCACGCTGGAGGCAGTTTCCCGCTCGTTGCCCGCCCTGGTGAGGGCCGCCAAGGTACAAAAGCGCGCGGGAAAGGTGGGCTTTGAGTACCCAAAGCTCTCGGACGCCCTGGCCGATCTCCGCAGTGAGATTGCGGAGCTGGAAGAGGCGCTGTCCCAGGAGGATGAAAGCGGCATCCTGGAGGAAGTGGGGGATGTGCTGTTTTCCGCAGCCAATGTCTCCCGCCTGGTGAAATCGGACCCGGAGGAGGCGCTGACCTACTCTACGGACAAGTTTGTCCGGCGTTTTGCAAGTATGGAACAGGCAGCAATGAAACATGGGATAGAATTGACCGGCTGTACCATCGAGGAACTCAATGACCTTTGGCAGGAAGCCAAAAAAGAAGAAAAATCTATTGGAGGTATTCTGAAATGACAAAAGTTGAACTGGTGAGCGCTGTAGCGGAAAAAACTGGCCTGTCCAAAAAGGACAGCGAAAAGGCGGTAGCCGCTGTTTTTGCTTCCATCACAGAGGGGCTGAAGAAGGGCGAAAAGCTCTCCCTGGTGGGCTTTGGCACCTTTATGGTGAAGGAGCGCGCCGCCCGTCCTGGTGTCAATCCCCGCACCAAGGAGCCCATCACCATCGCTGCGTCCCGCACCCCAACCTTCAAGGCCGGTCAGGCCCTCAAGGACGCCATCAAATAAGAAACTGTATTTTTACGGGGGAGCTGGCGCAGCATTGTGCCAGCCCCCTTTTTCCATGATTGAAAGGAAGGTGGGCAAATGCGCCTGGATAAGTATTTGAAGGTTTCCCGCATCATTAAGCGCAGGACGGTAGCCAACGAGGCCTGCGACGCCCAGCGGGTGCTGGTGAACGGAAAGGCTGCGCGGGCCTCCTACGAGGTGAAGCTGGGGGATAAAATTGAAATCAACCTGGGCCAAAGGCCCCTCACCATCCAGGTGACGGCCCTGAACGAAGTGACCACCAAGGACAACGCCTCCCAAAACTACACCATTGTGGAGGGGTAACGAACGGCCCGGTCTATTTTTCAGGCCTCCCGCATACCCTGTTAGTGTGCTTCCCGGAAGAGCTTTTTCCGGAAGCGGCCGGGATGGGACAACACCCCTTCCGGGAACTGACAAAAGGGGAGGATGGCAATGGAAAACAGGCAACTGACAGTACCCCACAATATCATCATCGAGGACCGGAAGAATGTGAGCATCAGCGGCGTCACCGATGTGGAGAGCTTCGACGAGGAGACGGTGATTCTGATGACCGACCTGGGGGAACTGGTGATTAAGGGCTTTGGGCTGCACATCAGCAAGATTGACGTGGTGTCCGGGGATCTTGCCCTGGAGGGGGAGATCTACAACATAGGCTACAGCGATGCCCAGGCCTCCGGCGGCGGGCTTCTGAGCCGCCTTTTCCGCTGAGGGGGCCACTATGGCTATCGCCATCACCCAGCAGACCGCAGTCTTTTTCCACTCCCTTCTCCTGGGGGTGGTGCTGGGCTGCTTCTACGACCTTTTCCGCATCACCCGCATCGCCTTTATCATCCCGGCCCTTTTGGTGCTGGTGGAGGACCTGCTCTTTTTTCTCTTTTCCAGCATTGTCCTTTTTGGCTTTATGCTGGAGAACAGCTACGGCCAGATTCGCTGGTTCATCCTCCTGGGGGTGGCCTTGGGGTGGGTGATCTATTACTTCACCGCCGGGAGCCTGGTGATGAAGTGCTCCGCCCAAATTATCGCTACAATCCGCCGGATTCTGGCCTTTTTGTGGCGGCCCTTCGCCTGGGCTGGCAAGAAATGCGCGGCCGCCGGAGCTTTTTTGGAAAAAAGAAGCAGGAATCTTGTCCTTCGGACAAAATCCAGCTTGAAATCCACAGTGGTTTTGATGTATAATAAGAAAAATCCCAAGGGGCGCGGGTCTTTGAATTTGCAAGAGGGCGGTGAAAGGAATGGGCAGGAAGGGAGCTAGGTCCAATCCGTTTTCCATCAACTCCCTCCTCAAATTCGCCTGTTTCTTTCTAAGCATCCTTTTCGTCGTCTATTTTGTAAAAACCAGGCTGGATATTGTGGATATGCAGGAGCAGCTGATGGCGATGGAGGAGCAGGTGGAGTTGCAGCGTCTGAAGAATAAGGACGCGGAGCTTTCCCTCCGGGAGGACGAGAAGACCCTGGAGCGTACCGCGCGGGAGAAGCTGGATTATGCCCACCCGGATGAACGGATCTTTGTGGATATTTCCGGCACGAATTAGGCCTTGCCCCGGCACAGGGGCAGGGCCTGACGCAGATTTTGAGTGTGTGGGAGGAACGGATTTGGTAGCGGTAGGAGACATTATTGCCGGCAAGGTTGCCAAGGTGACCAATTACGGAGCGTTTGTGGATCTGGCTGGGGGCGGCTCCGGCATGATCCATATTTCGGAGGTCGCAAACACCTATGTAAAGGATATTGGCGAATACCTCCAGGTAGGCGAAGAGGTCACCGTCAAGGTCATCGGCATCAACGAGGCGGGGAAGGTGAGCCTTTCCATCAAAGAGACGATGCAGAAGGGACCCCAGCCGGGCCAGGGACAGGGCCCGCGTCGGGAGGGAGGCGGCAAGCCCCAGCGGAGCGGGTATCCACCCCGCACCTGGAACCGTCCGGCTCCGCCCCCCAGCACGGGGGACGCCTTTGAGGATATGCTCAGCCGCTACAAGCGTTCCAGCGACGACCGGATGAGCGACCTGAAAAAGGTGTTGGATACCCGCCGGGGCAGCGCCAACCGCCGTTCCCGGTCCAAATAAGCAGGCAAAACAGGGGCCGACCGACTCGGCCTCTTTTTTCTGGAAAGGAGACAGGGATGCCAGAGGCAAAGAGAAGCGACTGGAAGACACAGGAGATGCCGGAGAAAAACGAGTCCTTTCCGTTGGAGATGGACCTGACCCCCCAGGAGTTTGCCCGCCTGCGCCAAGGGCATATTCCGCGGGAGATGGAGGACAAATGGTTCCGCTTTTTTGAAGATGGGGTATTTTACATCTTCCGCAGCTGGACAGGCTTTTGTATCTATCAGATACCTGTTTCCCCGGAAGGGGCGATACGGGGAGGTATTGTGAACCGGGACCCGGACCAGTATAAGGAGACAGATCCTGGCCGAGACGGGGTGATGGCGGAATATTTGATCAGCTGCCAGATTGAACGGCCGCAGACCAAAGACCTTATAATGGAATATCTGAGATGGGGGAAAGAGAAAAAATGATTATCCAAGGCGGCGTCATCCATATAGGGGATGGAACGGTGGTCCAGGAGGGGTACATCCGCCTGGAGGATGGAAAGATTGCAGAGGTCTCCTCCGGGGTCTACAGCGGAGCGGACCGGGAGGTGCTGGACGCCAAGGGGAAAATCATAACCCCCGGCTTCATCGACGCCCACTGCCACCTGGGGATGTGGGAGGAGGGGCTGGATTTTGAAGGGGACGACGGCAACGAAATGACCGACCCCTGCACCCCCCACCTTCGGGCCATCGACGCCATCAACCCACTGGACCGGGCCTTTGGCGAGGCGCTGGACTACGGCATCACCACCGTGGTCACCGGCCCCGGCAGTGCCAACCCGGTGGCCGGCCAAATCTGCGCCATGAAGACCTGGGGCCGGGTGGTGGACGAAATGGTGGTAAAGGCGCCAGTGGGGATGAAGTTTGCCCTGGGGGAGAACCCCAAGGGGGTCTACAACGATAAATCCCAAACCCCCATGACCCGCATGGCTATCGCCGCCATCATCCGGGAGGAGCTGCAAAAGGCAAAGAGGTATGGAGAGGACTGCCGCAAGGCCCAGGAGGATGAGGATGCCGACCCGCCGGAGCTGGATGTGAAGTGTGAGGCGCTGCTCCCGGTGCTGGAGGGGAAGGTGAAGGCCCATTTCCACACCCACCGGGCGGACGACATCTGCACCGCCCTGCGGCTCATTCGGGAGTTTCAGCTGGATGGGGTCATCGTCCACGGCACCGAGGGGTACATGATTGCCCAAACCATCGCCAAGGCGGGGGTGCCGGTGGTCTGCGGTCCCATTATCTCCACCAGGGGCAAGCCGGAGCTGAAAAACCTGGACCGGAGAAACGCCGCCCTCCTGCTGGAGGCGGGGGTGGAGGTTGCCATCAACACCGACGCCCCGGAGGTGCCCATTGACCTGTTGGCTACCGAAGCTGCCATTACGGTGGCGGCCGGGGTGCCGGCAGAAAAGGCCCTGACCCTCCTGACCGGCAGCCCTGCCCGCATCTGCGGCATCGACAGCCGGGTGGGACTCATCGCCCCTGGCCTGGACGGGGATATCCTTATCTTTGGGCAGGAGCCCATCGGCCTGCTGGTGAAGCCGGAGCGCGTCCTGGTAGAGGGAAGGCTTGTGCGGTAAACCAGTTTTTTCCAAAACCCACTTGTAATTTTTCATAAAATGGGATATACTTGTGATAAGGATTTTGGCAAATGGCCTAGAATCCAAATTTCGGACAAGGAGCGTGGTCTTATGATGAACATTACCTACCTGGGAAGGAAAACCACCATCAAGGATTCCTTCAAGGAGTACGCCGCGAAGCGGTTAAAACGCCTGGAAAAGTTCTTTGATGACGATCCCAATGTGATGATTGTGGTGACCAACGAGGGGGACGAGGAGACGGTAGAGGTTACCATCAAGTCCCGCGGGATGTTCTTCCGGGGGGAGAAGACCAGCCGGGACCGGCAGATTTCTCTGGACCTGGTGGCGGACGTCCTCTCCAGCCAGATTGTCCGGAACAAGAACCGCCTGGAGCGCCGCCTCAAGACCCCGGTGCCTGTCATCGAGGAGCTGACGGGGGAGCTGGAGCAGGAGGGGCCGGACACCCTGGTGAAGACCAAAAAATTCCCGGTGGCGGTGATGGATGTGGAGGAAGCCATCCTCCAGATGAATCTTCTGGGCCACGAGTTCTTCATGTTCCGCAACGGGGAGACCGGGGAGATAAACGTAGTCTACCGCCGCAAGGACGGCAATTACGGCCTGCTGGAGCCGGTACAGGGCTAAGAGGCCGGGCAATTTCCCGCCGCAAAGGCGGACAGGCTGTTTGATAAGGGATATACAGGCGGTGGGAAGCTGCAACCGGCTTCCCACCGTTTTTGGAGGATAGATGATGGAGCGATTTCAATTTGCCTGCCCCTGCAATTTTGGGCTGGAGGGGGTTCTCAGCGGGGAGCTGAAGCGGCTGGGGATGGAGGAAGTGACGGCGGCGGACGGCCGGGTGGATTTTTCCGGGACGGCGGCGGACCTGTGCCGGGCCAACCTGTGGCTGCGCACGGCGGAGCGGGTGCTGGTGGTGTTGGGGAGCTTTCCGGCCACCTCCTTTTCCCAGCTCTTTGACCAGGTGGAAAAGCTCCCCTTTGAGCGGTTCATCGGCAAAAAGGACCGCTTCCCGGTCAAGGGCTGGTCCCTCAATTCCAAGCTCCACAGCATCCCGGACTGCCAGTCCATCATCAAAAAAGCGGCGGTAAAACGGCTGGGGCAGAAGTACGGAATCACCTGGTTTGAGGAGACAGGCGCCCTTTACCAAATTCAATTTTCCATCCTGAAGGACCAGGTGACCATCCTGCTGGATACCTCCGGGGCGGGGCTGCACAAGCGGGGCTACCGCCGGACCCAAAACCTTGCCCCCATTAAGGAGACCCTGGCGGCGGGGATCCTGGACATCGCCCGCATCTACCCGGATACCCGGCTCTACGATCCCTTCTGCGGCAGCGGAACCTTTCTTGTGGAGGGGGCCTACAAGGCAAAGAACATCGCCCCAGGTTTATACCGGCGGTTTGCAGCGGAAAAGTGGGCCTGCATTCCGGGGGAGGCCTGGCGTCTCCAGCGGGAGGAGGCTCTCTCCCAGGTGCGGGGGGAGGTTACCTTCCGGGCCTTTGGCAGCGACATCAGCCCAGAAGCGTTGGAGATTACCGCCGCAAACCTAAAAAACGCCAGGGTGTCCTCCTTGGCAGAGCTGCGCCAGATGGATGTAAAGGACTTTAAAGTGCCAGGGGAAAAATCCATTGTGGTCTGCAACCCGCCTTACGGGGAGCGGCTCCTTCAGCCCCAGGAGGCGGAGGAGCTTTGCCGGGTGATGGGGAGGGTGTTTATCCCCTCGGACCAGGTGGGGTATTTCATCATCAGCGCCGTGGAAAACTTTGAGGAGCTGTTTGGCCGCCCAGCGGATAAGCGGAGGAAGCTCTATAACGGCATGGTGAAATGCCAGCTTTATATGTACTTTCCCAAAAATAAGGGGAGACAATAGATGAGCCGCTGATTTTGTGGCGGAGGTGCAACAGGGGTGCTGCAAAACGGCCGCAAATCGCATCTTAAAATTAGGGAGATTTTATTGGACAGCGTATAAAACAATTTGCCGATGGTTCTTTTTTGGAATACGACCAAGGAAAATTTGATGAATGGTGTGTTTACTTAACAAGGGGCAGCGGTGCTCCATATGCGCCGAAAGATAAGGACTATTTCAAGCAGCTACAGCAGTACGCCAGAGAGTACGGCACAAAACGTATTTATGGTGATTATGTGTAGGTCTACGCTTTAGTTGGTAAATCTGTTAAACGGGAAGATCTTGATTATATCACTTCTATATCCCAAGGCTATGCCAAAGATGCCGTAGAAATAGATATACTATATTCAACGCTCTATCTGGCGATGATCGCCGAGGAGCGAAAGGAAAACACCCATCTTGGCAAGCGAATTAAGCGTCTTGGAATCCATGTGTTGCTTATGGAGGGCAAAGATGTTAACTACGCAGCAGACTTCATGCGTAGGATGGGATGGAGAGAGATTGACAAGTTGTGTAAAGAGAGAGGATTTTAAGGGAAGATACAGTAAGACATAAAAGAAAAACCGCCTAACCATTTAAGTTAAGCGGTTTTTCATCTGGTCTGAGTGAGGTGACTTGAACACCCGGCCTCTACCACCCCAAGGTAGCGCGCTACCAACTGCGCCACACCCAGAAACAGCTTAATTATAATACCACACCTGTTTCCAAAAATCAAGAGGTATTTTCTTTTTTTGCCAAAATTTTTTTTGAAAAAATCCCCTTTCCAGTCTTGACTTTTTTTCCATTTTGAGGGATAATATTAGCGTTGCCTGTGCGGATGTAGTTCAATGGCAGAATTCCAGCTTCCCAAGCTGGTTACGCGGGTTCGATTCCCGTCATCCGCTCCACGGCGTAGCCGCCGAGGCGCGCCCTACACGGTCTTCGGCCTTGCTGGTCGAAGGCCGTTTGTCTATTACCGAAAGATTTCGGCGTCAAAGCATTGGGCGCCGATAAGCAGAAAGACCAGTTTAGAGACTGGTCTTTTTTGCTTGGAGCCCCAGGGTGCGGGGAAAAATTATTCCGGGAGGGGATGCCATGAGAAGCTACACCATTGGGGAAAACGACTGCGGACAGCGTCTGGACCGGTTCCTTTCCAAGACGGTGCCCCTCCTGCCCCAGAACCTTCTGTACAAATATCTGCGCCTTAAGCGAATCAAGGTGAACCGCAAGCGCGGTGAAGCCTCCTGCCGCCTGGCCCTGGGGGACCTGGTGGAGTTGTACATAAACGATGAGTTCTTTGCCGCCGACGGCCAGGAGAACGCCTTCCTTTCCGCCGGGGACCAGCTGGAAATCCTCTACGAGGACGAAAACCTCCTCCTGGTGGATAAGCCCGCCGGGCTGGTGGTCCATGTGGACAACGACGGGGCGGTGGATACCCTTATTAACCGCATCCTTAAATACCTGGTGGCCGCCGGTCAATATGCCCCCCAAAGGGAGAATTCCTTCACCCCCGCCCTCTGCAACCGCATCGACCGCAACACCAGCGGTATCGTCCTCTGCGCCAAAAACGCCCCTACTCTGCGGGTATTGAACCAGAAGATTCGGGAGCGGGAGCTGACGAAGCGCTACCGTTGCCTGGTGTTCGGCGTCCCTTCTCCCGCCCACGGGGTGGAAAAGGCCTTTCTCCGCAAGGACGCTGCGAAAAACCAGGTGGAGATTTTCCGCCAGCCGGTGCCGGATGGCCGCACCATCATCACAGAATACTGGGTGCTGGATTCCCGAAAAGAGGTTAGCCTTTTGGAGGTGGACCTCCACACCGGGCGCACCCACCAAATTCGGGCCCATTTGGCCTACCTGGGCCACCCCCTGGTGGGGGATACCAAATACGGCGGACGGCGGCAGAACCAGGGGCTGCCCTTTCAGCATCAGGCCCTTTGCGCCTGGCAGCTCACCTTCGATTTCCCCACGCCGGCGGAGCATCTGGAGTACCTGCGGGGAAGGAGCTTCCAGGTGAAGGAGATTCCCTTCTCTCTGGAGGACTGCGGCTTGTAGGAGGATGACATGGCACGTTATTCGGTTTCCGATAAAAATCGCTACGGCTTCCGGGACGGGCTGTACCAGACCATGGCCTGGATGGTTCTGGCCTTTATTGCGGTGGGTTTGGTTACCGAGCTGCTGGCGGGCCCTCTCTTTTACAGCCTGTACCGGGAGGAGAACACCCTGGGGCTGGGGGAGGTGGGGAATCTGCCGGAGCTGGATACGCCGGTGGCGGAATCCATCGCGGATATGGAGCGGCTGGGACGGTTCACCCTGGTCACCACCGGCACCGTCCTCAAGTACGATACCATCAACGATCAGGGCACCATCTACCACCGGCTTACCCTGCCCAGCGGGGAGCGGGTGGTGGCCCGTATCAACCAAAAGGCCCTCCAGGAAACCGATCAGGCGGGGGTTTACCGTCTGCCGGTGGGCTGCTGGAGGGAGTGGGAGGCGCCAGAGAAGGTGATGGTTTTCTCCGGCCTCCTGGTCACCAGCCACTACGTCGATATGTACGGGGATTACCGCGCTCTCCTGCCGGAATGGGAGTTTGGCCATGCCTTGGGGATGCAGATGGGGATACTGGCCTTTTTGGCAGCCGGTTTTTACCACCGTTTTTCAGGGGTGCGCCAGGGCCGGTTTGCCCCTATCTTCCTGGACAAAACCGACCCCCTTCTCCCCAAAAACGACCTGGAGCTTTGGTGTGCCTCCACCTATGCCCTTCCCCTCCGGGCGCTCCCTGGGGCGGAGGGCTGGCCCCTGATTACCAGGTGCCACCGCACCCGGTCAGAGGTGGAAAAGACAAAGGCCGCTTTGGCGGGGGAGTGGGGCGTTTATGATGCTGCCCAGGGGATAGAGGCTGTCCACCGCCTTAGCGAGCCATGGAGCTGGGGGGATGGTCCGGAGGGCGGCAACGCCGCCTGGGACCTTTGCCGGGCCAATCAGCTGCTGGGGATGCTGTACCACGCCGGAATGCTGGACCGGAACACCCTGAACCAGGAGTTCAGCCGGGTGGGGAAGGTGATCCAGCAGCGCTTTTCCTCCTGGCAGGAGCTGACCGATGAATATTGGGCAGGCTGCCCCGCCAGAGCGCGTCCCTATTTGGAGGACCTTCTGCTGGATTTGCGCACCCAGCGCTGGGGCCCCTACTCCATCCCCTGGCGCACCGCTCTTTCCTGGTCCCCAGAAGGGGAAAGCGGGGAGGAGCAGGAGGTGAAAAAGATTTTGGGGCAGTACCGCCGGACCTTTTGACAGGCTCCCTTTGCTGGATGGGAAAAAGGAAAGAGACATCTTTTGCCTGCATCCCAATGCCTCCCGCTGTAGTTTCTGTTCTACGGCGGGAGGGCTTTTTTATTCCCTTTTCCACACAAGAACATATGTGCTTTTCGACAATTTCTCGCCGCAAATTTCGTCATAATACCAAAGGTTTCGTCAATCTCCCCAAAAGAAAAAAGAACATTAGTTCAATGTTGCATTTATCCGCCAAATCGGTTATACTTTTTATTGTCAGTGGTGGAAAGTGGGTTAAAGTGGTTGAAAAGTACGTTGAAATGGTTGAAAAAACCTGAACCTTTCCGGAAGCGAGGTGGAATCGATGCTCATTGGTCAGTTTGAACATACCCTCGACGCCAAGGGACGCATCAACTTCCCCGCCAAATTCCGGGAGGATATGGGCAACCGCTTTATCCTCACCAAGGGCCTGGATAACTGCATCGCCGTCTACTCCCTAGAGGAGTGGGAGCGCTGGGAAAAGAAGCTCTCGGCCCTGCCGGATTCCAAATCCCGGCAGCTGAAGCGGTTCTTCTTCGCCAGCGCCACCGATGTGGAGCCGGACAAGCAGGGGCGCATCGTTTTGCCGGCGGTGCTGCGGGAATACGCTGGCCTGACAAAGGATGTGGTGGTCATCGGAGCCTCCGACCGTGCGGAGATTTGGGATGCGGCGCGGTGGGCCGCCGATAACGAGGATCTTACCTCCGACCAGATGGCGGAGCTGATGGACAGCTTGAATTTCTAAAAACGCAGGAGGAGGGAGAACGCCATGGATTTTTCTCATATTCCGGTTCTCCTTCCGGAGTGTTTGGAGGGGCTGAACCTCCGGCGGGAAGGGCTTTACCTGGACGGGACCGCCGGCGGCGGGGGGCATTCCTACGAGATTGCAAAACGCCTTACCACCGGCAGGCTCATCGCCCTGGATAAGGACCCCGATGCGGTGAGGGCGGCGGGGGAGCGGTTAAGCGGCCTCCCCGCCCAGGTGATAGAAAGCGACTACGCCGATATCCCCCAGGTGCTGGACAAGCTGGGGATTGACAAGGTGGATGGCATCCTTCTGGATTTGGGGGTCTCCTCCTACCAGCTGGATACCCCGGAGCGGGGCTTCTCCTATAGGCTGGACGCCCCCCTGGATATGCGGATGAGCCAGAAGGGCCCCAGTGCCTACGACCTGGTGAACAGCTGGGATGTCAGCTCCATGGCCCGGATCCTCCGGGAGTTTGGAGAAGAAAGGTACGCCCTGCCTATTGCGAAAAAGATTTGCCGGGTCCGGGAGCAGAAGCCGGTGGAGACCACGGGGGAGCTGGTGGAGCTGGTGAAGGCCGCCATCCCGCCGGGAGCGCGGTACGAAGGGGGACATCCGGCCAAGCGTACCTTCCAGGCCATCCGTATCGCCGTCAACAGCGAGCTGGAAAACCTTTCCCGCTGCCTGGATGAGGCCTTTCAGAGACTTGCTCCAGGCGGCCGGTTTGTTATTATCACCTTCCACTCCCTGGAGGACCGGATGGTGAAGCAAAAGTTTGCCGCTTACTGCAAGGGCTGTGTCTGCCCGCCGGATTTCCCGGTTTGTGTCTGCGGACACGCCCCGGAAGGGCGGCTGGTGAACAAAAAGCCCATCGAGCCGACCGAGGAAGAAAAAGAACGAAACAGCCGGAGCAAATCCGCCAAGCTGCGGATTTTGGAAAAGCTGTAATTCAGGATATAGAACAGGAGGAGCCTATGCGGAGCAGCGCCGCCAGAGTGTTGGAAGATTATGAATACAGCCGGGAATACCGGGGCGTCCGTCGGGAGCAGGCTCCCCGCCTGGAGGTAAAGGAGGGGAAAAGGCCGGATACAGGGGTTTCTCCGGTGCGCCTGCTTCTTTGCGTTATCCTGTTGGTGGCCCTCATCTCCCTGGCCATCTATAACAACATCATCATGGTGGAGCTGGGGGACCAGCTGAGCGACGCCAAGGCCCAGCTGGAGGTGCTCCAAAGTGAGGCGGTGGCCCTGCGCTCCAAAATGGAAAGCCAGTCCTCCACCCAAAACGTGGAGAACTACGCCTCCGCCACCCTGGGGATGGGCAAGGCGGATAAATATCAAATCACCTACATGAATCTGGGAGGGGAGGGCTCGATCTACCGCACAGACAAAGCCCCGGACAAGGCCCCCTCCCAGATGTTGTTGCGGGGCTTTGATAATCTGATGGAATACATGAAGCTGCGGTGAATAAACTGAATACGGGTTTCTATTTATATTAAGAGGTCAAAAACCTCTTAATATGCTATATGGAGGTTCTCGGTTTTCGGTTCTCGGAAGGGGATGGTTTTGTTGTCAAATCTGCCGGATAGCGGCTCCAGAAGAAGGCTCCTGGTGGTCTGCCTTTGCATCATCATCGCGGGCTTTGGGCTGGTGATTTATAACCTCTTCAATATCCAAATCCGGCAGGGAGACTTTTACCAGCAGCGGGCCATCGCCCAGCAGCTGCGCACCACCCCCATCACCGCCAACCGCGGCACCATCTATGACCGCAACGGCAACACTTTGGCAGTCTCCGCCACGGTATGGACCGTTCTTTTTTCTCCCCACGATATCACCGATGAGCAGGCCGTCGTCCTGGCGGATGGCATGAGTGAGATTTTGGGAGTGGACCGGGAGTTTGTCATCGAAAAGGCCAAGAACAAGAAGAATTACTACCAGATTGTTAAAAAGAAGGTGGAGAAGGAAACAGCCGATAAGGTCATCGCCTTCGCTGCCGAGCATGAGATTGCAGGGGTCAGCCTCCAGGAGGACAGCAAACGGTACTATCCCTATGGGAGCCTGGGTTCCAGCGTGCTGGGCTTTGTGAACGAGGAGAACCAGGGGGCCTACGGCATCGAATCCTACTACAACAACACCCTTAGCGGCACCCCCGGCAAGGTGGTGGCCGCCAAAAACGCCTGGGGCACCGATATGCCCTTCAGCTACCAGGAGATGTACGCCGCGCAGAACGGCAACAGCCTGGTGCTCACCCTGGATGAAACCATTCAGCACATGCTGGATAAGCACCTGGAAACGGCGGTGGTGGAGCACAAGGTCCGCAACCGGGCCGCCGGCATCATCCTGGATGTAAAGACCGGCGAGATTTTGGGCATGACCACCAAGCCGGACTTTGACCCCAATGCGGCGTATGAGATTGCCGACCCGGTGATGAAGGCGGCGGTGGAGGCCCTGCGGGGGAATGACGAGGAGTATCAGAAGGCCCTCAACGAGGCCCGGTTCCAGCAGTGGAACAACAAGTGCATTTCCGAGCCCTACGAGCCCGGCTCGGTCTTCAAAATCATCACCCTTGCCTCTGGGCTGGAGGTGGGGGCGGTGGTCCCCAGCAACCATTTCTATTGCCCCGGCTTCTATATGGTGGGCAATGTGAAGAAGGGCTGCTGGAAGACGGTGGGCCATGGGGACCAGGACCTGGCCGCGGCGGTGCGCAACTCCTGTAACCCCGCCTTTATGATGGTGGGACAGCGCATCGGCGGCGAGCGGTTCTACGACTACTTCAGCAACTTCGGCCTCACCGAGACCACCGGCGTCGATTTGCCAGGGGAGGCCATCGGCGCCTACCACACCAAAAAGGCCCTGACGAACCCCAACGATTATGAAAACTCCCTCACCAGCTCCTCCTTCGGCCAGACCTTTAAGGTCACCCCCCTTCAGCTGGTTACAGCGGTGGCGGCGGCAGTGAACGGCGGCACCCTCTACGAGCCCCATATTGTGAAGCAGATTCTGGACCCGGACGGCAACATCGTCCAAACCATTGAGCCCAAGGCCAAGCGCCAGGTGGTTTCCGCGGAGACCTCCGCCATTGTCTGCCAAATGCTGGAGACGGTGGTCACCGAAGGCTCCGGTAAGAACGCCTACATACCAGGCTATCGCATCGGCGGCAAAACGGGAACCTCGGAGAAGATTGACCAGTATAACAAAACCGGGGAGATGCGCAACGTCCTTTCCTTTGTGGGCATCGCCCCCATGGATGACCCCCAGGTGGCCTGCCTGGTGATGCTGGATGAGCCTACCCTGGTAAACGAATACGGCTCCACCATCGCCGCCCCTGTGGTAGGTTCCATTCTGGCAGATGTTCTGCCCTACCTGGGGATGGAAAAGGTCTACACCCAGGAGGAGCTGGAAAAGCTGGATGTCTATGTGGAAAGCCAGGTGGGCAAGGTGGCCCACGACGCCCAGTCCTATTACACCAGGGAGGGGCTGAACGCCAAAATCATCGGCGGCGGCGGAACGGTCCTTTCCCAGATTCCGGCGGCGGGCTCCACCGTGCCAAAGGGCAGCACGATAATGCTTTATACCGACGAATCGGCGGAAAGCGACATGGTGACGGTGCCCGACGTGGTGGGAAAGGGCGGCCTTGTGACCAACAAGCTGATACTTAACTCTGGGCTGAATATTAAAATCACCGGCGTGGGCATCGAAAACGAAAACGCCGTGGCCGCAAAGCAAAGCCTGCCTGCCGGCACCCAGGTGGCGCGGGGCACCGTCATCACGGTGGACTTTGCCGACACCACCTTGCGGGATAGCTTCTAACTGCTGAATCTGGGGCGTTGCCCCAGCCCCCGCTTCTTTTTCTTCTTGCAAAAGAAGAAAAAGAAGCAAAAAGAAGAATGGCAAAAGGTACAAACAGGCGGGGGAAGGGCCAAGGGGCTTTGAGGTACGAGAGGCCCAGAAAGGGGCGAATTTATGGTACTGAAAGATTATCTGGCAGGGGTCAGGTACAAAACCGCGATGGCGGAAGAGGAGCTGGAACGGCTCCCGGTGACCTCGGTGACCAACGATTCCAGGCAGGTGCGGAAAGGCAGCATCTTCGTCTGCATCCGGGGCGGGCGGTTTGACGGCCACGATAAAGCCGCCGGGGCGTTGGAGGCGGGGGCCGCCGCCATAGTGGTGGAACGGGACCTGGGGCTTCCCCGCCAGATTTTGGTGGAAAACACACGGGCAGCCTACGCCCTTCTTTGCGGAAATCATTTTGGCAATCCCGCCAGCCGGCTGAAACTCATTGGGGTCACCGGCACCAGCGGCAAGACCACCGTGGCCTTTCTCATAAAGAGCATCCTCCAGGAGGCGGGGGAGAAGGTGGGGCTTATTGGGACTATCCACAACGAGATTGGCCAGTGGGAGTTCCCCGCCAAGCATACCACCCCGGACCCCTACCAGCTGCACACCATGCTGGAGCGGATGGCGGAGGCCGGGTGCCGCTACGTGGTGATGGAGGCTTCCTCCCACGCCCTGGACCAGCACCGGCTGGAGGGCTGCCGCTTTGCCGCTGCGGTTTTCACCAATCTTTCCCAGGACCACCTGGATTACCACGGCACCATGGAAAACTACTTTGCCGCCAAGAAGAAGCTCTTCGCCATGGCGGACACGGCTGTGGTAAACCTGGACGATTCCAAGGGGTTGGAGCTGGCCGAGGAGCTGGGCCCGGAAACCGTCACCTTCTCCCTGGAGAAGGACGAGGCCACCCTCACCGCCCGGAACATCACCTCCAACGTCAAGGGGAGCAGCTTCCTTTTGGTGGGGGAGAAGATTATCCAGCGCACCCGCATCGGGATGCCGGGGCGCTTTTCTGTGAGCAACGGGATGGCCGCCGCTGCCGCCTGCTATGCCCTGGGTATTCCGCCAGAAAAGATAGTGGCAGGTCTGGCGGCTTGTCCCGGCGTGCCGGGCCGGGCGGAGGTGATACCCGCCCCTGTGGACTTTACCATCATCCGGGATTTCGCCCATGCGCCGGAGGAGCTGGAGCAGATTCTTACCACCCTGCGGCCCTACAAAGGAGAGGGACGGCTCATCACCCTCTTTGGCTGCGCCGGGGACCGGGACCGCACCAAGCGGGCCGCCATGGGGGAGATTGTGGCAAAAAATTCTGACCTGGCTATCCTCACCTCCGATAATCCCCGCACCGAGGACGAAGGCCAAATCATCGACGACACCCGCCCCGGTCTTTTGCAGCACAAAACCCCCTATAAAATCATCCCCGACCGGTACGAGGCGGTGAAATGGGCCTTGGAACAGGCACAAAAGGACGATATTCTTCTGCTGGCCGGCAAGGGCCACGAGGACTACCAAGTGCTGCGGGAGGAGACCGTTTACTTCGACGAGAAGGTGCTGGTGCAGCAGCTTCTGGCGGAGATGGGACAGGGGTGACCTCCGGAGAAAGGGACTACAGATGTGAAAACGATAGGAAGAAGGAAATGGCTCATTCTGCCGGTTTTGTTCCTTATCCTGCCCGCCGCAGTTTTCTTTGGCAGCAGGGCTTGGGAGCAGTACCGCAGCACCCATTATAAAAGCGTGGTAGAGATTCTGTATTGCTACCCGGAGAGCAATTTCGTCCTGGCGGCGGGGCTGGAGGATGACAAAGTAACCGAAGGCCTTTTCACCTTCTCCTGGCCGGAGAAAAATACCGACCCGGCGCTGAAACGCCCCGGCATGGTGGTGGAGCTTACCGGCCCGGAGTGGATCAACATCACCTATCCCGCACAGTACCATCATGTGCTGGCGGTGAAGAAGGTGGAGGAGCGGCCGGACTTTGTGGAGCTGCATTACGACCGTATCCTGGCAGAGTACCTAGCAGCCTATGAGACCCCGGATGGAACGACCCTTTTCGACTTCCTTCAAACCCAGGAGGGACTGAATACCGCAGAGCGGGCAGGACTCCATTACCGCATAGTCTGCGAGTTGGGTGTCTTTTGAATAAACTGCGATAAAGGTGGGAACGACCCAATGGAAAAACTGACCATCCGCGAAATCGCCCAGGCGCTGAAAATTCCCTGCCCCATGGACGGGGAGGTGACGGGCATCTGTACCGATTCCCGGCAGGTGACGCCCGGCTGCCTCTTTGTGGCTATCCAGGGGGAGAATTTTGACGGCCACGACTTTGTCCGGGGGGCCATCCAGCGGGGGGCCGTCTGCGCTTTGGTCCACCACCCTGGGGACTACCCGGAGGGAAGGACCCTGCTGGTGGAAGATACCCTAAAGGCTCTGCTGGCCCTTTCCGCCTGGTATCGGAGCAAAATGCCGGTCCGGGTGGTGGGCATCACCGGCAGCGTGGGCAAGACCACCACCAAGGAGATGACGGCGGCGGTGCTTTCCACCCGCTTTTCCACCATAAAAACCCAAGGGAACCTGAATAACGAGATTGGAGCGCCCAAAACTCTCTTTACCATTGAAAAAGACACCCAGGCGGCGGTGGTGGAGATGGGAATGACCGGACTGGGGGAGATTCAGGACCTGGCCCTGGCGGCAAAGCCGGAGATGGGCATTATCACCAACATCGGCGTTTCCCACCTGGAGCGCCTGGGTACAAGGGAAAACATCCTCCGAGCCAAGCTGGAGCTGGCGGAGTGTCTCCCCGATGGGGCTCCCCTTCTCCTGTGCGGGGACAACGACCTGCTGCAAAAGGTAAAAATTCCTCGTCTTTCCATAATTTTCTATGGAATCGACAACCAAAGCTGCTCCATCTGTGGTACAATAAAGAACACTACGCCCTTTTCCACCGGATTTTCTATTGCCTGGGAGGGAAAAAGCTACGACGCCTTCATCCCTGGCGCGGGGAAACACCTGGTGCTGGCCGCCCTGGCCGCCTTCGGGGCAGGGGTGAGCATGGGGATGAAGCCGGAGGAGGCGGTGGCTGCCCTCCGGGATTACACCCCCTCCGGGATGCGTCAGAAGGTGGTGGAAAAAGGGGGAGTCACCGTGGTGGAGGACTGCTATAACGCCAGCCCCGATTCCATGGCCGCCGCCTTGGATACCCTGGGCCGCTTCCCGGCGGCGGGGCGGCGGATTTTCGTGGTCTCGGATATGCTGGAACTGGGGGAGAGCGCCCCGCAGCTCCACTACCAGGTGGGGGAGCAGGCCGCCCAAAGCGGCGTGGACCTCCTGCTGGCCTGGGGGGAGCTTTCCCAGGAGCTGGTGCGGGGGGCGTCGGAAAAGGGGATCCGGGATGCCCGCTTCTTCTCCCAAAAGGAGGCGCTTACCAGGGCGGTGCTGGAGACAGTACAGCCTGGAGACCTGGTTTGGTTCAAGGGCAGCCGGTGCATGAAGCTGGAGGAAGTGGTGGAACAGCTGTACCAGAAGCTGGACCCCCAAAAGGACTGAGCAGCAAAGGAAACGAAACGGTACGAGCCTGGGATTCCAGGCAGTTGTTTTCCGCCTGGCGCTTTAACAGGGCCAGGTAGGACGAGACGGCGGGGACACCCCGCGAACGGATGTGGATATGGACAGAATTTGGATCATCATGGCAGTGGTGCTGGCCTTCGCCATCACCGCAATTTCCGGGATGTGGTTGCTGCCCATCCTGAGAAAACTCCACTTTGGGCAGACTATTTTGGACATCGGCCCCCGGTGGCACAAAAATAAGCAAGGCACCCCCACCATGGGGGGGATTATGTTTATCTTCGGCATTGTCCTTTCGGTGGTGGTGAGCTTCCTGCTGATGCAGCTGGGGGGTGGCGGAACCGCCCGGCCGGATAGCGCCGCCATCAAGGCCCGGCTCTTCTACGGACTGATGCTGGCAATCGCCTTCGGCCTCATCGGCTTCACCGACGACTACCTGAAGGTGGTGCGCAAGCAGAACGAGGGACTGACCCCCAACCAGAAGCTGTTTTTGCAGCTGCTGTTCGGAATCGGCTACCTGGCCCTGCTGCACGTCAGCGGCAACCGCAGCACCGTCCTAGTGGTGCCCTTTGTGGGGATGCTGGATATCGGCTTTCTTTACTATCCCTTTGCCCTCTTTGCCATCCTGGCCCTTTCCAACGCGGTGAATTTTACCGATGGACTGGATGGTCTCCTCTCTTCGGTGACCTTTGTGGTGGCTATCGCCTATATGATTCTCACCGCGATTTTAGGACAGTGGGAGATGGGCATTCTGGCGGCGGCTATGGCCGGGGGCTGTCTGGGCTTTTTGGTGTGGAACTTCTACCCCGCCAAGGTCTTTATGGGGGATACCGGCTCCCTTTTCCTCAGCGGCCTGGTGATTGCCCTCTGCTTTGGCACAGGGCTGCCCCTCTTTGTCCTTCTCATCGGGGTCATCTATGTGGTGGAGATGGCCTCAGTGGTAATTCAGATGACCTACTTTAAGATTACCCACGGCAAGCGCATCTTTAAGATGAGCCCCATCCACCACCACTTTGAGTTGTGCGGCTACACCGAAGTGCAGATTGTCACCGCCTTCGCCCTGGTCACCGCCGCAGGCTCCGCCCTGGCTATCTGGGCCGCCCTTACAATGTGATCGAACCAATCATCCGGAAAGGAGATGCTCCCTATGGAAAGCAGGACCACCGCCCGCAGGGCGTCCATCAAGCGGGCAAAGGGGAACATCGATCTCACCTTTCTGGTGCTGGTGCTTACCCTGCTGGTTTGCGGGCTGGTGCTGATGTTCTCCGCCAGCTACGCCTACGCCTACTACTACGAGGGCAACAGCTTCCACTACATCACCCGGCAGCTGGTTTGGGCGGGGTTGGGCCTTGGGGCTATGGCCTTCCTTTCCACTTGGGATTACCATATTTGGCATCGCTTTGCCTGGCTGGCCTTCGGCGTCACCGTTGTGATGCTGGTCATCGTCTATTTTATGCCCGAACGAAACGGCGCCCACCGGTGGATCTTCATCGCTGGGCAGCAGTTCCAGCCCACGGAGATTGCCAAATTTTCGGTGGTACTGCTCTTTTCCCATATGATTTCCCTGAACCACGATAAGATGAAAACCTTCCAATACGGCATCCTGCCCTATGGCATCATCCTGGTGATTTACGCCGGCCTGATTATCTTTGAACCCCACCTTTCCGCTACCATCCTCATTATGGGCCTGGGCGTGGTGCTGATTTTTGTGGGTGGGGCCAGCCTCAAGTGGTTTGGCTTGGGTATGGCAGGGGGTGTATCTTTGGCAGCTATCGCCATGATGATCCCCTCCATCAACGAGCGGGCCATGTACCGCATCAACGTTTGGAAGGACCCCTTTATCGACCCCAAGGTGGCGGGCTTTCAGACCATCCAGTCCCTCTATGCCATTGGCTCCGGAGGGCTGATGGGGGCGGGCATCGGCAACTCCCGCCAGAAGTATCTCTTCCTTCCGGAGCCCCAGAACGACTTCGTCTTTGCCATCATCTGCGAGGAGCTGGGATTTGTGGGGGCGGTGCTCATCATCCTGCTTTTCGCCCTCCTCATCTGCCGGGGGTTTATGATTGCCGTGAAAGCCAGGGACCGGTTTGGGATGCTGCTGGCCACCGGCCTCACCGCCCAGGTGGGCATCCAGACGGTGCTGAACATCGCGGTGGTCACCAACACCATCCCCAATACCGGCATCAGTCTGCCGTTCTTCTCCTACGGAGGCTCCGCTCTCTCCATGCTGCTGGCCCAGATGGGCATTATCCTTTCAATATCCCGACAAACCGCTTTGGAAAAGGAGTGATGTAATATGAAGGTCTTGTTTGCCTGCGGGGGGACAGCGGGGCATATTAACCCCGGTCTCTCCATCGCCGCCGCCTTGGGCAGCCGCTGCCCGGATATACAGATTCGCTTTGCCGGTAATCCGGATGGAATGGAGGCCCGTCTGGTGCCGGGGGCCGGGTTCGAGTTTGTCCCCTTTAGGGCCATGGGCATCCAGCGAAGGCTTACCCCCTATAACATCTACCGGAACGCGAAGTCCGTCTGTCTGCTACTGACGGCGCAGGCGCGGGCCAAGAAGGTGATTCGGGCCTTTGGGCCGGACCTTGTGGTGGGCACCGGAGGATATGTCAGCGGCCCCATTCTGCTGACAGCGGCAAAAATGGGCATCCCCACCGCCACCCATGAGCAGAATGCGTTTCCCGGCGTCACCACCAAGCTCCTGGCAAAACAGGTGGATAAGGTGCTGTTGGCGGTGGAGAAGGCCAAGGAATATCTCCCCAAGGAGGCGGCGGGGAAGTGCATAGTCACCGGCAATCCGGTGCGCCCGGAGATACTTACCGAGCGCCGGGAGGAGGCTCGCCGGAAGTGCGGCGTGCCGGAGGGAAAGCTCTGCATCCTCTCCTTTGGCGGCAGCCTGGGAGCCCAGCGGGTGAACGAGGCGGTGGCCGACGTGATGGCCTGGCATATAAAAGAAGGGAAGCTCCACCACATCCACGCCACCGGCCAGTACGGGGTGGAGCTGCTGCCCCGGCTGCTTCAGGACCGGAAGGTCCCCTATTCGGACAACCCCTGTTTGGACATCCGGGAATACATAGACGATATGCCCGCCTGTCTGGCGGCGGCGGACCTGGTGATCTGCCGGGCGGGGGCCAGCACCCTCAGCGAGCTGGCGGCAGCAGGCCGGGCCTCCATCCTTATCCCGTCCCCCAATGTGGCGGAAAACCACCAGTACCACAACGCCATGGTGCTGCAAAATGCCGGGGCGGCCGTTGTTCTCCAGGAAAAGGAGCTCACTGGGGAGGCGCTGGTAAAGCTGGTGAAGGAGCTTACCCAGGATCCGGCCCGGCTGCGGCGGTTGGGGGAAAACGCCAAAAAGATTGCGGCTCCGCGGGCGGTGGAGGAGATTGCGGACCAGCTGCTGGCGCTGGTGCAAAAGTAACCATTCCCACAGCAAGAACATAGGATACGAACGCAGGCGGCCCCTGTGCGGGACGCCTTGAATACCCCGGAGAAGGGAGCAGAGAAGAAAATGCCCTTTTTTCGGGGACAGAGAGCGGGTGTATCCATGTCTCATTACATAATTCGGGGCGGGAACCGGCTGACCGGGACGCTGGCAATCCATGGGGCAAAAAATTCCGCCCTCCCCATCCTGGCCGCTGCGGCGGTCTGCGGGGATTCAATGATCCACAACTGTCCCCACCTCACCGATATTTCGGTGGCGATGGAGATTCTCCGGCACCTAGGCTGCCAGGTGGAGCGGCAAGGGGACGCCATTGTCACAACCCGCGCCAGCGGCGGGGATTGCCGCATCCCAGACGGGCTGATGGGGGCCATGCGCTCCTCCATCGTCTTTTTGGGGGGGATGATTGCCCGCCACGGCTGCGCGGAGCTGACCCTGCCGGGGGGGTGCGAGCTGGGGGCAAGGCCCATCGACCTGCACCTGGGCGCCCTGGGCCAGATGGGAGCCAGCATCACCGAAAGCGGCGGACGG
>OFGP01000348.1_pt1 | contig 48500 bp, 36 predicted proteins | sample 1521781 | NCBI WGS metagenome assembly OFGP01 (sample SAMEA3504113, study PRJEB24116) | mouse gut metagenome | biome: mouse gut; feature: mouse-associated habitat; material: faeces | place: Denmark | collected 2011
TTCCCCCAGCCGCTTTGGCCCGGGGGGCGCCAGCCGGTACGGCTTGTTGTATTCTGTGAAGGATGCTGCCAGCTTATTCCAGCACAGGGTAATTATAGCACGGATGAAACAGAAACTCCAGAGATAAGCCACGGCATTTTTTCGGCGGGGAAACCCGCAAGGCAGCGTCCACCCTCTTTGGGAAGGGCGGACGCTGCCTTGCGGCGCTATTTAAAATTTCCCGGCACGGTTGGGTCCGGAGCCGTTATCCCGGCGATGCCGTCACAAAGGCGGGCGAAGATTCGGGCCGGAAGCTCGCTCCCCTCGCCGCCCCCCTCCGCCAGAATCACCACGGCGTATTGGGGCTTTTGGGCGGGATAGAACCCGGCAAACCACCCGTGGAGCACCTCCTCTTCCCCCTGGAACACCCCTGTCTGGGCGGTGGCGGTCTTTCCCCCCGCCCCGCCCCGGTCGGGACGGGCATGGGTGCCGCTTCCCCGCTCCACCACCCCGATGAGCATTTCCCGCAGGGCGGCGGCCGTTCTCTCGGACATAATCCGGCGGCTGGGGCCGTTTCCATCCCGACGCTCCTCCAGGCTCCCGCCGTCCTGGGTAGTCCCTAGGTAGACTGTGGGGGTGACCGAATACCCCCCGTTGGCGATGGAGGCAACCATCTGGGCCACCTGGACCGGGGTGGCGGTAAGCTCCCCCTGGCCGAAGGAAAGGTTCGCCAGGGCCCCGTCCCGCAGCGTCTCCGCCGGCGGCAGTTCCCCAGACGCGGCTATCACCCCCTCCGCCAGGCGGACCGGGGAGCCAAAGCCCATGCCATAGGCCATGGACCACAGGGCCTTCCCCCCCACCTGCATCCCCAAGTTGATGAAATAGGGGTTGCAGGATTTCTCCAGGGCCTCCGGCATGGTGAGGCTGCCGTGTCCATAGCGGTAGTGGCAATGGTACTTCTGCTCCCCCAGCTGGTAGTACCCGCCGCACTGGTGGCTGTAGCCGCTTCCATATCCCTGCTCCAGGGCGGCGGCGGCCACACAGAGCTTGAAGGTGGATCCAACGTTATAGGCCCCCAAGGCCCGGTTGAAGAAGGGGCTGTCCTCCGCCTCCAGAAAATCCTCCATGCGGGTAAGGTCGTAAACCGGGCGGCTCACCATCGCCAGCAGCTCCCCCGTCTTCACATCCATCACCACGGCGGCCCCTTTGGGGACCTCCTCCATCGCCTCCTCGGCGCACTGCTGGATGGCCCGGTCCAGGGTGAGAACCACCCCTCCCTGGGGAGCGGTCCGCTGGTCCACCACCTGGGAGGCGGTCCCCTCCACCGCGCTGCGGTTGGCATCCACAAAGTACCGGGCGTAGACGCTGCCTCCCATCCCCCGCAAAAGCTCGTCATACCCCTTTTCCACCCCGGTCACCCCGTGGCCGCTTTCATCCACATACCCCAGTAAATGCACCGCCGGCTGCTCCCCGGAATACCGCACCGGCAGCTGAAAGGCCGCCACCCCCTTCGCCAGGGGGAGCGGCAGCCAGCGCTGGCTGCGCACCACCATGGGCCGCCCCTGGCGCAGCACCTCCAGGGCGCCGGAAAGCTCCTCCTGGGGGAGGACCTCCCGCAGCAGCTCCATCCCCTCCGGGGTGGGGGAAACCGCCAGGGCGGTTTGGTAGCTCCGGTTCACCAGGGGCTTTCCGTGGCGGTCGTAGATGGTCCCCCGGCTGCTGCCCAGCTCCAGCAGGGAGGTGCTCTGCCGGACCGCCGCCTGGGCCAGGCTCTCCCCCTGCCCCAGCACCGAAAGGCGCACCATCAGCACCGTCATACAAAGGAGCAGAAACCCATGGAGCCAAACCACCCGCTTTTCCATTCCCTTTCATCCCCCTTCCACTGCTGTATTATTTTCCCGGATGCCTTTCCTTATACCCCCGGCCCGCCTTTGACTTCCCGCGTAAAAGGTCGTAAAATAAGAGAAAACCTTTTCGTTCTAAAAGGAGGGCGGCGGGGATGCGCTTTCTTCATCTTTCCGACCTGCACTTTGGCAGAAGCCTTTGCGAATACAGCCTGCTTCCCGACCAGGAGCACTGGTGCCGGGGACTGCTGCGGCACCTGGAGGCGAAGCGGTACGACGCCGTTCTCATCGCCGGGGACCTGTACGACCGGGCGGTACCCAGCGGCGACGCGGTGGCCCTCTGCGACTGGTTTTTGGGGGAGCTGGCGGGGCGGCTCTCCCTGCCGGTGCTCTGCATCGCCGGCAACCACGACAGTCCCCAGCGCCTCAGCTTCGCCTCCTCCCTCTACCGGGCGGGGGGCTTGTATATGGCGGCCATCCCCCGGCGGGAGCTGTGCCGGGTCACCCTTGGGGACCAGTGGGGGGAGGTGGACTTCTTCCTGCTGCCCTACCTCACCCCCGGAGACGGGCGGGGGCTCTTTCCGGGGGAGGAAATCCGCACCTTCCAGGATGCCTATGCCGTCCTCCTCCGGGAAAACCGGGGGCTTTTGGAGCGCTGCCCCCGGAAGGTGCTGCTGGCCCACGGCTTCTTCGGACGGGGGGCGGAGGGGCAGGATATGGAGCTTCTCACCAGCGATTCGGAGGTAAGCGTCGGGGGAAGCGACCTGGTGGACGCCTCCCTCTTTGATGGCTTCAGCTACTGCGCCCTGGGGCATCTCCACGCCTGCCAGCAGGCGGGCAGCCCTCGGATGTGGTACAGCGGCAGCCCCCTTAAATACTCCGTCTCGGAGGAAAAGCAGGCAAAGGCCGCCCTGGCGGTGGAGCTGGACGGGGCGGGGGCTGTCTGCGTCACGCCGGTATCCCTCCCCGCTCTGCGGGATGTGCGCACGGTGCAGGGCACCATGGAGGAGCTGCTGGCCCCCACCGGCGGCGGCTTTTCCTCCAACGACTATGTCCAGATTACGGTGCTGACCCAGGGGACGGTGCTGGGGGCCTCCCGGCAGCTGCGCAACGTCTACCCCAATTATCTACAGATTCGTTACCAAAACCCCGCCCTGCAGGAGCTTTCCCTGGGGGGAGCGGAGCGGCTGGCCCGGCTCACCATGGAGGAAAGCTACCGGCGGTTTTACCGCCAGGTGATGGGGCAGGAGCTTTCCCCGGAGGGGTGCCAGGTTCTGAGAAGCCTTTGCCAAAAAGCGGAGGAAAGCCGGGAGGAGGAGATGCTGTGAAACCGCTCAGCCTGACCTTAAGCGCCTTTGGACCCTACCGGGAGGAAGAGACTTTGGATTTTTCCGCCGCCTGGGAAAGCGGGATTTTCCTCATCAGCGGCCCCACCGGGGCGGGAAAAACCACCCTCTTTGACGCCATCGCCTTCGCCCTCTACGGCAAGGCCAGCGGCACCGCCCGCCAAAGCGAGGACTTCCGGTGCCACAGCGCCGCCCCCAGCCGGGAATGCTTTGTGGAGCTGCGCTTCCTCCTGGAGGGGAAGACCTACACCGTCCGCCGCCGCCCCGCCCAGCAGGCCCTTGGAAAGAGGGGCAAGCCCACCACCCTTGCCCACCAGGCAATTCTCACCCTCCCCGACGGGCGGGTGATCGACACCCTCACCGAGGTGGGGGATACCCTCCAAGCCCTTCTGGGCATCAGCTGCGAGCAGTTCCGGAAGATTGTCATGCTGGCCCAGGGGGAGTTTAAGCAGCTGCTGGAGGCCCCCAGCCGGGAGAAAAGCACCCTCTTCCGCAAAATCTTCGGCACCGCCCAATACGACGCTTTCACCGCCCGTCTCCAGCAGGCCCAGCGGGAGCTGGAACAGCAGCTGGGGGAGCGGGGGCGGCAGATGGACCGGCTGGTGGAGGGGCTCCTTCGGGAGGGGGTGGAGGCCCTGGCGGCCTATCCCAACCCCTCCACCCTGCCCACCGAGACCCTGGCGGGGCTGGTGGAGCCGGTTCTGGCCCAAAGGGAGGAGGCCCAAAGGGCCCTGGAGGCGTCCATCCGGGAAACGGTAGCCCAGCGGGAAAAGCTGGACCTGGCCGGCGCCCGGATGCTGGCAAAGCGCTTTGGGCGGCGGGGGGAGCTGGCGGCCCAGCGGACCGCCCTCCAGGCGTCGGCGGGGGAATTTGCGGAAAAAGCCCTTCTCCTGCGGGCCATCGACGCCGCCGAAAAGGTGAAGCTGCGGGAAAACCACCGCAGCGCCATCCTCGCCTCTGTCCAGGGGCACCGGCGGGAGGCCGGGGAGCTGGAGAAAAAGCTGCAAAAGGAGCAGAAGGCTCTGGCAATCTTACGGCGGGAGCTGCTGGAAAAGCCCCGGTGGCAGAAGGAGCTTTTGGAGCTGGAGGGGCAGCTGGAGCAGCTGAAAAAGGCCCTTGCCCTTTTGGAGCAGCGGGAAGGGCTGCAAAAAAGTCTGGAGCAGCTGGCGCGGGAGGAACAGGCTTTGCGCCGCCGGGAAAGGCAGGCCAGCCTGCTGGTGGACTACTGCGCCCTGGGGGAGGATTCCCGCCGCCGCAGGGCCCTTTTGGAGCAGGGACAAACCCTGCTGGCCCTGGGGAAAAACGCCTTGGAGCTGGCGGAGGAATACCGCCGCCGGGAGGAGCGCTACCTTGCGGGACAGCGGGAGCTGCTGCGGGAACAGGCGGCCCTGCTGGCCCTGGAGCTGCGGGAGGGGGAGCCCTGCCCCGTCTGCGGCGCCAGGGAGCACCCCTCCCCCGCCCAAAACCGAGAGGGTATCACCCGGCAGGAGGTGGAGAAGCGCCAGCGGGAGATGGAAAGGGCCCTTGCCGCCGCAAGCCAGGAGGAGGGCAGGGCGCGGGCCGCCCTTGCCGCCCTGCTGCCCCATTGGCCGGAGCTTTCCCTGGAGGGGCTTTGGCGGGGGGACGGCCTCCTGGCGGGACGCCTGGCGGAGCTTTCCGCCTGCCTGGAGGGGGATGGCAAGGCGCTCCAGACCCTGGTGGAGCGCTGGTCCGCCCTGGGGGAGGGCCGCCCCTTCCCTACCCGATGGAGCCAGGAGCAGGCCATGGGAGAGAAAAACCGCGTCGCCGAGGCCCTGGCTCGGTGCGGCGGCAGCCTGCGGGCCGCCCAGGAGCAGCTTGCCTCCCTGGAGGCCGCCTTGCAGGAGCTTCCTCCCCTGCTGCGGGATGGCGATATTCCCCAAAAGACCCGGACCTTGGCGGCCCAAAAGCAGCGGCTGGCAGATAAGCTGGAGCAGCGGGAAACCGCCTCCCAGGTGGTTATCTCCAAGCTGGAGGGGCAGCTTTCCACCCTGGGGACCGTTCTGCGCCAGGAGGAGGAGGATGCCCGCCTGAAGAAGGAGGAGCTGCGCCGCGCCATGGAGGAAAGCGGCTTTACCGACCGGGAGACCTACCAGGCCGCCCTCTCCCAGCTTCCTCTTCGGGACACTTTGCGCCGCCAGGTGGAGGAGCACAAGGCCCTTCTGACCTCGGTGGAGGCGGGCCTGCGGGAGCTGGAAAAGGAGCTGGCGGGGAAAGAGCCGCCTCAGCTGCCCCAGCTGGAGGCCCAGGAGGCGGCCCTGCGCCGGGAGGAGGAGGAAAAACGACGGCAGCTTTCCGGTCTCACCTCCTCCCTGGCCCTCTGCCGGCGCAGCTGGGAGGAGCTGAAAACAGCCAGCCTGGGCAGCCAAAAGCTGGCCAAAAAGGCGGCCATCACCACCGAATTGGCCCGCCGGGCCGGCGGGGACAACGAAAGCCGGATGAACTTTGAAACCTTCATCCTCTCCTCCTACTTTGAGGATATTTTAAAGATGTGCAACCTCCATCTGGCGGACCTCACCGGCGGGCGGTATCAGCTCTGCCGCCGGAATACCGCCGCGCGCCACGGGGCGGCCTCCGGCCTGGACCTGGAGGTGCTGGACCAGGACGCGGGGGCGCGCCGCCCAGTGTCCACCCTCTCCGGCGGGGAGAACTTCAAAGCCTCCCTGGCCCTGGCCCTGGGACTGGCGGACGTGGTGCAGCATTACGCCGGTTCCATCCCCATCGAGACCCTCTTTGTGGACGAGGGCTTCACCACCCTGGACGAGCAGTCCCTCCAAAGCGCCGCGGACGCCCTTCTCTCCCTGGGTTCCACTGGCAGGCTGGTGGGGATTATCAGCCATTCCGAGCGCCTGCGGGAGCATATCCCCACCATTCTTTCGGTCACCACCGGCCGGGAGGGAAGCCACGCCTGCTTCCGCCCGTAGTTTTTGCAGGGTGCCCCCGCCGTCACGCCCTACATGGCCTTCGGCCTTACCTTTAATAAGGGCATAAGCGAGTGCCTGGAATTCTAGACGGTTTTTTTGTTTCGATAAAAAACCTGCCGCCCCTTGTCCAGGGTGCCGTCCCTGGACCCCAAGCCTAACGGGCCGCTTCGCGTCCCTTCGGGCATGCGGGCTTCGCCAGCCCTAACGGACCTTCCGCAGAAGGTCCCTGCGCCTGGCGGGTAGGGAGTGACACCAACTGCACGCCGGCTTGCGGAAGCGGGTGGAATATGCTACACTAAGGTAAAATATTCTTTTCCGGCGCATGGGCTGGACATTTTTATAAGGAGCGTGGCAAAAATGGCCTTAAAGACGGAAGACATCAAACGAGTAAAAGGAGAGGGGTTTCTTCTCAACCGGGGGACCGAGTGCTTCAACGGGCGAATCATCACCGAAAACGGTACCCTCACCGCCCGGCAGATGATCTGCGCAGGGCAGGCCGCTGAAAAGTTCGGAAACGGCACGGTGGCCTTCACCACCCGCATGACGCTGGAGCTTCCCGGCATCCCCTATGAGAAGATTCCGGAGCTCCAGGCCTTTCTGGCCCAGGAAGGGATGGTCACCGGCGGCACCGGCGCCAAGGTGCGGCCCATCATCGTCTGCAAGGGCAGCACCTGCGTCTTCGGCCTCTACGATACCCAGGGCCTGGCCAAGGAGCTGCACCAGCTGTATTACGAGGGCTACCATGGGGTGTCCCTGCCCCACAAGTTCAAAATCGGCGTGGGGGGCTGCCCCAACAACTGCGTGAAACCGGACCTCAACGACATTGGCGTTGTGGGCCAGCGGGTCCTTACATACGACCCGGAAATGTGCCGGGCCTGCAAGGTCTGCCAGGTGGAAAAGAGCTGCCCTGTGGGGGCCGCCACCCTGCCGGAGGGGGAAAAGCTGGTTATCTCGGAGGAAAACTGCAACCGGTGCGGCCGGTGTGTGGAAAGCTGCCCCTTTGGGGCCCTTATCGGGGCGGGAACCCTCTACAAGGTCTACCTGGGGGGACGCTGGGGGAAGAAGGTGCGCATCGGCACCCCGCTTTCCCGGCTCTTCACCCGCGCGGAGGTCATCGCCCTGGTGGAAAAGGCCATTCTCCTCTTTAAGCGGGAGGGCCTGCCTGGGGAGCGCTTTGGTCAAACAGTGGAGCGGCTGGGCCTTCCCCAAACCGAGGCGCTGCTCTACTCCGACGAGCTGCTAAAACAAAAGGCGGAGCTTCTGGCGCAATAATCCGCCTTTGGGAAAACAAAAACGACTGGAAGGATCATGAAAAAGAAAGAAACGATTACCAAAAAGCTGTTCCGGCTGCTGTTTCACCGCCTGATCTTCGCCGGAGCCGCCCTTGTGCTTCAGCTGGCTGTTCTGCTGGTGGTGCTGCTGCGCTTTAACGAATACTTTGTCTATTTCTACGCTGTAAGTATCGCTGTAAGCGTGGTGGTGGTGCTGTATATCATCAACAACCGCAGCAACCCGGCCTACAAAATCGCCTGGATCACCCCCATCCTTCTGGCCCCGGTCTTTGGGGGGATGCTCTACCTCCTCTTTGGGGGAAACCGGCTGAGTCGCCGGGAGCGCCGCCGGATGTCCCAGCTGGAAAAGGGCTTCCAGGGGGCCTCCCTCATCGCCCCCTCCTGCCAGGAGGAGCTGCGGTGGATCTCCCCCGACGCGGCCAATCAGTCGGAGTACATCCGCCGCATCGCCGGCGGTCCCCCTTACCAGAACACCCAGGCGGAGTACCTGCCCTTGGGGGAGGTGAAGTTCCGGCGGATGCTGGAGGAGCTGGAGAAGGCGGAGCACTACATCTTTATGGAGTATTTCATCATCCAGGAGGGGGCTATGTGGGACCCCATTCTGGAGGTCCTTGTCCGGAAGGCAAAGGCCGGGTTGGACGTGCGGGTGATGTACGACGACATCGGCTGTATGCTCACCCTCCCGGCCCATTACAAGCGGACGCTGGAGGCCCAGGGCATCAAATGCTGCGTCTTCAATCCCTTCGTCCCCATCCTCAGCAGTCGCCTCAACAACCGGGACCACCGGAAAATCTGCGTCATCGACGGCCACACCGGCTTCACCGGCGGCATCAACCTGGCGGACGAATACATCAACGTCTATCCCAAGCACGGCCACTGGAAGGACACCGCCGTTCTGCTGCGGGGGGACGCGGTGGCAAGCCTCACCCTTATGTTTCTGACCCTGTGGGACTTCACCACCGGCACCCAGGAAAACTACGCCGCCTACCTGCCCAGGGTCCACCGCCCGGAGCCGGTGGAAAGCGACGGCTTTGTGCAGCCCTACACCGATAGCCCCCTGGACGACGAAACGGTGGGGGAAACGGTGTATATGAACCTCATCAACAAGGCAAAGCGGTATGTCTATATCACCACCCCTTACCTGATTATCAGCAACGAGATGATCACCGCCCTCACCACCGCGGCCAAGTCCGGGCTGGATGTGCGTATCATCACCCCCCATATCCCCGACAAGTGGTACGTCCACGCCCTCACCAGGGCCTACTACGAGGTGCTCATCGAGGCCGGGGTGCGGATTTTTGAATACACCCCCGGCTTCATCCACGCCAAGACCTTCACGGTGGACGATGAATACGGGGTGGTGGGGACCATCAACCTGGATTACCGCAGCCTTTACCTCCACTTTGAGTGCGCCGCCTGGATGTACCGGTGCAGCTGCATCCAGGATATGCGGGAGGATTTTCTCCAGACCCAGGCCAAAAGCCAGGAAATCACCCTGGAGCAGAGCCAGCAGGTCTCCCCTCTCACCCGCCTGGTGCGCAGCGTGCTGCGCCTCTTTGCACCCCTTATGTAGCAGCAGGCTTGTTTAACGCCTCTCCGTAATTTTTCATTTACCAAAAAAAGCACAGACTGCCTTTTGTGGACAGCCTGCGCTTTTCTTTATGCTTTCCTCTGTTTTAGAACACCGGCACCACCGCAACGCCGTACTTCTGGGTGATGAACTGCCGGGTTTCCTCGCTGGTGAGGACCTTCACCAGGGCCTGGATGCCAGGGTCATTCTCCTTGCCCGGCTTGACCGCCACAATATTGGCGAAGGTCTGGGCAGCCTCGGAGTTGGGGTCCTCGGACACCAGGATGGTATCCGACAGCTCGCCGCCTACGGCGTAGTTGCCGTTGATGACACCAAAATCGTAGTCCGGCAGGGCCATGGGCACCTGGGCGGCCTCCACCTCGGTAATCTTCACGTTCTTCGGGTTTTCGGTGATGTCCTTAACGGTGGCAGCCAGGCCCACCCCCTCCTTCAGGGTGATGATGCCTTGGGCGGCCAGCAGGTTCAAGGCGCGGGCCTCGTTGGTGGGATCGTTGGGCACCACGATGGTGGCACCATCCGCCAGGGAGGCCAAATCCTTCGCCTTTCCGGGGTAGATGCCCAGGGGTTCAAAGTGGACCGCCACCGCCGCCACCAGGTCGGTCTTATTCTTGGCATTAAAATCGGTGAGATAAGGCTGATGCTGGAAGTAGTTGGCGTCCATTTCGCCGTTAAAGACGGCGTTGTTGGGCATGATGTAATCGGTGTACTCGGTCACCTGGAGGTCGTACCCCTCGGCGGCCATGGCCTCCTTCACCGAATTCAGAATCTCGGCGTGAGGAGCCGGGGAGGCGGCCACCTTCAGGGTGGTGAGGCCGTTGGCAGGGGGTGTCTGGGAAGGGGAGGTGCTGGACGGGGTGCTGGTGGTGTTGTTTCCGCAGCCCGCAGCGCCCACCACCAGGATGAGGGCAAAAGCAAAAGCCAGCAGTTTTTTCATGGCAGTATTCCTCCTAAAGAGCATCTCGAAAATTTTTTACGCTTCCGCGCCACCCAAAAAGGGAGGTTCGGACGGTTTTCTTCCGGGGGTCCCAAGGGTTCCGCGGTGCCCTGAGGCCTCCGTCCAAGGCAGCTTCCCGGCGGCCGGTGGGACCGCCAAAGGAGGTAGGAGGAAGCTGCCTTGGATTCTCCCCGTCCCCGGATGGGGGGAGGGACGGGGAGACGAAAAAGAAGAAGGAAGCTATTTATTCTTGTCCACCTTGCGGACAATGAGGTTAAAGGCGACCTGGATAAGCTGCACCAGCAGGATGGTGAGAATCACGGTGACGGTCATCACCGGACGTTCGTACCGGTAGTAGCCGTAGTTGATGGCCACGGCCCCCAGGCCGCCGCCCCCCACCATTCCCGCCATAGCGATGTAGCCGATGATGGTGATGGTGGCGATGCTCATTCCCCGCAGCAGGGAGGGAAAACTCTCCGGCAGCAGCACCTTCCAGATAATCTGGAAATTGGTGGCTCCCATAACCTGGGCGCTTTCGATAACCCCCCGGTCCAGCTCGTTGAAGGAGCTTTCCACCATCCGGGCGATGAAGGGGGCGGAGCCCACCACCAGGGGGAAGATAACCCCTCTGGTGCCGGAGGCGGTGCCCATAATGAGCCGGGTATAGGGGATGAGAAACAGGATGAGAATGATAAAGGGGATGGAGCGGATGATGTTGATGAGCCAGCCCACCACCGTGTTGATGGCGGCGTTCTCGCTGATGGAGCCGTGGTCGGTGACATAAGCCACCACCCCCAGGGGGATGCCCAGAAGATACCCGAAGCCGGTGGAAAGGACCACCATAATCAGGGTATCCCGGAGGGCCAGCAGGATAATGGAGCCATACTCCGTCATAAATTCCGCCATGCTTAGTCCTCCCTTCCGAAAAAGAGACTGCGGGTGATGGGGTGCATATCGCTGTCCAGCACCTCGCCGATGGGGCCGTTATCCACCAAAACGCCGCCCTCCAGCACCGCCACCTTGTTGCAGATTTTCCGCACTACGGCGATTTCATGGGTGATGATGATGATGGTGACCCCCAGCCGGTGGTTGATGTCCGAAAGGAGCTCCAGGATGGAGCGGGTGGTGAGGCTATCCAGGGCGGAGGTGGGCTCGTCACAGAGGAGGAGCTTGGGGCTGGTGGCAAGGGCCCGCGCAATGGCAACCCGCTGCTTCTGCCCGCCGGAAAGCTGGCTGGGGTAAACCTCCGCCTTTTCGGTGAGGCCGGTTATCTCCAAAAGCTCCGCCACCCGCCGCCGGGCGGCGGCCTTGTCATACCCCTTGGAGAGGGTGAGGGGAAAGAGGATGTTCTGGGCCACCGTCTTTTGCATCAGCAGGTTATAGCCCTGGAAGACGGTGCCGATGGTCTTATAATAATCAATTTTCGCCTTGCCGGCCAGAGTGGAAAGGTTCTTTCCCTCCACGGTGATGGTGCCGGAGGTAGGGGTATCCAGCAGGCCGATGAGCCGCAGCATGGTGGACTTTCCAGCGCCGCTCATACCGATGATGCCGTAGATATCCCCGTCCTCCACCGTCAGGGACACATCCCGAAGGACGCCCAGGCGGGTTTTGTCCGGATTATCAAATTCTTTGGTGAGATGGTCTATCTCTATCATGGGCCTCACTGCCTTTCGAATTCCATCATTTTGCAATAAAAAAGCCTTCCGTCCCCCTCCCCCATCTTCCCAGGGAAGGACATAAGGACGAAGGCCGAAACCTGCGTGTTACCACCTTACTTCACGCCTGCCTCGCAGCAAGGCGCCTCTTCGGGTACAAATGAAATACCCTATCGCTTTAACGGGCGAACCCCGTCGCAGCCTGGGTCAGCCGCATCCGGATGGGGATGCCTGCCGCCGTCGGTGCGCGGCTCCGAGGCCATTTTCCGCCGGTCCAGCCTCCGTCCCTTTTCAGCTACCGGGACTCTCTGGGGGAGTTGGGAAGGGCGTACTCTCCTCTTCATAGCCTTTGCGTTTTGTATGGGTGCTATTATAATCGGTTTTTCCCGGAAAGTCAACACCTAAATTTACGGAAAAGGGCAGTTCTTTTATTCCGGCGCTCCCCGTCTGCCTCTGGCTGCTCCACAGCAGGCCCTGGAGGCAGACGCGCCCCTTATCTCCCCGTTCTCTTTAGGGCCTATAGCCATCCACCTCTTCCCGGCTGGGGATGGAGGTCTGGGCCCCCTTGCGGGTCACCGAGATGGAGGCGGCCTTGTTGCCAAAGGCGATGGCCTCCTCCTGGCTCATTCCCTCCGCCAGGGCGGTGACAAAGGCCCCGTTGAAGGTGTCCCCGGCGGCGGTGGTATCCACTGCCTGTACCCGCAGGGTGGGCAGCACCTGGGCCGTTTCCTTTGTCACCAGCAGGGCGCCAGCCTCCCCCAGGGTTGCCAGAACGGTGCCTACCCCCGCCTCCACCAGCTTTTTGCCGGCGGCGATGGCCTCCTCCACGCCCCCCACCGGCAGCCCGGCGATGCGGGCCATTTCGGTCTCGTTTGGGGTGAAGTAATCCAGGCTGGCAATGACCTCCGGCGGCAGGGAATCGGGGGCCGGGGCGGGATTCAAAACCACCAGCCGGCCGTGCTTTTTCGCCAGCTGGATGGCCCGGAACACCCCGTCGTAGGGGATCTCCAGCTGGAGGACGATAATATCGTGGGCGGCAATGAGCTCCTCGTTGGCCTCAATAAAGGCGGCATCGCAGAGCCCGTTGGCCCCAGGAATCACCACAATGCTGTTGCTTCCCGTCTCCCCCACATAAATCACCGCCATGCCGGTGGGGGCGTCGGGGGTCTCCTCCACATGGGTGACCTCCACCCCCGCGGCGGCCAGGTTTTCCTTCAGGGCGCGCCCCATCCCATCCTGGCCCACCTTTCCCAGCATGGTGACGGCGCCTCCCAGCTTTCCGGCGGCACAAGCCTGGTTGGCCCCCTTTCCTCCAGGAATATGGGCCGGGCTGCCCCCCAGGATGGTCTCCCCCTTCTGGGGCAGCTCCTTTACGGGAATCACCATATCCATATTTAAACTGCCAATTACAAGTATCTTCTTCCCCATCTTTTCTCCCGCTCCTTATGACCATCATTCTTTGGGATAATCCTTTTTTGTAATGATACCACTTCCCGCAGGCAAATTCAATTTCTTTTCCGAAAAAACGTTGGCTTGGCCCATCAAAATATTGAAAAGAAATCTCTTTGTCAAAAATATTTTATGTATTTTCCCAAAAACCGGTTGTGCTTTTTCATCTAATCTGTTATAATAGGCAAAAAGAGAGGGACAGGAGGAGACGTTTTTATGGCGCTACAAATTGAAAAAGCCACCGATGTCCAGCGGGAATTCTTCCGGGGATTGCGGGAAAAACAGCGGAATCCCGGCGAGGTTCTGGACTGGTACTACGACGAAAAAACCACCTGCCTCATTCTGGAGGGCAAAGCGGTAGTCGACCACTACGGCGAAAAAATCCCAGTGGAGGCCGGCGACCTGGTCACCTTCCCCCAAGGATTCCACTGCCAGTGGGAGATTTTGGAGCCCCTGCGGGTGGTGGGAAAAGCTACCAAGTAGAAGACCTCTTTACATATTTGTGCATTTTCCACAAATTAAAGCGTAAAATATAAATTAAAATGTCTATTGAAACTACAGGAAATTTTTGCTAAAATGGTACACAACAAGAAAATTTTGTGTCAACACTGAAGGGACGGAATCAATCGCGCGGAGAGTTAGCGGCGCAAAAAATCTCTGTCTTAAGAGAGATTTTTTGCGTCCTTTTTTATTTCTCTTCTGCGCCTGGCAGCACCTCTTTGGACGGGCTGCATGTGTTGGGAAAGGAGTTCGCTGTGAAGAAGAGAGACTACGTTGTACTGTCCACGGTGGTCCGTGGACACTGTGCCACCCAGCGGGAGGTGGCAGCCCAGACCGGGTACTCCCTGGGCCTTGTCAGCGCCTCCCTCAAGTACCTGATGGAAGAGGGGTATTTGGCGGAGGATTACTTCCTTACCCCCAAAACCATCGAGATGTTCCGACGCAACAGCCCCCGGCAGGCGGTGATTTTGGCCGCCGGCCCCGGCAAACGGATGATGCCCATCAACAGCACCCCCAAGGCCCTTCTCACCATCGGCGGGGAATCTCTCATCGAACGGCTCATTAACCAATTGCACCGCACCGGCATCTATAACATCGCCGTGGTGGTGGGCTACCAGAAGGAGAAATTTGAATACCTCACCAGCCTTTACAGTGTGGAGCTTCTTGAAAACCCCCGATGGGCCGAGGGGGATAGCCTCCATTCCCTCCAGTGTGCCGCCCACCTGCTGGATAACTGCTACGTCATCAACGGGGACGTCTGGTGTGGCGAAAGCCTCTTCAGCCGCTCGGAGTACAGCTCCTGGTACGCGGTGCGCAGCTACTTTGACGAGAAAAGCATCCTCCGGGTAACCCGCGAAATGGAGCTGGTGGGCGCCCGGCAGGGGGGCGGCAACGCCATGTGCGGTATCGCCTACCTGTGCAGCGACGACGCGGCCATTGTGCGGGAAAACCTCACCAGGCTCTGCGCCGACCCGGCCTGCAAGAGAGCCTGCTGGGAAGCCGCCCTCATCGGCCATGGCAACCAGCTGGTGGGCTATGCCAACGTCATCTCCGGGATGCTGGTGATGCCGGTGAACACCTACGAGGACCTGCGCCTGCTGGACAGCGAATCCAAGCACCTGGAGAGCCGCCGCATGGCCCTCATCAGCCAGCTGTTCGGCGTTTCCGCCGGGGAGGTCACCGATATCCACCCCCTTTCCAGCGGCATGACCAACCACCTGATGCACTTCTCCTGCAAGGGGAAGGAATATCTAATGCGCTCCCCCGGAGAGGGCACCCAAAAGCTGGTGAGCCGCCAGAAGGAGAGCGCCGTCTACAAGGCCCTGGCCAGCACCGGCATGGATATTTCCGACAAGGTGATCTACCTGAACCCGGAAACCGGCTACAAGGTCACCGAGTTCTGGTCCGAGGCCCGGCCCTGCGACCCGGAGGACTTTGACGAGGTGGCCGCCTGTATGCGCCATCTGCGGCGGTTCCACCAGCAGCGGCTCCAGGTGGATTTCCGCTTTGACCTGCGGGCCCAGCTGGATTATTACGAGGAGCTGCGGCAGGAATCCATGCCCTTTGCCGATTACGACGTTACTCGCCGCCATATTGACGAGCTGCTCCGCCGCATCGACGCCTGCCCCAAGGAGGAGTGCCTTTCCCACATTGATTCGGTGTATGATAACTTCCTCTTTGTCCATCAGCAGGACGGCAGCCAGGAGGTGCGCCTCATCGACTGGGAGTACGCCGGGGTCAGCGACCCCCATGTGGACATTGCCATGTTCTGTATCTACGCCTACTACGATAAGGAGCAGATCGACCGCACCATTGATTTCTATTTTGAAGGCAGCTGCCCCGACCTGGTCCGCCAAAAAATCTATTGCTACATCGCTGTGGCGGGGCTGCTGTGGACCAACTGGTGCGAATACAAGGGCCGCATGGGCGTAAAGTACGGCGCCTACGAGATGCGCCAGTACCAGTACGCCAAGGAGTTTTATGACCATGTCACCACCCTGTGGCCGGAGGCGGCTCCGGCCCCCTCCGGGGAGGTCCTGATTTGAGAGGGCCTGGGGGGCGGCGGAGAAATTTTGAGAAAGGATGGGCGATGGAATGAAAAAAGCACCTTCCTCTAAAACAAGCATACGCAAGCTGCTGCCCCAGCTGGACCCCACCGATATGCTGATACCCCTCTTTGTGGTGGTGGCGCTCTGTGTCATCTTTATCTTCAGCCCGGAGGAGAGCACCCGCGTCGTGGACGCCATCCGGGGCTTTTTGGGCAACCAGCTCAGCGCCTTCTATATCCTCATCGGGGTGGGCTTTCTGGTGGTCTCCCTCTATATCGCCTTTTCCAAATACGGGGATATCCGCCTGGGCGGCGCGGAGGAAAAGCCCGCCTACAGCAACTTCCAGTGGGGGGCTATGATTTTCACCGGTACCATGGCGGCGGACATCCTCTACTATTCCTTCTGCGAATGGGCGCTTTACGCCCAGGAAAGCCGCATTCTGGAGCTGGGCTCGGTGCAGGACTGGGCCAGCACCTATCCCCTCTTCCACTGGGGACCGGTGCCCTGGAGCTTTTATATGGTGCTTAGCGCCTGCTTTGGCTTTATGATTCACGTTCGCAAGCGCACCAAGCAGAAGTTCAGCGAGGGCTGCCGCGCCCTGCTGGGGGACAAGGTGGATGGCCCCATCGGCCACCTCATCGACCTTATCGCCATCTTTGCCCTGCTGGCGGGGACGGCCACCACCTTCTCGTTGGCCACCCCTCTCCTTAGCTCGGTGCTGGGGGATATTTTCGGCCTTCCTTCCTCGGCGTTTCTCACCATCGCCCTGCTGGTGCTGGTGGCGCTGGTCTACACCGCCGATGTCATCATCGGCTACCACGCCATTATGAAAATGTCGGTCATCTGCGCCTGGCTCTTCTTCGCCCTGCTGGGATACTTCTTCCTGGGGGGCGGCCAGACCCAATATATCCTGGAAACCGGCATCACCGCCGTGGGCAATTTGGTGCAGAACTTCATCGGCATGGTTACCTGGGCGGATCCTCTGCGCACCAGCGGCGACGGCTCCACCGGCTTTGTCCAGAACTGGACCGTCTTCTACTGGGCCTACTGGATGGCCTGGTGTGTAGCCACCCCCTTCTTTGTGGGGGTCATCAGCAAGGGCCGCACCATCCGAAACACCATCGTCGGCGGCTACATCGCCGGACTTTCCAGCACCTTCCTCTCCTTCATCGTCTTTGGCAACTACGGCCTGGGGCTGGAGATGCGGGGGCGGCTGGACCTTTCCGGGGCTATTGCCGCCGGGGCGGATATCCCCAGTGTCATTATCTCCATCTTCCGCACCCTGCCCCTGCCGGCGGTGGCTTTGGGGCTGCTGTTTATCACCATGGTGCTGTTTTACGCCACCACCTTTGATTCCCTCACCATGGTGGTAGCCGCCTACTCCTACCGCCGCCTGGCGGAGGTGGAGGAGCCCCACCATGCGGTACGGATCTTCTGGGCCTTCATCTTCATCATCTTTCCCATCGGCCTCATCAATGCCCAAAGCTCCCTCAGCAGCCTTCAGTCGGTCTCCATTGTGGCGGCCTTCCCCATCGGCATTGTTATTGTGCTGTTGGTAGCCAGCTTCCTGAAGGATGCCGGACAGTACCTGCGGGGAGCAAAAGACCCGCCCCCCGGCGGCCGGAAAGATTAGCCCTCTCCCCTTCCCTTTGGACTTCAGGACCATCCCTTTGGTCCTTGCAAGTAAGTTCTGGCCGGCAGGGTCGCACAGCCCCGCCGCCCAGGGCGAAGAAGTGTTTTCGCGTTGTACCCAAACGTAATGAGGAGGAAAATTTATGACAAAGACCCGCGCAAGCAACAAATGGATGACCCTAATTCTGGTCGCCTTCGCCGGCGGCATCATCACCAAGCTCCCCTATCTTCGGGAAACCTACATGGCCCCCCTGATGGAGGCCACCGGCGCCAACGCCACCCAGCTGGGCCTTATCATGTCCGCTTACGGCATTGTAAACTTCATTTGCTACTTCCCCGGCGGCATTCTGGCCGATAAGTTCAGCTGCAAATCCCTTATCGTCTTCTCCTGCATCGGCACCGCTCTGGCCGGCTTCTGGTTCTGGACCATGCCCAGCTTCATCTGGCTGGTTGTGATTCACGCCATCTTCGCCATCACCACCGTTTTCACCTTCTGGGCCGCCATGGTCAAGAGCATCAACCGGCTGGGCGAAGCGGAGGAGCAGGGCCGTCTCTTCGGCCTGCTGGAAGGCGGACGGGGCCTCATCGGCACCATCGCCGCCTTCGGCTCCGTGGCCGTCTTCTCCTGGGCCACCAATAGCATCGGCGGCATGCAGAACGCCATTATGTACTACTCCGTTCTGATGCTGGCAGCCGGTATCCTCTGCTTCATCTTCATGGAGAACGACAAGCCTGTTGCCAAGACCGCGGAGCAGAAGGCCGCCGAGGGCAACCCCCTGAATATGAAGGACTTTATGGAAGTGGCAAAAATGCCCCGCGTCTGGCTGTGCGGCCTGCTGGGCATCTGCAACTACTCCGCCCTCATCTTCCACGGCTATGTCACCGCTTACCTCTCCGCCGCCTTCGAGATTCCCGACTCCACCGTCGCCACCCTCTCGGTTGTCCGTACCTACATGATGATGATGCTGGGCGCCTTCGCCGCCGGCTTCATCGCGGATAAGCTGGGCAGCCGCATCAAGTTCATCCAGTTCGGCTTCATCGGCATGACCGTCTTTGCCCTGGCCTATGTGGTCATCCCCGCCGGCAAGTCCTCCATCCCCCTGATTGTGGCTACCTTCGTGGTGTACGGCCTCTGCCTCTACGCCATCAAGGCCCTGTACTTTGCCACCATCGACGAGGTCATGGTCCCCAAGCGTCTGGCGGGCACCGCCTCCGGCGTTATCTCCCTGTGCACCTACGCCCCGGAAATCTTCTTGTACACCCTCTCCGGCAGCATGGTGGATAAGTACGTCGGCACCGCCACCCCCCTCAAGGGCTATATGAACTGCTTCATCGCCATGTCCGTCCTCTCCGCCATCGGCTTTGTTTCCGCTTTCGTTCTGCTGCGGATGAACAGCAAGGCCCGGAAGGCCGCTGGTCTGGCCTAAACCTGCAATTATTCCTTCTGTCAGGCGGCAGATAAAAAACGGGGCCGCGTTTTGCGGCCCCGTTTTCCCAGAAAGGAGCGCTTTTATTATGATTAAAAATTATGCCCACCGGGGCTTTTGCAGCCGCTACCCGGAAAACACCATGCTGGCCTTTGAAAAGGCCCTGGCGGAGGGTGTGGATGGCATCGAAAACGATGTCCAGCTCACCAAGGACGGCGAGATTATCATCCTCCACGACGAAAGCATCGACCGCACCACCGACGGCAAGGGCTGGGTGAAGGACCTGACCCTGGCCCAGGTGAAGGAACTAAACGCCAACGAGAAGTTCGGCGATGCGTTTCCGGTGCAGCGAATCCCCACCCTGCGGGAGTACCTGGAGCTGGTGAAGAACGAGCCTGTCCTCACCAACATCGAGATGAAGACCGGTGTCTTCCAGTACCTGGAGATGGAGCAGCTGCTGGTGGACCTGCTGCGGGAGTACAAGGTGGAGGACCGCATCCTCATCACCAGCTTCAACCACTTCACCATTATGCGGATGAAGAAGCTGGCCCCGGAGCTGAAATACGGCTTCCTGGCCTACGACTGGCGGCTGGACGCCGGGGAATACACCCAGAAAAACGGCATTCCCTGCTACCACCCGGATTACCACAATCTTACCCCGGAGGTGGTGGAGGACCTGCGCAGCCATGGCATCGAAATCAATCCCTACACGGTGGATGACCCGAAGGACATCCGGGATATGATAGCCAAGGGGGTCCACAGCGTCATCACCAACTGCCCCGATGTGGTAAACCGCGTCCGGAGCGAGAAATAGCCCCATAGTCCCCTTTTGGCGGCCCGCTGTAGGAATATGGAGCTGAATGCTTTGGAAGGGATGTTGACGAAATGACCGATTTGGAATTGCGAAAAAGAGCTGCTGAAATTGCGTCCCAGCTTCGGGATGAAACCATCCCCGATGAAGAAATCCTCCGCCAAATAAGGGAGGAGCCGGGGCTGGTCCACGCCACCTGTCTATCGGGTGCAAATCTCTTCCTGGAGGCGGTGGTGGATAACCGGTTTCCTGTGGCCCAGGCCCTCCGTGAAATGGGGGCCGATATCCATTGGACCTGTAAGGCCAGCGTCTTCAACGGCAACGCCCTGAACGTGGCCCGCACCCCTCAGCAGGCAGAGCAGCTTCTTGCATGGGGGGTTGAAATTGAGAAGAACCTGTCCCTCCATATTTCCAAGCCCTTCAAAAACCCCGCCATTATGGCAGCCTTCCACAACGATACCACCATGCTGCTCTATTGGCTTAGAAAACAAAGGGAGCTCTTTGCGGACACCCCAGAATATGTCGGGGAGATTTTCTACGGGGCCATAGATGTGGTATCCATGATGAATCAGTACAATATGCTTTCCTGCGTCATCGCCAATGAGGAGCTGTTCGGCATCCTCAAGGAGATTTATGCCCAGGTGGATGATACAACGTCCATTCGCTTGTATCTCAGCGCGCTGCGGCACATCAGCGACGAGGCTCTGGAGCCCCGCAAGAAGGAGCTGCGTAAGATACTGAATGCAAAGAAGAAGGAGCTATCTGCGATGGCATAATTGGGGGCAGCCTCCTCTCCTCCGCAAACAAAAAAAGGGCAAGGCAAACCGTGGCGGTCTGTCTTGCCCTTCCCCTCTTTACGGGGATGTGTCCCTGGGGCTTTTGCATGAACCACCATGTTGTCCCATAAGATGGTATAAAGAATGGGAAACGGGGGTCGGGAAGATGGTATTTCTTCTGGTGGGGGCAGGGCTGTGGCTTTCTGTGGCAAGCGGATTTCTGCCTCTGCGGCGGCCCGGACGGGTGCTTCAGGCCACCCTAGGCTCCTTTTTTCGCCGCCGGAGCGGAAAGGAGGAGGGCATCACCCCCTTTCAGGCGGTCTCCACCGCCCTTGCAGGCACCCTTGGCACCGGGAACATCGCCGGCGTGGCTACCGCCATTGTGGCCGGGGGGCCGGGGGCGGTCTTCTGGATGTGGTGCTCCGCCCTGTTGGGGATGGCTACCAAATACGCCGAGGTGCTGCTGGCGGTGGAATACCGCATCCGGGATCGGGAGGGCCGCTGGCAGGGCGGGCCTATGGAATATCTTGCCAGGGGGCTGGGGATGCCCTGGCTGGCGGGGATATTCTGCCTCTTCTGCGCCCTGGCCTCCTTCGGCATCGGCAACGCCACCCAGGTGGGGGCGGTGGCCCAGACCATGGCCCAGGATTTCGGCCTGCCTCCCTTCCTCACCGGCTGCGCTCTGGCCCTTCTGGCCGGTTTGGTGATGATGGGGGGCCTGCGGCGAATCGGGGCCTTTACCGCCGCCTTCGTCCCCCTGATGGCCCTCCTCTATCTGGGAACGGGGGCGCTGGTGCTGGTGAAAAACGCAGCCGCCATCCCCGACGCCCTCTCCCTTATTTTCCGCTGCGCCTTCACCCCCCAGGCAGCGGCCGGGGGCGCGGCGGGGTATACGGTGCGCCAGGCGGTCCATTTTGGCGTAGCCAGAGGGGTCTTCACCAATGAGGCGGGGCTGGGCTCCGCCCCCATCGCCCACGCCGGGGCGGCGGCCCGCGGCCCCGTGGAGCAAGGCTGCTGGGGCATCCTGGAGGTCTTCGTGGACACCATCCTTATGTGCGGCTTCACCGCCCTAATCATCCTCTCCGGCGGGGAACTGTGGCGCTCCGGCCTGGATGGAGCCGCCCTCACCTCTGCCGTTTTTACCGCTGCCTTGGGACCCTTGGGGGGCCGGGTGGTGAGCCTTTCCATCCTCCTTTTTGCCTTCTCCACCGTCCTTGGGTGGGGCTATTACGGGGAGCGGGCCATCGCCTGGCTCACCGGGGAAAGGAGGTGGACTGTCACCCTCTACCGCCTCTGCTACCTTCTGGTGATGATTCTGGCCGCCCCCGCCCGCCTCACCCTGGTGTGGAGCCTCTCCGACCTCCTTAACGGCGCCATGATGGTCCCCAACCTGATTGGGGTGATGGCCCTGTGGCGGGTGGTGCGGGGCCGGACCCTGGAGTGGGAAATTTCCCGAAAAAAAGCCGGAAAAGCCCCTTGACAACCACTTCCCCTTCCCGTATAATATAAGAGCTGTTCATCCAAAGACAGCAGGTGTCCCCGCCTTTGGGGATATAATGGTGCCAACCGCCTGCCGAGGAATTGACGCGTTGCGATATAAAGCCCGGCTCCAAAAGGAACTGGACTTTCCGGTTACGCTCTTTCCACGGTGCGTTGGAAGGAGCTTTTTTGTTTCCCTTTTTCTTCAGATTCGAACTATCGGGAGGTGAACGATTTTGGCTAACAAGAATATCATCCAGGCGAAGCAGGAGCAGGTGGACGCCCTGAAGGCCCGCATCGAAAAGTCTGTGGCCGGCGTCCTGGTGGACTACCGGGGCATCACCGTGGCCGACGACACCAAGCTGCGCCGCGAGCTGCGTGAGGCCGGTGTCCATTACGCCGTCATCAAAAACAACATCATGCGCCGCGCCGCTACGGACAGCGGATTTGCTGCCCTGGCCGAGTCCATGACCGGCACCACCGCCTTCGCCCTCTCCGAGGAGGACCCCATCGCCGCCGCGAAGATTCTCCACAAGTTTGCCGAGGATTCCAAGGGCAAATTTACCATCAAGGCAGGCTTCATGGAAAAGGAAGTGCTGGACGCCGCTGGTGTGGAGCGGGTTGCCAAGCTCCCCGGCAAGACCGAGCTGCTGACCATGCTCTGCATGGCCCTCAACGGCAACATCCGCGGCCTGGCCGTGGCCCTGAACGCCGTGGCCGAAAAGCAGGCCGAGGGCGCTGTCCCTGGCGAGGCTGCCGAGGCCCCCGCTGCCGAGTAACAAAATAAAGACCGATCATAGGAGGTAAATTGTAATGGCTTCTGAGAAGATCACAAAATTTGTTGAAGAAGTAAAGACCCTGACCGTTATGGAGCTGGCCGAGCTGGTCAAGGCCATCGAGGAGGAGTTCGGCGTTTCCGCCGCCGCCCCTGTCATGGTGACTGGCCCTGCTACTGCCGCTCCCGCTGCCGATGCCAAGACCGAGTTCGACGTGGTCCTGGTAGATCCCGGTGCTTCCAAGATGCCCGTCATCAAGCTGGTGAAGGAGATCACCGGCCTGGGCCTGAAGGAGGCCAAGGAGCTGGTGGACAACGCCCCCAAGCCCATCAAGGAGGCTGTCCCCACCGCCGATGCCGAGGAGCTGAAGAAGAAGCTGGAAGAGGCCGGCGCCAAGGTGGAGCTGAAGTAAGAAAGCTCTGCCCTATCCGCAAAAACGAAACGAAAAAGCTCGCTGCCAGTTGGAGTTTTTCTCCGACTGACGCGCCACAAAAGCAGGACCCCGGTAAAAACCAGGGTCCTGCTTTTTGTTTGTCAGTACTTCCAGAGATGTTGCTTTCATCCCCTCTTCCGGCGGCCAATATCAGGCAGCGGCCCGGTTGCGGGCAGGGATGGCGCCAGCCCGCTCCAGGGCTGCTACCAGCACCGGCAGCAGCACCAGCTGAAGGATGATGCCAGGGATGGCCGTGGTAAAGGCCCCGCTGATAAAAGCAGTCATCCCAAAGGGCTTGCTCGCCATGCCAAAGAACACCGCCTTCGCCACCCCGGAGACCAGCCGCCCGGCCACCATGGCAGCAACGAGGGAGACATAGATATTTCGCCGCATCCCCCGGTAAAGCAGCCCGGTGACCAGGCCGTAAACCGCCAGCTCAAAAATCATAGAGACACCCTGGGGCCACATCACCGGCATTCCTGTGGCGATGGAGGAGAGGAAGGGCACCACCGCCCCGCAGACCGCCCCGTATTTCCAGCCGCAGAGGAATCCGCAAAGGAGCACAGGGATGTGCATGGGCAAAAACACCCCTCCCAGGTTTGGAACAGCCCCCACAAAAGGGATGAGATGGAACACCTGGGGCACGATAAGCCCCAAGGCTACGCAAAGAGCGGCGAACACAAGGTCCTTTGTCTTTTGATTCATGAAGAATTACCTCCTGTTCCGAAAAGAAAAAGACCACAAAAACACCGCCGGTTCCTCCGGCAATGCCTTCATGGCTTTGTCCTTTTCTGTGCGATACTGCGTATGGACCCCTTCGGGGGCAGCGGAGGCAAGCCTCCCTGGCGGCCTTCATAGCCGCCTGCTTCTACAGCTTAGTATAGCAGAAAACCAGGGCGCTGTAAAGTCCCGGAGCAGGCGGGGTGTACCAACCACTTACGCCAATCTGGGGCGTTGCCCCGGCCCCCACTTCTTTTTCTTTTCACGAGAAAAGAAAAAGAAGCAAAAAGAAAAGCGGCGTAGGCTATCAAGATATGAGTGCAGAATCTTAGACTCCAGGCACTCGCTTACGCTACAACAAAGGTTAAGCCCCCAGAGGGGGGCGGGTAGGGCGTGACACCGGGGGCACCCCGGAAAGAAGCAAAAAGAAAAGCGGCGTAGGCTATCAGGATATGAGTGCAGAATCTTAGGCTCCAGGCACTCGCTTACGCTCTTTACCAAGGTCAAGGCAATACCCAGGAACGAGCCTTTCCCTCTAATCTCCCCCCGGAGGGCAGGGGGGCACATGGGGGGACTGGTCCCCCCGTGAGGCGCAGCGGAGTCCGTAGGGACGCAAAGCGGTCCGTCAGGACTCCCCGGACCTTCCGCAGAAGGTCCCTGCGCCTGGCGGGTAGGGCGTGACACCGGAGGCACTCCGGCTTATTTCTGCTCTGGGGCTGCCAGGTGCAGCAGCACCTCCACCATCTTCTCCATTGCCTCCACCGGGATGGCCTCGTGGACGCCGTGGAAGTTGAAGCCCCCCGTGGAAAGATTGGGACAGGGCAGCCCCATAAAGGTGAGGCGCGCCCCGTCGGTGCCGCCTCGGATAGGCTCCTCCACCGGGGTGATTCCCACCTTCTCCATAGCGGCGCGGGCCTTTTCCACCAGCTCCATATGCTCCTGGAGGGGCTCCCGCATATTGTAGTAGCTGTCCTTCAGCTCCAGCTCCACCGTTCCCTCCCCATACTGATGGTTGAGGAACTCCACCGCGTTTTTCACCAGATCCTTTCGGGCCTGGAATTTCTCTTTGTCGTGGTCCCGGATGATAACAGAAAGCTGCGCCTCGGTGACATCCCCTGCCAAATCGCAAAGGTGGTAGAAGCCCTCCCGCCCCTGGGTATGCTCCGGGACCTGGGCAGGGGGCAACATCCCCACTAGCTGGCAGGCGATGAGGGCAGCGTTTTTCATGGTATCCTTGGCGGATCCGGGATGGACGCTAAGTCCGTGGACGGTAATTTTAGCCCCAGCGGCGTTAAAGTTCTCGTAGTTCAGCTCCCCTAGCTCGCCCCCGTCCACCGTATAAGCGGCGGCTGCGCCAAAGGCATCCAGGTCGAAGTGGTCCGCCCCCTCCCCAATCTCCTCGTCCGGGGTAAAGCCGATGGCGATAGGCCCATGTTCCCGCTCCGGGTGAGCAAGGAGGTACTCCACTGTGGTGATAATCTCTGCAATCCCCGCCTTATCGTCCGCACCCAGAAGGGTGGTTCCATCGGTGACCACAAGCTCCTGGCCGGCATACTTTGCCAGCATGGGGAAACGGGAAAGCTCCATCACCACCCCCAGCTCCCGGTTCAGGGGCAGATCTCCCCCCTCATACCGCACCACCTGGGGCTTTACAGCCTCGCCGGAGGCGCTGGGGGAGGTATCCATATGGGCAATAAGCCCCAGGCAGGGCTCCCCCTCCCGGCCGGGGGTGGCGGGCAGATGGGCGTACACATAGCCGTAGCGGTCCATCCGGGCATCCGCTAAACCCAAAGCCCGCAGCTCATCGGCCAGGGCCTGGCCCAGCAGCTTTTGCTTTTGGGTGCTGGGGGTGGTGCCACTCTCCTCGCTGGACTGGGTATCAAAGGAAACATAGCGCAGAAAGCGCTCCAATACATCCATTGCCTTGGGCCTCCTTATTTACATCTGGTCAATTGCCCCACAGCTTGGCTATGGTGGATTTCAGCTTCCGCATATCAATGGGCTTGGCGATATGGGCGTTCATACCGGCGGCCAGGGCTGCCTGCACGTCTTCCTCGAAGGCGTTGGCTGTCATGGCGATGATGGGGATGGTCCGGGCCTCCGGGTGGCTGCTGGCGCGTATCTGCCGGGTGGCCTCGTAGCCGTCCATCACTGGCATTTGGACATCCATAAAAATCATGTCGAACTCTCCAGGCTCCGCCTTGACAAAGCAGTCCAGCGCCTCCTTGCCGTTGGGGAAAACCTCGCACCGGACCTTTTCAATATCCAGCAGCTCCAGAAGGATCTCCGCGTTGATTTCATTGTCCTCCGCCGCCAGCACCCGCAGGCCCTCCAGGGAAATCTCATCCTGCTGCGGAGCTGGGCAGGCTGTGACGCCGTTTTTGTCCAGATGGCGGGCCACTGCCTTTTGGAAGCTGGAAAGGAAGAAGGGCTTCGCAAGGTATTTATCAACCCCTGCGTCCTTCCCCTGGGCCTGAATCTCCTCTATGTCGTAGGAGGTGAGCACAAAGATAGAACCCTCTGTTCCAATCTCCTCCCGGATGCGCCGGGCGGCCTCCAAGCCGTCTATGCCGGGCATCTTCCAATCCAGAAGGATAAGCTGGAAGGGCTGGTTTTGTGTCCGGGCCGCTCTTACCTGCTCCAGCGCCTTCTCCCCGCTGGGGGCAAAGGTGAGCTTCACGCCGGTCTCCTCCATCGAGCGCCGGATATTTTCGCAGACGTCCTCATCGTCGTCCACCACCAGGAGGGAGGTGATGCCGTTGCGGCTCCAAAACTCCTTATCCTGTTTCTGGTCCGCAACCTCCATCTCCACCTCCACGGTGAAGGTGGAGCCCCGCTCCAGCTGGCTTTGGACCGAGATGGTGCCCCCCATCAGATTTATGATGTTCTTGGTGATAGCCATCCCCAGGCCGGTGCCCTGAATCTCCCGCGTGGCGTCGGTGACCTCCCTGGAGAAGGGGTCAAAAATGGTTTTGACAAACTCGTCGCTCATACCAAAGCCGTTATCTGCCACCGAAAAGCGCAGACGGACCCGGCCGGGGGTATTTTTGCTTCTTTTGCGCACCCGCAGGCTGATTTGTCCCCCGTTGGGGGTGTATTTTACCGCATTGGAAAGGAGATTGATAAGCACCTGGTTCAGGCGCAGCTTATCCCCGGAGAGCATTTCCGGGAGCATCCCCTTGGTATGCACCTCCAGCCGCTGGTGCTTGGCCTTGGCCTGGGGAAGCATCATAGTGTACAGCTCGTCAATCATCTCCGGCAGGCTGAACTCCACGATGTTCAGGGAGGTCTTGCCGCTTTCGATTTTGCTCATGTCCAAAATATCGTTGATGAGACTGAGGAGATGCTGGCTGGAGGCGGTTATCTTGCGGGTGTACTCCCGCACTTTCTCCGGATTCTCCGCATCCTTGCCCAGCAGGACGGAGAAGCCCACAATGGCGTTCATGGGGGTGCGGATATCGTGGGACATATTGGCCAGGAAGTTGCTCTTGGCCTCGTTGGCGGCCTTAGCGGTTTGCAGCGCCTCCACCAAAACCTTGTTCATCTGCCGCTCCTTGGTGCGGTCGGAGAGCATAAGAATAAACTGCTCCTTCTTTTCCAACACACAGCGGCGCAGAAGCTGCTTAAACCAGCGCAGCTCCTGGGTCTGGACCTGAAGAATCTCCCGCTCGTCGCTCCAAAGGCTGCCCTCCGAAATGGTGGCCAGGGTCTCCGGGGTGATGGCTCCTATGGGGGCGGGCTTATCCGGGTCCCCAAAGAGCAGGGGGCGGACATCCTGCTTTACTTCCTCTGCCGAAAGGCCCAGGACCCTCTCCAGGTTGGCGCTGACATACTCCGCCTCAAAGGTCTCTGGGGAGAAGAGGATAAAGACATCCTCTGTATTTTCGGTGAGGAGGCCGAACAGATTCTCACGGGAATCAATTACCAGGTTTTTCTCCCGCACCTGGCGGCGGTTCAGCAGGATAACATAAATCACAACAGCCATCGCCACAAGGGCGGAAAGAAGGGCCATAACCGCCATAGTCACAAGGATAAAGTGGTTCATGCTGGCGTTCACCACATCCGCCGGAGTGATGCTTACCAGCATCCAGTCGGAAAAGCCCACCGGTTGGTAATATAGGTAGAGGGGGCGTCCGCTGGCGTTGTTGATAAACAGCACCCGCCGCGTCCCGTCCTGCCAGTCCTGCTCCACCGTGTCTATGTAAAGTCCCTGGTCGTGCAGCCACTCCATTAAATTTACGGGCACCGTTTCATCAATTCGGGAGGAGAAAAGCACATGTCCGCTGGGATAGATGACAAAGCAGTCGCTTTGCCCGGCAAAAGCATTGATGCTCAGCGCTCTGGTCATATCCGCCGAATAGAAGCTGAAGGCGATGGCGGAATAATGAAAGTCCCTGTACCGCCCCGGCTTGGCCGGAACCGCAAAAACGGTAATACGGGGAGCGTTGGGGGCGGTACAGTCCACTATGATATCCCGCTGCTCCTCCATCAGCAGCCGCATATTTTCTTCGCCCAGGTCCAGGTTCCCCCGCCACCCCCGCGAGGTGATATAATCGCCGTTTTCCGCCAGGAAATAGAAGGTGCTGAAGTGCCAGTCCTCCCTCTCCTCCTCAATAAAGGCAGTAAATCCATCGGGATTTTCCTCCGCTGAATTGGCGATATAGCTCTTCCAGCTGCGCAGCAGCCGCCAGTTCTTGCTGACGGTGGAGCGGAAGTTATCGTTAATCTGGTTATAGATTTCCTCCAGATGCTCGATGCTCTCCTGAAGGATCTGCTGGGTAGCAAAGCGCGAATAAGCAAAGCTAATCAGTATAATTGCCATAAATGTTAAAACAATTGCGAGGGGTCCCATCCATTTCCTATGGGTCAATATATATCACTCCTAAATTCCAAACCGGTCTGGGGATGCCGGACAGACTGGCAGTCTTAAGTTTGAAAAGCCCCAAACCTTTGATACAAGAAAAAACGCCCCTATTTTCATCATTATCATTATTCATTATAGCAGTTCTTTACCCCAGTGACAAGACAAAAACTGTATTTTTTTGGGCTATATGACTGATTTTCTTTCTTTTTTCTGGTGGATATGATAAATTTTTTGGTAAAAATAAGTAAAAAAACAGTTTATAATGGAAATCATATATTGATATATTTATCACACAGCTTTCACCTCTTGTCATCGGCCATTTTCCAACGCCTTTGCGGAAGCCATGGATTCTCTGTCGCGGGCTATGCTATCCTTTTCCGGGGAATCTGTCCGGAATGTGGAAAACGGAAAGCGCCGGCATACAAAGGCACCCATCCATGAAAAAATCCCTCCCCGCCACGAAATACAAGCGGAGAGGGCCTTCTATTCTCTCTTCAGTGGAACATGTCCTTTTTAACCAAAATCACCGCCGCCCCCAGGGAGAGGGCGATGGAAAGGGCCACCGGGAACCACCAAAACTGGTCCAGGGGCATCCCCCCGGCGATGTTCATGCCATAGAAGCTGGAAACAATGGTGGGGATGGACATGACAATGGTGACGGAAGCCAGAATTTTCATCACGATATTGAGGTTATTGGAAATCACCGATGCAAAAGCGTCCATGGTCCCGGACAGAATACTGGTGTAGATGTTACACATCTCGATGGCCTGCTTCACCTCTACCAGGACATCCTCCAAAAGGTCCTGGTCCTCCTCGTACAGCTTGATAATCCGCCCCCGAAGAATCTTTTCCAGGGTGATTTCGTTGCTTTTAAGGGAGGTGGAAAAGTAGACCAGGGACTTTTCCAGGCCCAGCAGCTGAATCAGTTCCTTGTTGCGCATGGATTTGTGGAGCTGCTGCTCGGTATAAGAGGAGATTTTATCAATCTGCTTCAGATAGGTGAGGTAGCGGGTGGCGATGCGAAAGAGCAGGGACAGCAGGAACCTGGCCCGCAGGTGGGTGGTGACGTTCTTCACCCGGCCGTCCGCCATCTCGCTCACCACCTGCTGGGGCTGGGTGCTGATGGTAAAAACATACTCCGGGGTGAGGATAATCCCCATAGGGGTGGTGGTGTAAAGGATGGACTTGTCCTCCTCCTGGCGCTGGGCCACCGGAAGGTCCACAATCACCAGCACCTGGCCATTGTCCTCCGCCTCAATACGGGAGGACTCCTCCTCGTCCAGGGAGGAACGGACAAAGCCCTGGTCCAGCTCCAGCTCCCCGGTGAGGTATTCCACCTCCTGCGGGGTGGGCTCCACCACATCCACCCAGCAGCCCGGTGTCAGCTGCTCCTGCCGGACCACCTGTCCGCCTTCGGTTTTATAGATATTCAGCATAGGCGCAAATCTCCCTTCCTGAACAGAAGCAGAGATTGCTGGCTGCTTTGTGTCTCCGCTCCTGTTCTATTTTCCGCTACTTCGTCCAGGGTCGGTACCCAAAGCGATGCCACCTCCTATTCTGCCGCTTTACGGCTATTTTACATTATATACGAAGCGGCTTTTCTTTGCAACCAAAAACCGCCCCTCCCTAAGAAAAAGTTCCTTCCCACGAAAGGAGAGCCTTCCACAATGGCGTCCCTGGTAAAAAAAACCCTGCGGTTCCTAACCGGCCGCCTTTTTCTGTGCGCCGCCCTCATCCTCCTCCAAATGGGGGCGCTGGCGGCGCTTGTCCTGTGGGCGGCCTTCCGCTCCACCGCTGCCTTCACCCTTTGGTGGGCCGTCAGCCTCGCCCTGGCCCTGTGGGTGGCGGTGCGGGAGGAAAACGGCTCCTACAAGGCGGCCTGGGTGCTGCTCCTTCTGGGGCTGCCCCCCGCCGGAGCCCTCCTCTGGCTCACCTGGGGGCGGCGGGGACCCGCCGGCAAACGAAAAAAGGCCCTTCTCCAGGCCAAGGAGGAGCAGAAACTATTTTTCCAGCCGGATTCCGGCGCGCTGGAGGAGCTGCTGCGAAAGCGGCCCTCCCTGGGGGTGCAGGCTGCCTATTTGCACAACATCTCCGGCTTTGGGCCTATGGGAAATACCCAGGTGGACTACTGCCCCCTGGGGGAGGAGCAGCTGGCGGTGATGCTCCGGGAGCTGCCAAGAGCGGAAAAATTTATCCTGCTGGAATATTTCATCCTGGAGCCGGGGGAGATGTGGGACAGCATCCTTGCCATCCTCCGGCAGAAGGCCCAGGCGGGGGTGGAGGTGCGGGTCCTTTGGGATGATATGGGGTGCATTGGCACCCTGCCCCCCGGCACCCGGCGGCAGCTGGAGACATGGGGCATCTCCACTCTGGTCTACAACCCCCTGGGACCGGGGATAGACCCCGGCCTGAACTACCGGGACCACCGGAAGCTCTGCATCATCGACGGACGGCTGGGCATCTGCGGGGGCATCAACCTGGCGGACGAATACATCAACAAAAAACGGCTCCACGGCCACTGGAAGGACACCGCCGTGGTGCTGCGGGGGCCGGGGGTGTGGAGCCTGACCCGGATGTTCTTTCAGCTTTGGTGCTCCGGGGGCGGCGGACCGGTTATGGAGCCGGAGCGCTACCGGTTCCCCTGTCCGGTGGAGGGCACCGAGGCCTCCCCCCTCTCCCCTGGCTGGGTGCAGCCCTACTGCGATTCCCCCCTGGACCGGCACCAGGTGGCAGAAAACGCCTACCTACAGCTTATCAGCCGGGCGACGCGGTATATTTGGCTCACCAGCCCTTACCTCATCCTGGATAACCGCTTTTTGCGGACCCTCTGCGCCGCCGCCCAGAGCGGGGTGCAGGTGCGGGTCCTCTGCCCCCGCCAGGGGGACCGGTGGTTCGTCCATATGGTCACCCGCTCCTACTATCCGCCCCTGCTGGCGGCGGGGGTGGAGGTATGGGAATACAGCCCCGGCTTCATCCACGCCAAGATGGCGGTGAGCGACGGGGAGGCCGCCATCGTCGGCACCGCCAACCTGGATTTCCGCAGCCTTTACCTCCACCACGAGTGCGCGGTAGCCCTTTGGGACTGCCCCGCGGTGGGGAAAATTGCCGGGGACATCCGGCATACCCTCTCCAAAAGCCAGCGCATCACCCTTGCCGAGCTGGCGGCGGAACCCTGGTACAAACGGCTGCTGGCGGCCTTTCTGCGGCTCTTCGCGCCGTTTATGTAGCATATAAAAGAACAGCCGGGGAAAATCCGGCTGTCCCTGCTGCGCTCTTCTGTTATTGCTCCCAGGGGTCGCAGCCCCTTAAAACCTCCAGGGATTGGAAAATAAGGCTTCCGTCCTCCCTCTCCCGCAGGATAGCCTTGGCCTGGGCCCCGTGCTCCTTGTACCAATCCTTCGCTTCCTCCCAGGAATCAAAGTCCACCTCATGATCGGGAGAGACGACACGGCCTGGAGCCACTGCATAGGCGGTAAAAATCACTGCGTACTCATCCCTCTCCTTCTGCCAGGAAAGTATCCATGGGCAGGAAAAGCTGAGGTAGTCCCGGCCTGGCGGGATATGGTTCTCGGTTTCTTCATCATACTCCCAGCCATAAAGCAAGCCATTCTGCGCGTAGTGGTCCACCACTGCCTTTTCTCCGAAGTAAAAACGCACCCGCTCTTCTACAGCCTCCTTGCTCCAGTCCTGCCAGTGGCTGAAGATGCCGCAGGCCAGCAGCACCCCTTTATCCAGCTCCTCGATGGAAGAAAATTCCCCCTTGGAGCCGTTGTTAATGTCCGCCACAAAGGTGCCCAGCCGGGCGCCTTCAAGGAATTCCTCCAGCCGCTTGGTGGTCTCGTCCCGCTGGTCCTTCTCCCCCGCCGGCGGGAACCGCGCTTCCATGTCGTCCTCAACCGGGGGCTTTTCCGCCTCTGCCTGGGATAGCTCCCCAGGTTCCGGCTGGCTGCTGCTGAAGGGCGGGGGCGGTGGTTTACTGGAGGCGCTGCTGGGAGCAGGGGCGCGGCCGGAAGGCACCGGGGCAGCACTGATCTCCGGCTCCGGCGGCGGAATTTGGGAAGGAACGCTCTTTTCCGGGGCCAGCAAGCACAGACACAGCACCAGCACCAAAGCACCGGCCAAAAGCCGCTTCATTCCTCTCCCCCTTTCCGCCTTACAGGGGCAGCCCCAGCTCCTGGGCCTTCTTTGCCACCCCCAGCAGGTCCTCCATGGCGGCGGGCTTGTTGACAGGATTGCGCAGAAGCGCCGCGGGATGGAAGGTTCCGGTCATCAAAGTGCCGTTCTTTTCGATGAACTGGCCGTGCTGCTTTGTGACCTTAAAATCCTTTTGAATCAGGCTCACCGCCGCAATCCGCCCGATGCAGACGATAATGGCGGGACGAAGAATGGCGGTTTGATTCCGCAGCCATCCCATACAGGCGGCAATCTCGTCCGGGGCGGGGTCCCGGTTCTGGGGCGGGCGGCACTTCACCATATTGGCGATGTAGATATTCTTCTTTCGGGAAAGCCCGGCGTACTCCAGCATTTTGTCCAGCAGCTGGCCGCTGCGCCCCACAAAGGGCTCCCCCTGCTTGTCCTCGTTTTCTCCGGGGCCCTCCCCAATGAGCAGAATTTTTGCCCCTGGGGCCCCCACGCCGAAGACCACATTGCGGCGGGTGGCTGCCAGGCCGCAGTTCTGGCACTCCAGCACCTCTTCTCTCAATTCGTCCAGATTTTCGTACACCACTGAACACCTGCCTTCTGTCAAAATCTATCCTTTCCCGCCTGGCGGCGGGATTCCTCCGCCCCCCGCCGGAAGAATCCTTCCGGCGGGGTCAAGCGACCAGTCCTGTAAGCCGAGTTCTGTATTTGACAACGATCTATCTTGGCCCGGCGTCGCCGCCGGACTCCAGCCACCTAGGCGGGCCGCCGTTTTGTCCCTGTGCGGTGTTGCTTCGGGTAGGGTTTACATAGCCGTCCGGTCTCCCGGACGCTGGTGAGCTCTTACCTCGCCTTTCCACCCTTGCCGGCGGAGCTCTGAAGGCCCCGGCCGGCGGTATCTCTCTGTTGCACTGTCCCTGGAGTCGCCTCCGGCTGCCGTTAGCAGCTACCCTTGCCCTGTGAAGCTCGGACTTTCCTCAGACGCGGCCTTTCGGCCCGCGCCCGCCGCTGTCTGGACTGCTCGCGGGAAAGCTGCATCTATACCATATAATATAGAACGCCGCTTTCAAAATGGAAGGGCCCGCATCCCCGCGCCCGGCGATACGGACCCTATAAAATAGTATAGCACAAAATCCGAAGAAACGCCAGTCCCTCCAGGGCGATTCCTCCCTCTTTACTCCTTCCGGAAGAGGTACCCCACCCCCAGATAATAGTAATCCGAGGGGAGGAATTCACCCTTTTCGGTGCGGCCGCACTCCATCGTCTCCTCATGATAGACGTAGGTGCGCTCCAGGCAGCACTCGGTATCCAACACGCTGGTGGCGGTGTAGCTGAAGGTGAAGGTCCGGTTGGGATTTGCGCGCTCGTAGGCGAAGTCCACCGTCAGCAGCTGTCCCTCGCTGCGGCAGCTGTAGCCGCGTCCGGAGTAATCCACGCTCCGCAGGCGCATATTGGAGGGGATCCACTCCACCAGCCGGTATCTGCCATAGGGCATATTCCGGTCCAGCTCCACCTTGATGGTGACGGTGGTCTCCCCGCCCAGGTGCTTCTGCTCCTCCGGGGTGTCCATGGTTTTGGTGACAGCAATGCGGGGGGAATCCGCCAGCTCCAGCTGCTCCGGGGTGCCGGTGTAGTAGAGGCTGGCCAGGGCGGTACCGTCCCCCTCTGTCTGAAGGTCCAGGGCCTTAAAGTCTGCCTCGTCCAGCACAAGGCGCAGGCTGCCGCTCCGGGTGAGGGTGACCTTTTCCCGCTTTCCGCCGTAGGTATAGCTGACGGTGGGCAGTTCCTCCTCCTTCACCTGGAAGTGGTTGATATAGAGGGCGGCCTCCAGCTGGCAGGGGCCTCGCATTGTACCGTAGCTGGTCATGCTGTTGTTGGCCAGGTACGCCATCATCTTCTCCGCATCGTCGGAAGCGCCGGTAAGAACGGCGCAGGCCAGGGCCCCCGCGGTGTTATCAATGCTCTCGTAGGCCGTGTTCCCCGAAATATAGAGGCTCCCCCGCTGGTCCTGGAGCTTTGGGGCGATGATCTGGGAATAGAGCTTTTGGGCGGCGGGCTGGTCCAGGTAGTGCAGCCCTGCGATGAGGTATTCGCTTTCCCGCACCGGCAGGCCGGTGTTTTTGGCCCTGGTGCGCAGCAGCGTCTCCTGCTCATCGGAGAGATTTCTCAGGGCGGCAAGGCCCATCAGGGCGGCGGCCCGTTCCAGGTCGCTATCGGTACTGGTGTAGGTGGTATCCAGGTAGCTGGACAGGGTATCCCGGTTCAGCAGCTCCCAGGCGGCCACCGCCGCCCTGGCGGAGACGGTCACATCCGCCTCTGCGTAGGGGTAGATGCGCACCCCGCCGGTATCCCCGCTGTTATCCTCCCAGGTGAGCTGGATATTTGCAAGCTCCGGCTCCGGATGCACATAATCCTCCCCGAAGAAGGCGCTTACGGCCCTTTCCACCGCGGCGGTGGCAAGGCGGGCGTCTGCCCGGCCGCTGTTATCCTGGTACAGCAGGCTCCATGCCTGCATAAAGGGCTGCTGGCCCTTGTTGTAAATGTCGATTTCCACCGGGTAGAGGGCGGGCTGGATGGAACCCAGGCCGTCCGCCAGATCCACAACGCGGTGGACGGGGAAGACCAAAGCGCTGTCCCGCACCGAGAAGGGCATCCTCACCCCGTCGCTGTATTCACCGCACTTGGCGGTAACCGTCATGGTGTATTCCCCGGCGGGGAGCTTCCGGAACACCAGGGGGAGGGTCTCCCCCGCGGGGGCCTGGGCCTCGGTCTCCAGCGGTTCGCTGTAGCCTTCGATGGAGGCGGTGTAGTGCACCAAATCCCCTGTCTGGATGCCGGTGCCGAAGCCCCGAACGGTGCAGGCGATGGTATCTCCGGAAAGGAAGGTTTCGGAGAGAATGGGGTCAATGCGGAAGGGCAAGGTGGTGTAAAGGCGGCTCTTGGTAAAGCCCCAATAGGCCCGCTGGTCCAGGGCCACCGCGGTCAGCCGCCACTGGGTCAGGTTTTCCGGCAGCTTCACCGTCAGGGCCACCGTTCCGTCCGCGCCGGTGGTGCCGGTGAGGAAGTCTGCTGTATCCTTAAAGTCCTCCCGGATGGTGACGCCGCCGTCACCGCCGCCGCCTCCCTTGCCGCCGTCGTCATAGTAGATATTGGCCCCGTGCTGGATGTAGGAGGCGGAAACCTGGGGATAGCTGTAAAACACCGAGCCGTAAAGGTCCTGTCCCATATTGATGTACTGCTCCCGAACGGAGAAGATGGCCTCATCCACCACCCCCAGGCAGACGTTCCCGCCGGCGATGGGCTGGCCGTCCTGGCTGGTGAGGCGCAGGGTCACCTTGGCGGTGTCCCCCGGCCTGTAGTCCTCCTGCTCCGGCAGCACCTGGAGCTCCAGGGAGCGGCTGTCCGGGTCCACATCCATGGTGAAGGGTTTGATGGGATAGATGCGCACCCCGTCGAAGTAGGCTCCGCAGAGGGTGAAGTTGGGGAGCTTTTCCTCGGTGCAGGAGATAATCCCGCTGGAGCCACCCAGCTTGGGGCTCTCCAGGAGGTTTCGCTGGAGGAGATTTGTCATCACCCTGCCGCCCTCTTCCAGGGGCAGGCCGTTATCCATCACCTGGTACTGGGCTTCGTCCCCATAGGCAAAGGTGGCACCCCAGTAGGAAACCCACTTCATCTCCTCGGTGCTGGTGAGGGAGGTCTTCACCTGGAAGGTATGGAAGTGCCCCTTCCGCTCCTCATCCTGGGTGCAAATCCAGGGATTGCCCAGGACCAGGGTGGTCCGCTGCTCCCCACCGTCGGTGGTGGAAATCTCCACATAGTAATAGTCCATCCCCTCGGTGGGGGGCAGGATATCCGGAATGGTCAGGCTCCCGTCCGCCCCGGTGCGCTGGGTAAAGGTTTTTTCCACCTGGTCATTTCGGGTATAAACCGCGCGGGGGATGCTCTTCTTGGTATAGCGGTCATAGTAGGGGTCCAGATCTGTGCGGATAAAGCTCACCTTGTGGAGGTCTATCTTCACATTGGCCTGGGCAGGGGCGCCCCGAAGAGCGCTATAGTCCTGAATCACCTGGCGGCCGCCGGGGATTTTGCTGAAATCAATTTGGTTGGCGGTGATGACCAGGTCGCTCTTTTTATCCTGGCGCACCTCTTCCGCCTCCAGCATCAGGGTGGTGGGGAAGACATACACCGTCTCCTGCACCGAAAGGTCCACATCACTGGCATCGCCATTGGAAGCGCTGATATGAAAATCCAGAGGATACCAGCCCCAGCCCCGGTAGCTGTCCGCGGCGCTGGCGGTGAAGGGCACCTGAATCAGCCCCTTTTCATCGGTGACATATTTTTTCTCATCGTACCCCGGCGCGGTGAGGTTCATCGCCATCCCGGCGGCGGGGGTGCGGTCCACCAGCGTCACCTCCACCTGGGCCTGCACCGTCTCCCCTGGGCGGTAATAGAGCTTATCGCTGGAGATAGCGGCGGTATAGATGGGCTTTTTGTACTGGGCGATGTCGGCGTACTCGGAACAGATGGGAGTATACCAGCTCCCCTCCTCCCGCTCGTAGTCCACCGGGAAGACCTTGATGGAAACGCTGTCGCCAGCGATGTTCTCGTAGGCAAACTCCCCGGTAAAAATCCCATCGGGGCTTACCGCCACCCTCTGGGTAAAGAGGGGCAGGTCGTTCCAGCCGTGGTACAGCTCCACCTGCACTTCCTGGAGGGCGGACGCCTCCTTCCGGGGGCGCGCCACCCCCCAAAACTTGATGGTATCCTCCCGACGGTAGATAGGCCGGTCGGTATAGAGGAAGCCATAGTACTGCTGGTTCAGCGCCGGCTCGCTTTTGCTGCTGGTATAAATCAGGTCGTAGTAGACGGTGCCGTCCTCCGCTGTAAGAGAATAGACAACCTCGTTGGGCCGGGTGCTCTCATCCTCCTCCGGTGCGATTTGGGTAAGATCCAGGACGGCGATGCCGTTTTCATCCCCGGTGATGGTGTAATCCGCCCCGCTCCCCTGGAAGGGGTCCCTGTAGACCTCCAGCTTCGGCGCCTTCACTGCGGCGCCGGTTTTGGTGCTGTTGTACCAAAGGACAGCCTCCCCCATCCCTATCTGCTTATAGACAGCGCTTTCCTGAACCTGGAAGAGCTTCTGCACCGGACGCTCCGGCTGGACCGAGGGGGTAACGGTAGCCACGTACCAGCCCGCTTCCAGGGTTTGGGGGAAGACGATATCCAGCTGGTAAAGGTCTTCCTCCCCCAGCAGCTCTGCGGCGTTTTGGGTAAAATCCAGCACCTGGGGCAGGCCGGCGGTATCCACCCGCAGCTCGCCAGGGAGGTTTATTTTCCGGTGCAGCTCCTTCTTATACCGCTCCCCATCCTCCAGCCGGTGGACGGCAACGGCAAAGCTCTCCTCCGGGGAGACCCCCTCTTTCCCCCAAGTGTTGAAGCGCAGGTCCAGCACCGGGTAATCCTGGGGCAGGAAGGTTTCCGCCTTGTTGGTCATGGTGTAGGCGGCTGTGCCGTCTGGGCAGACAGTGAAGGAAAAGCTAAAGTCCTCCTGGAGCTTTCCCTTGCCCCCCTCGGCCCCCAGCCCTGCCTGGATAGTGATGGTATACTGGGTATCATAGCGCAAGCCATCGCTCCAGGTTTCGCTTTCCTGGTCCCAGCCCCGGAAGGGGATGAAGGCCACAGTATTCCCCATGTAATGGAACCGGCCCTTCAGCTCCGGCTGGATGACAAAGTAATTGTCCAGCTTTTCCGGCGGAACGGAAAAGGTCATTTCAATCGCGGCATCCTCCGGGACCTCCACCGCGCCATTGGCGGGGAAAGCCTCTGTCACGGTCAGGGGCTCATCTGCGGGATTTTTCCGGCACCCTGCGGCAGCCAGGGCCAATCCCAGGCATAGGGCCAGCAGCAGCCAGCGTCCCAGGGTAAACAGGCGGTCTTTTTTGTATAACTTCTTCATAAAAACGGCCTCCATTCCGTCAATCAGATTTTTCTTTCTGATTAAGATAACGAATGGAGGCGGGTATTTATTTCCAAGGTGGGGATTTTTTGTGGAACAGCCTTGCCGAACCGCGGCGAATCTGGTAAAATAAAGCTGGCACTGCCGAAAAGCGGTAGGTGGTTAGCCCCCTGATGTATTTACTTACTCCAGGGGGCGCAAGTCTTTTGTTGCCCCCTGAGATTCTATCAAAGGGGGGACGCCTGGATGGTAACATATGCTGACCTGTTCCAATATTCCCTGGTGATTATTGGCATCGTTGGATTGTTCCTTATATATCTTGGTAACAACAAAAAGAAATAACCGCCCTGCTCCCAACAAGTGCGGTTATTTCTTAACTCACATCTAGGGGGCTAACCGTCTACCGGCAGTGCCTCCTTATGGCCTTTATTATAGCAGGCTTTTCTCCAAAATGCAAGTATTTGCCTTGCCGAACCACGGCGAATCTGGTAAAATAAAGCTGGCACTGCCGAAAAGCGGTAGGTGGTTAGTCCCCCGGCGATTTTCCTTTGGCAAATTCCCGGAGGGTCATAAACTTTTTGTCCCCCTCCGGAAATCCGGAAAGGGGGGAGCGCAATGGTTACATATGGTGAGCTGTTTCAGTTTTGCCTGGTTATCATCGGCGTTATCAGCCTATGTCTCACATTTGCTGGCAAAAAGAAATAACCGCCCAACCTCCAAAGTGTGCGGTTATTTCTTTAATCGTACCTAGGGGCTAACCGTCTACCGGCAGTGCCTCCTTATAGTTTTATTATAACAAACAATTCCACAAAGTGCAAGTATTTATCTTGCCGAACCGTGGCGAATCTGGTAAAATAGAGCTGGCACTGCCGAAAAGCGGTAGGTGGTTAGTCCCCTGATGTATTTACTTACTCCAGGGGGCGCAAGTCTTTTTGTTGCCCCCTGAGATTTTATCAAAGGGGGGGACGCCTGGATGGTAACATATGCCGACCTGTTCCAATATTCCATAGTGATTATTGGCATCGTTGGACTGTTCCTTATGTATCTTGGTAACAACAAAAAGAAATAACCGCCCCAGCCTCACAAACTATGGCGGTTATCTCTTTTTAACCACATAGGGGGCTAACCGTCTACCGGTGGTGCCTCCTTATGGTTTTATTATAGCAGGCTTACATCGGGATTGCAAGGGATAGGCTTATTTTTGTACAGCGGTGGCCCTTGCCCTCCCTGGGAAAAAGGATAAAGATACATCTGCCCGGAACCACTTCTTAATAGTGGCTCCGGGCTTTTTTTGTGCCTTTTTCCCCTTTTCCTGGTGGCAAAAGTTGGAGGTTTCTTCAACTTTTTTCTCAAAGTGTAAAATAGTTACAACTATGTAATATTTTACTTGATTTTAGTTACGAAATGTAATATCCTTAAAGCAAGGCAAGGGCCGCTGGAGAGAGTCCCTGGCCGAAAGATTAAAATTTTACAAAGGAGAATGAACATGAAAAAGGTTCTCGCACTGGTGCTGGCCGTTATGATGCTGGCCACCACCGCCTTTGCTGTCAATGTTAACATTGGCAACAGCAACTACAACGATTTCAAGAGCTGGATTCCTGGCACCACCATCAAGCTGAACGACTCCGGTATCGTTAATGCAACCAATCCCGCCGGCGGTTCGAAGGTTGTTGATCTTGCTACCAATTACCCCAACGCCACTAGTGGTACCGTTGGCGGTGTGGTTCTTGTTAAGAACATCAACACCGACAACTACACCATCACCAGCATCAAGTACACCGAGGGCAAGAAGCTGGTTGAGTCTGTTGCCATCAACAATGCCGAAGAGCGCGTTGAGATCAAGCTGAAGCAGGAGTATGGCAAGACCACTTCCAGCAACCTGATCTTCTCCTTCACCCTGAAGGGTAAGAAGGTTGGCAAGACCTGGAAGCCCGAAAACCTGTATGTCAATGTGAACGGCACTGTCGGTTACATGCTGGAAAGCGCTGCTCTGCAGATCAACACCAACGGTGATGTGGTTGTCAAGCCTGGCCAGACCATCTATAAGGATTCTGCTAGCCAACTCGCTAATATTGGTATGACCACTACTCCTGCAACTACTCCTACTCAGTGCTTCACCTATACCGACCAGATTATCTGGGAAGTTAAGAAGGCTGCTGGTAGCACTGAAAACTACGGCGAGCTGAACTTCACCGCCGCTGATTCCGATGTGGACATCACTGCCCGCGTCTACGATGGCGACAAGCTGTATCTCTACAGCGATGTTGACCCCAACAAGAACATCCTCAAGAAGTACGCTGATGAGGACGCCGAGATCTCCTTCCTGAACTTCCCCAACGCTGTCTTCAATGCCACCGCTACTGCCCGCATCTACAAGGAAGAGGGCGAGACCTACTTCTACGAGATCGTTGATGGTATGCTGGTTGATATGAACGGCAAGGGCATTGATGCTGGTTCTGCTGGCATCAACAAGAAGGTCAACTGGGACGAGGATGAGGGTTGCTACATCCTGAAGACCCGCCAGATGCCTGGCACCATGGTCTTCTCCGACAAGCCCCTGCCCATCGACGCTATCGAGGCTCCCGAAGACACCACTCCTGCGAACCCCGACACCGGCGCTAACGACGTTGTTGGTATTGCCACCGCTCTGGCCGCCGTTGCCCTGGTTTCCGCTGCCGCTGTCTCCCTGAAGAAATAAGCGACACCCCGGAAACAACCTAAAAATGTCTGACTGACCACAGCCCCACCGCCCTCTAGGGGCAGGGGGAGAGGCCACAGGACCATATCAAAGCGCACAAACGCCCTCTTTCTCCAGAGAGGGCGTTTTTCTTTTCCGCTTTGTTCTGCCTTGGGAGGAGGATAAGCAGCGGGAGACCGGCGCTGGAGCAAAAGGAAAGCCCGCCAGCCCGAAGGCCGGCGGACCCCTTGGAGCAGCCGCTCCTGCTGAAGGAAAACACGCCTCCTTAGCGGCTGTGGAGATCAGCCGGAGGCCAGACCGGCCCGGACGGTACTCGCTTCGCCCGCGCCAGCCTCCCAATTAGAAAGGAGTTTTATAACAAACTCCCGTTGGGACGCCGTCATGCTGGAAGGAAAGAGCAGAGTCTGTTCCTCCCGGCTGAGGGAGAGAGGCTGGTCCACCAGCCCCATGAGGTAATCCAGGGAGACATCGAAGAGCCGGGCCAGCTGGACCTTGATTTCGTCCGCCGGTTCGCTTCGATCGTTCTCGTAGGCCGAGACGGTGTAGTTGGTCACCCCCAGGATGGCGGCAAGCTCCCGCTGGCTCATTTTTCGCTCTTTGCGCAGCATTTCCAGACGCTTGCCAATCACTCCAATTTCCTCCCCCAGGTTGTAATTTGTTCCAATTATACCGGCGGAAATCGACGAAAATATTTCAAAATCTGGTAAATTTATAAACAAAAAATGAATATCCGGGAAGAAAAGGTCTGGACCGGAAAAGGAGAGGATGTAATATGTCTGTAATCCTAGTGGCCGAGATGGAGGCCAAGACCCGCCGAATGCTCCGGCGATTCCTGGAGGGATGCAAACTGGAGGTGCAGGCGGCCGCCAACCTCCAGGAGGCCCAAGGGCTGCTGGCTGCCGCCCGAATTGACGCGCTGGTGGTGGGCCTGGGGGCCTGCGCCCTGGGGGAGCTGCGCACCGGCGGGGCGGATCAGCCCGCTCTGCTGCTTCTGCATACCAACACCCTGGAGGAAAAAAAGCGGGCCTATGCCGCCGGCGCGGACAGCTGGCTTCCCCGCCCGGTGGACCCGGAGGAAACAGCCCTGGTCCTGTGGGCCTTGCTCCGCCGCCTGGGGCAGGGGCTGCCCTTCCGCCAGGAGCTCCCCGGAGGCATTTGGCTGGAAAGGGATACCCGGCAGCTGCGGCGGGAAGGGGAGGCGCTGGCCCTCTCCCCGCGGGAATACGACCTGCTGGCCCTGCTGCTGGCCCATCCCCGGCGCATCTTCACCCGGCAGGAGCTGCTGGACCGCCTTTGGGAGCTGGGGAGCGAGGCTGGACCACGGGCGGTGGATGTGGTGGTCCGCCGTCTGCGGTCACGCTGCGGAAAGGACTGGGGCTTTGCCATCCAAACGGTGCGGGGCCTGGGCTACCGGGCGGAGCTGATGGAGGAGACGGTGAAGAATACGCTGTGAAAAGGGACGGCAGTCTGGGGAAGAAAAGGGCTGGCTCACCCTGGATGAGGTGGAGCGGTGCCTGGGGATTACCAATGAGTAGGCTGCATATATCGGATGAAGCCCAAAAAGACCTTACAGAAATCAAGCGTTACATTTTTTTGGATGCATTTGCAAGTGAAAGCGGCAATCCAAGCAATTAAAAGAAGAAAAGGCGTCCTCTATTGGGAGGGCGCCTTTTGCCGTTCTTCTTTTTGCTTCTTTTTCTTCTTTCGCAAGAAGAAAAAGAAGTGGGGTCCGGGGCGAAGCCCTGGTTATCCTTCCGCCGGGCGGGAATTATTATAAAGGAACATCAGCACGGCGGTGCCGAAGATGATAAGATACCCCACCCAGCTGAGGGCGTCCGGGATTTGCTGGAAGAGGAAGAAGCCCAGCACCGCCGAGAAAAGGACCTGGGAATAGTCGTAGACCGAAAGCTCCTTGGCGGGGGCGTACCGGTAGGCGGAGGTGACGGCGAACTGTGCCGCGGCGGCGGAAAGCCCCGCCATCAGCAGGCTCCCCAGCTGGGCGGCGCTCATGGGATGGTAATCCAGCAGCAGGGCGGGGAGGGTGACGGCGCAGGAGAAGGTGGAAAAGAAAAAGATGATGAAAGGTCCCCGAACCCCCTTCTTGCCCAGTACCCGAACCATGGTGTAGGAGATGCCGGAAAAGGCCCCGCCCAGAAAGCCGATGATGGCGGGGAAGGTCTCCATGTCAAAGCCGGTAGGCTTCACAATCAGCAGGCTGCCCCCAAAGGCCACCGCCACCGCCAGCCCCTGGACAAAAGAGACCTTCTCCCTAAGAAGAAAGAAGCTGCACAGAATGGCGAAGAAAGGCCCTATTTTATTGAGCATGGCGGCGTCGGCCATCACCAGGTGGTCCACCGCGTAGTAGTTGCACAGCAGGCTGGCGGTGCCAAAGACGGAGCGCAGCACCAGCCACCACACCTTGTCCCGGTCCAGAGGCTCCGGCTTGTGTTCCTTAAAGAGAATCAGGGCGGCGAAGCACATGGCCACCAGGTTGCGGAAAAAGCTCTTTTGCACCGAGGGCAGATCCCCCGCCAGACGCACAAAAACGTTCATCACCGAAAAGAAAAACGCAGCGGTGACGATGCAGAAAATACCCTTGGTCTTTTGGTTCAGATGATTCATGAATTGCAACGGTCTCCTTCCTTATGGGGAGGTTTTGTCCGGCTCCCCGCCCGCCTGGAAGTCCAGCCCCGCCAGCTGCTCCGTCAGGTAATCCCAGCCGAAGGCGGGGGCGTACTGTCGCACCCCATGGGCGGCGGCCAGCTCCGGGGTGTACTGGGAAAGGGGCCAGACGCTTACCTCCTGGTACCCCGGTCCGTAGTGGGTGACGGTGGGGATAAAATTCACCCCCCGAATCTCCGCCCGCTCCCCATGGGGGGCCTTCTCCAGCTCCACCTGCAAAAAGCCCGCCAGCATGTTTTCCGCCCCCCGCTGGGCGGAGATGAAGTTCCCCAGGGAATAGGCCACGTAGCTGCGCCCCCGGCTGGTCTCCAGGTATTCTCCGCCCTGGAGGACATGGGGATGGTGCCCCAGGATTAAATCCGCCCCGGCCTCCGCCAGGAGCTGGGCCAGCTCCCGCTGCCCGTCGGTGTAGTAGCCGCTTCCCTCAATGCCCCAATGGAGGCTGAGAATCACAAAATCCGCGTTCTGGGCGGCGGTCTCCAGCTTTTGGAGGATCAGCTCCCGGTCCTCGTTTAGCAGCAGCACCCCCACCTCTCCCTCCGGCCGGGGGATGCCGTTGGTCAGCTCGGTGGCGGCGATAAGGGCCACCGTCATCCCGTTGCGGGTGAGATAGGCGATCCCCTCCCGCTCCTCCTGGGTGCAGTAGCAACCCGCCATCGCGATGTCCTCCTGCTGCTCCCAAAAGCGCCCCGCCGCCTGGATGCCCGGCACCCGCCAGTCCAAGGAGTGGTTGTTGGCGGTGGAAAAGAGATTGAACCCCAGCCGGAGCATCTCCCGGCCCACCTCGGTGGGGGAGCAGAAAGCGGGATAGCTGGAAGGGGGCAGCTCGTCCCCGGCCAGGAGGGTTTCCTGGTTGATGAAGGCGAAGTCCCCTTGGGCCACCAGGGGGGCGATTTTTTCATAAGCCGGGGCGAAGTCGTACCCCTCCCCCCCGGCGCGCTGCCGGGCCTGCTGGTAGATTACATCGTGGATGAGGTTATCCCCCACCGCCACCAGCACCGCCCGGACAGGCTCCGGATCCGGGGCGGAAAAGACCGCGGGCTCCTGCGGGGGCAGCGGGGCGGAGGAACCGGAGCCCTCCGCCGGGGCGCACCCAAAGAGGAGCAGCAGAGCAGCCCCCAGGGCCAGTAGCCGGTTTTTCCTTTTCATCATATAGCACCTCTTCCTTTAAAGATGTGGGCACAGGGGTTTTATGGCTTCTATCCATTGTAGCCCATTCCCCCGGTTTTGACAAGCGACAACCGATACAAGGGCAGCGCTTTTTTGTCCTTCCTCCCTCCCGCACATATCCCCCCGGCTTTGGCGGAGAGGTTATTATTTTAGTACCACTTATCACCTGCGGGATAGACCGCGGACAAGGGAGGACGGCAAACATGACATACGGATATATCCGGGTTTCCAGCACCGATCAAAACGAGGCGCGGCAGTGGGCGGCGCTGCGGAGCAGGGGGATACAAAGCGGCCGCATCTACGTGGACAAGCAGTCCGGCAAGGACTTCCAGCGGCCGGAGTACCAGCGGCTGGTGGCCAGGCTGCGCTCCGGCGACCTGGTTTGCGTCCTAAGCATCGACCGGCTGGGGCGCAACTACGGGGAGATACTGGAGCAGTGGCGGGTGCTTACAAAGGAGATTCAGGCGGATGTCTGCGTGCTGGATATGCCCATGCTGGATACCCGCAACGGCAAGGACCTGATGGGCACCTTCATCGCCGATCTCACCCTGCAAATCCTTTCCTTTGTGGCACAGAAGGAGCGGGAGAACATCCGGCAGCGCCAGGCGGAGGGAATTGCGGCGGCAAAGGAGCGGGGGGTCCAGTTTGGGCGGCCGGTGGTGCCCGCGCCGGAGGATTTCCCCGCCATCATATCGGAGTGGGAAAGCGGCCAGCTGCCCTTCGCCGAAGCGCTGGCCCAAACCGGCCTTTCCCGCGGGACCTTCTACCGGCGCTTGCGGGAGTACCGGACGGTGGCAGGACCATCTGGACAATAAAAAACACTACCAAAAGGTATACCTTCTGATAGTGCTGAAACGGCAGCTTTAATTTGTGCATATTCCATCCCGGAAGTGCTTTCACTCCTACATATTCGGTCAATCTTCCGGAAACTAAAGCGCTCCGGAAAAAAATTTCCCCACTATCAAAAGGTATACTTTTTGGAACAAGCGGCAGAAGCATGGAGGCAAAGGATATGCTAGTTTTAACCAGAAAGCTGGGGGAGTTTCTCGTCCTAAACGACAATATTTTCATCAGCGTTTTTGAGGGCGGCAACGGCGACCAGGTGAAAATCGCCATCGAGGCCCCGGAGGATGTGAAGATTGCCCGCAGTGAAATGCTTGCGGACTGCCAGGAGGTCCAGCGGAAGCTGGAGGCCATCCGCTCCAAGAAAATCGGCAAGCGGACCAAAAAGACCCGCAAAGAGATGGAGCGGTTGGGTATCCCCCAGGAGGCGGACCCCGCTCCCAGCCTGTAAGCCCGCGGGAGGGACCCGCAACAAATTTGTTTTCATCCCTGTCCGCCGCAGTGCGCGCAGCGGCAGGCAGGGCTTGAAAAAATATTATTTTAGAACAGCCGGAGGTCTGACAGGACCAGATAAAGGACGCTGGTACTAGACACCGGTTGGATGGAGGTATTACAATGGGAATGGTCGTAAGAACTAACACAATGGCACTGAACGCTTACCGTCAGCTGGGCATGAACAATGCCGCTGTCACCAAGTCTCTGGAGAAGCTGTCCTCTGGCTTCCGCATCAACCGTGCCGGTGATGACGCTGCCGGTCTGGCCATCAGCGAGAAGATGAAGGCCCAGATCACCGGTCTGGAGACCGCTTCCTCCAACGCCCAGGACGGCATCAGCCTCATCCAGACCGCCGAGGGCAACCTCACCGAGGTCCACTCCATGCTGAACCGTATGGTGGAGTTGGCCACCAAGTCCGCCAACGGCACCTACACCCAGACCGAGCGTGACGCCCTCCAGGCCGAGGTCGATCAGCTGCTGGACGAGATCGACAGAATCTCCCAGTCCGCCAACTTCAACGGCGCCAAGCTGCTGGATGGCACCATGGGCCTGAACAAGGAGGCCTTCACCATCGGCGACACCGGCGCTGTTGCCGGCAAGGCCGGTACTGACCTCACCGGCCAGCTGACCCTGCCCACCGATGGCTCCGCTGCCGCCGGCAACGTTGCTTTCCATCTGGGCGGCGCCAGTGTTGCCCAAGTCAACCCCTCCTTCAGCATCGACGTGGCCGACCTGACGCTGACCTCTAAGGCCGATAACAAGGACGCCACCATCGGAGTGGGCGGCGCGACATTCACCCTTACTTTTGCGAACGCAGGCGACAGCTTGAGTGGTTCTGACCTGGCTGACGCCATCGTCGCCGCCGGTACTGCCGGTAACGACACCAACTATGCCGGTCTTGGCCTTGCCGCTACCGATAAGGTGGTGGATGTGGGCGGCGCTGTCTTTAAGGTGACTTCTGACGGCACCAAGGTGAACTTTGAGTATCTGGCCCAGAAGGCCGGCGCCAACACCGAAGCCACTGTGGACACGGTCATTGACACCACCAAGGCGACCGCTATCAACAATGCCATCGGTTCCGCTGTCACTGTGACTGCCGCTGCCGCTGACTTTGACCAGACCGGTGCTGTTCACCACAACACCATCAACGTCACCCAGGCTGTTGGCAAGGTGGACGGCGCCCGCGCCGGTATGGACGTCACCCTCACCGCTAACGTTGTCAAGCCCGGTCAGACCCTGACCATCGACGACAAGACCTTCACCTTTGTGGAGTGGGACGGCAAGTCCGCCCTGGGCGAGAATGAGATCGGCATCAACAAGGCCTATGACCTGACCACCACTGCTGGCCAGACCAGCGCCATTGACGATGTGGTGAACCAGCTTTCCCACAAGGAGACCACCAACTTCGTCATCGAGGCCAAGGACGCCACCACCATCCACATCGGCCAGAAGGTGGGCAACAGCGAGGTCTACGACACCGAGGCGAAGCTGAAGGCTGTCGTTTCCGCCGCTACCGCCAGCACTGGCGCCGGCACCGAACTCACCGTCAACGCCGGCAAGATCAACGCCGGGGATTCCATCCGCGTCGGTGACAAGACCTACACCTTCGGCGACGGAGACGGCAAGATCGCCCTGGGCACCAACGGCGCCGACGCCATCGCCAACCTGACCAAGGCCCTGGAGGCCGACGGCTACACCGTCACCCCCAACGGCAGCAAGCTGGTTATCTCCGGCACCACCGGCCAGCCCGCTCCCGCCATCACCGGCGGCGGCCTGACCCTCCAGATCGGTGACACCGCCGACGACTACAACAAGATGACCGTTGCCGTCGCCAACATGAGCGCCAAGGGCCTGGGCCTGGACAACCTGAAGATCACCAGCGAGACCCTGGCCAGCAGCGCCATCGATACCGTCAAGAACGCCATCAACACCGTTTCCAGCCAGCGTGCCAACCTGGGTGCCCTCCAGAACCGTCTGGAGCACACCATCAACAACCTGGACGTTGCGGTTGAGAACC
>OFGP01000355.1_pt1 | contig 47628 bp, 36 predicted proteins | sample 1521781 | NCBI WGS metagenome assembly OFGP01 (sample SAMEA3504113, study PRJEB24116) | mouse gut metagenome | biome: mouse gut; feature: mouse-associated habitat; material: faeces | place: Denmark | collected 2011
GGGCATTTGTACTTCGTTATTATCATTTATTCTTTTAAAATTATTAAGGTAATTTAATGAAGTTATTATTCCTGGGGTATTTAAAGACTTCTTCTTTTAATTTTTTGTCCCAATCGAATTCTGCTAATAATTCGTTAATATTTATGTAAAAAATTCGTTTATTAGTATGTTATATTGCTTGGATTAAAGAAACAGGGATATTACAATGTATTGCATAGTTCCGTAACTTTACAGAGGAATCTATATAGTATTTCTGCTGACTGGTTTAGTGTATGGTATTAAATTACTCCTAAAGAATTATAGTGCTAAATCATAAAGATGGTATGCCTGCTCGACCAAACATAGTAACAAACCAATTAAAATTCCTAAAAAAGTAGTTGACAGAGGTGGGTGTACTGGATAATATAGTAATATACTAATAAAAATAGTACAAAGTATAAGTGTGAATCGAAAGACTGAATTTTGGGTGCACAATCCTCTTGGTGGAAAAATCCGTTAAAAAAGGTATCAGGCAGATTGTGTAGCACACTGCTGCTGTATCAGTTTCAGGGCTTCAGGATCAGCTCCCTGCTCTCTAAGGAATTGAAGGGTATTGTCTAAGTTTAGGACAATAGATTTCTGCATTGGAGGATGGATGACGGCTTCGTAATCATCCGGATGGAAATCCATTTCCTCTGAAAGCATGTGGTAAATGCAGGTGAGCATCATCCGCGCAATTTCCGAGAGTATGAACAGTGCAGAGAGTTCGGTAATATCGGTGATGGTAGCAATACGTTTTATCTGGGAATCGAAAGGTCTGTTTCTGCGGAAGAGTTCGATTTCATTGACACAGCGGGAGAGGAAATCTATGTGGGATTTCGCAAGAGTGTGTTTGATGTTTTCCAAATTGAAGAGTAAGGCAGGTACATAGCATTTTTTAAATATAGAGCTGACCTAAAGGTTTAATAGGGTTGGCTCTATATGTCAATATTAGTTTTATTATTGCATACATCAGACAGGAATAACAGTTTTGGAGAGGATGGTTACTTTTCACGGTCAATGTTAATTAGTTAAGAACTTTGCTACGAAAATATAGATTGCTATTTTAATTAATAAGCTATGATACGGTTTGCGGAAATCCTCACGTGACTTGTACTCTGTTGCAAGGTATCCGGCCAGTGGAGTCATGGTTTCAGGCATTAAGACCTTCATTCCGATCGGGGTCAAATAAGAGCCGTTGGCACTTGGCAACCTCGACGAAGGCGACTTGGAATGGGATGAATGCGTTGCAGTTCGCCAATTAACTGGATCATACTGGTTTTGCAAATCATAAAATATTAAGTGCATTTTGTTTGTTATATTTACATCGTAGAAGTATAATCAACAAAAAGCAAGGGAGGAGAAGGTTGAAAAATAGTAAATTAAGCCAAAATTGGCAATAAGACACAAAAAACAGGCTCACATAGTGAACCTATTCTACGGTATTCCCACCTTTGAAAAGAGGCCACCTGCATATCAATACTTAACGGGTGGGTGCATCAGCCATTGATACCGGGATGCCTAATTATTAGATTAACTATAACACAAAATGCTTGGCACGAAAACCCTTTTCATGGCGTTTTGTGCCTTGAGCGGAGCGAAAGGAATGGATATAAACATGGCAAAAAGATTTGTATGTACTCTGGAGGAACCGGTCGTAACCACGGCGGCGGGTAAACTTCGCGGCTATAAGCTGGATGATATTTATCATTTTGAAGGTATTCGCTACGCAAAAGCGAAACGGTTCCAGAACCCTCAGAAGGTGACGCCCTGGGAGGGAATCAGGGATGCGACGAATTATGGGCCGGGGTGTCCGGTTCTGCGCAATCCGGTTCCTTCCGGTGAGGTGCGTATTCCCCACAGGTTCTGGCCGTCCAGCGAAAACTGTCAATATTTGAATGTCTGGACCAGTTCTCTTAATACGGATGACAGAAAGGCGGTTATGGTGTGGTTCCACGGCGGTGGTTTTGCAGACGGTTCGGCAATTGAGCAGGTGGCCTATGACGGAACGAATCTGGCGAGATACGGGGACGTAGTGGTAGTGACAGTGAATCACAGACTGAATGTGTTCGGTTTCCTGGATCTGTCCGATTTTGGTGAAAAGTATGCAAATTCAAAGAATGCAGGGCTTGCCGATCTCGTGGCAGCTTTGCTGTGGGTTAAAGAAAATATCGTGCAGTTCGGTGGAGACCCGGAGAATGTTACGATCTTCGGACAGTCCGGCGGTGGCAGAAAGGTAACCTCACTGGGCCAGGTTCCGGCTGCGAAAGGACTGTTCCATAAAGGAATCGTGATGAGCGGCGTGCGTGGAAGGGCAATGACGCGTCAGGATGTACCGGCGAAAGAATTCGCTCTATCTATTATGGAAGAATTGGGGCTGCAGGAAGAGGAAGCAGAAAGAATGGAGACGGTCCCGGTGCAGGAGCTGATCGATGCCACAAATGCTGCCGTAGGCAAATGGATGGAGCAGGGCAGGCGAATCGAGTGGTGGCCTGGAGCCAATGACTTTTACATCGGAGAACCGAAAGACGTGGGATTTGGAGAAGCCTCCGGGGTTCCGTTCCTGGTGGGCAGTGTGATTGGTGAGTTCAGCAACAGCACGCCGACGAAGGATAAGGAAACTTATACGGAGGAAGAAAAGAGAGCAGCGGTTGCAGCAAAATACGGCGAGGAGAATGCGGACAGGATTATGGAACTGTTTGCGAAGGCGTATCCCGGTAAGAATACGGTGTACGCGGCAGACATCGACGTGGTGTTCCGTCCGGCTTCCATCAGGTATATCAAGGCAAAGGCGAAACAGTCTCCTGCTCCCGTTTACTCTTATCTGTTTGCAAAGGTATTCGATATCTATGGCGGTGTTGCGGCATGGCATTGTTCCGAGCTTCCCTTTGTATTTCATAACACACAGTTGATTCCCGTGTGTCAGATGGAGGGTGTGACACAGAGACTGGAAAATGAAATGTTCTCTTCGTTCATAAGTTTCGCGAAGACAGGCAATCCTAACTGCAGCGCGGTCCCGGAGATCACTCCCAGCACGGAAGATAAGGTTTACACGATCGTTTATGATGAGAAGACACAGGTCCGGGAAAACTTCGATGAAGAGTTGGTAATGCTGGCAAAAGAATTTGCTCCACCTATGAACTGGAACTTTATGACAGCCCCCAAAGAGGAGGATGAGGAAGGTGGCCCGGCATGGCTGTATTGACAGCGGATGAAGAAAAGTAAGTCAATTATAAAGTTACAGTCAAAAATTGAAGACTATCATTTTTTGATTTTGAAGAAAAACGAACTGGAATCAGTTAAAGTGATGATTGAAGAAAAAGTCGGAATTTGTTTAACTGAACCCATGCAGAGCGGCAAAAAACCGCCTCTGCAAAAAAAATCATCATTCAAATTCTAAAGAAGGAGGTATTGAATATGAGAAAGTTTCACAAACTAATTTCAACAGTGCTGGCGACGGCAATGGTAATGTCGCTGCTGGCCGGATGCGGCAGTGGCGGCAATGCGGATTCCGCATCCGATGCAGGAGACGGCGCAGATGCCGCACAGGAGGGTACGGCATCCGCGGGGACTGATGCGGCGGAAAGCGACGCGGAAGATTCATCAAAGCCCGTGCTGGATGCGGTGGCGGAAAATGTGCAGACGGAAGTGGTATCTGCGGTGGCACAGCCGGCGGAAAGTATGACGATCGCCATTCCTTCGGCATCTTTTGATGTGGCTCCTTTCGTTGGGCCAATGCCCGGTACCGGTCCTTTTACCTGGCTGCTTTGGGCGAAACTGTTCTTCCCCACGAGTACGGCGGCAACATTTGAGAATGGCGGTATGCAGCCCTGGGTCGGTAAAGAACTGAAAAAGATCGACGACGCTACTTATGAGGTGGAGATCTTCGACAATGTCTATGACAGCCAGGGAAACCATATTACGGCAGACGATGTTGTTTTCAGCTATGAGAAGAGCGCTACGGATGGTCAGTTCGCCGATCTGCAGAGTGTCATGGAGTCCATCACAAAGATTGACGATTATAATCTGGAGATCAAGCTGAAGGATACCATGGTCGGCAGAATTGAAGAGATTCTTTCCAATGTCCAGCTTTTTATTGTCGATCAGGAATGGTATGAAAGTACGTCGGCGGACGAGCGTCAGAGTAATCCCGCAACGACAGGGGCTTATAAGGTTCAGGAAGTGGTACAGGGTTCTTCCTTGACACTTGTGAGAAATGAAGAGCCGTGGCAGACGGAGCCTACCTGTACACCGCAGGTGGCCAATGTGAACACACTTTATTACCGGGTGATTACGGAAGGCTCCATGAGAGCGATCGGTCTGGAAAATAAAGAATTGGATTCTTCGGAGATCGCAGGTACCGATCTTTCTAAATTCTATGACGAAGCGGCAGGAAAGCCGTTGGATGGATGGAGTATTTTCTACACCCCGCCTGTCAACGTACAGTGTTTATTTGCGAATATGGACAGCGGCGTATCGATCCTGGCAGACAGTCTTGAATTGAGACAGGCTGTTTTCGCAGCGCTCGATTCGGTAGAGATTTATTACGGTGCAGGTTTGAACGAGATTACGGCGATCAAGACGAATGCGCTTTCAGCACCTTCCATGGGCGGTTATGAAGAGATTGCGGATGAAGGATATCTGCCGGCTGATCTGGAAGCGGCAAAGGCTTACTTCGAAGCTTCAGGCTATCCTCAGGGAACGGAGATCACACTTTTGTCCAGTCAGTCTCTGTATACGGATTCGGTTCGTTCCGTGATCATCGCGCAGCTTGAGGCGATCGGCTTTACGGTAAACTCTCTGGCAGTAGACCAGGCGCTGTTCCTTACTTACAAGAATGACTCCACACAGTGGGATCTGATCATTGATTCAAAAGGATCCGGTACCGGACATGTAGTCGGTCTCTGGGACGGCCTGTTCAATCCGGAGAATTATACCAACGGTTCCGTTTGCTTCACCCATGACGATCATCTGGTTGAACTTCTGAACGCGGCGAAGGCGGATGCGAGTGCGGAAAATATGAAGGCATTTAACGACTATATCAGGGATAATGCGATTGGGAAAGGACTGTATTCCTTCAGCAAGATTGTCGTGGCGCAGGACGGTGTTACGGAGCTTCCGATGGCAAATCCTACGTTACCTCTGTATGGACCGTGTACCATTACGGACGATTATGTGAGTGTTGTCGGAAATTAAAGAGTAATTTGAGCGAAATGTTTGGAGCTGTCGCCGTTGAGAACGAGTGTGCAGCTCCTTTTTGTGCTTTGCAAATTTGTTCCATGACAGATTTTGAAACAAATAACTGGTAGTATCTGATACTGCCTTTCGATATGCGGGGGTATGAATATGTCCATATTTCGAACAAAATTTCTGTATTTCCATATGGCGATGATCATTTGTTTCAGCATTCTGCTTTCCACGGGAATGCTGCGGGGAAGAAAGGTGTATGTGGACAGACAGGAGCAGTATGTGCAGGAACGTGTGAATAATATTATGCTGGAAATAGTAAAGCTGTTGGAGCCATATTATCAGTTGAGTGAGGATATTGCGGTGAACAGGGATATCATTTCGCTCAGAAACAGACGGCTCTCTTCTGAGGATATGCAAATGATATGGGAGGTATATGAAAGCCTGCGGCTGGAAGAGTCGGGAATCAGGGAGATCGGTATCTACTTTGCCGCCAGCAATACAATCGTTACCAACGGGAGGATTTACAGGGACTCGCAGGTAAATCACTTTTTTGACCGGTATGGACGTACCATTACAGGCAGGTATCTGTGTGAGAATACGGCTCCGGTATATCGGAATATACGGGGAGAAGACAGTGGTCTCCTTTTAAGAAAGCTGTATGATTCGTATGGAGTCATGGGGTGTCTGATTCTGGAATATGATCTGGAAGAAATTGCGGATATTCCTGTGGATGATATGCAGCTTTATATTGGGAACAATGACGATTATCTGTATGCGCAGCCGGAATGTTCTGCGGATACTTACCGGGAGATCATAGCGGGAACGGGCACCAGAGAAGGTTTCTATATAGAGGAAGAGAAATACTATGTTTTTACCAGTCTTTATTCCAAATTAAATACGGCCGTACGCGTGGCGGTGCCGGAGAGCACTTTCTATGCGGGTTCCGGAGCTTTTACCATTTGGATTTATCTGGGGATCTTTCTGGGTATTCTGTCCGGCGTCCCGTTGGCGGTGTATTTTGTTTTTCATATGCTGAAGCCTGCGCAAAGGCTTGCGGATGTGGTAAGACTGGAAGAAAAAAAGGTCGATTTGGAGCGGGTCATGGAAGAGGCCGGTCAAAGAATTTACCTGCTGGAGAGAAAAAACAGCAGCATCGCGAAGGAAAACCGCTATTTTCTGCCATTCGCCATTGGTGAAAAGTTGAACAGAGTACTGGAGACGAAGGGAAGCTGCGCGTATCAGGCCTGTGCCGATACGATGGAGATGACGGGACTGGATCCCGGGAAGTCTGCGTATCTGTTTGCCATCCATATTTTACGTGACAGGGACGGTATTTTTCAAAATAATGAAAATGAACCTGCGATTTCGTCTTATCATGTGATGAACAATATTCTGTCGGAAAAAATTTTTGAGAAAAGTAAGGGCTTTCTGTGCAGCAATCTGAACTTCATGCCGGCGCTGGTACAGGAAAATGAGAAAGTTACTTATACATCTCTGGTACAGGATCTGGAAGAGTGCAGGGCATTTATGGAGGAACATTTCCATGTGACGCTGGCCATTTCGCGGCCGATCCGGCTGGAAACCTCCCGCTGTATGCAGGATGCGTACAACAAGACGCAGGAGGAGATTTCCAGTCTTGAATTCTGGCAGAAAGATCAGTATATGGGCCGTGACCGTGAGAGAAATGCCGCGGAACGAGTGCCTTATTTCAAGATTGTCAGAAATCTGGTCAATAAGCTGGAAGACAGAGATTACAGAGGAGCCACCGAGCTTTTCTACAGAGTGATAGATGAGTATATGCCCACTGCCGGACAGCGCAGCTGGCGGATCGACCGCTATCAGATCTATGCTCTGGCCGGTATCATCATCACTGCGGCGTGTGAGCAGTCCAATCAGGAAAAAAAGAAGGAAGACGCGTGGAAAGTGGTAAGTAAAATATATCATATCCGCAATATCGATGAATTTCGCAAAGAGTATGAAAACGTGCTGGAAGATTATCTGTCGGCAGGAGAGAATGCTGCTTCGTCGGGAAGCGATAAAATAGAAGAGATACAAAGATATATTCTGGAGAATTATACGGATAACACGTTGAACGTCTCTTCCATTGCCAATCGTTTCGGGAAGAGCAAGTCTCATCTGTCCCATCTGTTCAAGGATGCGGCGGGCATTAATATATCGGAATATATTCAACGGCTGCGCGTGGAGAAGGCGAAGGAACTGCTCGTGCAGTACAGCGTCAAGGACGTGGTGCGCATGTCCGGCTTCTGGGACAGCCAGGCACTGACCCGCGCCATGAAAAAGTATGAGGGTATTACACCCGGGGAATTGAAGAAACACAGCACACCTTCAAATTTTGAGTGAGCTTCATTTTTTGGCTTCCCGGCAAAATAAGCGCCGGGAAAAAAGTTAAAGATTGAAGAAAAACGTCGGTATGCTACTATCAAACCAATGGAAAAACGGAAGAAATCGGAGAAAGGAGAGGAACTGAAAATGACGGCCAGGATAATGTATCTTTCGGCATATTCTGGCGAACAACAAAAATTTTTAGAGAGGTGGTATAGCATATGTGGAAATATATTGGAAAGCGATTGCTTCAAATGATTCCTATTTTGATCGTGGTTGCCATTCTGATTTTTACACTCATGTATTTCGTGCCGGGTGATCCTATTCAGATTTTGCTGGGAGATACAGCTACGCCGGTACAGATTCAGGAAACGAGAGAGAGGCTGGGACTTGATTATCCGTATATTGTCAGGCTGAAGAATTTTATGGTTGATCTGTGTCATCTGGATTTTGGCGAATCCTATATTACAGGAGCGGATGTAGGACGTGAGCTGCTCGGAAGATTTCCCAATACGCTGATCCTGGCATTTTTCTGTGTGGCCGTGTCTCTGATCCTCGGTATACCGATCGGGATTCACTGTGCGCTGCGGGCGGATAAGCTTCCGGATCGTATCTGGTTGTTTTTTACGATGTTGTGCAGTTCCATGCCGAGTTTCTGGCTGGCGCTGATGCTCGTGCTCTTGTTTTCGCTGCGTCTGGGGATTCTCCCGTCTAACGGCATTGGAGGCTGGGAATATTTCGTGCTGCCGATCACAGCCAACTCCATCGGTTCCGTGGCCGGTATTGCCCGCCAGACCAGATCCAGCATGCTGGAGACGATCCGTTCCGACTTCGTGACGATGGCGCGCTCGAAGGGGCTGAGTGAGAAAGCGGTCATATTGAAACATGCGCTGCCGAATGCATTGATCCCGATTATTACCATTGCAGGCGGACATTTCGGCTTCATGCTTGGAGGAGCTACGGTGATCGAATCCGTATTCTCCCTTCCGGGCATCGGGAGTTTTATGCTGGCAGGAATCAATAACCGCGACTATCCGGTGGTACAGGGCGGGATCATCTACATTGCGTTCGCATTTGCGATCATGATGCTGATCGTGGATCTTGTCTATGCCTTTGTGGATCCCCGGATCAAGGCGCAATATGTATCCGGCAGGAAAAAATAACAGGGATTGAAACGGAGTATGCCCGAGGGCAAACGCAGCGTGAAATGTTTCGGAATGGAGGTAGGAGGTAAAATGAAAAGTAAAGTGAATAGAGCGGCTGAAAAGCCGAAGAAAAGCAATAAGCCCGGTTCACTCCCTTATGTGTGGAACCGGATCAGGAAAAGACCGCTGGCGATGACGGGACTGATTTTCGTTACGGCGTTATTTGTCCTTTCCTTTATCTCCCCCTATCTGTTGAAATACGGATGGGAGACCATCGATATGAGAGCAAGATATCAGATGCCGAGTCTGCAGCATCTGCTGGGAACGGATGAGCTGGGAAGAGACGAACTGGCACGTATTCTGTACGGAGCAAAATATACCATCAGCATCGGTTTCGTTTCCACAGGCGTATCCGTGGTGCTGGGAATCATCGTCGGGGCGACAGCGGGTTATTTCGGAGGCAGGGTGGACAATTTTATCATGCGCTGTCTGGATGTATTTCAGGCTTTCCCCGGTATCCTGCTTGCCATAGCCATATCGGCAGTGCTGGGGCCCGGCTTTACAAAGGTCATTATAGCGATGGGGATCAGCGGACTGTCGGGGTATGCGAGAATGATGCGTGCCAATATCCTATCGATCCGCAGTTCAGAATATGTGGAGGCGGCCACATCCATTAACTGTACGACAGGAAGGATTATTCTGCGGCACATTATTCCCAATGCGATCTCTCCGCTGATCGTGCAGATGGCGATGGGGATTGCATCCGCCGGCCTGCAGGCATCCGCTTTAAGCTTTCTCGGATTTGGCGTGAAGGCACCCACACCGGAATGGGGTTCCATGCTTTCATCGGCGCGTTCCTTTATCAGAGACTATCCTCATATGTGCGTAATTCCCGGTATTTTTATTATGCTGACAGTGCTCAGTTTTAACCTTGTGGGGGATGCCATCCGCGACGCGCTGGATCCGAAGCTGAGAGATTAAGATGATAACTGTATAATCGATAAATCTGTGCCATGTCCCTGACGCGGGGCGATGGCAGAATGGAGGATAAGTGTGAATAATACAGACAAGAAAGGATGCCTGTCCGTACAGGATCTGGTGGTGGAATACCGCTCCGGAGGAGAGACTGTGCAGGCCGTCAACCATATTTCCTTTGATCTTCCCGGCGGACGTTCCCTGGGACTTGTCGGGGAAACCGGAGCCGGCAAAACAACTACCGCGAAATCGATCATGAGAATCCTGCCCGATCATGCGACGCAGAAAGTCTGTGGTGTGATCGAATACGATGGGACGGATATTTTAAAGATCAGTGAAGCGGAGATGCAGAAGATTCGCGGGGGTAAGATATCCATGATCTTTCAGGACCCCATGACGGCTTTGAATCCGGTGAAAACGGTGGGAGACCAGATTGCGGAAGGGCTGATGGTCCATCAGGGACTGGATAAAAGCGGGGCCAGGGCAAAGGCTATTGAGATGCTGCAAACGGTAGGGATTTCCGAGGATCGTGTGGATGAATATCCCCATCAGTTTTCCGGCGGCATGAAGCAGCGCGTGGTGATTGCGATCGCGCTGGCCTGCAATCCGGAGCTGATCATCGCGGACGAGCCCACCACGGCGCTGGATGTGACGATCCAGGCGCAGGTTCTGGAGCTGATCAAGAAACTGCAGGAACAGCGGGGAACATCCATGATACTGATCACCCACGATCTGGGAGTGGTAGCACAGGTCTGTGATGACGTGGCGATCGTTTATGCGGGCGAGATCGTGGAAAAGGGGACGCTGGAGGAAATTTACGATCATCCGATGCACCCCTATACGGAGGGACTTTTCGGAGCGATTCCGGAGCTGACCAGGGATACACACAGACTCTCACCGGTGCCGGGGCTTCCGCCGGATCCCACGGCGCTTCCGACGGGATGCTATTTTGCACCGCGCTGTCCCTATGCCACGGATCTATGCACCGAAAAGCACTTTGATCTGGAGAAAGTCGGCGGATCTCATTATGTGCGTTGTAGAAAGAAAGAGCAGGAGGGTTAACAGATGGCTTTGTTTGAGGTAGAACACCTGAAAAAATATTTTCCCACCAGCCGCGGCATGGTACACGCGGTGGACGATGTGAGCTTTTCCATTGAAGAAGGGATGACGATGGGATTGGTAGGAGAATCGGGCTGCGGCAAATCCACCCTGGGACGGACGATGATCCACCTGCTTGACAGCACGGAAGGAACCATTCGTTTCCGTGGGGAGGATGTCACGCATCCGGACAAAAGGAAGCTGCGTAAGCTCAGGGAGGATATGCAGATCATTTTCCAGGATCCCTATTCTTCCTTAAATCCCCGTATGACGATCCAGGATACGATCATGGAACCTTTGAAACTGTCGGGGAGATTTGCCAAAGATAAGCTGGAAGAGGAATGTGTCAGGCTGATGGATCTGGCCGGAATCGAAAAGCGTTTCCGGGATTCCTATCCGCATGAACTGGACGGCGGCAGAAGACAGCGCGTGGGAATTGCGAGAGCGATCGCCCTGATGCCCAAATTTATCGTCTGCGACGAGCCGGTTTCCGCGCTGGATGTATCCATTCAGGCACAGATCCTGAATCTGCTGATGGATCTGCAGGAGGAATATAAACTTACCTATGTATTTATCACCCATGACCTGTCGGTGGTGCGCCATATATCTACCCATATTTGTGTGATGTATCTGGGGCAGATGGTGGAAACCTGTCCGACAAAGGAACTTTTTGCATATCCGCTGCACCCCTATACGAAGGCGCTGCTGTCAGCGATTCCGTCAACGGATATCCATAATAAAAGCGAACGGATTCATTTGAAGGGCGAGATCACATCACCCATCAATCCGAAACCGGGATGCCGGTTCGCACAGCGGTGTCCTTATGCGACAGAAAAGTGCCTGGAACCCTTACAGGCGCAGGAAGTGCGGCCGGGACATTTCGTGACCTGCTGTCATGTGAGAGACATCAATGCACTTTAAAGGAAAATCTTTCAAGGATCTGTTTGATGAAAATTATACGGCGGTGGAAGTACCGGCAGGCAACAGAAAGGGTTACAGGATCGCTTATTGCTACAGCGGCCCCTGGTACATATGGGATATGCCGAAAGAAAAGCTGCGAAGAGAAAAATGGCTGGAATTTGGACTCAGCCTTCTGGGAATTGGCCTGTATCTGCTGACAGGCTCCCGGAGGGCGGCGGTCAACGTCAGCGGACCCGGCGTCGTTTCGGCCGTATTGGCTCTGTGCATCCATGTGCTGGAGTTCTCGGCGCTGATCAAATTTATATGTGCGGGCCATCGCACCACGAAAATGACGTATCAGGAGGTAGACAGGATTCTCGGAGCAGCAACAGGATTAAGAGGGATTCTTCTGTCCGGCACGGCTGTAACGGCGCTTGTATATGCGGTGAGGGACGGCATGTGGAGCACGGCTTTGCTGACGGCGGCAGGCTATCTCAGCTGTGCGGCTACCGCATTTTTAATTCATTTCAGATATAAAAAAATCCCTTTTTACAGTGAAAAAAATACTTCTCTGGAAGGCAAGAAGGTGATCACAAAAGAGGAAAAAGCAGCAGCGGCTGACAAATACAAATGTTAGGAAGAAAAGAAAGGAGAGCTTTTATGGCGCATCAATTTATTTGTACGACAACGGAACCTGTTATCGAGACGAAGAAAGGAAAGATCAGAGGATATATCATGGACGGGATCTATACCTTTCACGGGATCAAATACGCGGATGCCGGACGTTTTCAGATGCCGGTGGAGGTGGAACCCTGGGAAGGTGTAAAGGAGGCTTTAAGCTATGGAGCGGTATGCCCCATGTATGATCCGGAGACGACAAAAGGGGAGATCATGGTTCCGCACCGTTATTGGGTGAAAAGCGAAGACTGTCAGTTCTTAAATGTGTGGAGTCCTGATGTGAAAAAGGGGGCGAAGAAGGCGGTACTCGTATGGCTGCATGGCGGTGGATTTTCAAACGGCTCTTCCATAGAGCAGGTTTGTTACGACGGGGCGAATCTGGCCATGTATCATGATGTGGTGGTGGTGACCGTCAACCACAGACTTAATATTCTGGGATATTTAAATCTGGAGGACTACAGCGAAAAGTATAAGAATTCGGGCAATGCCGGTATGGCGGATATCGAGTATGCACTGCGGTGGGTACATGACAATATTGAGAATTTTGGCGGCGATCCGGAGAACGTGACGATTTTCGGCCAGTCCGGTGGCGGCGGGAAAGTGACGTCTCTTCTGCAGATGCCAAGTGCTGACGGGCTGTTTCACAAAGCGATGGTGATGAGCGGTGTGAGACCGGAAGGCGGTACGATCATGACACCGCCGAAGAACTGTGATGCACATCCGTTGGTAGACGCAATGCTGGCAGAGCTGGGAATTGCCCCTGAAAAGATCGAAGAGATCGAGACGGTATCCTACAGCGCTCTGGCGGCGGCGTATCTGAAAGTAAAAGGGGACGTGGAGGCGGCAGGCGGTTATGTAGGCTGTTCTCCGATTCCCAATGATTATTTCGTGGGATACCCGGAAGAAGTCGGTTTCAGAGAACATGCGCAGGAGATTCCGATGGTGGTAGGAAGCGTGTTTGGCGAAATGGCATTTCAGCCCGGCGTAGCGAAGAAACATGAAAAGACACGGGAAGAGCAGATCGCGATTGTCAGAGAAACCTTTGGCGATGCGACGGAGGATATCGTGGCGAAATTTGAAGCAGCTTACCCGGGACAGAATCTGATCGACATCCTGAGTCTGGACTGCTTTACGCGCACACCCACCGTCAGTTATGTGAAGAAAAAGGCTTCTTACGGGAAAGCGCCCGTATACAACTATCTGTTTAACTATGAATTCCCCTATCAGGATGGGAAAAGGCCCTGGCATTGTTCCGACCTGCCGTTCTTTTTTAACAACACGGATAAGGTACTGATCTGCAATAAACCCGGCGTTTCCGACGCGCTTGAACAGAAAATGTCCACCCTGTTAACCAATTTTGCCAAATATGGAGATCCCAATCACAGCGGTCTGCCGAAGTGGGAGCCGAGCACGGAGGAGACGGTCAATACCATGATCCTGGATGAAAAGTGTGAAGTCAGAGTGAATTTTGATACGGAAGTGATCCAGGCGATAAAACCCCTCATTCCCAATCCGTTCCAGAGAAAACGTACACAGGACGAAATTGCACTGCATTAAGCAGGAAACTGTAAAACGGAAAGAAAAATATCGTGACGGAGCCGGAATCTGCTTTCGGATACAGGGATTCCGGCAGGAAATGGAGAGGAAATGGGAATGGAAAAAGAAAGGCTGTGGAATCCTCAATATGTCGCTTTGATGGTAGCAAATATCTTCGCATATTTTGGATTTTTCATGGTAAGTACGATGCTGATCCCTTATCTGACAGGAGATGGAGTGGGGCTTGGCGACGAAGCGGCAGGTGTGATCGTGGGAATGTTCGCCATAACGGCATTGGTCAGCAGGCCCTTTTGCGGCATGATGGCGGACCGCTTTAATAAAATCTGGCTGGTCAGGATCGCCACGCTGCTAATGGCGGCAGGTACTTTTGGTTATGGACTGTCCAAGGCACTGCCGTTTATCGTATTGGCCAGAGTGCTTCACGGGGTCGGTTTCGCGATCAACGGTACGACCTTGATCTCTCTGATAACACAGTATGTACCGCGAAGCAAACTGGGAGAAGGATTGGGATATTTCGGTCTGGCGAATGTCATCGCATCGGCGACGGCACCGGGTTTTGGAGCGATATTAGCCGAACAGATCGGAATGGAAAAAGTCTTCTGGATAGCCGGATTGATGTGTGCAGGAGAAATCGTGCTGCTGGTAGCAGTGAAATATCCCGGCGTAAAGCGGGCGGTGACGCAAAAGGTATCGTCTGTCAGGATCAAGGATATGGTCGTTGTGGAGGCGCTGGGGTATACCTGCGTATCGAGTACACTGTCCTTTTCAAACGGTATTGTAACCGCTTATCTGGTACCTTACGGGGAAGAGCTGGGGATTGCCAATATCAGCCTGTATTTTACCTTCAATGCGCTGGCGATGTTCCTGTCCCGCCCTCTGGCAGGAAAGCTGATGGATAAAAAGGGATTATATGTGGTGGCGCTGCCGGGAATGGCGATCACCAGTGCTTCCATGTTTCTATTTGCAGTCGCCGGAAAGTTTCCGGAGGGGATGTTTGCGGCGATCATGATAAGTTCCGTTCTGAAAGCCCTGGGACAGGGGGCGGCACAGCCGTCCTTACAGGCGGCCAGTATTAAGAAAGCCGGAAAGGAACGCAGTGGCTCTGCCACCAGCACATTTTATCTGGGAGGCGATATCGGTCAGGGAATAGCGCCCATGATCGCGGGAGTTATCGTTGGCAATGCGGTAACGTCGCTTCAGGGATATGTTTCCAGTTTTTATCTGACGGCGGTATTGATCGCCCTGGCGATGCTGGGACTGGTGTTCATTTATTTTCATGAGAAAAAGGAAAGTAGAGGATAGAAAAGATTGCCCCAACAGGGAGAATGGTGGTACTATGAATAAAAAAGGAAATCTACCATAAGGGGGAATTGAGTATGCAGTACAGAATCATTGGTGACACAATGCCGGCAGTGGAGGTGCTTTTCGACGCTCCGGGAGAATCCATGTACACACAGTCGGGCGGAATGGCCTGGATGTCGGACGGGATCGCTATGGATTCCAATATGAGAGGCGGCCTGGGCAAGAGCATCGGCAGGATGTTTACAGGGGAGTCGCTGTTTATGGCCACCTATAAGGCGGAGCGGGCAGGCAGTATGGTGGCTTTCGCATCGACCGTAGCCGGAGAAGTGCTTCCGGTGGACGTGGGAGCGAACGGCGGCATGATCTGCCAGAAGGGCGCTTTCCTCTGCGCGCAGGAGACGGTGCACTTGAATGTAACGTTTACGAAGAAATTTTCCGCCGGATTGTTTGGCGGTGAAGGATTTATCCTGCAGGATATCAGCGGAACAGGCATGGTCTTTCTGGAAATTGACGGCAACAAGGTGGTGAAGGATCTGGCTCCTGGTGAGGTGCTGAAGGTGGATACCGGCAATGTGGTGGCCTTCGAGCGGTCGGTGAATTATGAGATCGAGACGGTGAAGGGGCTTAAAAATATTTTCCTGGGCGGTGAGGGACTGTTCCTGACGAAGCTGACCGGACCGGGAAGAGTGATCCTGCAGACGCAGAACTTTAACGAGTTCGCGGGCAGGATCATACGGATGGTGCCGTCGAGGTAGGGATATAAAGACAGGAAAGTGATGGGAAAGCGTTGGGAAAGAAGGAGTCTTGCGTGGGCGGGGCTCCTTTTTTGAGCCTTATCCTGACATTATTTCAAAGGATATCTGGTTTTGATTGAGGCGGGCCAAAGGACATGATAGAATGGAATTGTTATGAGATTGCCGGCACAGCGACTAAGTAATTTCTGATATATTAAATTAGTAGAAAAGGTAAAAAGCATGCAGGATCTGAATACTCTCAAATATTATAACAATAAGGCTGAGCAGTTTTATGACAGTACAGTATCGGTAAACTTTGAGGATACACAAAACATATTTTTATCAAAATTAGCCAAAGGCTCTGCAATCCTTGATTTCGGCTGTGGATCCGGCCGCGACACGAAATATTTCCTGTCGCAGGGCCACCATGTCGAAGCCATAGACGGATCTTTGGAGTTATGTAAACTTGCATCGCAATACACCGGTACAAAAGCCCGTCACATGCTGTTCTGGGAATTGTCAGCGATTCACAAATACGATGGCATCTGGGCATGTGCATCTATTCTACACCTGCCTTGGAGCGAACTGGCCGATGTTATGCGTAAGATGCAGGCAGCACTGAAAGCCAATGGCATTATCTATACATCCTTTAAATACGGAACTTTTTCGGGTGAACGCAATGGAAGATACTTTACAGATATGACAGAGGCAAGGTTTGCCGGCTTTATCGAAGAAATTGGCGGCTTACAGATAGAAGAACAATGGATATCAGCTGATGTACGGCCGGGAAGAGGTGAGGAACAATGGCTCAATATAATCCTGCGGAAATAGGATATACACTGAATATTGACGGTAAATATTACAGTTCTCTGGATATCGAAGGATTTTCACAGATGATGAAGGATCCGTCTTATTGCTATAAATTCTACTGGCTGGAGGCAATCGTTGGACTGATATCCGAAAATAGAACAGAAACCACATTCGACGAGATTATAGATGAGATGATAGCCAATGCCTGGTATTCTGTGAGGGAATTTCATATTCATTTAAGCGGGATGCAAAGCGATGGTAATGTGAGAGACGGGCTGGAAAGAGCGATCCTCTATCTGTCTGAATTGAGTAAACTTCCGGCGAATGCATCAAAAGTTGAAATCAAAAACGAGATAAAAAATTATAATGCCGAATTGAAGAAATACAAAGAGCAGCTTACCAATATGGTGCCGTACCGCGCTCTGGCCGGGTTTTTCCGCAAAAGCATCGAGCCTGCAGAATGGGGAAGTGTTGTAAGGATGACGGCATATATTGAGCGTATTGATCAGGCGATAACGCCACTGCCTTATACGCTGGGTTCCGGAAGCCGGCTGAAAAAAGAAGTCTATTTTAATACTTCCTGGATCAAAATGATTCAGGATCATACGGTCTCGATACTTGGCTGGATCCAGTATGAAAAAGTAAAATGGCTTCAAAATAATAATCCGGAAATCCCGGGTCTGATCTATAAGCTGGCGCCTATGGATGAGAAGATGCGGAAATTGAACAGAGTGCGTAAACTCTGGGAGGGGATCTTGGATTTAGGTGAAGTGAGAGATGTATTTACAGGCGATCCGGTAGTGCCGAAGCAATATGATGTGGATCATTTTATCCCGTGGTCCTTTGTGATGAACGATGAGCTCTGGAATCTAATGCCGATGGATTCCTCTTTGAATTCTGCTAAGAGCAATAAACTTCCTAAGTGGGATCCGTTCTTTGGCAGATTCGCCTCCAACCAATATATGATGTATGAAATCATACACAGTAAAGAAGGGATTTACGGATTATTTAAAGCGTGTTACAGAGATAATCTGCATTCTATCTGGGCCGGCCAGGAGCTGTACCGTAAAGGAAACTCAAAAGAGGAATTTTATAATATTCTGATGAAGAATATGCGTCCGGTGTATGATTCGGCCAGAAGGCAGGGATATGAGATCTGGGAGCGGATATAAAATAGTGTGAGATTATACAAGGCATAACCTGTGAAAAATTTAGCAGGATATGTCTTTTTGTTTGTTTACTTTTCTGTCAAAAATGTTAAAATATAAACAGAAGGAGGCGGTGAAATGTTCAGTAAAAATTTGAGATTTTATAGATTAAAAAATGGTATGTCCATGAAACAGCTGGCCTCTATGGTTGGGGTATCCGCAATGACGATTAGCTATTACGAAAGTGGAGAGAGAAAGCCGGGTATAGATATGATCCGAGCACTTGCAAAGGCATTGGGGGTAAGAACTACCGACTTTTTAAACAATAGAAATACGAAACTTGTATTTGCGCATGGGGAATTCAGGAAGAGCAGTAAACTTTCTATCAGACAGCAGGAATATATAAAAGAATCTGTTGAGGAATATTTGGGCAGGTTCTATTCGGTCATTGATGCTCTTGGAGGAGATGTACTGCCGGATGCACCGGTTTGTCATGGGCTGATGTTAACTGACAATGTTGAAGAAAATGCAATGGCAATGCGTAAATATCTTCGTATTTCAGAGTTCGGACCGGTGGGGAATCTGGTCGATCTCCTGGAGAACAAGGGCATTTTGATTTATGTAATGGAGATTGAGAATGATGCATTCTCGGGAATGAATGGATCAGTGAATGGACGACCGTATATTATAGTGAATGGCCGAATGAGTACGGAGAGGATTAGATCCACAATCGCACATGAGCTGGCACATTTTATATTTAAGTGGCCGGATGACATGGAGGAAAAACAGATCGAAAAGATGGCGACTGCAATCAGTGGAGCTTTCCTTTTTCCTGTTCCTGATGCAAAAAGAGAGTTGGGAATCAGAAGAACGGCCATCACGAAAGATATGATCCTCACGTGCAAGGAATATGGTATCTCCATGTATCTTCTGGTTAAGCGTGCGAATCTCTGTGGGATCGTAAATGACAATGTGACAAAAAATTTTTATATTCAAGCTGGTCAGGCGGGATGGAAGAAGCATGAGCCAACTCGTATCCGGAAAGAAGAACCAGGTTTATTTATGCAGTTGGTATTCCGTGCAGTCAGTGAGAGTGAGATATCCATACAGAAAGGCGCAGAATTATTGAAACAGCCCTATTCGTTTGTAGCAGAGCAGTGTTTTTCAGAAGAGGGGGCTGTGGATGGAATATATTAGTAGCGATACCAATGTGTGGCTGGATTTTATGATGATTGAACAGCTAGAGCTGCCCTTTAGACTGCCGTATATTTATTTGATGAATGAAGATGCGATACATGACGAACTATTATCACCGGCAGGATTAAGTGAGAATTTATTGGCATTGGGGTTGGTTGAGACCGAATTGGAGGAAGACGAGTTTTTCTGTGCTGAAATATATATGGAATCTTATCCAAAGCTTTCTGTTTATGATGGTGTTGCGTTGGCAATGGCCAAGTGCCGTAGAATCACTTTGTTGACAGGTGATGGACCGCTCAGGAGGGCAGCGCAGAGGGAAGGTATATCTGTGATGGGAACGATCGGAATTCTGGATCAGTTGTACGAAGGTGTTTATATTGGAAAAGAAGAATATTTTGAGTGTTTGAACCGATTACAGAAGTATAATGGCGGAAAGATTCGGCTGCCAAAGAAAGAGTTGGAACTAAGAATCAAAAGAGCATTGAAAGCTGTATGAAATGGATAATATGATAGTTATGTACATAACAATGCATAGTTTACAAAAGAGAAAGGTCAAAGGTTGAAAAATCACACTGATATGCTGATTTTTCAACTGCGAGTTTGTGCCGGAGCCACAAACTCGGGATTGCAGAGCCAAATTTGAGATTTGGCTCGCAGCCTTCGCAAAAGACTGCTTCGGCATGGAGGTAAATATGAACAGTACATTGTTACACCCCATCATCACCCGCTTCCTAACTGACTACATCCCCGCCAAGCAGCGTCCCTTTGCCGGTCATCCTCTGGGTGTCTATCTCCGAAATGATGCTCCGGAATCTATTTATCAAACTGGTCTGGTAGACCGTCAGGCATATTTGATTACAGGAAGTGTTGGGCAGGGTAATTGGGCCATGGTTCCATGGATCTGTATCTTCAACAGGAAAATCACGACAACGGCTACCAAAGGTGTTTACATCGTATATCTGCTTTCCAAAGATGGCAATTCTCTATACCTGACTCTAAATCAAGGCTGTACAGAGATCAGGAAGAATAACTCCAAGAAAGAAACCATAGAAATTATGCGCAGAAAGGCAAAAGAACTTGCCGGAAAAATAGACAGCAGAGGGTTTTCTACGGACGAGAATATTAATCTCGGAGACGGTTTGACAGAGCTTGCCGAAATGTATCAAAAAGGAACGATTTTTTATAAGAAATACAGCAAAGGTTCGGTGCCGGAAGAGAAAGAGCTGTGTGATGATCTTGAGAAAATGATGATCATCTATAAGGAATACGCCGGTGAGAAGCCGGATGAAAGTTCGAGTAATTTACCGCGAGGAGGTGAGGAACAGTTGGAGACGAAGGATGTGGTTGCCAGAATTAAGACCTATATTGCCGCAAGAGGCTTTCAATATAGTGACGGTCTGGTAGAAAACTTTTATTTGAGTCTGAAATCGAAGCCGTTTGTCATTCTTGCGGGAACAAGTGGGACGGGTAAGACCAGGCTTGTACAGCTATTTGCCCAGGCCATAGGTGCGGTATACAAGATGGTGCCTGTAAGGCCGGATTGGTCGGACTCCTCGGATTTGTTTGGTCATATTAATCTGAACGGGGAATTTGTTCCTGGGGCAATCACAGAATTTGTTTTCGATGCATCTGAAAACAGGGACAAGCCTTATATTCTCTGCCTGGACGAGATGAATCTAGCCAGAGTAGAATACTACATGAGTGACATTTTATCGGTGATTGAAAGCCGTGATTTTGATGCGGAGGGCAGAATTGTAACTGTACCGCTTATGTCGGCTGCACAATGTGGCAGCAGGGAGTGTGATCAGAAATATGCGGGGATGCAGCTATCCGAGAACCTTTATATTGTAGGTACGGTAAATATGGATGAGACGACCTTCCCGTTTAGCAAGAAGGTTCTGGACCGGGCCAATACTATAGAATTTTCTTTTGTGGATTTAGAATCTCCATTTGCCAAAGAGCCCGTAAACATAGCGGCTGAGCCGGTACAAACAGACAACACATTTTTGAGGACAGAATACCTGATCCTGCAAAAGGATTGTATCGGGGAAGCGGAGACCGTAGGACAGTATTGCTTGGAACTCCAGAAAATCAACAAAATTCTACAATCTGCCAATGCGCATGTAGGGTATCGGGTCAGAGATGAGATTGTCTTTTATCTGCTTAATAATAAGAAGGCTGGTGGGTTGTTAACAGATGATGAGGCAATGGACAATGAAATTCTGCAGAAAATTCTACCGCGTATTCAAGGTAGCAGCATAGCTATTAAGGAAATGTTGCTTGCTTTATTCAAAGTTTGTGTCGGGAATCATGCAGGTATTCAGCCGGAACAGTCGGATTTGGTAAAAAATATCATGTCTTTGGCTTCGGATAGTAATAGCCGATACCGGAAAAGTGCAGAAAAGATTGCATTTATGATAAGGAGATATGAAGAGGATGGATTTACTTCCTATTGGCTCTGATGAATTATGTTATATTCAGACGAAGAAAGTCAATATTATGATAAAAGGCCGCGGAACCCATCCTAAATTTGAGAGGGCTTCTTATGATGCCCCAGAAGCGGTTATGAAGGTGTTTTGCCGGGATACCTTTGCGCTCACTTTGCAGGATAGCAGTGGTGCACTTTTTCCTATAGAGGGTGATAACAGCGGTATTTACAAGACAAAGCCGCTGTTCTATGAACAACAGAATTACGAAATCGTAATTGAAGCTGGTGCAGAAGAGGATGAGGTTACCTTTTGGCATGATAACATAAATATTCGTAAGAAGGTTACGAGGGCCAGTCGAAAATACAATATCTTATCGGGTGTGATTAACTTTGGCAATGAGATTGGTTTTTCAGATTTTGTAATTCAAATCAATGGCACGGAGTATCTCAGACTTGTGGTAGAAGTGTATCCTTCTAAAATCAGTTACAAAGAGGACTATCAGGCGATTGTAGCCGATGTGACGGCGGAGGTTTACAATGTAATCTTTGACTTTTTGAAAACAACGTATCTTGGCTATCGACAAGGGAACAGTGTTTCAAGCAGTCCGGTCGAGTTTTTTGCGGTAATTCGTAAGATTTTTGGAGATTTTCTGAAAGCGGTTGATATGATTTTGGCCTGTCCGCATCATCTATTGGAGACCCGCAGAGAGGTACTTCCGGAGCATAAAGTGAAACGAATGGATGCAAGCGGCTGTCGCTGGTTGGAGAAACACCCCGACCATGTGACGAAATCGGGCAGTCGAATTATGGTTGATCGGGTACTTGGCGTACGAAAACAGGTAACCTATGATACCAAAGAGAACCGCATGTCCAAATTTATATTGCGCACAACGATCAAGAAGCTGGAAGATTTTAAGAGAAATTATTTAAAACTTCAAAGGGCGAAGGATCCGGCAGTCGTAGAGGAAATCGACGGTATGATCTGCGCGTGCAGGCGGCGTATGCATACGGCTTTTTTCATGGGGATTGAGGAAAAAGAGGCAGATGCGGGGATGTCGCTTGTCTTTTCTATGGCGTCAGGATATCGGGATTTGTATAAATATTATTTGATGCTATTGCGTGGACTTTCTGCTACGGGGGATGTCTTCCATATTTCTGTCAAAGATCTGGCGGTTTTGTATGAATATTGGTGCTTTATTAAATTGAACAGTATGATGAAAGACCGCTATAAGATGATTTCTCAGGATATTATTAAGATACAGGGGAACGGACTGTTTGTATCACTGGTAAAAGGGCAGGGGTCCGAGGTGAAGTATGAGAATACTGAAAATGGGGATATCATTACGCTTTCCTACAATCCAAAGACTGCGGGAAGTCCTACTGTTGCACAAAGACCCGACAATGTGCTCTCCTTGAGAAAACGCTCAGGATTTAAGCAAAACAGGCAGTATGAATATGTATTCGATGCGAAATACAGAATGAATCCGGCGCTTCCGGGAACGGATTATTATACGGCGATTTCCCAAAGTCCAGGACCGGAGGTAGACGATATCAATACGATGCACCGTTACCGGGATGCGATTGTCTATCAGAACGGGGCGTCTCCTTATGAGCGGACTATGTTTGGAGCCTATGTGCTGTTTCCCTATTCTGATCTGGAAAGGTATAAAACTCATCGATTTTATAGAAGTATTGAAGAAGTTAACATTGGTGGCTTGCCCTTCCTGCCGTCAGCCACAGAATTGGTGGCGCAGATGTTGGAGGAATTGATTGCCGATTCGCCGGATTCTGCATTTGAGAGAGCGACTCTGCCAAGAGGAATTGAAGAAAAACTCATGAAAGTGGATTGGGAGAATCGGGATGTATTGGTAGGAAGTTTGAGGAGTAAAGCACAGTTGGATGTGGCATTGCGGCATAACTTTTATCATATTCCGGCAAGTCAGCTTCCGGAATCTGCTTTTCCAATCCATTATGTGGCCATATACCAGTCGAAAAATTTCTTTGGGCCGGAGGCGGGAATCCGCTATTACGGTGTGGTGACGAAGTGTATTCCGGTAAAAAGAAACCAGATCCGTGAACTGCCGAAAAATTCTTCGGAGGAGTACTACCTGCTGGAGGTAAAAGAGTGGAAGCGGTTAGAGCGTGTCGTAGCTCCTAAGGAGTTTGGGCAGGTAAGATGCCTGACGAATCTGTTTTTGCTGGAGCACAGCGCTGAATACCCGGAGTTGCTGCTGCGGTCGGAGGAGGAGTATCGACTTTATACGGAACTGAAACGGGCAGTGAAGAATCCGGAGATTGATGATGAGAGCAACGATTTGGGTTTTAAATTCAATAAGGCGACGGTTCTGTTTGAAAAAGATGAGATTCATGTATACCGGGATCATAAATTGGTTGAGAGATATACGGTTGCGGAATTTACAAGAAGTCCGAATGCCGTATTTCGCAAGATAAAGAAAAGTTTGGGGTAAGGCTTGTCATTTTTCGTTAGGTTTCCTAAAATATAAGCAGGAGAAGAATAACTGTCTGACAGCATATATCTTATGGCTTTACAGGCAGGAGGGGATGAAAGGAGAACGGTATGAGGGATGTAGTAAAGAACACAAAATTAACGGAGAACTGCAGTAAGGAAGTGATCAGGGCCTTTGTGGAGGAAGTGACTGCCAAACTGACCGTGGAGGAGAAGATCGGAATCATGTCCGGGCAGGAAACAGAGCAGAAGCTTCTGGATGATCTGTTTGTGCTGGAGCACTACAATGTGAGGCCTTATCCGACGATGGCTGTGGAGCGGCTGGGACTGCCTAATGTACGGTTCGTAGATGGACCGCGCGGCGTGGTTGCGGGATCCGCCACCTGTTTCCCGGTATCGATGGCAAGGGGTGCCACCTTTGACCGGGAGTTGGAAGAGGAGATCGGCAGGGCGATCGGTGCGGAAGTAAGAGCCGTGGGCGGCAATTATTTCGGCGGGGTATGCATCAATCTTCCCAGAAATCCGAGATGGGGGCGTGCACAGGAGTGCTACGGTGAGGATCAGTATCATCTGGGAGAGATGGGCGCTGCGCTGACAAGAGGCGTGCAGAGTCAGAACGTTATGGCCTGCATTAAGCATTTTGCATTAAACAGCATTGAGAATGCGCGCTTTAAGGCAGATGTGCAGATTTCCAGGAGGGCGCTGCACGAGGTATTCCTTCCGCATTTCAAACGCTGCATCGAGGAAGGGGCAGCATCGGTGATGGGTGCATACAATAAGGTACTTGGCGAACAGGCGTCGGAAAGCAGTTATCTTCTGCGGGACATCCTGCGGGATAAATGGGGCTTTGACGGCTTCACGTTATCAGACTTCCTGTGGGCTGTTCATGACGGCGTGAAGGGTGTCAAAGGCGGCATGAACATAGAGATGCCCTGCTTCTGCCACTATATAGAAGATCTGCCGAAAGCGCTCGAGGATGGCCGGTTGGAGATGGCGGATCTGGATGAGGCGGTAGGCTATATCTTAAGGACGATCCTTTATTATGAGACGAGAAAAGACCCACAGGCCTATGGAGAGGATGTTCTGGCCTGTGATAAGCATATAGCAGTGGCTAAGAGGGCTGCACAGGAGTCCATGGTGCTTCTGAAAAATGAAGGGAAGGTGCTTCCTCTTGACAAGAAAACAACGGACAGGATCGTGGTGCTCGGCGTGCTTGGCGACATCGAGAACATTGGCGACCATGGATCCAGTAAAGTGCATCCGTATTATACGATAACGCCTTTTAAGGGTCTGATGAAGAAAATGCCCAGGGCACAGATTGTCTATCATGATGGTAAAGACATTGAGCAGGCGAGGAAGCTTGCCGCGGATGCGGATGCAGTCGTGATTGTGGCGGGGTATATACACAGCGATGAGGGAGAGTTCCTGGCGGACAGAAGCGATATTGAGATTATGGGCGGCGACCGTGTTTCCATGCGCCTGCACCAGAGGGATATCGATCTGATCGAAGGGGTAAAAGGACTTTGTAAGAATACGATTGTATCCATCGTGGGCAGCAGTGCGATCCTGATCGACGAGTGGGAGAAGGATGTTCCGGCGGTGATTTTCTCTTTCTACAGCGGCATGGAGGGCGGTAATGCTCTGGCGGATATTCTGTTCGGAGACGTATGTCCCAGCGGGAAGCTGCCTTATACCGTGGCATACAGCGAAGAGGATTATCCGTATTTTGATCCGGATTGTGATGAGATCGAATATGAGTATTATCATGGTTACTGCAAGATGGAGAAGGAAGGCAGGAAGGTGCTCTATCCTTTCGGATATGGTCTTTCCTATACGGAATTTGCATTTGACAGGCCCAGGGCAGAGGTATTTGCCGATACGGCAAAGTTTAGTGTGACGCTTAAGAATACGGGTACGGTCAAGGGGGCAGAGGTCGTACAGCTCTATGTGGGATGTGAGGGAAGCAAGGTAGACAGACCGGTAAAAGTTCTGAAAGATTTTGTGCGTGTAGAACTGGCTCCCGGTGAGGAGACGGTCGTTTCCTTAAGCGTTTCCAAAGATGCCATGGCATATTTCGATGAGGAAAAAGATGCATTCGTGACAGAGGATATCAGGTATATTGCTTATATCGGTAATTGCAGTACAGATGCGGCGTTGCAGAAGGTGGAGTTTACCTTTTAAAGGTGGAGTTTACCTTTTAATCATAGACGGGGTCTCGGAGTCTCGTTATTTAGGGGCTTGTTGAGACCCTGTGACAGAAAACAGGGAGGCCGCCATGGATCATTTACGCTGTGTGGTAGAGCGAATTACATATCAGAATGCCGACAACGGCTACACGGTGCTCAAGTGCGCTGTCAAGAATGCCCAGGATCTGGTGACGGTAGTCGGCATTATGCCGGACACTCACGTAGGCTCGGTGCTTGCGCTGGAAGGCGTCTGGAAGGTAGATGCCAAATACGGCCGCCAGTTTTCCGTGGAGAAATTCGAAGAGACCCTTCCGGCTACGGTTTACGGCATCGAGAAATATCTTGGTTCCGGTCTGATCAAAGGCGTGGGTCCCAAGTTTGCCCGCCGCATTGTGGAGAAATTCGGAAAGGACACGCTGGATGTGATCGAGGAAAATCCGGATGCGCTGATCGAGGTGGAAGGCATCGGCAGAGTGCGGGTGGAGCGGATCAAGAAGAGCTGGGAAGAGCAGAAGGAGATCAAAAATATCATGCTTTTTCTGCAGGGGCATGAGGTCAGCACCAGCCATGCCACGAAGATCTTCAAGACCTATGGCAGTGACAGTATCAGCGTCGTGCAGGAGAATCCTTACCGGCTGGCCGACGATATCTGGGGCATCGGTTTCAAGACGGCGGATACCATAGCGGAGAAGATGGGCATTGAGAAGGATCGTTTTATCCGTCTGCGGAGCGGTATTCTCTATACATTGAATAAACTCTCCGAGAATGGTCACTGCTATGCGGTAAGGGAGCAGCTGATCCAGACTGCGGAGCAGCTTTTGGAGGTGGAGGAGGCGGAGCTGGAGATTACTTTGGACGAAATGCTGCGCACGGAGGATGTGATCCGTGAGGAGGAGGCCATCTACCTGCCGCCTTTTTTCTTTTCCGAGACGGGCTGTGCGAAGCGGCTGCTTAAATTGCTGGCGGCCGAGCGACGTGTGCAGATGGATGTGGATGCGGTGATGGAGACGGTCATGGGCCTGGCGGAGCAGGGACAGGAGGTTGGCGGAGCGGCGACGCCGGCAGGACAACAGCAGGAGAAGGCGGAAGCTGTGCCATCTACGGAACAGGGACAGCACATCACCTACGACGAAGTCCAGCTGGAAGCAATCCGCGTAGCCGTATCTTCCAAGGTCATGGTGCTCACCGGCGGCCCGGGTACGGGCAAGACCACCACAACCATGGGGATCATCGCCGCCTATCGTGCCGCCGGCTGCCGGATTATTCTGGCGGCGCCTACGGGACGGGCGGCGAAGCGCATGTCCGAGGCCACCGGCATGGAGGCAAAGACCATTCACAGGCTGCTTGAGTATAAGCCGCCGGAGGGCTACCAGCGTAAGGAAGAAAACCCGCTGGAGGGAGACGTGCTCATTCTGGACGAGTGTTCCATGATCGACATAATGTTGATGTACAACCTGTTAAAAGCCATGCCGGAGCAAATGACGCTGATCATGGTGGGCGACACCGACCAGCTGCCTTCGGTGGGTGCCGGCAATGTGCTGAAAGATATCATTTCCTCCGGGCGGATCCCTGTAGTGCGCTTAAGCCGGATCTTCCGGCAGGCCCAGGGCAGCCGTATCATCATGAATGCCCACCGCATCAACAAAGGGGAGCAGATCGACATGCGGGGCGGCCGGGACTCGGATTTCTTTTTTGCCTCGAAAGAGACCAATGAAGAGGTGGTGGAGCTTCTGGTAAAATACTGCACCGAAAATCTGCCGCGCTATTATCATGTGGATGCCCTGCAGGATATTCAGGTGCTGACGCCCATGCAGAGAGGCGTCTGCGGGGCGGCGAACTTGAATCAGGTGCTGCAGGAGGCTATGAATCCGGGCAGCATTTTCCTGCGCAGAGGCGGCACGCAGTACCGGCTCCATGATAAAGTCATGCAGATCCGCAACGACTATGATAAGGAAGTTTTCAATGGTGACATAGGTGTCATAAATCATGTGGACATGGAAGAGCGGGAACTGACCGTGGATTTTGATGGTCGGGAAGTGGTGTATGACGTGAGTGAGCTGGAGGAATTAACCCTTGCCTACGCCACCACCATTCACAAATCCCAGGGGTCCGAGTACCCCATCGTGGTGATGCCTTTTACCATGAGCCATTATGTGATGTTGCAGAGAAACCTGCTTTACACCGGCGTGACCAGGGCGAAGAAGATCCTGGTGCTGATCGGGGAGAAAAAGGCGGTCTGGTACGCCGTCAAAAACGAGACCACCGCAGACAGAAATACGAAGCTGGCGGAACGTCTGCGGGAGGACAGCATGGAGTCCCGGATCGTTGCGCGTATGGTGCAGACAGAGCAGGCAGGACAGCAATCTGACAATAACGCTGTCCGGTCAGCGGCAGAAGCAGGGGATGCACCTGCGGAGGTTCGATTAAAGCAGGAGGAAGCATCTGCGGCAGGCAGTCTCAATCAAAATGAAGTCTCTGCCATAGACAGCCTCGGTCAGAAGAAAGCTTCCAAAGAGGCCCGGCCGCACCGGGAGGGGGACTTGGCAGTGGCTCCAAAGAAGATTAAGATGATCCAGTACAAAGGCGGAACGCAGCCTTCCATGGTCGGCGAACAGCCGGCCCTTTACAGCGGTTCTCTGTTCCAGCGGCTTGGCCAGTCCGAGTTTCGCAGCAGTTTTTCCCTGAAAAGCAATGACCGGAATTATGTTCAGGAAAAAGGAATGGATACGGTGAGAAAGCACGCGCAGGATTTCATTGCCAAAAGACTGTCGCCAGCCGCGCCGGCAAACGACGGCAGACAGACTCCCATGCGCGGACATCCGGTTTTCGTGGCCCAGCACGCCACGGCCACCTGCTGCCGCGGTTGTCTGGCGAAATGGCACGGGATCGCCGAGGGAGCGGCGTTGTCGGAGGCAGAGCAGGAGTATCTGGTGGATGTGATCATGGAGTGGATCAGGAGACAGATGGAAGCCACTTGATAGTAGTATAACCCACGATAAATATTCACACCTTACACCCGTCTGAATTTCCATCTGCCGCGTCGGCTTCAATCGACGATGCCGGTATCGCCTTATTCAGTCTCCTTGCACATGAAAATTTATCCTGCGTGTAAGGCAGCGGTAATTATTGTGGGTTATACCAGGATATAAAAACAAATTCCGGCAGACATGGAGGTGTTGTCATGACAACCATCTACTACATAGAAGACGACGAAAATATCGCCCGGCTGGTGAGCGAATATCTGAACCGGCAGGGCTGCAGAGTTTCCATCTTTCCCACGATCGCCGGGGCCAGGGAGGCTTTTGCAGGAAAGCTCCCTACGCTGGCGCTGGTGGACTGGAATATGCCGGATGGCACCGGCAGCGCTTTCTGCCAGTGGATACGAGCCCGTTGGAAAGATCTGCCGGTGATCTTTATCACTGTCCGCGGCGATTCCCGGGATATCGTGTCCGGTTTTCAAAACGGTGCCGACGACTATGTGGTGAAACCTTTTGAACTGGAAGTGCTGTACTCCCGCATACAGGCATTGCTGCGCAGAACGCGGGACGTTGCGGGGAAGTATCTGTCATGTGGGGAAATATCTCTTGACCGGGAGAAGAGGCAGGCATACCGGAACGGGGCGGAAGTCTATTTGAGTCCGGCAGAATACCAGCTGCTCTTAACCTTGTTGGAAAATAAAGGAAGAACCGTCACCAGACAATCCCTTTTGGAAAAAATCTGGGACAGCAGCGGCAATTTCGTCAATGACAACACGCTTACCGTCACCATGAAACGCCTGCGTGAAAAGCTGCAGCAGCCGGCTTGTCTTAAGACTGTCAGGAGTGTGGGATATCGTATGGAGGAAATACCATGACCGCAAGAAGAAATATCGCAATTCTGATAGGATTTGTCCTGTCGGCCAGTCTGCTGTCCGCATCTGTGACCGCCGCGCTCCTGGAGCGGTATTATGGACGCGCATACATGCAGACGCTGGGACAGATCTGTGAGGGTGTGATCGACCGTCTGGCTGACAGCCTGACCGACAGCGCGGCATATCTCCCGAATAATAAACAGGAGACTAACAGTCCGAATATCAGCAGTCAGAGCAACGAGCAACAGAGTAACGAGCACCAGAACAACAGTCTGCACACCAGCCGCCAAACTGCTCTCTTCCAAACCGAGCAGGCTGTCCTGACCGCACTGAAAGAATACCGATACGACCCGTCTGCTTCGACCGGACAGAACCTCCTTTTTTCTTACGGTTATCGGCCAACCGATTTTTTGCAGGCTGCCGGCATAGGAGGCAGGCTTTTTATCTGGAGTGGATTCGTGGCGGGCAGCCTCTTATTTCTGGTGTCTTTTTCCCTTTTGCACAAAAGAGTGACCATACAGGTCAATGAAATAACAAACTATCTGGAACAGGTGAACAGGGGAAGCGGCGGCGTGCTTGGGCAAGTCGGTGAGGGCGCTTTTTCCAGGCTGCAGGACGAGCTCTACAAGACGGTCACCGCCCTGCGGCAGACGAAAGATACGGCGCTTGCGTCCAGAAATAATTTTGCCGAAAACCTCTATAATATCGCCCACCAGCTTAAGACGCCGATCACCGCCATATCTCTGTCCGTGCAGATGCTCCGCAGTGAAATGACAGGAGAGGGGCCGGAAGCAGGGCATCTTGCCCGGATTGCAGGGCAGCTCGCCCGGCTGACCCGTCTGGAAGAAGCGCTCCTTCTGCTTTCCCGCATCGACGCCGGCACGCTGACGCTTGAGAAAAAGGAAGTCGATGTTTTCACCCTGCTTGTACTGTCTGCCGAAAATCTGCAGGAGCTTTTCCGGGAGAAAAATATCACGGTGGAGATACCGGAAGCGGGCGGGACATGCATTCTGGCGGATATGGAGTGGACCATGGAGGCCGTGATGAATCTTTTGAAAAACTGTATGGAGCACACCCCGTCCGGCGGCACGGTCCGCTGCGTCTATGAAAAGAATCCCCTCTACACGCTGATCCGGATTCAGGATACGGGCCCGGGCTTCGCCAAAGAAGACCTGCCACGCCTTTTCGAGCGTTTCTATCGGGGAAAAGATGCGGCAGGCGGCGGCATCGGCATTGGACTTGCACTCTCCAAAGCCATCATCGAAGGGCAAAACGGCATCCTCTCCGCGTACAATCTGCAGATGAATGTGCAGAAGGGCGTGCGGACGGGCGGGGCCTGCTTCGAAATTCGCTTCTACCGGTAAAGCTTTCAGGATATTTCCGATACTGTCACCAAGCTGTCACTTTACCCGTCTATAATTCAGGTACAGAGAGGAGCCGGAGAAACAAAATCTGCGGTTCTGCTCACGCACCCGGGTATACCCCGTTTGGAACGGCGTAAAATACAAGGAATTGACAGGAGGAAATTATTTTGGAGATTTTAAAATGCGAAGGTGTGGAAAAAACCTACGGCAGCGGCGGCAATCAGGCGGTGGCGCTTGCAGGCATTGATCTGACCGTTGAAAAAGGAGAATTCGTGGCAATCATCGGGGCTTCCGGCTCCGGAAAGTCCACGCTGCTGCACATTCTGGGCAGTGTGGATAAGCCCACTGCGGGCAAAGTGACGGTGGAGGGCACCGACCTTGCGACCCTGCACGCGAAACAGGCGGCTATTTTCCGGCGCAGGAAGGTGGGGCTGGTGTATCAGTTTTATAATCTGATTCCGACGCTCACCATTCGAAAGAACATCCTTATGCCCCTTCTTTTGGATAAAAAGAAGCCGGATCCGGCATTTTTTGACCAGATCGTACAGTCTCTGGGCATTCAGGAAAAACTGGACCTGCTGCCGAATCAGCTTTCCGGCGGACAGCAGCAGCGGGCGGCCATTGCCCGGGCCCTGATTACCAAACCGGCCACCGTCCTCGCCGACGAGCCCACCGGCAATCTGGATCAGAAGAATTCCAGAGAGATCATCGACATGTTGAAACTGTCCAACCGCAGTTTAAAGCAGACAATCCTGCTGATCACCCATGATGAAAAGATCGCGCTGGAGGCGGACCGGATCGTCACCATAGAAGACGGCCGGATCCTGGCCGACGAGAAAAGGAGGTGACAGGTATGTGGAAAGAATATTCATCCGGTTACCTCAAAAAGAACCGTGCCTCCAGCATATCGGTCATGACGGCGGCTTTTATCTCCGCCCTGCTTTTGTCCCTGCTGTGCAGCATTTTCTATAATCTGTGGGTCTATGAGATCGAGCGGATCAAAACGGAGGAAGGCGACTGGCAGGGGCGGATCGTGGGCGAGATCAGCGAACAGGATTTGGGCCGCATCCGGAATCATGCCAATGTGGAAGCGGCAGTGATCAACGAAGATCTGTCAGCGGGACAGGAAACGGTGGTCGATCTTACCTTTATAAATGAGAGGAAGATTTTCGAAGACCTGCCCCGTATTGCAGAGCTGGTGGACGGTGACGAATCTCCCGCCGTCACTTATCACTACGCCCTTTTAAACATGTACCTGATCCGCAGTGCCGAGGATACTGCCCTGCGCTGGGTGTTCCCGTTTGCACTGGCGGTCACGGCGGCGGCCTGTCTGTCGCTTGTGCTGGTCATTCACAACGCTTTTGCGGTGTCCATGTTTGCCAGAATCCACCAGTTCGGTATCCTGTCAAGCATCGGCGCCACGCCGGGCCAGATTTGCACCTGCCTTTTGCAGGAGGCGTTTGTGCTGTGTGCGGGGCCGGTATTGGCGGGCAGCCTGCTGGGCATACTGGTCAGTATGGGCATGGTGGCAGCCTTGAATCTTCTGCTGGCGGATGTGGAGGGAAGGCTGGCGCTGCCATTTGGTTATCATCCCCTGATTCTGTGGCTGTCGCTTTTGACGACGGCCGTCACGCTGCTTGTCTCTGCCTGGATCCCGGCGCGGAAGATGAGCAGGCTGACGCCTCTGGAGGCCATCAAAAATACAGGAGAGCTGCAGCTGAAACGAAAAAAGAATTCCAGACTGTTGTCACTGCTGTTCGGAATAGAGGGAGAGCTGGCTGGAAACGCGCTGAAAGCGCAGCGAAAAGCCATGCGCACCGCAGCCCTGTCGCTGGTCTTTTCCTTTCTGGCTTTTTCCTTTATGATGTGCTTTATCACCATCACGGAGGTCAGCCAGCAGGAGACATACTTCGCCAGATACCAGGACGCCTGGGACGTGATGGTGACTATGAAAGAGACGGACCTTGGTGACTTTGTGGAATTAACGGCATCAGACCGGCAGCGCCAGTCCGAAGGACAGAAGCAGTCCGGCGAACAGCGCCAGTCCGAAGCACAGAAGCAGTCCGGCGAACAGCACCAGTCCGACATACAGAAATTGTCAGACGAAAACAACTACACGTGGAACACCCTGCAAGCACTGCCCGGAGTACGCAGCTGTACAGCCTACCAGAAAGCAGCAGCGCGAAGGATCGTCACGCCGGAAGAGATCAGCGCGGAAATGCTGGCAGCAGGGGGCTTTGAGAACCCTCCGGCGGAATATGTCTCCAAAGTTTCCGGCGGTTTTGTGGTAAATGCTCCACTGGTTGTTCTGGATGACGACAGTTTTCTGGAATACTGTGTGCAGATCGGGGTGGAACCGCGGCTGGACGGGGCCGTGATCCTGAATACCACGCGGGACGCCGGTGACCCGAATTTTCGAAAGCGGCGCACCCTTCCCTATCTGAAGGAGAACAACGCGACAACGGTCCTGATACGGGATGGACTGACAGAAGATGAGCTGGCGGCTCTGGCAGCAGGCTCTTTGGAGACAGGCGGCCGGCAGGAAGACGGGACAGCGGATCCTGACAGGACTGTCGGCGCACAGCCTGTTAACGCCGCCATACTTCCGGTGACTGCCTATACCCGGACCCCGCCCGTCCTGCGGGAGGAGTACGGCACACTGGATTTTCACGAACTGGTGCATTTCATCCCGCTGTCTGTCTGGAAGGAGATAGAAGCGCAGATCGGCGGCGCACAGCAGGAGGTATATCTGAGGATTTTAGCGCAGGAAGGAACTACGCCGGCAGAACTTGCGAAGATAGAAGCGCAGATATCCCAATTTTTGGAAAAAACGCCGGATATCAATAGAGCAGATGGAGAAATAAGTAGAATCGCAGAACCAGAATCAAGTGAAGAAAGCGCGAGAACCGCAGAACCAGAATCAAGTGAAGAAAGCGCGAGAACCGCAGAACCGGAATCAAACGAAGAACACCAAAGAACCGACCACTCCGCCGCATTCACAGGCCACATCGAGATCGAGAACCGTCTCCGTGAGCAGCAGAACAATGAGCGGATGTTTACTGGTATGAAGGCGGTTTTAAGCGTCTTCTGTATCCTGCTGGCGACCATCGGCATCGGCAACGTCTTCTCCAACACGCTGGGCTTTGTGCGTCAGAGAAGGCGGGAATTCGCCCGCTATCTGTCTATCGGTCTGACGCCGCAGGGGATGTGGAAGATCTTTTGTATAGAAGCGCTGGTCATTGCAGGGCGGCCGGTGCTTGTGGCGTTGCCCGTCACGGCCTTTGGCGTGATCCTTTTTATCAAGGTAAGCTATCTGGAGCCGATGCTTTTTATAAAAGAAGCGCCTTTTGTGCCGATCGCGTTCTTTATCCTGGCCATCTTCGGGTTTGTGGCGCTGGCGTACCGGCTGGGCGCGAAACGGTTACTGGACAGCAGTCTGACGGATGCGCTGCGGGACGATACGATGTTGTGAGATGGTTTTCAAACATATGTCCATGTCGTTCCTGACACAAACGTTCGTACAATGAGTCGGGCGTTGTGCCTGTACGGGCGTCCGGCTGCTTTTTGTCCGGACGCTTTTGCATCAAATATCATTTTCCTCTAAAGTCTCACGGGAAACATCCGATAAAGTTAATGAAGAGATTTATCACAGGAAAGGAGGCGTCTCCTATGCGTATAGAAGCTTATACACAGGTACAGCAATTATACAACACGAACAAGCCCGCTAAAGTATCGGGCAGGACACATGCATCTGCGACCGACAAGATTCAGATATCCAGTTTCGGTAAGGACATTCAGACCGCTAAGAATGCAGTAGCGGCAGCGCCGGATGTCAGGGAAGACGTGGTGGCGCCGATCAGGGCAGCCGTTGCGAATGGAACCTATCAGGTAAGTGCAGAGAGTTTTGCAGAGAAATTGATGCAGAAATATGAAGAGATTGAAGGTCTGTAGACACAGTGAAGGAGAGAGCTTAACGTGGCGAGTTTAATGGAAGTCTTGATTGATGTTTTGGAGCAGGAAAATCAGGAGTATGAGAAGCTGTTAAGCTTGTCCATGAGGAAAACTTCCGTCATTGTGTCTGAGGATCTTACAGAATTAGCTAAAATCACGGATGAGGAGCAGATCATCGTAGGCAGGATAAATCATCTGGATCATCAGAGGAATGAAGCCGTTAATGATATTGCGGATGTACTTAACAAGGATGTTGACAAACTAAAAATTGTAGATTTGATCAGAATGTTGGCGGCGAGGCCGGAAGAACAGGAGAAGCTTGCGATCGTGTTTGATAAGCTGCGGGAGAGTGTGCGCAGCGTGAAGAGAGTGAATGAACAGAATCGCGAATTGATCAAGGATGCGTTGGAGCTGGTCCGGTTTAATATGAATGTTCTTCAGGCGATGAATAAAGCTCCGGAATCTGCGAATTACAACAGGGGCGCCTACAATACCGGCGATGTGATCGGGACGAGTCATATGACTTTTGACGCCAAACAATAATTGTTAAGGACGGTAGAATTATGTCATTAATGGGAAGCCTTTGGACGGGCGTATCAGGATTACAAACATCTAACAATGCGCTGAATACGACAGCGCATAACATGTCGAATTTGGACACCACCGGATATACCAGGCAGCAGGTGGCTCAGGGGACCAGAACTTATGTGACGATCGCCAAGAGCAGACCGAACTGGAAACAGTACGGACTCGGTGTCAGTTATACCCTGACAAGACAGGAAAGAGATTATTTTTTGGACTTAAACTATCGTCGTGAGTCGGGACGAAGCGCTTTTTATGATGTGGCGACAAACACGATGGAAGAAGTGGAATATATTCTGGGGGAATCTAATGAGGGACATGAATTTTCAGAATCCCTCTCGAACTTCTGGACAGCGATTCAGGAGCTGAGTAAGGATCCCACCAGTTCGGTGAACCAGAACCTGTTTGTGACGCGGGCTCATGAGTTTACGACACGGGCGTCGGCTGTATATACCAGCTTATGCCAGTACCAGGATAATCTGAACCAGTCTATTGTTAAAGAAGTGAATAATATCAACAAGTATGCGGAGGAGATCGAGCTGCTCAACCAGAAGATCATGTCGGTTGAGGCTGGCGGCATAGAGCATGCCAATGATCTGCGCGACCGCAGGAATCTGCTTTTGGATAAACTGGCGCAGCTGGGCAATATTTCCTGTAAGGAAGATGCGTCGGGCTATGTGACTGTGCGTTTTGAGAATGTCAATATCGTGCAGGGTGGTCTGGTAAATAAGATGGAATTGTATACGGATCCGCAGACGGGATTCTATACTCCTTATTGGAAGATGCTGGCCAACGGTTCCTACGATGAGAAGGGGAAAATGGTAGTAACGGAAGAGGATATCCAGAGTGCTCTTGTGTATGATCTGAGCAAAGAGATATCTTCCGACCTGAATACCGATATCGGCTCCCTGAAATGTATGCTGCTGGTAAGAGGAGATCACAGGGCAACCTATAAGGAGATCAAGGATTATCCGCCCGACGCAGATCCCAATGATCCGTCGCAGAAGGTGGAAGGCTGGTATGACAGAAATATCTCGCAGTCCATCGTTATGAATATACAGGCCGAGTTTGACCAGTTGATCAATGCGGTAGTGACGAAGATCAATGGTATTCTGGCGGAAGCCGCAGAGACTGCAGGCGCTGCAGATGTTTCGGATTATTTGAGAGACGAGAACGGCAATCCGTATCAGTTGTTTGTCAAGACCATTGAAGGAGATGACTGGACGGTATCCAATATCACGGTGAATGGTGTACTGCGTCAGAATCCGTCATTGTTGTCATTCCGCCTTCCGGATCATTCCGAGGACAATGCGACTATCGAGAAATTGAAGGAGGCCTTTGAGGAGAAGGTATATACACTGAATCCTAACGTGACCACGCCGGTGGGCTTTATGGATTATTACAAGAATCTGGTATCGCAGGTGGCCAACAGCGGTTCGGTATTCAGAGGTATTCAGGAAAGTCAGACAGTAGCTACCGATGCACTTTTGTATGCAAGGGAGCAGGTGGTGGGTGTTTCTTCCGACGAGGAACTGCAGAATATGATCAAGTTCCAGAATGCTTATAATGCATCCAGCCGTTACATCAACGTGATCAGTGAGATGTTAGAGCACATTCTGACAACGTTGGGGAGATAAGATGAGATAACGGTTCTACAGACGGGACGTTATAAATAAAGAGGTGGACTTATGGCATCAACATTTTTTGGATTGGAAATTGCGTCATCGGGGCTGCGTGCAGCGAATGCGGCACTCAACACGACGGCTAATAATATCAGTAATGCAAATACGCTGGGCTACAGCCGGCAGGAAGTGAAGCAGGAAGCAATGAATCCGCTTCGTGTGTTTGCAACTTACGGTTGTGCAGGAGCCGGTGTTAACACGTTGGCGATCGAACGTATCCGCGAGCGGTTTTACGATCAGAAGTTTCGGGAGAACGAGACAAAGCTGGGTGAATTCGACACGAAAGCTTATTACTGCAAGATGATCGAGGAGTATCTGACAGATGACGGCAAGACCGGCTTCAAGTCTATCTTCGATGATCTGGGAGATGCTTTACAGGAGATCACCAAGAACGCCAGCAGTGACGCTACGAAGAGAGCTTTTATCTCCACGGCTAAGAGCATGGCGGATTATTTCAATAATATGTACGGAGATCTGCAGAACCTGCAGGCCGATACCAACGACGAGATTAAGATTCGTGTGGACCATATCAATTCCATAGCACAGGATCTGGCAACTGTTAATAAGCAGATCAATCTGATTGAGATCAACGGACCGGTAGCCAATGAGCTGCGGGACAAGAGAGATGTATTACTGGATGAACTGTCGGCCATCGTGGATGTAGAGGTGGTGGAAGATCCGATCTACGATCAGCAGGGGAATGAGACCGGAGCGTATAGATGTATTGTCCGGATAGCAGGCGGACAGATTCTGGTAGACCAGAATGAATACAATCAGCTGGAGTGTGTTGCGCGTTCGGCGGAGGAGAAGGTGAATCAGACAGATATCGACGGGCTTTATGATATCCGTTGGACTCACGGACCGGATTTCAGTCTGAACAATGCGTCCATGGGCGGAGCATTGAAGGGGCTGTTCCAGATGCGCGACGGTAATAACGGCGAATATTTCAACGGAACCACCACGGAGGTCATCTATGGCGGCTCTACCAGTAAGGTTACCATACAGACGACGGATGCCTATCTGCAGAGTATGATGAAATGTAATCTGTCCGATACGGGCGGTGTCATCAATATCGGCAACCAGCTGTATTACTATACGGACTGGACATATGAGGGAGACGGCGTATATACGTTTACGATCGATAATGTGGCAAGCGAAGAGCCTATTTCCTCGACGAAAACCAACAAACAGGCTACGATCGGGAACGAGATCAAATATCAGGGCGTTCCCTACTATATGCAGCAGATGAACGAGTGGATCCGTGAATTCTCCAAGAAGGTCAATGATATCTTTACGGAGGGTCTGACTGCGGACGGTGAGGATGCGGGCATCCTCTTTACCGGCACATATCCGAAGAAGAACGGCCAGTATACGGAAGACGAGTTGAATGATTCGGCAGGCAACGGCAAGGGATATTATTATATGACGGCAGGTAACATGGGCGTTTTGGAAGCGTTGATGAAGGATGCGTCCCTGCTCGGTACGAGAGGCAAGATTTCGGATAATGATCCCGCAAACGGTGAAGAAGTAGACGGCGTAGAGCAGTGTGAACAGGTGAAAAAGGTCATCTCCATGATGAGTGATAAGAACCAGTTCAGTTTCAGGGGAAGAGATGCGGGCGGTTTCCTGGAGTGCGTATTGTCTGATGCGGCTTTGAATGCCAGCAATGCCAATATTTTCTATGCTACTTACCTGAGTCTGGAAACCAATATTGATAACCAGAGAATTTCCATTTCCGGTGTGGATGAAGATGAAGAGGCGGTCAGCTTGGTAAAATATCAGAATTCATATACACTGGCTTCCAAGATGATTTCCGTTCTTACGGAGATTTATGACAGACTGATCCTGCAGACGGGTGTTTAAGTGATTGTTATCTCCGGAAGGATGCTGCAGATGCAGCGATTCTTCCCGGTGAGAAGAGCAGTACAGGATTGATTAGGAAGATGGAGACCAGGTTATAATCGGGAAGAGAGGATAATGCGCCATGAGAATGACGAATAAGATTATGCGGAACAATTCGCTGTATAATATTAATCAGAATAAGATTCTGGAAGATAAGCTGACGAATCAGATGACGAACCAGAGTAAGATTGTGCGTCCGTCTGATGATCCGGTAGTGGCGATCAGGGCGCTTCGCTTAAGGAGCAATGTGAACAGCGTAACGCAGTACCATGATAAGAATGCGGCGGATGCGGATCAGTGGCTGACGGTGACCGCAGATGCACTCAATACAATAGATGAAGTCCTGAAAGATCTTTACAGCAAGGCCACGGGTGCGGCTAATAAATATCTGACTTCAGAGGACTTAAGCATCATTTTGGAACAGATGAAGTCTTTGACCAAGGAATTCTATGCCAGCGGTAATGTGGACTATGCAGGACGCTATGTATTTTCGGGATTCAGGACGGATACGGCGATCACTTTCTCTGCGGAGGATATTGCGCAGATGGAGAAGCATCCGGTATCGTATGAGATCAAGGAAAATATTGGTTTTGCGAATATCAGTACGATCAGTTATACGGATCTGAGCGTGCTGGCAGATGGCAGGAATTCCCTGAACGGTGTTACCAACGGTAACGGCGGTACGGGACCGCTGCCTGATGAAAGCTATGAGCAGTATGTGACGAACAATACTCTGTATCGTTTCCGTCTCTCTTATGATGATGTGGACGCGACTGCGGCAGGTGGTACGTTCCCGCTGCAGATGACAGATAAGGACGGTAATCCGATCCAGTTGATGAAAGAAGATACTACGGTTCCGCCGACCACGCCGCCGACTATGGTGCCGATTGGGCAGACTTTCACGGAATATGCGGATGCAGAGACGGCATATAAGGATATTGTGGATGGAAAGTGTGAAGGAATTGCCTATATTCCGTCCACTGGTGAGCTGGTATTCAGCGAACAGGTCTATAAAGATAACTTTAAAGAGGGCGACGATTTCCAGGTTACTTATAATAAGTCGAACTGGGTAGAAGGAGACATCAATCCGGTGCATTATTTCCCTTGTGTGGAGACGAAGGATGATGGCAAAAAGATCGCCTATAATACAGTCAAAGCGGATCAGGATATTTATTATGATGTCGGATTTAACCAGAAGATTCAGGTTAATACGGTGACGGATGAAGTGTTCACCCATAATGTACAGCGGGATATGGATGATTTCCAGCATTGTTTGAATCAGCTGAAAGCGATCGAGACGAAGAAGAGCGATATCGAGGCCAAGATGAAGGATCTGCCGGAGGACAGTCAGGCATACAAGGATTTGGCGGAGCAGCTGAAGGGCGCTGAGAAGGCGGACACTTATATTCGTGAAAACATTCAGAAAAAGTTTGAGAATCAGATTACAAAATATCAGAAATATCGTGACGATAACGATCTGGCGATTACCAATAACGCTACGAGAGGAAGCAGACTGGATCTGATTACAGAAAGACTCTGCAGCCAGAAGGCAACCTTTAAGGAACTGCAGACGGACAATGAAGGCATTGATATTACGCAGGTGGCAGTCGAGTTATCCAGTTCAGAGCTGACTTATCAGGCGGCGCTGATGGCAACCGGAAAGATCATGCAGACGAATTTGATGAATTATATCTAAACATCCATATTGCGTATTATCACACCACTACAGAGAGAAGTGGATGTTTGGAAACATATGCACGAAAAGGGACTTTATTCCGGAATAAGGATAGATTGCCGCTATAAAAGAGAGGACGGTAAGATATGCAGATTACGACGAAAGTGTTTGGTGAGATTGTAGTTGACGATGATAAAATGATATATTTTCCAAAGGGTATCATTGGATTTCCGGATCTCAAAGATTTTGCACTGATTCATGACGAGGAGAAGGGGTCAGATTCCATTCACTGGCTGCAGTCCATTCAGGAACCTGCATTTGCCATGCCGGTTATGGATCCGCTGTTGGTATGTCCTGATTATAATCCGGAGGCGGACGACGAATTGTTGAAGAATCTGGGCGAACTTGATCAGGAAGATATGCTTGTTCTTGTGACCGTAACGGTTCCGGAAGACCTGACAAAGATGTCAGTCAATCTGAAAGGGCCTATCGTGATCAATGCAGCTGAGCGGAAGGCGATTCAGGTGATTGTGGAGGGTGATACCTACCAGGTGAAATTTCCGATTTATGATATTTTAAATCAGAAGAAAGCAGGTGAGTAGATGTTAGCTTTATCCAGGAAGAAGAATGAAGCACTGGTGATCAATAACAATGTGGAGATCACGGTGCTGGAAATTAAGGGAGAACAGGTAAAGCTGGGCATCAGTGCACCGCGGGAAGTACCTGTATACCGCAAGGAAGTTCATGAGCAGATCCAGGATGCGAATCAGGAAGCGGTTAATGTGGATGGCATTGAGGCTTTGAAGAAGCTGCTGGGATAAGAATGAGGTCAGAAGGCTGCCTTACAGAGAAATCGTCTCTGTAAAGCAGTCTTTTTTGATTGATTTTATGCAGTGCCTGAGCTATGCAGTGCTTTCAGGATACGCCTGTATCTGCTCTTAAGTGAGGCGGTGTGCGAAAACTATGTGTTAACCGGACAGGGAATGCAGGATTCGTATCATTTCCGCGATTCTGATTTCGTAGGTATGCAGCATGGATACTTTCTCATATCCATGCAGAGCGATTTCCAGCCGCTCTTCTTCATGAGTCAGATAATAGGCAGCCTTCTGTTCCAATTCTTCCATGGAATCATAAGTCTCAAGATCCCGGCCAATCTCGAAGTATTCGGGAATTTCCGACTGGTAATTGGTGAGAAGGAATCCGCCGCAGCCCAGCACATCCCAGATACGGAGCGATAGCCCGCTTTCGATGGGCCGCATGGTAATGTTGAGATTGATCCTGCTGGCATGAAAGATCCTGGGCATTTCTGTCAGTGTCCTGGCAGGCCCCATACAGTGGACTTTGGGAAGCGCCTGGCTATTGCTGCGTGTATAGAGATTCACGTGAAAATGTTCCGCCAGACGGTTCAAAGTCCGTTCTCTTTCCAGGGCGGCCAGCTTAATGCCGATATATTGATGTGCGGCAAGATAGCGGTCCGTATCCCGGTAAGTGTCAACACCTCTGTAAAAATCCGGGTCGGCGTCGGCAATCTCCCGGATCACACGTTCGGGAAGAGAGTCTGCGATAAAATTGTAGCCGTATACTTTAAGCTGTGCATTCATCAGACCGTCTACGAACCCCTGTGTGTACGGAGATAATTTTAGGGCGTCATATCTGCACTTTTCCGTATAAAGAGAACCTACGAAGCAAAGATCGCCGCCGTAATTTGTATAATCGTCTTCTGTCATGGAAAGGATGACTTCTTCCCAGCGCTTTGTATGAGTGGCAAGCGGCAGATAGAAGATGCGTTCCGGATTTACGGGATGGAAAAATTGATATTGTGTCCGGTCAAACAGGAAGATCCGGTTCCAGTCGTTTTTCAGGGCATTGGAGAATAACTCCGGTACCGGAGAATCTACGCTCCAGCATACGTAGGGCACCTTGAAACGGTTACAGGTATAGGAGATTGCCGGAAAAAAATTAATACTGAACACAAAGGCAAAAGTGTGCTCAGCCAGCCAGTTTGTGATCTTGACGGCGCACTGTCTGGGAGTAATGGTTTTATCGGTCATTTCCATTTCTTCGGTGTGGACTGTGATGCCGAATGCCTGAAAGGTCTGCAGGATGTCCGGTTCACAGATGTTGTTATAGCGGTAGAATAAGATTTCCATCGTTTCCTCCGTTTTCATGTTATGGGTATTTGTGTCAGCGCTGAAATGAGATGCGAATACGCACACATCCTGCGTTTCTATATAATAGATATTGTAGCACATTATTTCCGGTTTTACATTTGTCACTCTAAATTTATTCCACCTTCTTCCGATATATATATCAAAGATTACGTAGTAACTCTCTGTTGTTGTGCGGATTTCTTCCCGTCTTCGTGCAGCCCATACAGGATAGAGAGAAGCGGACGTTATCCTGAGACGATTCAGAATAAATATACTATATCACATGGAGGTGATCGGCAATGGCAATCGAACCATTAAGCAGTGCTATGACATATCAGGCACAGGCGACTGTAAGACCGCAGACGACTACGCCAGCGAACACGGAAGTTCCTGAGGACGGACAGACAGTAAATGTTGATGCGACAACAGCAGCCGTTACTAAGATCCATCTTGAAGAAGAGGAGCCCGGCAGTGAAGGTAATGGAAGTGAGCAGCAGGAGAGTATGGAGCCGCAGACTCCGGAGACTCCGGAACATCTGAAGAAGATGATCGCAGAGATGAACAGGAAGATCAGCAACAGTAATGAAGAAGCGGTGTTCGGTGTTCATGAGAGAACCAACAGAATTATGATCAAGATATTGGATAAGGATACGAAGGAAGTTATCAAGGAATTTCCGCCGGAGAAGACACTTGATATGATTGCCAGTATCTGGGAGATGGCAGGTATCCTTGTAGATGAGAAGCGTTAGTACATTACTGCCGGAGGCTCAGTGATCCGTATGAGAGATACAGGTCAGAGTTTGATTGGCGGCGAGTGATACAACAGACAGTATTTTTAGGAGGGAACAGACATGGCTATCAGGATTACGGGTATGTATTCTGGTTTGGATACGGAGAGTATCATCAGTGAACTTGCTTCTGCACAGAGCGTGAAGAAGAATAAACTTGTGAAGGCGCAGACGAAGCTAAGCTGGAAACAGGATGCATGGAAAGCCCTGAATACAAAGATTTACAGTTTCTATACGAATATATTGGACAATATGCGGTTTGAAGGTTCCTATTTAAAGAAATCAACGAAGGTGTCCAATACCAATGCAGTCAGTATCGTGACATCTGCGGATGCGCCGAACAGTGTGCAGAGCCTGAAGATCAGCCAGCTGGCAAAGCAGGGTAACTCAACAGGTGCGCAGCTGAAGGAAGACGTGAACGGCAAGCGGGTTACGGCGTCCACTAAGCTGGAAGACTTGGGATTTACCGGGGATGCCGATGGGAAAGGTAAGATTCGTGTAAATGTGGCAGGTAAGGAAACCGACATTACGCTTACCAAGGATATGAAAATATCCGATGTAGTGACGAAACTGCAGTCTGCGGGTATCAGCGCAAGCTTTGATGCCAAGAACCAGAGATTCTATCTGAATGCCAAGAATTCAGGAGCCGCAGCTGACTTTGCGATCACGGGTAATGATCTGGATGGTATGAAGGCTCTTTCTGCATTGGGATTGATGTCCGCTTATGACGCGACGAGTAATGAAGCCAAAGAGTATGCGAAATGGGCCGAGTATGGGACTGATTCGGTAAAACGTGCCGAGGCTGAGCTGCGTGAGCTGGAGAAGCTGATTGCGAATAAGAAGGCGAGTACGGATTCTCTTCTGAAAGCGAATGAAGAATATCAGAAGAGACTGGATGCGATATTTAAAGATAATGACGAGAACAACAAGTATCAGATCGACTATGATGTGAATGACAAGTCGAAAATCAATGATCAGGCCAACAAGCTGTACGATGAATTGTACGGACCGGAGGTTGAAGTCCAGAAGAAGGATGCCGATGGTAATCTGATGTTTGATGATAATAATCAGCCAATCATGGAGAAGGTGCGCAACGGCGGTCTGAAGAAAGATTTGGACGATGCGAAGAAAGTTCTTAAGGAGAAGCAGGAACAGCTGGCGGAATTGAAGAAGAATAATACCGCGACGGCTGAGGATATCAAACTGGCGGAAGAGGCAGTAAAGGATGCAAGCCAGAAGGTGACAGATGCCCAGAGCGCATTTAATGAGAAGAATGCACACTACAGCTATGTGAAAGGTGTTGCCAATATTCAGAATGCAGTAGAAAGCAATAAGGAAACGATCGCAGATAACCGGAGTTATTATGAAGTAGACGCCAACGGTGATCCTGTACTGGATGCTGACAATAAGCTGCAGGCTACTCAGAAAGCGAAAGATGAGATCACGGCTTACTTCGATAAAAAGATAGAGGCAGCGGATGCGCATAAAACGTATGCGGATGCTGCAGAGGCGGCAGGTAAGAACGCGATCAAGGTTGACGGTCTCGATGCAGAGATCTACTTAAATGACGTAAAGTATACCAACAGCACGAATACCTTTGAGATCAATGGTCTGACCATTACGGCACAGCAGACGACAAAAGATGATGAAGTGATCACACTGACAACGGCGGAAGATACTGACGGTATTTTCAATATCATCAAGAATTTCTTTACCGAGTATAACAAGTTGATCAATGAGATGGATTCCCTTTATAATGCGGATTCTTCGAAAGGATATGAGCCGCTTCTTTCCGAAGAGAAATCGGGATTGGCGGATTCGGAGATCGAGGAGTGGGAGCAGAAGATTAAGGATTCCCTGCTTCGCAGAGATTCCACGCTGCGGGATGTGTCAGACGCTATGAAGACGGTGTTGATGCAGGGAGCTACGGTTAACGGCCAGAAGATGTATTTGTCTGATTTTGGTATCAACACGCTGGGGTACTTCAATGCAGCGGATAATGAGAAGGGGGCTTACCATATCGACGGAGATAAGGATGATCCGACTGTGGCGAATAAAGATGATAAGCTGCGTGCGATGATCGCTTCCGATCCGGCGACGGTTCAGAAGTTCTTCGCCGGTCTGTCCAAGAACCTTTATGATAAGCTGACTGATAAGATGAAGAGCATCAAGGATACCAGCAGCGCCTTCACTGTTTACAATGATAAGACAATGCAGAAAGAGTACGATGATTATACGCGTAAGATCAAAAAGGAAGAAACCAAGCTGAATGATCTGATCGACAGCTGGTATAAGAAGTTCTCGGCCATGGAGACCGCAATGGCGAAGCTGCAGTCCAAGAACAATGCAGTGTCAGGTATGCTTGGTGGTTGATAGATAGGATTTTAAGTAACAGGTTGTAGGTTATACTGGCTTACCTGTACTCGATCAAAGTAGTAAATGCGGCCTGTCGCTTGACAGGCCGTATCATTATCTGTATTATAAAAATCAGAGAATATATGACAGAATAATCGAAAGTGTATAAGCACGATCAAGGAGGAAAATACTTATGCCAGCACAGAATCCCTACGAACAGTATCAAAGAAATAAAGTACTGACGGCCACACCGTCGGAAGTGACTTTGATGTTATATGAGGGAGCGATCAAGTTCTGCAATATTGCCATCATGGCGATTGAGAATAATGAGATGGAAAAGGCTCATACCAATATTATGAAAACGCAGCGTATCATTGAAGAGTTCCGCAATACATTGGACCGGCAGTATGAGGTGGCGGAAGATTTTGACAGAATTTATGTGTATGTGTTGAGGCGTCTGTTTGATGCCAATGTTAAGAAAGATAAAGAGATTCTGGAAGAAGTGAACGGACACCTGCGGAGCCTTCGGGATACCTGGAAAGAAGTTATGAGAAAATGTAACAAGGCATAGAGAGGTATGACTATGAACCAAAGCGGCGCGCAGATACTATTACAAAGTCTGGAGAAGAAGAACCAGCTGCTCGATCAGATAATCAGGCAGAACAGTGTAGAGGAAGGAATCCTGAAACAGGAAGAATTTGATATGGATGCCTTCGATGAGGCTATTGAGCAGCAGGGGGATTATCTGGAACAGTTGGATAAGCTGGATCAGGGATTCGAAGCAGTTTATGAGAGAGTGCGGGGGGAACTGTTGCAGGATAAAGCACGTTATAGTGCTGAAATAGCACGTATGAAGGAACTGATTCAGCAGATTACGGATAAAGTTGTAACGATCAATGCGGGCAATATGCGGAATAAGGTGTTGGCGGAGAACCAGTTTAACAGGAAGAGAGCTTCTATTGGTACCGGAGTCTCAAAGAATAAGGCGGCCAGGAATTATTATAAGAATATGAATAACTTAAATTACGTTTCCCCGCAGTTTTACGACAGTAAGAAATAGTGAGCGTGAAATATGAGTCTGTGAGCGCCGTGCACTTTGTGATGAGTGTACGGTGCTTTTATGGTATGGGAAGTTGTCCACCTGTGCGGTTGG
>OFGP01000364.1_pt1 | contig 46871 bp, 44 predicted proteins | sample 1521781 | NCBI WGS metagenome assembly OFGP01 (sample SAMEA3504113, study PRJEB24116) | mouse gut metagenome | biome: mouse gut; feature: mouse-associated habitat; material: faeces | place: Denmark | collected 2011
AAGGCTTAAATCCTTTTCCCTTTCCAGCCTGCCTGACAGCAGGTCTTGTTGTCGTACTCTTTTTTCTATTAAATTTTCTTTTGATTTTTTCATTTATCTACTTGACTTTTAATAGTTGGTCTTTCCAAACTGCTCATAAGCTGCGGCTACTTTGCCGCCTTTGTCGTAGGCAAAAATGCTCTTGCCCTCTGCGGTGGCTTCTACCGCACGGATGGAATGGGGTATTTGGGCATCAAAAACTTTAATCCTCTGCCCGTAGGCACTCTTTACCGTTGCGGTAATCTCTTTAGAGATATTCGTGCGTGGCATTACCATCGTCATTAAAATACCGTCAATCCGCAGATGGGGATTGATTTGCCGTTTGACCTTAGAAACAGAGCGAAGCAACAGCTCTAAGCCTTTGGCAGAAAGATAGTGGGGCTGTGTCGGGATAACCACGCTGTCAGCCGCCGCAAGTGCATTGATTGTCAGCATCCCCAAGCTCGGCATACAGTCAATAAGGACAGTATCGTAATTTTTTTTTACCTCATTGATGCAGGTTTTCAGCACACTTTCACGGCTTATGGCATTGATGAGCCTTACTTCCAAGCCCGACAGTTCAATGTTGGATGGGAACAGGTCAACTCCCTCGTCATGGTGCAGGATGCTTTTGGAAACATCGACGGATTTATCATCAATAATATCCTGCATAATGGTTGAGAGTGTATTGGGTAAATCGTCTGGTCGGCTGTAACCGAGCGACATCGTTAAATTTGCCTGTGCATCGGCATCAATGAGCAGAACTTTCTTACCCTGCTGTGCCAGAGTTACGCCCAGATTGACCGCCGTGGTGGTCTTTCCGACACCGCCTTTCTGGTTCGTCAGAGCGATTACTTTGCAATTTGACATAGGTTCGTCCTCCTTTCGCATAGATTTAGCCACTTTGTCAAGGTGGCTATGTAACAATATCAGAGAACGACAGAACGCAAAAAAGCCGCTTACTCTTAAAAATCAATAAGAATAAGCGGCTCTGTGATGTGCCTTAGACATATTCAATTTTCATTCTCTTGACGGGTGCGTTTACAACCTTGAATATCAGCTCGTCAACGCAGTCCGTATATCTGCCCTGCTGAATGAGCTGGTTTTTCAATTCCACAAGGCTATGTAATAAAATGCTCCGTTCATTGCTATCCACATACAAATGGTTTTTCTTTTCTCTCATAATCAACACCAACCTTTTTTGTTTTCATTATACAGAGAAATAACAAGCCAATCAAAGGTACGATTCGGACAAAAAAATAAGCGTACCACTATTTCTAATGATACGCTTATCATATTTCATTCTCTAATCAAGGTCGATATAAACGGTTACGTTTGTTTCTCTCCATTGATTCTTCCTTACATACTGTCCGTTAGCCTTTCGATAAGCTGCCGCCTGCTCGAAAGATAGCGGTAATTCAAAGGAAAGAGAACTCCTACCTACTTTGTATAGCCGCCTGTGCCGCAGCCAACCGTGCAATCGGAACACGGAACGGAGAACAGGAAACATAATCCAGACCAATCTTATGACAGAACTCTACGGAAGAAGGATCTCCGCCGTGCTCGCCACAGATACCGATATGAAGGCTTGGGTTCACTGGCTTTCCTAACTTGATTGCTGTCTCCATCAACTTGCCAACACCTGTCTGGTCAAGTTTTGCAAACGGATCATTTTCGAAAATCTTAGCATCGTAATATGCATCTAAGAACTTGCCTGCATCGTCACGAGAGAATCCAAACGTCATCTGCGTCAAATCATTGGTACCGAAGCAGAAGAAATCAGCTTCCTTTGCAATCTCATCAGCAGTAAGAGCAGCTCTTGGGATCTCGATCATGGTACCAACTTCATACTCTAATTCAACGCCTGCTGCAGCGATCTCGGCATCAGCAGTCTCTACGACAACTTTCTTAACATATTTCAGCTCTTTGATGTCGCCAATCAACGGAATCATGATTTCCGGCTTAAGCGCCCAATCAGCATGTGCTTTCTTAACATTGATTGCCGCACGGATGACAGCGCTTGTCTGCATCTTTGCAATTTCAGGATAAGTAACTGCAAGACGGCATCCACGATGTCCCATCATTGGATTGAATTCATGTAAGGAATCAATCAATGTCTTAATTTCTACTACAGATTTGCCCTGAGCGTCTGCAAGCTTCTTGATATCTTCTTCATCAGTCGGTACGAACTCATGCAGAGGCGGATCCAAGAACCGGATAGTCACTGGGTTGCCTTCCAGAGCTTCGTATAATTTCTCGAAATCTCCCTGCTGATAAGGAAGAATCTTGTCCAATGCAGCTTCTCTCTCTTCCACGGTATCTGCGCAGATCATCTCACGGAATGCAGCAATTCTGTCCTCTTCAAAGAACATATGCTCTGTACGGCAAAGACCAATGCCTTCTGCTCCCAATTCACGAGCTTTTTTAGCGTCAGCAGGCGTATCAGCATTGGTACGAACCTTCAAAGTCCTATACTTGTCAGCCCATGCCATAATTCTTCCGAATTCACCGGCAATCGTTGCATCAACCGTAGAAATCAAGCCATCATAAATGTTACCTGTCGTACCATCGATAGAGATTGGATCTCCCTCATGATACTCCTTGCCTGCCAGAGTAAACCTCTTGTTCTCCTCGTCCATGGCAATATCGCCGCATCCAGATACACAGCAAGTTCCCATGCCGCGCGCAACAACTGCTGCATGGCTAGTCATACCGCCGCGAACAGTGAGGATGCCCTGAGCAGCTTTCATGCCAGTAATATCTTCTGGAGAGGTCTCAAGACGCACAAGAACAACCTTTTCTCCTTTTTCAGCCCAAGCAACAGCGTCGTCTGCAGTAAATACAATCTTGCCGCAAGCAGCTCCTGGAGAAGCGCCAAGTCCTTTTCCTGCCGGAGTTGCAGCTTTGAGTGCCGCTGCATCAAACTGCGGGTGAAGCAATGTATCCAGGTTACGAGGATCAATCATTGCAACTGCCTCTTCTTCCGTTCTCATGCCCTCATCCACCAGATCGCAGGCAATCTTAAGAGCAGCCTGGGCAGTTCTCTTGCCATTACGAGTCTGCAACATATAAAGCTTCTCATTTTCAACCGTAAACTCCATATCCTGCATATCTCTGTAGTGATTCTCGAGCGTTGCGCATACTTCTGTAAACTGTTTATATGCCTCTGGGAATTTCTCTTCCATCTGAGCGATCGGCATCGGCGTACGCACGCCTGCAACCACATCCTCGCCCTGTGCATTGGTAAGGAACTCTCCCATCAGCTTCTTCTCTCCAGTTGCCGGGTCACGGGTAAATGCAACGCCAGTACCACAGTCGTCACCCATATTGCCGAACGCCATACTCTGTACGTTTACTGCAGTACCCCAGGAATATGGAATATCATTGTCACGGCGGTATACATTCGCACGTGGGTTGTCCCAAGAACGGAATACAGCTTTCACCGCGCCCATTAACTGCTCCTTAGGATCATCTGGGAAGTCACTGCCGATTTTCTCTTTGTATTCAGCCTTAAACTGAGAAGCAAGCTCTTTCAAATCTTCTGCTGTAAGATCTACGTCCTGAGTCACCCCTCTGTCAGCTTTCATCTTGTCAATCAGCTCTTCGAAATATTTCTTGCCAACTTCCATAACTACGTCAGAATACATCTGGATAAATCTTCTGTAGCAGTCCCAAGCCCAGCGAGGATTATTGGACTTCTCAGCAATTACATTTACAACAGTCTCATTCAGTCCCAGGTTCAAAATGGTGTCCATCATACCAGGCATGGAAGCTCTTGCGCCAGAACGAACGGAAACCAAAAGCGGATTCTCAGTATCGCCGAATTTCTTACCTGTAATCTCTTCCATCTTGCCAATGTACTCATTAATTTGACCCTGGATCTCCTCGTTGATCTGACGTCCATCCTCATAATACTGTGTACAAGCTTCCGTCGTGATTGTGAAACCCTGTGGCACTGGAAGGCCTAAGCTAGTCATTTCAGCAAGATTCGCGCCTTTTCCACCAAGAAGCTCACGCATGCTTGCATTTCCCTCTTTGAAGAGGTAAACCCATTTGTTTGCCATTTGAAAATTCCTCCTACATACTTATAGTAATTATTATGTGATTCATCCGTGTTCTGACAATCACTTATCCATTCACAGGGAAAAGCCTGTCCATGGATAAGTGATTGATGTTCCAGTGTACGCTACACCAGACGGCGGATTCTCACAAATTAGCACTTGCATGCACCCTGCTTTAAAAGTACATATAAATATTGTAACATACTTTTTTCGATTAGCAACATTTTTTTCTTGATTCTGGACACTTTTTTCCAAAAACAGGCATTTGGAAGATACTCCAAATGCCTGTTCCCATTAAAAATCAAACTTCTCAGCAAAGTATGCGTCTAAGTCCTCAATTTTAATCCTTTCCTGTTCCATCGAATCACGGTCACGCACAGTTACAGCGCCATCGTTTTCCGACTCAAAATCATATGTAACGCAGAAAGGCGTCCCAATCTCGTCCTGTCTCCGGTAACGCTTTCCAATATTCCCCCTGTCGTCAAATTCGCAGTTAAATTTCTTAGACAACTGAGCATAGATCTTTTCCGCGCCTTCATTTAATTTCTTAGAAAGAGGCAGCACGCCAATTTTCACCGGAGCCAATGCCGGATGGAAATGAAGCACCGTCCTCATATCCGGCTTTTCTTCCGTTCCAAGATTTTCCTCATCATAAGCTGCACACAAGAACGCCAGAACCACCCGGTCTGCGCCCAGGGAGGGTTCAATGACATAAGGAATATACTTCTCTTTCTTTTCATCGTCAAAATAACTCATATCCTGTCCAGAGGTATTCTGATGCTGGGTCAGGTCATAGTCGGTGCGATCGGCAATGCCCCACAATTCGCCCCATCCAAACGGAAACAGGAATTCAAAATCCGTGGTGGCCTTGCTGTAAAAAGCAAGCTCTGCCGGATCATGGTCTCGCAATCGCAATTCTTCTTCTTTCATGCCAAGCGACAACAGCCAGTCACGGCAGAATCCTCTCCAATATTGGAACCACTCCAGATCCGTGCCAGGCTCACAGAAGAATTCCAGCTCCATCTGCTCAAATTCCCGGGTACGGAATGTAAAGTTTCCGGGAGTGATCTCATTTCGGAAAGATTTCCCGATTTGGCAGATCCCAAAAGGAATCTTCTTTCTGGAAGTTCTCTGGACATTCTTAAAGTTCACAAAAATGCCCTGCGCCGTCTCCGGTCTTAAGTACACCGTATTTTTGGCGTCCTCTGTAACGCCTTGGAACGTTTTAAACATCAAGTTAAACTGACGGATATCTGTAAAATTATGTTTCCCGCAAGTAGGGCAGGGAATCTGGTTGCTCTCTATAAATTTCACCATCTCTTCCTGGCTCCATCCATCGACGGAAGATTCCAACGCAATCCCCTTTTCTTCTGCAAAATCTTCGATGATCTTGTCAGCGCGGAAACGTTCATGACACTCCTTGCAGTCCATCAAAGGATCTGAAAATCCGCCAAGGTGCCCAGAGGCAACCCATGTTTGAGGATTCATCAAAATCGCACAATCCACGCCTACGTTATGGGGATTTTCCATGACAAACTTCTGCCACCATGCCTTTTTGACATTATTTTTCAACTCCACGCCAAGATTTCCATAATCCCAGGTATTGGCAAGACCGCCATATATTTCCGACCCCGGATACACGAAGCCTCTGGCCTTAGCCAATGCCACGATTTTTTCCATCGTTTTTTCCATGATTTCCTCCATTCTGTGCACTTTATAGCACAAACAGGTAGTTCGTGAAACAATTAACAAATTCTTTCACTCTTTTACCTCTTTCTTTTTCCTAAAAACAATACCCTCTTACTTATAAACGATATAGACCAAAGACAACTCTTCCCCGTCCCCCGCTTCCTCTGGAACTTGAACGGTTACTGTGTCTTTCCCTTTCAATGATGTATAATCCGAAGACATATATTGCACGGAACCGTCTACCTTGACTTCCACTTTCTCGCTTAAAACGACCACCTTATAATCTGTATCTACCACTTCGGTATTCTCGACACTTCCAGCCGCTTTCCCATCCTTTATCTTTGTAAAATCTGTATCAAAGGTAAATCCTGCTGCCAATGCCTGCGGAACAGTGCCAGAAAACAGCGTCACTTCATTAAATTCCTGATAATCCTCATAGCCAGCATACTTCATATAAAGTTTTGCCGTCCCTTCCTCCACTGAGAACTTATCAATGGTCACGCTGTTCTTTCCATGCTCCTCTTGATACTCTTGTACTCTCTCCTCTGCAAATGCTTTCAGCTCTTCTTCATCATAGTAATCTTTGTCAAAATCCGCAATAGCCGCTCCAATAATGGAGCCTTTCTTCTGTATATATACAGTATCACGGTCTGCTTCCAAAGATTTTCCGCATGCGCTGAATAATCCGGTCATCAACAGACAAACCAGACTGATGGAAATTATTCTTCTCATAAATCAACCTCCTAAGTCTTAACGTGAATCTCAAATATTATAACCTTTTCGGTGATTTATTGCAACTGCTGATTTTCTTTGAGTTTCCCCATTTTTTATAACAGCCGGCTTTATAGTGCTAAAAGGTCTTGCATAAAAAGCGTCTGAAAAGCTAGGTTTCCAGAATGCTTTTATGTGCAAAGCAGGGCTATCGCACTAACATATTCGCTTGTTCAATAGGCTTACATTGCAAAGCAATACAAACAAAATGCACATAAACATTTTGGGGGTGTCGCACTAAGATATTTACTTGGTCAAAAGGTTTCCATTGCAAAGCAATGCAAATAAAATGGGGGTGTCGCATCAGCAGCAAGATCTTTTGAACAAGCCAATATCTTAGTGCGACACCCCTCTTTCGGTACTATGAATTGCAAAATGAGGAAACTCAAATGAGTTTCTCATTGGCAAACAACCTTTCAAATCCTTGGTTTTCTTCCAGCACCTGCAGCGAATGAAACTTCCTGTCTATGTAAAATTTCATGTAATCATTCATAACCCATTCTAACTTTTCCAAAACCTCGAGTGAAACTGTAAACGTATACAATTTTTCAATGCGTGAAGTGAGAATGTATTGCAGGGTATACAAGGTGGAGCCGTCGAGCTCGCTGACATGCTTTTTTGTGCCACAATCTTTGCAGAGCGTTCCCCCTCTGTCCACCTGAAAATAAGAAAGCTGTTCTTCTTTGCCACAATTCAGGCAAGAAAACACATTGGGAGCTTCCCCGTTCTCTGCCATGGCTCTCAGCTCAAAGATCCTGCGCACCAGCCGATTCGGCAGGCTTTGATTCTCCAAAGCCCGCAACGACTGGTACAAAAGCTTCAGCATCGGCGTCTCGTCCATATTTTCCCTAGCGTAATAGTCTGCCAGCTCCAGAAAATAAAATCCATAATAAGCTCCGTCCAAATCTCTCGCAAGATCTCGAAAATAATTGGAAATATCAGCTTTAACGACCGTATAGGAATTTTTTCCCTCAAAAGCTTCAAACTGCCCAAATGCAAAAGGATTACTCGCCGCCATCACCTGGCTGCCTGGACGTCTCGCTCCCCGGGCAAAAGCTGACATTTTTCCCCGTTCCCTGGTCAGAATTACAATCCGCTTGTCATATTCCCCCACCGGGGCTGCTGATAACACCATGCCCGTCAGCACTATGGTCTGCCCCATATCCGTTCACACTCCTGTCCAATCCATTGCTGCCGGCAAGCATGCTGGCAGAGGCGTCTCTATATGCGCTCTCTGCCTCCTGACGGCTCTTGTAGCTTAAATAATCCTCAATGCTTCCGGTACTTGAAAATTTTATCCATTCCTGCTCTATCATTGCGGCATCCCCCTGTTCTTCTGTTTATCTGCTGTACTTTTCCATCGGAAAACTTTAGCCAGCGTTATCTCTATATCTTAGGGTTTCCTGTCCGCATATGCTTATACTATCAAAATCTGGCAGAACTGTTTCTGCTTTCCATCCTTATCTCAATAGTCCTCATTCTCACGATAGCCAAAATTTTTGATCAGATAATCACTGTCCCGCCAATCCTTTTTCACTTTGACCCAAAGCTTGAGATTGACCTTGCAATCCAGCAGGCGCTCGATCTCATACCTGGCATTGGTGCCGATTTTTTTCAGCATGTTTCCGCCCTTTCCTATAATAATGCCCTTGTGAGAATCACGCTCGCACACGATGGTAGCGTCGATATCCACGATCCCCTTTTTACCACGTTCCTTCATCCGTTCGATCGTCACTGCAATGCCATGAGGCACTTCTTCCTCAAGTGCGTGAAGAGACTTCTCGCGGATGATCTCTGCCACAATCTGGCGTTCTGGCTGGTCGGTAATCGTGTCTTCATCATAGAACATCGGTCCATAGGTCAGATATTTAAAAATCAAATCAGGTAAAATCTCCGTATTTTCCCCCCGCAAAGCAGACAGGGGAACAATCTCCGCAAAATCGTACTCCTTTCGATATGTGTCAATAAAGCCGAGAATTTCTTCCCTTTTTACCATGTCTGTCTTATTGATGATAAGGATCACTGGCGTATCTGTCTTCTTTAGCATTTCTAAGATATGCCGTTCCCCTGCGCCGATGAAATTGCTGGGTTCCACCAGCCAGAGAATCACATCCACCTCCCGCAGCGTCCGTTCCGCCACATTTACCATATATTCTCCGAGCTTGTTTTTCGCCTTGTGTATTCCGGGGGTATCCAGAAATACGATCTGTCCCTTGCTCTCCTCTGTGTATACCGTCTGAATCCGGTTTCGGGTCGTCTGCGGCTTTTTAGAGGTAATGGCAATCTTTTGCCCGATCAGGCAGTTCATCAAGGTAGACTTTCCCACGTTAGGTCTGCCAATCAGCGTCACAAATCCAGATTTTAAATTCGCTTCCATATATTCTCCTTTAGTATTTAATACAGGTTTTTCAGCTCCTGAAACAATTCTTTCTCTTCCGTAAGCTTCTCCTCATTGCCAATGACGCAAAATGCGTTTTCTTCCAGCACTGCGCGGACAATCCCAGATAAGCTTCGAATATCCTCCTGGCGTGCATTGAGAATTTCCTCCCGCTCCTTCTGCAACATCTCATCCGTCACCCCCGTCAAATAAGCTGTTGCGCTGCGCCCGGTCTTTGCGGCAGGCGTCAGAGGCGCATCCAGGGCGCTGAAAGTTCCGATAATATATTTGGTCATCTCTTTTTCATCCACGTCAAACTGTTCTAAATATTCCGGGATCCCCTGATATACCTGATTGGTCGCTCCCAGGTTGGGATCACGGTAGGATGTGAAATAGGCGTCGCCTTTTCTAGTAAAGCCGCTCATGCATCCATAAGCGCCTCCCTTTACACGGACGTTAATCCAGAGGTAATCATAACTTAGCAACACTTTGAGAATGCGCAGCGCTCCTGTATAGACGTAACCTGCTTTGCGGAAATTGCCTGCTCTGGAAACATACTGCACTTGGGACGCATCCAGGAATCCTTCGTTCTTACGTTCCAAAAGCAGCGGCTTTTTCTGAGTTTCTCTTTCTTTTTGCTGCAGAACGCCTTTGAGCCCGTCTAGTTCCCGTTCTACGCAAGCCATGCCCTCGGACTCAGCCCCGATGCTCACCATCATGTTTTGCTTGCAGAAAATTTCTTTCGCCAAGTCTTCCAGCGTCTGGCTTAACGCATCCTTTCGCTCCTCAAAATTCTCCTCCAACTCCTTGACAAGCTGATAAAATTCAATTCCCTGCGTCATATCCGTATATTTTGCGCTCTCAGAAAAATAGGACATGGCGCGCATTGAAGAAATGGAATGTCCCGCAGCGCTTAAGCTCATCTGCAGCCTTGATTTCAGCTGCGCTAGGATCTCATAGAGACGCTCTTGCGTTCTGTAATTGCTCCCAGACAAAATTTCTTTTATGATTTCTATCGCTTTGGGAATCTCCTGATAGAGCGCTTTCGCTTTCACTTCATATTTCAACGAGACAAGTTCTTGTTCCACATGTGGATAAATCCCAATACTGCTGAAAATTCCGCCCGTATGAAGATTAATCTCGTTGGCAAGTTCCTGGAAAGAATGGGATTTCGTATCCACATATCCCAGTACGGATTTTAGAATGCCCAAATATGGAATCTTCTCTGGGGCAAGCGCCGTGACGTCAAACATAAAGCTGAAATAAGCAATTCCATTGGAGGCAACGTCATGACACAAAAACAGCGTATCTTTGACATATTTCTCACGAATAGAAAGCTTCTCCCCTTCTTTCTTAATATCCTCCCTTGTTAGGACAGGCAGCTTCTGCATGTCCTCCGGCGCCGAGGGTTGCTCCTGATATGCTTTCAAGTGATGGGTAAAAGCAACAATTTCCTGCTGCTCTTGCACGCTTAGTGAATCCTTGTATGTCTTAAGCTTCTGTGCGAGAAGCTCTTCTTTTTTCGCATGAAGACCATGCTTAGGCCTTGCTATTACCACGGCCGCATGCGTATTATCCAGCAGATACTGACGGATCAACTGCTCAAAATAACCTTTGTCTGCCTGTTCCTTCAAAAACTCAATCACGCCAAGCTCCTCGATATGCAAAAAAGGCTTGCCGTCATCATACAGCCAGCTATCCAGGCATTTAATTCCAAACATTAATCCCTTGGGATAGGAGCCAAAGTCTCCCTCACGGTATTGAAATTCATAACTGTTAAGCCCGGCAAGCAGCGATTTGCGATTGACGCCCTGCTCTGCCTGTTCTTGCAGCACCCGCTTTATAATCTCCAAGAATTCTTCTTTCTTGTCTATATTGCTGTTCTTGGCTATGATCGAAAACATCGGCTGCAATGTAGAATTGTCATACGATGCCATGATGTCTTTTGCAATCTTAGCGTCCAAAAGCGCCTGTTTTAGAGGAGCGCCAGGCGCAGAAAGCAACGCATAGTCTAAAATATCGAACGCCACATAAAGCGTCTTATCCAGAATAGTCCCCGTACTTACATTGTAAGACAGATACGTATTGTCTTCCAAAGATTCACCGCTGGAAATGTGATAATCAAATTCCACCTCCCGGACTTCTGAGAATGGCTTTTGTTGCTTGATCTTAGAATCCACTGCAATCTGTTCAAACTTACTGAGATATTCCCGGTCGAGCCAGTCTAATTTTTGCGCCATATCCATATTTCCATAGAGATAAATATAAGAATTAGCAGGATGATAATATTTCTGGTGAAACGCAAGGAATCTCTCATAAGACAATTCCGGGATTACATCTGGATCTCCCCCAGACTCAAAGGAATAGGAGGTATCAGGGTAAAGGGCGCTTAGTATCTCCCTGCTAAGCACCTCGTCGGGAGAAGAAAACACGCCTTTCATCTCATTGTAAACGACCCCGTTCACCGTAAGAGGCGCATCCAGGTCATCCATTTCATAGTGCCATCCTTCCTGGCAAAAGATTTCTTTGTGCTTATAAATATTGGGATAGAGCACCGCATCAAGATATACCTCCATCAGATTTTGAAAATCTTTATCATTACAGCTTGCCACCGGATAAATCGTCTTATCTGCATAAGTCATGGCATTTAAAAATGTATTCAGGGAACTTTTCACCAACTCCACAAAGGGATCCTTCACCGGAAATTTCTCAGAGCCGCAGAGAACAGAATGTTCCAGAATATGCGCTGCTCCTGTGCTATCCAATGACGGAGTGCGGAATCCGATATAAAACACCTTGTTCTCATCATCATTGGAAATCAAGCTGATTTTCGCCCCGCTCTTTTTATGCCTAAGCAGGCAGCCCACAGACTTAATGTCTTCCAGTTTTGTTTCTTCCAGCACCTCATATGCTGCCAAATCATTTACCTTCATAGTCCTAATCCTTTCAATATGCTTAACTTAATAAGAGACCGTCACACGAAGATATCTACTTGTTCAAAAGGCTTACATTGCAAAGTAATGCAAACAAAATGCGCAAAGATTATCTTGGGAAGCTAGCTTCCCAGAATTATTTTGTGCATTCTGTCTTTGCCACATAAGCGGCAAGACCTTTTGAGCAAGTAAATATCTTCGTGCGACAGCCTCCTCGGTTCGTCCTTTGATGTCAGAATCCTTATGACAGACGCACGACATTTGAAGCCTGCGGCCCTTTTTCTCCTTCTACCACTTCAAAATCCACTGCCTCGCCATCCTTCAATTCCTTGAATCCCTCCATGTTCAGCGCAGAAAAATGAACAAACACGTCATTACCCTTTGCATCTGAAATAAAACCATAACCCTTTTTAGCGTTAAACCACTTTACCGTTCCCTGCTGCATAAAAATGCTTCCTCCTGACTCCCTTTACTCCTTAGCACTAAGGTAAAGGTTAGCACATTTCGCCTGTATTGTCAATGAAATCAACGGCTTTCGCCTACTCCTGCTTCAAAGAAACTGTTAGATGGTTATAGGGTATCTCAATATGGTTCTCATCAAATACGGCCTTGATCTCTTCCGTCAGCCGCCATTTTACCGTCCAATAATCTGAGGCAGCTACCCAAAGCCTGCAGCCAAGCCGTACGCTGCTGTCCTCCAGAGCGTCTACAAATACTTTGCACTCTTCCTCTTTGAGCCGCGCATCTTCGTTCTCTGCCATCCTTTCCAAAAGAGCTTTTGCCTTTTTGACGTCGGCTTCATAAGAAATCCCAACATATAAATCTACACGCCGTTTATCCGCACAAGTCACATTGGTAAGGCTGGAATTGGCAAGCGTTCCATTGGGAATCACCACTGTCCGGTTATCGGTAGTCGCTAGCTTGGTATAAAAAATCATTATTTCTGACACGGTTCCCTCATTTTTGTGCGTGTCTTCTATAATATAGTCCCCAACTTTAAAAGGTTTAAACAGTAAAATTAACACGCCGCCCGCAAAATTAGCAAGGCTCCCCTGTAATGCGAGACCTGCGGCAAGACCTGCAGAACCAAGCACCGCCACTACAGAGGTAGTAGCTATTCCCAACTGACTGATAACCGCCAGGACTAAAATGATATTCAATAAAATCTTGACGGAAGAATCCATGAACTGGCATACGCCTGCATCCAGATCGGAACGCTCCAACGCCCTGCGCAACAGCTTTCTAAGCCATTTGATGATCCGTCGTCCAACCACGTAGATCAAAAGGGCAAACAGCATGCGCACGGCAAAATCTCCAAGGATTGGAACTAATTTATCCACATAGCCTTTCAGCACTCCCGGCTCCGCCATTCTCTGCAGATCTTCCAGATCTGCCAAGTTGTCTGTCACTCCTTTCCCATCAGCATTTGCCAAAATCATTGGGGGCGTAAAATCCCCCATAATCACTCTGTTCATAAGCTCTCCTTTCATCGTACATAACGTCTGTGGCAGCGAAGAACGAAACCACAGCTTTCCCTCTTTCGCAAGGATTGTTTTATTGACACAGGTCATGAAATTTACTATAATTATAATATAGATTGTGCGTGTAAAGCAAATAGTATTTTAAAGATTATTTTGGAATGGAGGTATGTAGTATGAATGGACCGCCTCTCATCAATATTGTGGATGTTATCCGTCATTCTTTTCATCATCTGGATCCAAGGCTGATCAACCATGGAGAACGTGTCGCCTATATTCTTATGAAGATGCTAGAGGATACCAGAAGATATACCCAGCAAGAAAAACAAAACATCTTTATGCTGGGGCTGCTTCACGACATCGGGGCATACCAGGAGGAAGAAATTGATTCCATGTTAAGCTTTGATCTCAACGACCGCATGGAACACTCCGTGTTCGGCTACCTCCTCTTTAAAACCTTTTCCCCTCTGCCGGAGTACGCAGATATTATTTTATACCATCATCACTGTAATGCTCAATACTATCCGGTTCCCATTGACAGTTATCACAGAGACATTGCCAAGCTGATCTATCTTGCAGACCGCATTGACATTTTCTGTGTGATGAGCGATGCTGATAGTTTGAATTCCTATTTGGAAAAGAGCAGCGGAGCAGCTTTTCTTCCCTCTGATATCCGTTGGTTTTGGCATTCAGAGGAACAATATCATCTGCTGGAGCATATTCAGTCCATGGAATACCAGCAGGAATTAAACGCTTACATCAGGGATTATTTTACCCTTACAGAGGCACAAATACATAATTATCTTAAAACCTTTATTTACTCTGTAGATTTTCGTAGCGAATACACGGCGCTGCATACCAACTATGCTGTTCAGTTAAGCGGGAACATTGCGCACACCCTGAGAATGAATGCCGATTCCCTGAAAACCGTACAGCTTGCAGCCACGCTCCATAACATTGGCAAAATCTCCCTGTCCTCCAAAATGTCTGACATAATGGATTACAATCAGTACATGACGGCTCTGTACCAAGCTTCGACCCAGGATGTGACTCGCAACATTCTTTCTGGAAATGTAGAATCGCAAATACTGAAAACCATTAATGATTCTTTCCTGTTGCTGGAATCCTGGACTAACAACCGGACTATAAATTTCACTCCTTCCCCGGTTGCCGAAGTCGTTGCCTTATCCTATCTGATGAGCAACGCCCTCGCCTGTCAGCGGAATGCCTCGCTGTCTTGCCAGGCAACGCTCTTTGACTCATTACGCAAAAAGTATCAGGCTTGCAATATGAATGGCAGCATCTTAGAGGCATTGGAAAAGAACTTTAATCAGATCATTGCGCAAACACAGGCATTTTGCGCTGGATTTTACAATATCTATCATCATATGATGGACGAGGATCACTCCCTGAACATGATTCTGATGCACTATAATAATAAATATTAAATCTGCAAATCAGTCATACAAGCTAAGAGGGGGCTGACGCAAGAATAACCAAATCACCTATCCATGCGTCAGCTCCCTTTTACTGTAAAACATATGCCAGCTGATCCTTTTCAAAATATCTTCCAAATTGTCTTAAAATATCATCACATCAGCCTCAGATTAAGAATCAGTCCCCTTTCGCTGCATCCAGGCAAATGCCGCCAGACAAATCAAAACAGACAGCAAAGATCCTCCCGGCGCAGCAAGCCCCATGGGAAACAGCGTGTCTGCAAAGTATCTTGACGTCAGGAACGCTCCAGGTATGCGCACGCAGACGATAGACAGGAAATTATGAAAAAACGAAATTCCTGATCTGCCATACGCACAGAAATAACCGCTGAATGAAAAATGTATGCCCGCAAAAATACAATCCCAGATATATCCCTTTAAATACTGTGTCCCCAGCAAAACGACTGCTGCATCCGCCGTAAATGCCCTTAAGATTCCGGAAGCGGCAAACTGCGCAGCCACTGACACTGCCAACCCATATCCCACCGTGATCAGCACAGCATAGCGCAAAGTCTCTGCCGCACGGTCATGCTTGCCTGCCCCGATATTCTGCGCAGAAAGGGCAGAAACTGTGGAAAGCATGGTAGAAGGCACCAGAAACACCACGCCGATTATTTTTTCGACAATTCCAACCGCAGCAGCGTCATTCAGCCCTCTTTGGTTGGCAATCACGGTAATCACGATAAACGCGATCTGAATAAATCCATCCTGCAGCGCCACCGGGACGCCGATCTTTAGAATTTGTCCCATGGTTTCCGGCTGAGGGACAAAATGCCGTCTTTGCAACCGGACTCCCGTTTTCTGCCGAACAATAACCGTCAATGCCAGAACCACGCTCAGCGTCTGGGAAAGGGTGGTTCCCAATGCGGCTCCCGCAGCTCCCATCTGAAATACGCCGATCAGCAGATAATCCAATGCAATATTGGTTGCACAGGCAACCGCAATGAAATACATAGGGCTCTTAGAATCTCCCAGTCCCCGAAACACCGAGCTTATAATATTATACGCCGTAATAAATGGAATCCCGGCAAAGCAGATCGTAAGATATGTAACCGTCGCCGGAGCTGCCTGAACCGGGGTCGACATCAGCGAAACGACAGATTTTACCAGTAGCAAAAGCAAAGCCGTAAATGCAGCAGACACTCCCATAAACAAGGTCACCGTATTGCCAATTGCCCAGGAAGCACGTTCCGGCCGCTTGGCGCCGATAGCTTTTCCAATGGTTACCGTAGATCCCATGGCAAGGCCGACTATCATCACCGTCAGCATGTGCATCACCTGGCTTCCAACAGAAATCGCCGTGATTTCCTGCACTCCGTTAAACTGCCCGATAATAAATAAATCTGCCATCCCATATAAGGTCTGCAAAAAATACGATAAAATATAAGGCAGCGAAAAATATGCAATATTGCGAAACACGCTGCCAGATGTCAAATTCCTTTCCATAATCTTATCCTCAATCCCTCTATACTCTGCCACTTTCAGGCTGGCGTTTCCAAAGGAATTGAATGACGGCAATGCAGACAAGCCCCATCGCCGCAAACGCCGCCGTAGCTCCATAAAAAATCGTCTTTTCTGGTTCCATCCAGGAAAACAGTCCCGTTTCCACCCGCAACACAGACATCAGGTTCGCCCCCATATGCGCCAGGAAAGCTCCATAAAAATGAGCTGTTTTTTCCAGGAGCCAGGCAAGAAGAAATCCTAAAATCCCTGCGTAGACAAACTGGACTAAATTCATATGAAGCGCTCCGAACAGCAGTGCCGAAAGCGCCATGGCAAGGATACGGCTTTGCCATTCCCGCCTCTTGCCCTTTTCTGTTTTTTCCTCATTATCTAAGATCATCATGTCGCAGAGCCTTGCATAGACCACGCTGCGGTATAAGAGCTCTTCCAAAAAAGGCGTCAGCAGACAGGCTCCGAGAAGCTCATACAAGAGCCCTCCGGCAAAAAACTGCTGATTCACTTCCTGATACCCCTGTGAAACTTCCTCCAGGGCAGAAAGTATCAATATATTATTAAGTGCAATGCCAACAAAGGCTCCGGCGAAAAACATCAGTACCCCGTTAGAAACCCGGACCGCCATCGTTTTCTTGTTCCATTCCAGCTCCATATGTTCCCAAAATACTGTAGGCTGTGCTTTATCTTTTTGATAATGCCAGGCAATAAAAGGAATGGTCACCGCTGCTACCACCGTATGCAGCATCATATACTGCTCCTGGGGATCTGCTCCTAAAAATACTGCTAACATCGTAAACAGCGACATTGACAGATTGGTCACTACAAAATAAATAAGCACTGGATAAATTACATTCCATGATTTAAATACTCGACTTTCTCTTAGGAGCATATCTCTCAAACCTTTCTTTGCCAAATCATTTATGTTTTTCAATTCTCCTTGTTAAGAGAATCCTTCTATGCATGTTCCGCCCCTTCCTCTTTTGGACGTTCTAACACTTCGATGCCGCTGGCGTCATCCTCAATCTGCATTTGAATCTGCTTTAATTTCGCATCCTGGGCAATTGCACGCATGATACGATTCACGTCCTCTGGGGAAAACATCCCGATCGCTTTAGACAAGTCCCCGATATTCTCCCGGTTAAATACCAGGCACCCTCCTTCTTCCAGAGAGACGGAAATACAATTCTTTGGATTAGACACGTCCCCCAGACAGATACGGTTATTCTCATAGTCGCACTGAAACTTGACGCCATTGTAATCTACGACGCCGTTCTCATCCGCCATCAGAGAATACGGCGCCTGTTTATCCATCCCCAAAATTTTTTGAATCGCCTCGTCTGACACCGTGTGATCAGCGGCAGTTTGAATCTCCCATGTTCCAAGTTCCCGAAAAACAGCTTTGCTTTCGCTGCCAGCCTGTGGCGCTTGTTGTTCTTGGGCATTGCCGCCTTCAAGCAACCGTTTTAGTTCCGCTGCCGCCCTTGCGCCGCTTCCTAAAACATAAGCTTGTGTCTGTTCCTTTTTCTGATCCAGCGCTTCTTTGCCGCGCTCTTGCAAATCCTCCTGATACTTTGCAATCGCATGGTCTGCCTCATGCAATAGCCTATCCCATTCTTTTGATGAAAATTCATGAATCACCTTTGAGCTCTCGCCAATCTGTCCTGTCGATGGCTGATTCTGTTTTGCATACCCTGAAACTGCCTGTGAAAAATATCCTGTTCCGTTACTGGCTTGTACTCTGTCTAACATACTCATTGCTCCTTTCTAAAGATAAAAAAGACACTTATCTCTACCCATCCTTGAGATATAAGTGCCTTCCATAGCTGACTTATATATCGGCAATATTTCAGAAAGACTTAAAGCATTTTCCCATAATTTACAATCACTGACTCTCAACCTGGCTGTTTTCCAGGAAATCCACCACTTGCGGCAAACTGTCAAAAATCGCAAGCACCCCTGCTTTTTTCATCTCATCAAAATCCTGTTCAAATCCATATGTGACCCCAATGCAGTCGATCCCTGCCTGGCTGGCTCCCTGGGCGTCATATTTGGTATCGCCGATCAGCACTGCCTGGCTGCGGTCTTGAATCGCAAGACGCTTCATCACATCTTCGAGCACCTCTATTTTGGTACTTGCGCCTGCGTCGCTGGCGCCTCCAATCAAGTCAAAATACTGATCCAGCTTTAAATATTCCAAAACCACGTGACAGAAGTCTTCTCTTTTGGAAGAAGCAACGCCAAGCTCAAAGCCCAGTTCTCGCAGCCGCTTCAAAGAACTTTTCACATCCGGGTATAAGAAACACTCATAAACGCCCACCGTCTCATACCTCTGCCGGAAAAAAGCAACAGCCTGATTTGATTTCTCTTCTGAAAATCCATATTCCCTGGCAAACGACTCCACCAGCGGCGGCCCGATAAAGCGTTCCAATCTTCGCTGATCCGTCTCAAAGATTCCAAGCTGTCCCAACGCATGGCGGACGCTCTTAGTGACGCCCTCCCCGGTATTGACCAAAGTTCCATCTAAATCAAATAATACCGTAGTTTTTTTCATTTTTCTATGACATCCTCTCTAGCAGGTTCCTGCGCTTCTCATCAAACAACAATTCCTTATTATAACGGTAATACCGCTCACATGCACAGTTCTGCAGGAAGCTTACGCTATCAGAATTAGAATTTAATTCTGTAATAAATATTACCATTTCCTGGCTGTTCCCAAAAGCCCCCTCCAAAAACATATTCCAACATCTGGCCAGCCTCCCGACGCTTAGATTCAAAGCTTTCATTTTCCTGGTGAAATAGCTCTTTGACATGTAAAAGCGCCGTTTCTCGTTCCTGGATCCCCTCGATCTTCAAGGACTGTTGCAGACTTTCCAATGCCGTGATCACTCTTTTACACCTTTGATCTTCCTTTCGTCCCAAAACCTGCGCCTTTTTCTTTGTATTATAATTTAAAATATATTTATTTAACACATCTGAGAACAACTGCTGTCCGTTTGGCGCTTTGGGTCCAGAAATGACAAGTTCCTTGTATTCTACTAGGCATTCGTGGAGCTCTTGCATATACCACTCCAACTGCATCGAGGCGCGCAATGTCTCATTGACCCTAGAAATCAGCAATCCTAACACGCTGAGCCTCTCGTCAAAAGAGGCATGCGCTACTTTTTTAAGAAGGACTTGATCTGGATTCCCTTTTAAAATCTCCTCAATCTGGTAATCAGTCTGATACTTGCCATATAATTCGAGATAGTTGGCAAAATCTTTGGCGATCTTCGGATGCTGGATATACTGCGCCACTACTTCCCGGTCCGCTATTTTTCCCATTTTCTCGTACACTTGAATCAAATTAGATAGATCTTCCCAGCCTCTTGGCGTAGCAAAATTCCTGCCGTCTATGGTAGTCTCCATCTGATAGAAATTCTGTTTTCTGATATTCAAATAGGAAACCACTGCTCCATGAATTCCCTGACTGTAAGCATATTCTTTCCAAACCTCAAAATCTGCTTCCACCTCGATCTTCTTCACCCGGTCCATGGTGACTACGTCAAACTCCCGTACAGAACGGTTGTACTCCGGCGGATTCCCCGCTGCCACGATCACCCATCCTTGCGGTATTTTATGATTTCCAAAAGATTTACACTGCAAAAACTGAAGCATTGCCGGAGCCAAGGTCTCTGAGACACAGTTGATCTCGTCTAAAAACAGGATTCCCTGGCGCAAGCCTGTCTCTTCCATCTTCTCGTAGACAGAAGCCACGATCTCACTCATAGTATACTCAGTAACGGCATACTCGGTGGACTGGTACTGTCTTTTCGAGATAAAAGGCAGGCCAATAGCGCTCTGCCTTGTATGATGGGTGATAGTATATGACACTAGGCCGATCCCGCATTCTTTTGAAATCTGTTCCATAATCTGTGTCTTGCCAATCCCCGGGGACCCCAGCAGGAAAATAGGACGCTGACGGATCACGGGAATTTCATATTCCCCATATGCATCCTTTCTTAAATATGCCGCTATGGTATCCTTAATCTCTTGCTTCGTCCGCTTTATATTCATGGCTACCTCCATATTTACCGTACTATGTCCACAGTCTGTCCCAATTCCCTCTCGTCTAAGATGAGCTTCATCGCCCAGGGCGGCACGTCCACGTCCAGATAATCGCCCTGAAAGAACACAAACGCCGTGTCAAACGGAGGCTTTTTCAAAGGAAAGGCGCCATATCCATCTGTAAAATAGATCAGCCCCCGCAACTTGTGAAAGGTCTTTTTTGCCAGCAGTGTGCTGACATACTCAAATGCTGGGCGAAAATCTGTTCCGCCCAGCCCCTTGAGCTCAAATTGCTCCATATAACTTTGCAGCTCTTGCTTGTTCCGAATGACAACATCTGATTGAACATTTTCATCACACTGAATAATATGAATGCAAAATTTACGATAGAAAGACTGCGACTGGCTTAAGATGCCATATGTCTCTTCCAAAAACTTCTGGACAAGCCCCATTTTGCAGGACATAGATGTGTCAATCACGATTACGAAATCTTCGATCCGCTGTATTTCTTGTGTCTCCAAATGTTCAATCAAAGGCATGTTCCCATATAATTCCATGCCATAATGATAGAAAATATAATCGAAGCTGTCCAAGTCCACTTTCATTTCTTCCTTCCAAACGCAGAATTTCTTCAAAAACTCCCGATAATCATAGCGCTCCCGGTTTTCCACGTGAAGCTGCTCTTTCAATCCTTGGGCATCTTTTGCAGCCTCCTTGGAAAAAGTTTCCAGCTCCGTCTCCATCCTGTCCCTGATATCCTTCCATCGATTCTGCTGTTCCATAGGGGCTTTTGCAGTTCTCTGTTGTCTCCACAAAGAATGTTCATCAACGGCAAATTCCTGAATCAGACGCGCCACGACACGGATATCGGGCCTGGCATTTTGAAGAACCCAGAATATCCCCTCCCCATTGAGCACCGAAAGCTTTTTTTCAAGCCCCTGATACACTGCTCTGCGATAAGGCTTTGGCGCAACTCTAAGGCAGCGGCAAGGCAGTCCGTCGATGACTGATTCCACTGCGATGTCACACGCCAGATCCCAAAGCTGCTTGTCCTCATCCCCTCTTGGATTCCAGATATGGCCCATCAAGCAATGAAAAATACTGTGTAAATAACAGCGGTTTGCCAAAGAACTCCCGCTTCGATAGTGCTCCATCAAAAATTCAGGGTTATAGCGCAAAATCTCGCCATCTGTGGCAGTACGCCCAAGCTCTATTGATGGCTGCAGCGCCAGGCTGTGAAGCGCAACATCCAAAAAACGCAGATTCAGATAGAGCTCGTTTCGACATTCTCTGATAATCTCATTGCATATATCCACCTTTTTTGCCAATTGTTCTTCAAACATCCTGCCGCCCTTCCTCTTAGATTACAACTCAAGCTTCTTTTTGTTTCCTGGAAATCTGCTGTGTCCCACATCCAGCAACATGCTGACTGCTTCCGTGTGTCCCCGCAGCTTTGCGGCTTCTAGGAACAGCTCTAGCTGCTCACGCTTGCCAATAAATTCCTGGGCAAGCCAGCGCAGATCTTCCAAGTCGTCTTTTGACAAAAAATAATTCGCCCCCGCCTCAAGGTGTTCTGACAGCCAGCCAGCATATTTTCTTCTTGCATACTCTTCCAATTTATATGGATAGCGCAGCCTTGACACTGCCATTTCTATCACATTTTTTAAATCCATATTGTATTTTCCAATTTCAAAGAGCCTGTCATATTCCTGAAAAACCACGCGCGTTTGAAAAAAAGCATTGCGATACTGAATCCCAACTCCATGCGTCTGGGTCGAAGTAATCCTCGCAGGAGTATTCTCCACAGCCTCCTCGTAAAACTCTGGAAAGACAAGACGAAATATAAGCTCTTGCGACTCCTGCTCTTCTTTCCCTGGCTTTGCATAGCAGTCGACAATCACTTTCTGCTTTAAATCCTGCAAAATCTCCCGCAGGCAGGAATTTTGTTTCAGCCAGTGCATTTCCAGCTTGGAAAGGCGCCTGCATCCCGTAAAAGCGCCTGCACCTATAAAGGCAATGTTACTGTAGAAAGATAATTTACGCAGCTTCACACAATTATAAAAAATATATCTTCCCAGTCTTCGCACTGTCTTAGGCAAATACAACTCTTCCAGCTTTTCTCCGCAGATGCATGGAAAACCGCCGTCATATTGCGGTTCCTGCTCGATCTCCTCTGCAAAAGCATATGCCGACACTTCCGTCACTGGAAGTCCTTCCAATTCTTCTGGTATCACCACGCTTCCGCTGCTACCGTAACAACGGAGAATGCAAATTCCATTGCCCCTGGCTTCATATGCAAAGTTTTCTTCCATATTCTTACACCTGCCCTTTTTTTGTTTCCTTTTGCCTTTCTAATAGTTCCTCCAGCATCTGCCGAACCGTCTTTCCATTCAGCGGATGGCGGTAACAGGGCGCAAGTTCTGCCATCGGTTTTAATACAAAGTCCCGGTTGTGCATATCAGAATGCGGAATTTGGAGAAACTCAAGATCTAGCACTAAATCATCATAAAAAATAATATCCAAGTCCAGCGTCCTAGGGCCCCAATGAATCTTTCGTTCCCGGTGCGCCAGTTGCTCCACCTCATGCAAAAACTCCAGTAATTCCACCGGAGATAGCACCGTACGCAGCTTTATCATGCCGTTTAAAAAATCTGGCTGCTCCACTCCGCCGTAAGGCTTGGTCGTTATAATCTTGGATTCAAGCTCCACCAGGCAGCCTTTGTTTTGTTTCAAAGCCTCTATGCCCTTTTTGATATATTCTCCCCGATCCCCAAGATTAGAGCCAATCGCAACATAAGCCTGATGCCAGCTGCGAGTGATTTCCACGGAAACTGTCTCCACTGGAAGCCCGATGGGCGCCCAAGGCTTTAAAACTTCAAGAGTCACTTTGTTTATTGCTGGAAATTCCAGCAGCAACGCCCTTGCCATCTGCTCTGCCACAGCCTCGATCAGTCGAAAAGTATGTTCTTTCATATATTTCGTAACAAAACGGGCAATTTCACCGTAATTAATGGTAGCTGTCAGATCATCCCTTAATCCTGCTTCCCGAATTGGAAGATACGCTGTTACATTGATCAGGAATTTTTGACCAAGCTTATTTTCTTCCGGGAATACGCCATGATTCCCAAATACCTCCAGATTCTTGATATGGATCTGGTCTTGCCCCCAATCCGTCATTTTGCTTTCCATCCCTTCCGTATCGCCTCTGCCATCTGAATAGCCCTCTTATTTTCCTGGACATCATGGACCCGCACAAACGCACAACCTGCCAAGAGGGCAAATATGGTAGTTACCAGCGTTCCTTCCACACGTTCCGTCACTGGAAGCTGCAGTGTCAAGCCAATAACGGATTTTCGTGATGTTCCCAAAAGAAGCGGATATCCAAGTTCCTTTAATTCCCCAAGCCTGTCGATCACTTCCAGATTCTGCTGATAACTCTTTGCAAAACCCACTCCGGGATCAAGCATGATCTTATCCGGGGAGATCCCCGCTTCTTTGGCAAGATGCAGCGTTTCTTCCAGATCCGACTTTAGATCCTCTATAAAGCTTGCGTATTTTGGCTCCTTGCGGTTGTGCATCAGGCAGCAGCAGACGCCAGACTCTGCAATTAATGACGCCATCTTATCATCGTGTTTTAAACCCCAGACATCATTGACCATGTCCGCTCCTGCCGCAATCGCCGCCTCTGCTACCTTGGCTTTGTAAGTGTCAATAGAGACTGGTATATCGAATCTTTGCTTTATTTTCTTTATGATCTCTACCGTCCTTGAAATTTCCTCTTGCTCTGTAATCTTTTGATATCCTGGCCTAGTGGATTCGCCTCCTACGTCAATGACGTCTGCGCCTTCTGCAATCATCTGTTCCACATGCTGCAGCGCCGCATCTTCTTGGCTAAATTTTCCTCCATCTGAAAAAGAATCCGGGGTGACATTCAAAATCCCCATGATATAGGTAGTATTTGCTGTATCAAATGTTTTATTTCCAATTCTCATCTTGTCTCTCCTTTACCGTCTCATCATCTGCCAGAATTCTTCTTGGAAACATCGATTGTCTGCAAAAACGCCCCGGGTGGCTAAAGTAACCGTCTGTGCTCCTGACTTTTTGACGCCCCGCATTGTCATACACATATGTTCCGCTTCTAGCATCACCATTACGCCTTTTGGCTTTAGGCACTCCATTAATGCGTCTGCAATCTGCGTCGAAAGCTGTTCCTGGATTTGAGGGCGTCTCGCATAGACTTCCACTGTCCTCGCCAGCTTGCTTAATCCCACCACTCTTCCGTCCGGGATATAGGCAAGGTGCGCTTTTCCAAAAAAGGGAAGCAAATGATGCTCACAGACAGAATAAAACAAAATGTCTTTCTCCAATACGATCCCGCATTGTTTCGCTTCAAACGTCTTGCTTAACGCTTCTTGCGGATTCTGATCCAATCCAGCAAAAATCTCCTCATACATCCGGGCAATTCTGTCTGGAGTCCCCTGAAGACCTTCTCTGCCTATGTCTTCTCCAATTCCCTCCAAAAGCAAGGCGACCCCCTGTCTGATTTTTTCCTTATCTATCATAGTTTCACTTCTCCTTGAGAGTTTCACGCAATTCTTTCAGATAAGACAGCGATCCAAATGCCAGTATCATTGACATTTGCTCTTTTTCTGCACTCTTTAGGGCGGAAGATACCGCTTCCTCCATATTGGGGCAATAACGGACCTTTTGATGATACTTGCTCGCTTCTTTTGCCAATGCCTGTCCATCCATCGCTCTTTTATGAAAAGGAGTCACCGTGTATACCTTCCATGCCAATGGCAGCATGATTTGCAACATCTGCTCATGCTCTTTATCTGCAAGTACTCCTATTATATAAATTATTTTGTAATTTGTAAAACCCCTTTTCAAAGTTTCCTGCAATTTTTTGGCAGCCCCGACATTGTGGGCGCCATCCATCACAAACAACGGCTCTTTAAAAACCGTTGAAAATCTGCCTTGCCACCTAGCGTTGGAAAGCCCTGTCCGCAGTTGCTGGTCTGTAATAGGAAATCCCATAGTTTGCAACACCTTTGCCGTCTCAATCGCACAGGCTGCATTCTGCACTTGATATGCGCCAGACATGGAAAGGGCAAGCTCACCCAAGCCAGGATAGCAAAAATGCAGCATTCCGATCCCTGTATCATACCGGACATGCTCTGCCTGCCTCTCATCGCCGTAAACCAGGGCAACCCCTTTCCTGCAACATGCCTCTTCGATCACCTGGCATACCTGCGGCTCCTGCTTTGTGGCTACCACTGGACAGCCCTCTTTGATAATCCCTGCTTTGACTTTGGCAATATCACGCAGGCTGTTCCCTAAAAACCTCATGTGATCGATACTGATAGAAGTAAGGACGCTGACCAGAGGCTTGGTTATCACATTGGTAGCGTCTGTCTCCCCTCCCATTCCTGTTTCCAACACTACGACTTCGCATTTTTTGTGATAAAAATAAAGAAATGCCGCCGCCGTCTCCACCTCGAACACGGTAGGCTGCATTTTACCTTTTGCTTTCATTCGTTCGCAAGCAGTCTTCACTTGAGCTATAACCTCTGCAAACTCCTCCCAGCTAATCCGTTTCCCATCAACCTGATACTGCTCCCTGCGGTCAAATACAGCAGGCGAAGTGTATGTTCCCACCCGAATCCCGGCCTCTATTAGGATAGAAGAAAGCATAGCGCACACAGAGCCCTTTCCGTTAGTGCCCGCCACATGGATAAATTGCAGCTTTTGCTGGACATTGTCAAGCTCCGCCATCAGCTCCCGAATGCTTTCAAGCCCTAATACAATGCCGCCGCTGTTTTCAATCTGTTCTAAATATGCCTGCACCTCTGCTTCATTGATCATCTTTTATGTCCTCCTGTGATGCTAAATAAATTTCCTAAATTAATATAAAAGATCTAAGGTAATTATGCAACAACCATTGTAAAATTACCTCAGTCCTTTACAAAACTATTGTTGCACAGTCTGAACTTCTGCAAGCTGCTCCACTTCTGCAACACTAAGCTCCGTATATTCTATAATCTCCTCAAATATTTGATTTCCTATCCTATAAGTGTGAAGACTCAGCTCTGCAAAACCCTAACTGCAAATGCCTGTTAAGTTTTTAACCCTCTGTCATTTTGCCATGTTTTTCCATATATGTTCATCCTTCGATACGCAAATTCACCATTTTATAAAGAAAATCTTAATATTTCCTGTCCGAAACGTAAATTTTACATTTAGCAGTTGACTTTTCCTTGAAAGTGAGCTAATCTTTGCTATGTAAAAATGCATATTCATAATTTGTTCATAATAAATTCATATATATGGAGGGAACTTATGATTAACCAGGCAAAAAACACTTTACAAAAGTTTAAATCAAGATACAAAGCACATCAGACAGAGAAAAGAGAGCGTAAAAATTCCATCGAACGTAAAAAATTGCTAAAGCCAGAACAAAAAGAAAAACTAATTACCTATTTAAACCGTTATTCCCTGGTATTCCACTACATACTTGCATGCGCCATATGCTTCTTGATCGAGGTCATATCAAGGCACTCCTTTAGCGACGCCTTTGCATTTATGTTCGACCGCGGGCTTACCTATTTATATAATTCATTGATTGTATTCACCTCTCTTCACTTAGTATACTTTTTCCGAAGAAGAGCATTAATGCGTACCATCATCAGCGTCGTGTGGCTGTTTCTGGGAACCATCAATGGATGCGTGCTGTTAAAGAGAGTTACTCCCTTTACCTACACGGATGTAAAGCTGATTAACGACTTGTTTACCATGAAGAGTAATTATTTCAGCAATGGAGAGGCCATCGCCGTCATTCTGCTGGTGGCGTCAGTCGTTACAGGAATCATCGTATTGTGGAAAAAAGGTCCCAAATATCAAGGAAAGCAAAACCGGCTGGCAAGCACCCTTGCCATTGGCTTATTTGCATTTTTAATCCCCATGGTGACAAATGCGGCAGTCAGCAGCAATATTCTTTCGGACTATTTTGAAAATATTGCACAAGGTTACAAAGATTATGGATTTGTTTACAGTTTTTCTGCCAGTGTCATGGACCAGGGCATGACCGCTCCCAGAGATTATTCTCAGGAGGCTGTGGACGCCGCTTTGTCGAAGATCGATCAAAAAGATAGCGACGTCGAAGAGCTTCCCAATATTATCTGCGTCCTCTTGGAATCTTTTATAGACCCAAAAGACGTTAAATTTTTAAACTGCTCCCAAAATCCGATTCCTAATTTTGACCATTTATACGAGAATTTCTCTTCCGGTTATTTGACAGTCCCAGTAGTCGGGGCAGGCACTGCAAATTCAGAATTTGAAATTCTGACTGGCATGGGAATGCAGTTTTTCGGTCTTGGAGAATATCCTTACAAGACCATCCTAAAGTCCAAATCCTGTGAAAGCATTGCTTCCGACCTTGGAAATAATTTAGGGTATGGCACCCATGTGGTACACAACAACGGCGGTAATTTCTACAGCCGCAAAAACGCTTTTACGCAAATGGGATTTGACAGCTTTATTAGCAAGGAAATGATGAATATTCAAGAGTACACGCCTCTGGGCACCTGGCCCACAGACGATATTCTGATCGGCGAAGTGCAAAAAGCTTTAGATTCAACAAAACAGCAAGACTTTGTATACACGATCACTGTTCAGGGACACGGCGCTTACCCTGCTGAGAAAGTAATTGAAAATCCTGAAATCACTGTGACTGGGGCTTCCGATGAAGCTAAAAATAATGAATGGGAATATTATGTAAATCAACTTCACGAAGTAGATAAATTTATTGGCAACCTGATTGAAATGCTCTCTCAGAGAGATGAAAAGACAATGTTAGTACTTTTCGGTGATCATCTTCCCACCATGGGGCTGACTAACGAAGACATGAAGAGCAACGATATCTTTAAGACAAAGTACGCAACCTGGAACAACTTTGGCTCCGAAAAAGTCAACCAGGACTTAACTTCCTACCAGTTACTTGCAAGCATCACCGATCAGGCTGGCATCCACGAAGGCACTATGTTCTCTTTCCATCAAAACAATCAATATTCCATAACGGAAGAACAGCGCCAGGATATGAAATTGTTGCAATATGATATTTTATACGGAAAACACTATGCTTATCATGGAAAAGATCTTTATCCTGCTTCCGAGTTGCAGATGGGCGTACTAGACGTCACCGCAGAACAGGCAAAAGCTCTGACGGACGGACTGCATATCTATGGCAGCAATTATACCAAGTGGAGCAAAGTGTTTGTCAACGGAACGAAAGTACCCACCTCCTTTATCAGTGATAAAGAGCTTGTGATTTCTTTGAACGATCTGGCTGACGGGCTTAACAACCTGGTGGTCAATCAGATGGGCTCTTCGGACACGATATTTAGAAGCTCCAATGTAATTTCTTACTTAAAGCCCGTAGGAGAGGCGCCCGTGTCTGAAGACGCTGCCACGATAGAAGATACTGTCGAAGAAACGCCAAGCAGCATTGACCGGGCTATCAATCAAGAAGCTGAAACCGGACTTTCCAACGGCAGCTCTAAATCTTTAGAACTGCCTGTCAGTTAAAACACAAAGGGGCTGTTCGTACAAATGTATTTGCCTGTTTAAAAGGTCTTGCCGCTCATGCGGCAAAGACAGAATGCACAAAATTACTCTGAGAAGCTAGCTTCCCAAGATAATATTTGTGCATTTTGTTTTCATTGCTTTGCTATGTAAACCTTTTAAACAGGCAAATACATTTGTACGAACAGCCCCTTTATTATAGCTCCCCTTTTACTGTGCAAAGATTCTACGCAGATACTGCCCTTTGCTACATATGGGAATCCACCACGATCCCCTTGATTTCTTCCTCCAGCAGCTTCTGCTGTTCCAAAATTTCCTGCGTATTCCTCACAATCTCCTGCTGTTTTCGCATTATGTCGTCCACATTGAGATCTGTATCTGGCAGATAAGATTTTTTCGCTTGCTGCTTTTGCTCATTGAGGTTTTCTTCCACTTGCTGTGCCTGCTTCTCCCGCTCCAGGCGAGCCTTTTCCTGTTCTGCCTCTTGCTGAACTTTCTCTTCTTTCCCTTCCTTGGCTTCTTCCACAACCTCTTCCAAATCCTTATCGATCTTATCAATGGCCTCGTCTTTGATCATGCCGATAATTTCATCACTGGAAGCTTTCAAGGAAGCTTCTTGCGCCTTTGTAGCGTCCACCATGCCATGATGCTTGAGGTTCTCCTGATTAATCCCCTTGATGCCCTGCGTGGCGGCAGCAATTACCTTGTGCGCTTCCTGATACTGCTTTTTCCATTCCCCTGCTTCCTCATTGAGCATCTTTACCTGGGCTTTGTAATCTTCATTATTTTCGTCTGCATACGCTTCTTTCAATTCGTCTTTTTGTTTTCGAATCTCCACTAAATGCTCTGACGCTTCCTTGGCCGCATCCTTGCTAGACTGTATCTCGTCGCGGCACTCCTGAAGCACAGCGTCTATTTTACCATCTGACTCAAACTGTTTTTTTACAAATTCCATGGCTTCCTCCATGGCTTTCTTTTTCTTTTCCTCAATCGGATCCTGAAAAAGGTTCAATTCAGAAGCCTTTAAATTGCCATTCTTAACTTGTGCCTGCTGTTCCTGCTGAATCGCTTCTTTCTGCGCGACTTGCTCTTTTCCTTTAGAAGTCGCAATGGCATCCGCACTGATTGCATTGTTAACTTTCATAGCTCTTTCTCCTTTCCTCTGTCGACCTATAAATTATATCGACATCTTGCAGCGCCTTCGTAAGATTTTTGCGTGAATGACCATTTTTCTGTCTTAAACAGCGCCCCTGGCATTAAATCACATAATCGAGGTTCCCTTTGACCTCCTGTTCCCACTCCACCATGTCTGCAAGGCTAACCTCGTCGAGCACCCCGTTTATCGCCTCATAGAGCATCTTCCAAAGACGCAGCGTCACACAATCTCCCTGCCTGAAGCAGTCGTTATGCTCTCCCTCCAAACATGCGACAGGAGCCAGACTGCCCTCGATCTGGCGCAAAATCATGCCCGCCGTATAATCTTGCGGATTCTTGGCAAGCAAATAGCCGCCTCCAGGTCCCCGCACGCTCTTCACATAGCCGCATTTTTGCAGCACAGATATGATCTGCTCCAGATATTTTACTGATATATCCTCTTTCTTCGCCACATCTTTCAGGCGCACTACTTGATCCTTTTCTAAAGCAAGATCAAGCATGAGCCGCATTGCATAGCGCCCCTTGGTAGATATCTTCATAAGCACACCTCCTGATATCAGAAAAATATCATACAAGCTGCTGACTCAAATTTTCAAAAAACCTCGCCAAATGAACACCGTCCACCAACGCATGATGGCATAGGACGGACACAGGAATCAACGTCCTTTGATCTTGCTTAAAGTATTTCCCCCAGGTAATTCTCGGGTTGCTGTCCGCTGGCGCCGGAACAGGCTGTACAATGGAGGTATAGCTTAGCCAGGGAAGTGAAGAAATAAAAAACAGCGACATTGCATCTTCCCCATCATCGATGCCTCCCTGTCCGAGAGCCCGTTTCTGCGCCGCCTGCGCATATGGCAGAAAATCCATATAAGGCATGTCCGCATCCACCTCGCAATATGCATAGGTTCCATCTTTGAGCGCCACCGTATAAGAACTGAGGCATTTCTCAAATTCAATGATCTGACCATCTGCAATCCTGTGCCGGAACTCCCTGACGCCATTGGCAGCATTGGTAGCCGCATACAAAAAACTATGAAAAAAAGGCCGTTCTTTCTCTTTTATCTCCGTAAGCCATTCCGTAATATCTACGTTAACGGTGATTCCCACGTAAGGATACGCCATCGATGAAAAATACGCAAAATGCTCTCTTCTAGCATACTGATTCATGTCAATCACATGATAATTCATATCGCTTCACCTTTTGTCTTCTTTCTGTATTCCTGTTTTCTGGTAATTCATATTTGAAATCACCATCAATGCAATCTTAAAAAGCATGGCGTCTTCAAACATGCGGATGTCAAGCCCTAAGGTCTTTTGAATCCGTTCTAAACGGTAAACCAAGGTATTTCGATGAATGTAAAGCTGCCGCGCTGTCTCTGAAATATTGAGGTTATTCTCAAAAAACTTATTGATAGTGATGGTCGTCTCCTCATCAAAAGCCTCTGGCACCTGCTCCCCAAATACCTCTCTCAGAAACATTTCGCACAAGCTGGTAGGAATCTGATAAATCAAACGACCGATTCCCAGATTACTATAAGATATCGTATCACTGTCCGCATAAAAGATACTCCCTACCTCCAAGGCCATCCTTGCTTCTTGGTAAGAGCGGGCAATGTCCGGCAAAAGCTCCACGCAATTGCCGTACCCTACCCGGACTTTGACCATCGCCTCCGTCTGAAGATTGTCCACCAGCATCTTTGCCAATGCCGCTAACTCCTGATCTGAGCCCATCTCACGGACATCTTTCACCAAAATGACAGATCTCTCATCCACTTCCGTCACAAAGTCCCTGGTTCCAGACGCAAAGAGATTTTTTATCGTTTCCACCACCACGCCGTCTTTTTTCCCAGATACCTCAATGATAAAAACTACCCGCTGCGCCGCCTCAATATGTAGCTTCTTAGCCTTATTATACATGTCTACGACAAGCATATTGCCCAATACTATATTCTGAATAAAGCTATTGCGGTCAAACTGCTCCTGATAAGCTCCTACCATGTTCCGTATCTGGCACACGGCAAGACGGCCAATCATATATGCTTCTTCGCCGCTGGCACGGGCAAGAAGGATATATTCCAGCTCGTGCTCCACCAACACTTTGAAAAAATGGCATCCTGAAAGCATTTGGCTCTCTGCCATCGATTCTGCAAATAGTTGGATCGCCCCCTCTAAATTGTCCTCTATTTCACAGGTAGACGTCAGAAGCTTACCCTTATCGCTATACAATGACAAATCTACTCTGGAAATCTCCTTGATCTCCTCCAATATCACTTGTAATTTATGGTTTGATAACATTACAATCCCTCTCTTATCCCAGAACAATTTTAAAGCTCTATATGGATCAGGCTTTGATCATCCTAATCCCATATGACGAAAAACGGAAGCAACACATTTCTGCGCTACTTCCGTATCATCGTGTCTTATATTATATCTTACTGAATTAGTGGGTAATTGTCAATTCTGTTTCTTTGTCAAATACATGAATCTTATCAATATCCATTGCCAGCCTGATGGAGTCTCCAACTCTTGCCGTCGTGCTGGAATTAACTTTCGCTGTCAGGCTTGCTCCATTTACCGTGTAATACAGTAATACTTCAGAACCTAATAATTCGTATCCAGTTACCTTTGTATCAAAGATACCGTCGGTATGAGTCTCAAGAGCCAGCTTGGAATCATCAATATCCTCTGGACGGATGCCCAGGATCACGGTCTTGCCGTTATACTTGCCATTGATGAGCTTCTTAGACTTTGCCGGAGGCAATGTCACGCTGTCTTTGCCAAACTTGAGGATAGCCTTGTCGCCTTCTATAGCGCAAACCGCATCCATAAAGTTCATCTGCGGAGAACCGATAAATCCGGCAACAAACAGATTATCCGGCTCATTGTATAATTTCTGCGGAGAATCTACCTGCTGGATGATGCCGTCTTTCAAAACGACGATCCTGGTTCCCAGCGTCATAGCCTCTGTCTGGTCATGCGTTACATAGATAATCGTCGCACCCAGTCTCTGATGTAAAGAAGCAATCTCAGCACGCATCTGCACACGAAGCTTCGCATCCAGGTTGGATAAAGGCTCATCCATCAAGAATACCTTTGGCTTACGCACAATCGCACGTCCCATGGCAACACGCTGTCTCTGTCCACCAGACAAAGCCTTTGGCTTACGGTCTAACAATTTATCCAAGTCAAGAATCTTAGCAGCTTCCTCTACTTTTTTCTTGATTTCTTCCTTAGGAACCTTTCTCAGCTTCAATCCAAACGCCATGTTGTCAAATACCGTCATATGCGGATACAATGCATAGTTCTGGAATACCATTGCAATATCCCGGTCCTTTGGTTCCACATCGTTTACAACTTTGCCGTCGATGGAGAGCTCTCCGGAAGAAATGTCTTCCAATCCAGCCACCATGCGGAGAGTCGTAGATTTTCCACATCCAGACGGTCCTACAAAAATAATAAATTCTTTATCCTGAATTTCAAGGTTAAAATCTTTCACTGCTTCGAATCCATTTGAATATTTTTTGCAAATGTTCTTTAATGATAAACTTGCCATCTTATGATTACCTCCTATGTCTATTCCGCTTTTCAGAATTACTTTACTTTCTATATCTTAGCAGACTTTCAGCAAAAATGCTATCTGCAATTATACAAAAAGCCATCTCCTTTCTTGTCATTTCGAACAAGAATAGGATTCTGCCCTGATATCTTTCGTCATTTTAACGAAATCTCTTATGTTTTCTATACAAACTAACCAATTATAACTTGGAATAGCCAAAACCGTTTACCATTGCCTCCAGCCTCTGCCCGTTCTTGCAATAAGGACAGTTTGCCGGTTGATATGCTGCATAGCCTGGAATATCGTCTTCCTCGAATGCGCTCTCGATCGGAATCCCCTCTACCTCTTTCACGGTACTGAATACCGATACCACGCCTGCCACGCTGCCGCCGTAATACCTCAAGGACTCCAGGCTGCGCCGGATCGTCACTCCCGTCGTAGTAGTTGCCAGAAGCAGCAATACATGTTTGCCCGTTATAGCAGGCTTGACATTGTCACGGAACATGACCTGGTTATTGGCATTTATCTCCGGAGATACCACATATACCGTCTTATGCAGGTTTATCGTGGACAAAATATGCCTCTTTTCTAATTCCTCCGATAAGAATGCGCCTATGACCTCCGTACCGTCCATGCACACGATCGTATCCACCGTCAAGTGGCTGGTAAATTTGCCTGCCAGCACCTTTGCGACTTCTTTTGCCTCATTGATACGAGTCTTTAAGCTGGTAATGTCAATATAATAATTGATATGTGAGTGACTGGTGGCAAAATGCCCAGGCAGCGCATGAATCGCTGCCGCATTACTGTCCTTGGAATAAAATTTCATTTGACGTTTTTCCATAATCTCCTCCATTCTGTGATGCATCCAAAAGAAACAGACGTAACCTTATCTGACTCCGGTAGTTCCAAAACCGCCCCGATTCTTATTCTCCAAAGAATCTGTCTTAGAAAATACAATATGAGGCTGGTTTTCGATTATGCGGAACTGGCAAATCCTGTCATTTTTCTGAATCACTGTATCTCTGGTAGCATACACTGGCATCCGCCACATATCTTGATCCCCGCAATAACTTCCGTCTATGATTCCACAGCTATTGACCTGCAAAATGCCATAATTTTGAAACGTGGAACTTCTGGGCACCACATGCGCCTCATATCCTTTCGGCAGCTCCATTGCCACTCCCAAGGGAATCAGCTTAAAATCTCCTTCTTTCAGCTCCACAGTCTCGCTTGCCCGCAGATCAATCCAGTCTGACTTGCCATCAATATAAGCCAGCTCTTCTATGTCCTCAGTAAAATATTTAATTTTGATTGTCTCCATGACTTCTTACTTTCTCCTTATGCGCATTCTATCTGTCTTTCGCAAAGAAAGTGACGCTTATCCCAGAAGATTCATCACAGCCGGACTGTACCTCATCTCCTGATATGCATAATAGGAGTCGTCCTGCTTCTCCTGCTCCTGTTTCTCCTGTTCCTGCTTCAATTGTTCCTGCTGCGCCTCTTGAATTTTAGAATACAAGTCAATAAACTGCAGATAATCCTCGTAAGAAAAAAGCTGATCTAAAATACTCTGGTAATAGCTGTCCTCTACTTCCTGGACAGAAGCGCCCTGGCCTGCCGCACTGATAGAATAGGAACCGCCTGGGACATCTATTCCCTCATTCATAAAGCGCGTCACTTTCGCCACATAATTCTGCGTCTCTTCAAAAGGCGGTATCCCGCCGTACTTTGCCACATTGTTACTTCCTGCATTATATGCAGCCAGCGCAAGGCTTACGTTGCCGTCATACTTATCAAGCATCTGGCTTATGTATTTCGTCCCGCCCATGATATTCTGGTATGGATCGTAAGAATCGGTGACGCCAAGCTCCCTGGCCGTTGCCGGCATTAGCTGCATGATCCCCTGAGCGCCCGCCCCGGAAGTTGCATTGGGCCGGAAATCCGATTCCGCTTTTGCAATTGCCTTAATAAGATTCTTGGGCACATTATATTTCTGCGCAGCCTCTGAAAAAATCTCTTCCAAGGAAGCTGTCGTCTGCAAATAAGAAGAAAAATCTTCTCCCTGACCCACAGAGGAAACGGCTGCCTGCGTCCCTGTGGCGTCTGCGCCTTGTACTGCATTCACTCTCATTGTTCCTGCGGCTCCTTTCTGATGCTCGTTCAAATTGCTGTTAAAACTTGTTGCTGCAAATCAAAGCTTAATCCCAGCCAGCAGATCCCCAAGGCTGGTGGAAGCACTCTCATTGGAAATATATTCCTCTACTTCCTCGATCTTGTCCACGTCTATCATCTCTTCTTCTAACGCTTTCATGCTGAGGCTCACCTTATTGTCATTGGTGTTGAGAACCTTTACCTTTACTTTTTGACCTACGGTCAGCACCTCTGAAGGCTTCCCAATCCTTCTGTGTGATATCTGGGAAATATGCACTAACCCGCTAATCCCGTCTCCTAAATCCACAAAAGCCCCATAAGGCATCAATGATTCCACGGCGCCCTCTAACACGCTTCCTGGCACCATTCTGGCAATCTTGCGGTCATGCTCTTCCTGCTGCCTCTCTTTCAGAATCACCTTTGCTGAGAGCACCAGCTTCTTCCTGGACTCGTCTACTGTAATCACTCTGACTTGCACTTCTCGTCCCAGCCATTCCTCGGTAGCTTCCACATAAGATAAGTCCAGTTGGGAAGCTGGAATAAATCCCCGTATTCCCTCCACGTAGGCGACAACGCCGCTCGGCACGATGCCTGCAACCTTTACCGAAATCTCTGTGCCTTCTTCGAGGTATGTGCAAAGCTTCTCCCATGCCAGCACGTCGTTGGCTTCTTTCTTAGATAAAATAATATTGCCCTCTCCATCATCTATCCGCATGACAGTAGCTTCAATCACATCCCCGGCATGTACTTCCTCCAATGCCTGGAAGCCAGGATCATTGCTGAGATCTTCTACCTTGATGATTCCCTGGGCATAATATTTTAAATCCAAGGTCACCTCTTCCTCTGTCACGGCAATCACCGTTCCAGAAATAATATCGCCTTCTTTGATTTTACGGAAAGACGCTTCCAGTTCATCCTTATAATCTTCCATAGTCTCTGCCATAATTATCTCTCCTTTTCCGCCATAATTATTTTTATTTTACCAGAAACCCAACGAAAATGCCAGAAAAATATCAACAAATTATTCTGCGTCTCTCTTACTTTCTGCTACGGCTTGCATTTCATGCTGCCATCTAATCTGCTCTTTTAGAATCAATGAGTGCCAAATCAGCTCCTCTGCTTCCAAATCCTCTCTTCGCATGTCAACGGCTGTGATCTGGTGATTATCATAACTGGCATAGTAATAAATTCCTTTGTCAGCGTTACAACAGCAGCTATAAATAGTTACCTCGTATCCTCCGTCTTCTAGTTCGCAGCATCCCCGCTGCTGATCCACAGAATTAAGGATATGAAAAAACTGGCTAACGCTTTCTGTCTCCCCTTCGCCAGAACTGGAATTCATCCTCACAAACGCAGCCCTTACAAACCTTGACTGAGAGGACAAGTCGCCCGGAAGCCCAATCGCTCCCATTCCCCGGCTGTATGCTTCAAGCTTTAGCCCTGCGGCAAACTTATTTTCCGCCGCCTTGGCTGACAGATGCATATAATTACGCAAAGCCGACATTTGCATGTCAAAAGGTGGATTATTCGTCAGCACTCCCGCGGGATTATCATAGATTTTTCTTCCTTCTTCTACAAATTCCACGACGATCGATGATTCACGGTCTGAGATCATCCAATGAAGCTGCGCGGCAGGCAACTGGTCCCGAAAGGGGGTGTTCCACAAATTAACCTGTTCCACTAAGCTTTTTGCCTCCTTTACATTAGAACATTGACCAAGAAGCCATGGAATCAATTCAAACTGGGCGATATTATCCTTTCCAACTTCTTTCTCTCTGTAAACTGCATTTCCCACAAAGTTTAATCCTGCCATGCCAAGCCCTTTTTCATTTACCGCCTCATAATACAGCGGATAATTCTCTGCTGCACATGCCATGCCGATCATCGCATAATGCCTTGCCAGCGTCCCTTTGTCTCTGAAATACAAGGGATAATTCCTAGGGGTGACCAGTACTTTCTCCCTATAAGAAAAGTCATTATCTAATGTCCGTCCAAAATAAAAATCCTTCGTTTTGTAAGTTACTGCTGTGCACATAAGCCTCCTTAAATATAACATGCAAAATACTCATAGCTGCATTCTTTCTTCGTGATCCTTGCCAACGATATTTAAATAATATTCCTCAATTCCTCTATTTCGATACATGAAGCCAGTGTGCAAGCTTATTTGAAAATAGAACATTTACTTTGAAAGGGGATAAGATGGAAAAACTGCTATATGTAATGATGATAAAAAGAGGAAAATCATTCAATAAAGTTACAAAAGCCGTAATCACCAGGCATGTGGAAAATCTAAAAAAATTAGATGGCGACGGAAAAATAGAACTTTGCGGCCCGCTTCAAAGGTTATCCTGGCGTTGCTGGCATGGTTATTTTTAAAACACAAAGCTATGAAGAAGCCGAAGCTTTGTGTCAGTTAGAACCACTCGTTGCTGAAGGCTATGCATCCTATGTGCTTTCGGTTCTACAAGTAGCTGACAAAGAAAATAACTATTTATTGTAGGCAAAAAAACATTGCCCCGATCCGTCATCTAAATCATCCAGGCGGCGTCTTCCTTGAACAGGATTTCCTTTCTAAGCTCCTCGTTTTCTCTTTTCAGTTTCAGCATCTCTTTCATGTTGTCATACTCTGTTTTTGTGTTGGGGCTTATCTGGCATTCTTCTTTGAATTCATTGCGCCAGCGATGGATGGTCTCTTTGGAAACGCCGTATTCCGTGGTGATGCTGTTCATGGTGCGGCCTTCCTCTGAACGGAGGCAAACAATCTTCTTTTTAAATTCAGGGGTGTAATTTTGCGGCATAATAAGTACCTCTTTTCCTTGTAGATTGATTATATCTTATTAGCCACTGCTGTTACAACTTTACTTTATCACAACACTGCCCCCTATGTATCGCCAATCTGGTGGGCAGTAGTGGGTGGATGAGAAGTCATACAGGATTTCTTTCACCCAACAGATTAGGTCAAGGTTTCTTTCATCATCTGCTTGTGCAATTATTTCTCTGATTGTTTGTTCCATGTGTCAGATCCTTTCGTTATGGCTGGTTTTCGGGTAGCAAAATAGAGCCAGTTTTACGGCTGGCTCCAAAGCCGTTTCTTTTTAGCTGTCGGCAAATTTGCACCCGCATTTTTTCTCTTGCGCTTCGTTGCCAGATATGCTATCTTATAGACAGAAAAAGGGAAAGACGTAAAAGCGGCTACCCTTAAATAATAAACAAACTGCTTTTACAAACGGTCATCACTATTGTGAATAGTGGCGGCTGTTTTTTCTTGTTTGAGTATGTTACTTGTTGATACTTGATTGATACCAGATAAGGATAAATTTTTTGACCTATATATACATAGGTTCTTTTGATTGAGTATCAGCTTTCCATATGTTATAATGAACTCGTGTAATTGAAAAGAAAGTAGGATGCAATTTTCCGATGGATGCCCTCTAGTCTAACGAAAGAGGGTGATGCCCTATGAGTATAATGGAAGTTCTTACATTATTACTTGTATTGTTTGCGGCTCTGTCTTACATAGACAATCATAAAAAGAAATAAGCATCCCTACCGCCCAAGTTTGGATGCTTATTTCTTATAATCATTTTTACTGAGGGCAATCGGAGATTCAATTCCGATCACTTCTAAGTAGATTATACATGAGAGCTGCTTGATTTTCAAGTGGCTCTTTATATTATTTATCAGAAATATATTGAAAGACGGGATTGTGGCTGATACAATCCGATGCTCGCTATTTTTGTGGACACTATCACAGGACAATTTTTCTGCGCATCCGATGTCGTGTCTTTACTTTCCGAGAAAGAAAATAATTGAACCTGTCGGTTGTGAGAAGATCAACATATATAATCCCAACCGTATCGTCTTAAACACATACTTAATTTTTATCCTTATCTAGTTTCATTCTTCAATTACACATCATTCAGCGGAGAATGTTTTTATTTTGTGCATAAGTTGGTATTTGCTCAATTATAATTGTTAAATCAGTCGAGGTACGTATATCTACTGTTTACATACCATCTAGAAAAGTTAAAGTATTTTTGAGTTAAATCTGTAAAAAGGCTGTCTTTAATAGTATATTTAGCAATATCCGCTTTTTCCATTCCTTTTTCTCTTTCATCCCCGCTTTTTCAGTGGGGAAATAATCAGGTTATCTTGGTTTTGTTATACAGAAAACCATCCTGTATTCAAGGGTGATTCCTCGCTTGTTTATTAGATGCTATCGTTTTCAAACTTGACACATTTTTCATCGGTGACACATTTTTTAACACTAATTTTTTGTAAATTTATGTTTTTTAATGAGCGAAAATGAAAAAGATAAAGTGCTGGAAATCTCCAGAAATAGGCACTTATGGTATTCTGCATAGACAAATGAAAGCCGCACTATAATAAGTATCGGTTGTGATGGATATTCTAAAAAATGATAATCCCTAAAAGATAAAACGTAGCCGTAACAATCATAAGTCCATAACAAAAGGTATTTCTGCTTTCTAATATCTCGATCCGTGGCAGTAGTGGGGAGCCGTTGCCGGGGATTGGAACGGAAAGGAAAGGCTCTGGTCTTGACGTAGCAGAGGAACTTTCTACAGGTGAGCGTGAAGCAAGGGAGAAGCCGGCTTTTTGTGTTGGATTTTTATCTGTGTTATAATGGAAGAAGCTGAAAACAGCCCAACGAGACATATCAGAATTTTATTGACGAAGAATGATGTGAGATCAAGAAAGGAAAAGGCAAGGCAGCAAAAAAGTGGTGAAGTTTGCAGATCGCAAAGCAAAAGCAGAAAAATGGATGGAAAAAATAATATTGCGGTTACGCTTTTATGTGCTGGATTCTTATTACAGCGAAGTGAAAGTTATCGGGGCAGGTGCGGATGTCCTTGATTTTTGTTTATAAATCTTTGCAGGAGAAGTATTACTGTTGATGAAACGGCGAACGATTATCTGCTAGTAGTTTGCCAACTATAAAAAGCCGGGGAGATATGAGAGGAATGCAGGCTTATTACATGGTATAATGAACAGAGAAAATTTGAATTCTCACTTGAGGCGCAGAAGAGTAAGGAAAGATGCTTAAGGAAAAATGCTGGATATATTAATTGTGGAAGATAACAAAGAAATAGGTATTTTGCTGTGTGATTTTTTTCGTAAGGAGAATTACATGGTTAGTGTAGCTCAAACAGGTGAAAAAGCTTTGGAATTGTATGAAAGATATGGAGCCAGAGTGATTGTGTTGGACATTATGCTTCCTGGAATGGATGGATTTGCGGTTTGTTCTAAGATTAGGGAGACTTCCAATACCCATATTTTAATAGCTAGTGCCAAGGTGGAAAAGAATGATAAATTAAAAGGCTTAAATCTTGGCGCAGATGATTACATTGAAAAACCTTATGATGTAGATATTTTAATTGCCAAGATTAAATGAGGTAATGGAGGAACTGGTAAAGTTAAACGAAGAAGGAATAACGATCATGATGGTAACTCATGATGCAAAGGTAGCCGCAATGTGTTCCAGAGTGCTGTATATTGTAGATGGTAACATTAAGGGCGAGTATATAAGTCCTAAAGACTTCGAGATAAAAGAGAAAGATAGAGAGAGATTATTAAATAACTGGTTATTGGAACTGGGATGGTAAGAATATTTTTCTTTCCTTGACGCATTCAGTTTTTATCGAAAGGATGCTAAAACATAATAGAAATATTCAGATTTTACATGGCAATAAGCTGCAGACAATTTTTGATAACCACATTCCAGAGGTATCATTAAAGCAATTTATGTTATTATCAATAGTCAGGCAATCAAAAGAGCAACTAACATTGACGCAGCTAGGAAGCTTGCTGGGTTGCTCAAGGCAAAATGTTAAAAAGATCGCAGACGATAAAAGTAAAAATGAGCAACGGTGATTAGATATAGAGGCAATAGCGGGAACTACAATGAGCAGAAAATATATCTTATAAGCTGCTGAATATGTAATGAAAATTTAGAAAAGGGAGATTTAAGCAGATGAAAACAATTGTAATTTATAACTCGCAAACAGGATTTACAAAACGATACGCCGAATGGATCGCAGAAGCAGCAGGAGCTGACTGCCTTGAATTATCAGTGGCAAAAAGAAAAAACATGGATTCATACGAAGCGGTCGTTTTTGGAGGCTGGGCGTGTGCAGGGAGTATCAACAAGCTTAATTGGCTTAAAGGCAATATAGAGAAATGGGTGGATAAGAAGCTGATTGCGTTTTGTGTTGGCGCAAGTCCAATGGATAGTCCGGAAATAAAGCGGGCTCTTAAAGAGAATTTTAAAGGATTGGAGTCGAAAAAAGTAAGTGTATTTTATTGCCCAGGCGGACTTAACTATGAAAAAATGCCTGCTTCGTCAAAATTTATGATGAAAATGTTTATAAAGATGCTGAAAGCCAAAAAAGATAAAACAGAAACAGATCGAGAAATGATAAAGATGATTTCAAGCTCCTATGATATTTCAGACAAGAAATATATTGAACCTATTTTGGAATGCTTGAAAAGTTAAATCTTCCTGAAAAGCGCTTGATTGTTTCAGTGGCTATCCAGGCAATATTTTCTGGAAAGGGTATAGATTAGTCTCCCGAAGGTCTCTCTGCCTTTGGAAACATAGACATCTTGCACAGAAAAGCGTTGCGGAAAGTGGGGCTGTCACATTAAGATATTCACTTGTTCAAAAGGCTTACATTGCAAAATGGGAAACTAAAAAAGCAGAGATATTGACAAATTTTATGAAAAATGCTAAAATACAAACCGACAGTATGTCGGTAAATGATGCTATTAGGGAGGAAAAATGCGAGTAGTCAAAAAAGCGAGTGTGCGAAAAAATGAGATATTGGATGTTGCCGAACGATTATTCGGAACAAAGGGTTTTGACAGTACTAGTACCAATGATATTCTCAATGAGATTGGAATTGCCCGTGGAACACTCTATTATCACTTCAAGTCGAAAGAGGACATTCTGGATGCCATGATTCAGCGGATGACGGATGGCCTGGTGAAAAAAGCAAGCGGGATAGCTGAGAAGAAGACCATGCCAGTATTGGAACGCCTAACCTTGATGATGCTGGCATTGAACGTGGATAACGATCTTGGTCATGAAATTATGGAACAGGTACATAAGCCGCAAAACGCCTTGATGCATCAAAAAATGCAGCAACGTTTGCTGACTGGCATTATTCCCATTATTGCCAGCTTGATCGAAGAAGGGACCTCCCAAGGAATTTGCCAAACGGATTACCCAGCGGAAGTGGCGGAGATGACGCTGCTCTACTCAAGCACGGTGTTTGATGTCCTTACAGAACATAGCGAGGAGGAGCGGCAGAAAAAAATTGCTGCTTTCGTGTATAATTTGGAACGACTACTGGGGATGGAGCGAGGCAGCATGCAAAAAGCGATCATTCCAATCTTTCAGGGGGCAAAAGTTGATCGAGAATAAAGCCACTACGATTAATTAGCTGCAAAAAAGGACTGGTGCAAGGCAACCAGGGCTGTTGCGCTAACATTGTGATGATTATGAGCGACGTGTTGAGTGCCGCCGCATTGTCACGCTATGTGATCAAAAGAGCCAGAGTGTTGGAAAAGGAGTCATCATGATAAAAAAATTGATTTTCAACGATGTGCGGCACAATAAGCTGATGTCCGCCGTTACGGTTTTCTTTATGACAATTTCCGCCGCTCTGCTGGCGCTGACAGTACTATTGTGCACGAATCTGCTGGGAGCTATCGATAACTTGATGGACAATGCTATCGTGCCTGACTTCATGCAAATGCATGCAGGAGAGGTGAAAGAAAGGGTGTTAGCATCATTTGCGGATAACAGCCCACAGGTGCAAGACTGGCAGCTGTGCCGTTTTTTGAACCTGGACAACAGCCAGATTGTTCTTGGCGGGCACAATTTGATAGATAGTACGCAAGACAACGGTCTGTGTGTGCAGGGGCAACGTTTTGACTTCCTGCTGGATATGGACGGCAAACTTCCGATAGTCTTGCCAGGAAAAGTATATGTTCCGATATCCTATCGCGCCCAGTATGGCGTAGCGCCAGGGGATGTGCTGGAAATTGGGGAACGGAAGCTTACAGTTGCTGGTTTTATCAGGGACGCGCAGATGAACTCGATGATGGCATCGTCGAAACGTTTCCTGGTCAGTGAAAAGGACTATCGAGCGCTGACCGATCAGGGGCAGGAGGAATATTTGATTGAATTTCTCTTGGATGACGGAGCGGATATAAATAATTTTCAATCGGACTATTTGGACCAGGGGCTGCCTTGCAATGGGCCTTTGGTCACGCGCCCGCTGATTCGGATGATGAATGCGCTGTCGGATGGTATGATGATTTTTGTCATTTTCCTTGTAAGCATCATGGTGCTGCTGATCGCCATGCTTTGCATTCATTTTATCCTTGCGCTGCAAATGGAACGAGATAGGAAAGAAGCAGGAATGTTGAAAGCCCTCGGTATTGACAGGCGGGAAATTAAACGCATCTATTTCGCCAAATATCTTTTAGTTTCTGCTTGTGGCGCACTGGTTGGACTTGGCTTAGCTGCGGCGGCACAAGAACCACTTGCAAAACAACTCCGGGAACTGTATGGTTCAGCGGATCAGGGGGTATCGAATGGCATTGCCGCCCTTTTAGCGTCGCTGCTGTCGGTTGGGATTATACTGCTTTCTGTCAATCAATCCCTGAAAAAGACAGATAATTTGTCTGTACTGGACGCGCTGTTTCCGGTTCAGAAAAAGCAAAAGGTCAGGAGGCAATATTTGCTGATTGGCGTTATGACGGCGATTTGCACATTTTTAATGCTGGTACCGAAAAATTTGCATAATACCCTGTGTTCCCCGGTGTTTGTAACTTATATGGGCATTGGTAGCGGGGAACTGCGCATAGATGTGCGGCAGAGGGAGGATATTGACCGCATGACTGATCAAATTGCCGCCGTTTTGGAACATGACTTGCAGGTGGAAAAATATGTTGTCCTTCAGACTAGTGTGCTGACACATTTATATCTGGTGAAACTCTGCAGAACGATTGTTCATCAGCAAGACGGAAGAAGGAGGCGATGCGGTGGCATCGTTGACTGATGACAACGCAGTCTGATGGGCAATCGGGCAAGGAGGTTTGCCTGAATATAAATGTGTCAGCACACTAGTTCCTGTTCCGCTATTCTGCCAGATGGAGAAACAGTCAGCCTGACGGTAGAAATGGGGAACCATCTTGCTTTCCCAGTCATCTTCTCTCAGGGAAAGCCGCCAACAGCGCAGGGGGAGATCGCATTTTCCTCATTGAACGCAGCGGAATTGGGCCTCTCGGTTGGGGATTCTTTGCAATTGGTGATAGATGGCGAAATCATTCCCTATGACCTCTGTGGCATCTACTCCGACATTACCAATGGCGGAAAAACTGCGAAAATCAGCGGCAGGTCGAGCCAAACACCAGTGATCTGGAGCGTTCTGTATGTTTCATTGCATGAATCCGCAGACAGCGAACAGTGGATCGAGCAATACCAGCTAGCAGGCATAGAGGTGACAAATATTTCAGACTATGTGAGGGAAACCTATGCGCAGACCCTGGCGCAGCTTTCTCTGGCGTCCGGGGTTGCTGAAGTCATTGCTGTGTTGGTGACTGCTGTGGTGCTGGCTCTGTTTCTGCGGTTGATCGTGGAGCAGGAGCGCTACACGATTTCTCTTCACAAAGCTTTGGGTTTCACTAGCAAAGAATTGAAGCGGGTCTGCTTTTTTAAAGGTTTTTTTCCCTCTATGATAGGGATTGCAATTGGCGTCATACTGGGAAATCTGTTGGGCGAAGGTCTTTGCGGAATTATATTGCAAGCCTTGGGCGCAGAGGGGGTTCGTTTTGTGATTGACTGGAGTCAGTTGCTGGCTTCGGCTTTGATCCCTGTGCTTATAACATCCGCTCTAGCCATTTGGACCGGTATCACAGGCATTCAAAAAGTCAAAGCCTTTGAGTGCTGCATGGGAAAGGAGTAACGCTAATGGAACCATTATTGCGAGTAAAGGGCTTATCGAAAAGCGGAATATTGAATGATATTTCCTTTGAAATGGGGCAAGGAGAGATGTTAGCAGTCATGGGGCCGTCCGGTTCTGGAAAGTCTACGCTGCTCTATAACGTGTCAGGCATGGATCAGCCTGCCAGCGGAGAGGTCTGGCTGCGGAATACAGAGATCACCGGACTTGCCGAGGATCAAAAGGCAAGGCTGCGTCTGCATCGCATGGGATTTGTGTTCCAGCAGATGAATATGATGACCAACTTGAATATCCTCGATAATATTCTGCTGTCGGCGCTACATGCCAATAGAGGCAGAAAGATGAAGGCAGTGTTACAGCTTCGGGCGCAAATATTAATGGAGAAACTCTCCATTTCTGGTCTGGAAGAGCGGAAAATTACCGAGGTTTCCGGGGGTCAGCTTCAGCGTGCCTGTATCTGCCGGAGTCTCATCAATGAGCCGGAAATCCTCTTTGCGGACGAACCAACCGGGGCGCTCAATAAAGGTGCGGCCGAGGAGGTCATGGCAGAGTTGGAAAAGCTAAACCGTGAGGGGATGGCGATGCTGATCGTGACCCACGACAGCAAGGTAGCCAGCCGCTGCGACAGGATCATATACCTGCTGGACGGCCGTATTTGCGGGGAATTGATGCTGGGCAAAGTGACAGGAAGATTAGAGAGACAGCGGACAGACTTAGTAAACAACTGGTTGCTAAAAATGGGTTGGTAAAATGAAATTATCGTAGATTTTTAGCCTTGCATGCTAAAACAAGGCGCAGCTGCAGATGCGAACGGATACGGAGCTGATATCTCACGTGATGTTGTTTCCTTTAAAAGTCGTCAAATTATAATCAGGATTAGTAGGAGGTACTGTAAATGCTCATTGATATAACTCTTAAAATTACGCCCCAAATGGTAACAAATGCGCAGGAAAAGTTTGTGGCTTTCTATACAGGCTTTATAGAAAAAGAAGGATATGTAGGGCATGTATATTTTACAGAGCATCCGCAGTTATCAAATGAGTTGATTGACGCTTTGCTAGTGTACTGACACATTTATATTCAGGCAAACCTCCTTGCCCGATTGCCCA
>OFGP01000365.1_pt1 | contig 46699 bp, 41 predicted proteins | sample 1521781 | NCBI WGS metagenome assembly OFGP01 (sample SAMEA3504113, study PRJEB24116) | mouse gut metagenome | biome: mouse gut; feature: mouse-associated habitat; material: faeces | place: Denmark | collected 2011
TCGTCGGCGCCGTGTTTTCAACTTTTAACATCATGTTCGGAAGCCCGTTTTTGTCATAAACGACAACCGGCGTTTCCTTTACATATTTTCTTTCTTTCATCCGCTTATTTCCTCTCTGTTATAGTTCATACTTATGTTTTACTGCTTTGTTTATAGGCATTTGCTTTTCCACGGATCATCTGCCCCAAAACCGCAACCAGCACATTTTTACAAATGCTATTTCCAGCCTGTTTGTACAGCTTTGTTGTTGAACTAACTGTTGCAGCCCTTTTAAAATCATCATCAGAAAATCCCATAAGCCGCCAGCATTCAAGCGGTGTAAGCCTTCGAATGTGGTATGACCTTTCAATATATGTAGGTTTGCCATCCGCTTTTATCTTTGATTCTGACAGCAATTCAACAATTCCAAGATCATGCGCCGAGGCCTTGATACATCTTGCAATAGGAAAAAGCCCTCTTTGAAAATTTTCGGAAACATCTGTGTATATAGTTCCTAATATCTTTGGTGGATCCTTGTAGTCAGTGGCTCTTAATGCCTGGCAAATGCCATCTGTACCAAGAACCCGAACGCGATCTTGAAATTCCTTTTCAGGATTCAAGGAACCAACAACATTGATTTTGTGTTTACTCAATACTTTTACCCCCCCAGCTGTATAATTCCAGGATAGATAGAACCATCATCAATAAGTTTTTGTATCAACTTTCTGGCTTTTTCACTGTTTATAGAATATCGTTTTGGAATATCTGCTTCTAAATAATCATCCATTGTCTTTTCAAGTTGGATTTTAAGTGGAAATTTATAGTTGTATTTTCCTAAAATAGATACCATAAAACAACGATCCCGGTTCTGTGCAATGCCAAAATCACTAGCATTTATGTCCTGTACATAATTTGTATATCCTATATTTTCCAAAAAAGAGATCCACTTCTGAAAATGTGGTGCGTTCTGTTCTCCATGAACTTGTACAACATTTTCCATCAGTAAAACTTGCGGAAGGTTTTCAACCTCATTCAGAAGCCTTTCTACTTCCCATAATAAACCGGATCTTGTTTCGCTGCCTTTTTCCATGCCTTTCCGTTTTCCGGCTGCTGACAAATCTTGACACGGGAAATAGTAGGTCATAATATAGCAATAATTCTCAATGTCTGTAATCCCTAATTCTTTCCCAGAAATTTTTGTTATGTCTGTTGACTGGAAATCTGTTCCGTGTATCGCGTTATAACTTGCAACTGCTGCCGGATCAAATTCCACAACCCTATAATGTTCAAAATCAGCACCAAGATCCCGAAGTGCCATTGCTTGACTACCGATTCCAGCGAAAAGTTCAATCAGCCGGATCGGTTTATCAATGTAAAACCGCGGAAGGCATATGTCAAATATTGTTATCTGCTCATAGTCCATTATGACAAAACGGCGATATTCTCAACGCCTTTTAATTCCTCTTTCAGATATTCCGCGATACTGTGAACCGCCCTGAACTTCCAGGCACCGCCGTCAGCTTCAAAAAGGGCGCAAGAAACGCCGTCCGATCCGTTCCTCATACGGAAAACGAAATCTATTTCCGGCTGTTCTATTTCGTGGAATGTCCGGAACGGGCGCAATTTTACCGGATTCGGAACGATCACGTCCTCGACGTTCGCAAGACCGGTTTTGATCGTGGCCTTCTGCGAAACACCATCATCCCCGTAATTTGCAACGGTTTTATCCTCTACATTCCCGGCTACCTGAAGCACAAGGGCTTTATCCTCATTGTCGATAAAGGTTGACTGCATTTGAATAATAAATTGTTCCTGGCCGACAAACTTATTCAATGCAATCTGTGGGATCCTGGCTTTTACGGTTGCGATCGTCCATCTAGCCATATCGCCATTAAAGACAGATACCAGGCGGACTTCCGTTTCAGATTCTACATGAATAATCATTTTCGGAACCGCGCCAGGCGCCGCGAAATCATCCGCCAGGCTTTCCTTGATATAGTCCACCAGGGAAGTAAGCGTTGAAATTTCCAGCGCGTCACACACCCGGCACCCGTCAACCAAAAGCGGAAATCCGTCCTTATTGAAAAAATACTTTTGTCCGTCGATCTCTTGAACGCGTGGCTGCTGAAGCCCTATGATGTACTGTAATGCTTCTTTAATCATCTTGTTTTACCTCTCTTTCTTTTTACCCGTTGGCCCTTAATGCCCGCGGCATTGCTGCTATTTTTGATTTACCGTCTGTTTCGTCCGCCGGTTCCGACATATCAGAAAAGGACATTTGCCCCGGAATCTGTTTCCCGTATTCCTTAACAATCACCTGGCCGGACTGCAGATCTTTCCCCATTGCAAAATTAGTTTTTGCGGATATAACCCCGGCAAGTTTTGACTTCACGGAAATTTCGATCTTTGCGTCGTCCCTCAATTCGTTTTGATGAAAAGAAAGATTGATCGCGATTCCCCGCTTTTCATTAAACGGCGTGTTTGGATCTTGCATATTTTCCACAACGCGCGTAATTTCCCGGTCAAACTTTTCCTGTAATGTCCCGCCCGCTAACTGCGTTAAATCGACATGTAACATTTTGCGGATCTCCTTTCTTTGAATTTATAAAATGTGCTTTAAAATGTGCGATATAACGTCAACCGTCCATCCATTTCCCAGCGCTTTATATCTCTTTGCGTCACTAACGCCGGCCGTGTAACCATCTGGAAGCGTCTGAAGGCGTTCACACTCTATCGGCGTTAATTTCCTGATATATCCATCAATCAATACGCCGTGTTGATCCTGTGCTGTCAGTGTATAAAATTTATCCCCTTCGTTAAACCGCTGGCCGCGCTGCCTTTTATCTACCCGATCCGGCGTAATACATCCGAAAAGATACTGTCCCATTTTTGCAGCACCACCGTCAGCTTCTCCGCATAATGTGACCGCTTTTCCGTGGATCGAATATACGCGGTTCGCCTGGCTGTCTTTTCTGAAATATCCAACCTTCCCGGCCTGTACCTCTTTTTCAATGATTCTAAGCGTTTTATCAAACGGGACTTTATACGGCGTCAGATCTTCGTTATCTCCGGGCCTGTACTCATGAACAATATCCTTCAGCATGATACCGCGATCTTCCGGAAGGTCTATTCCGGGAATATTCGTCCAGTACAAGCGTTTTCTATTTTGTGCGGAAACAAGGCTTGAATTTATTTCGATCGGCTCAACGCCTAAATATTCAGAAATAATGTCCTGATATTCCTTTTTCATTTTCACATTTTCCAAAAGGAAATATTTTGGCTTTACTTCCTTAACGGCCCGCCAGAATTCAAAAAACAACTTGCTTCGCGGATCCTCAAAATTTAACTGTTTCCCCGCTATGCTGAACCCCTGGCACGGGCTGCCGCCCATGACCAGATCGAAGCCCTCATACTCTGTAAAATCGGCCTTCGTTACGTCGCCACGCTGTATAATATCCGGATGATTCTTTTTGCTTATCTGGATTGCGCTTTTGTCAATCTCATATGCAACATATTTTTCAACGTGCAACCCCCCCCGTCCTTTCAAGTGCAACTTTTCCGCAGCTGATACCGTCAAATAGGCTTAACACTTTCAATGTCCATCCCTCCCCATTACTGATTTTCTGATTGACCGGCCCACTGCTGCGCCATAGCTTTAGCGACGCCTAAATATGTCTTGCTTCTTCTCCGCGCCCTATCTCCTCCACCTATGCAGTAATCTTCACTGAATGTTGCTGTTTTTCCGTTTTTGCATTGATATGTAATCAATTTTGGTTCAACAATATCCGTCGGATTCAGCGGATCAAGGCCCTTTAGCCATAGACACGTTTTCTTCTTTGAAGGCTCCCCGTATTCGTATGGCTGAATGGTTTGTGTCGGTTCTTTGGGAAGATTGTATTTTTCGGCTATTTCTGGAAAATGCTGTTTCAAATAGTTTCCGCCGCCCATGATTCCGACCGGATTTTCGACCGCTATTTTTTCACAATCGCAAAAAAGTATTTTGCAGAAAAATTCTATGCCTTCTCGCTGTCTGCCATCTTTCCGTTTCTTTTCAAAGTGCATTGCACCGTTAACCGCTAAATGAGTGCAAGGCGGAAACGCAATAATCAGATCCCATTTTTTATCTATAAAATGAGAAACGCCATCCATTGTATGAAACGAACATTTCCCGTTTAAAAGCGGAACTACATCTTGTTGTATGTGCCATTCAGGGCGCCCGCCGAAAGGATCCAGTATATCGCATGAATAGGCTTCGTGCCCTAATTTGCGAAGTTCCGTTGTAACGCGCTGGCTTTCCTCGCAGGCAACAAGAATATTCATGTTTAATCACCCCCTTTTATTCGTTTTTGTTTTCCTGTATTCAGTTGTCAATGTGCGCGTATTTCCAGCATATAACCGCCGCTTGCAGACGGTTGTTCCGGTTATATGTTTACAACCGTTGTCAGGTTGTTTGTGCCGCCTGTTCGGGCTGTTTCTCCTGAAGCTGCAGCCCTATCACAATACCTTTAATTAAGGCCATTTTGTCAGGCGCAAGCCCGGTTACAATGCGGATAAACTCTTTGTCCTCTTTACGGACGTTCGTAATATTCGCTTCGCCGCTCATGCTTTCAACCCCTTTCTGAATGTTTGTCAACAAGTTTTTACTAACTTGTAAGTACACAATATCACATAAATACCTACTTGTCAATAAAAATGTTTTAGAATTTTTGATGTGAATATTGACAAGTAAGTATTTTGAGGTTATTATTGATTCAGAAGGGAGGTAAACAGATGAACGAAAGGATCCGGGAACTTCGTAAAATGTTAGGAATAAGTCAATCAGAATTTGCAGATACGTTGAATCTAAAACAAAATTCTATTTCTTTAATAGAGATAGGAAAACGGAATCCGTCGGATAGGACTATTTCTGACATATGCCAGAAATTTAACGTATCTGAATCATGGATCCGCAATGGAACCGGCGAAGTATTTATAAAAACACCATCATCAACAATAGAAAAATTGAGAGAAGAATTTCATCTTGACGATTTCACTTGTAGTTTTGTGTATGAATATTTAAAGCTGGATGAAGAAAAGCGGAACGCGGTTCAGGAATTCTTTTACAATGTATTAAACGGAATGGACGCTGTTAATCGCCAGGAATCGGAACCGGAATCATCAGTACATAAAACGACGGTTGAAGAAGCTGAAGCGGAATATATAAAAAAGATCTCCAATTCTGCGGGGAACACGGGATCTACTGCTTTGAATTCTACCGGCGGCGACATGGAAAAGGCGTCAAGCGAATAAGGCGCCAGAAGGGAAGTGAATAGTGGGATCTTTGTCAAAATCACTCTTTAAAATGAGTAAAAAGTTGATGAAATCAGCGACAAAAGATATTAAATCTGCCAGTACATATAAATCGGTATCAGACAAAAAATCTCATAACAGCAACATTCCGGATCTTGATTCTGCCTATGATGAATTTGAATCACAATATTATAAAGTCTGTGAAAAAATGGAACATAAAGTTTATAACGTTGACACGGACAATATTGATCCCGACAAGAATGTTGCTGGATTTAAAAAAATGCTTGCATTAGCCCATGAATTAGAGGATTTCTGTATTTCTCACGGGGAAGGCGGTATTGAATATTTTAAAGAAAATTATTCCGATATATACCAGACAATACAAGCGGATTTAGATTCTTACCTTAAAAATGAGTATCAGGAAGCGAAAGAATATTTTGAGGAAGAAAAAGCGCATAAAAAGGCCGTAAATAGTCTATCGGGAAAAATATTAAAACAAATTCAGGCTTCAGGCGGATCCATGCCGAGAAAAGATATAAGAAAAATTTATTCTGAACCTGACAGAAAATTATATGATTCCGCCATAAAGTCATTGATTGAAACTGGAAAAATAAAACAGGTTCAGGGGAAACAATACATAGAATTTACAATTAAATAGAAAAGAAGGCCGCGTCTGCAAACGTGACCTTCTCTAATACCAGACTAACCGAAATTTAACGGCTCATGCTGGAAATACGCATATATATTATAGCATGTGAAGCCGTTCAAATCAATAGGGCTTCTTTTTTGTACCCTTTTTCGGTTGTGTGGGGAAAGGGGAAACTATGCCAAGAAAGAAAACCAGACAGGCGGCGGATGTCCCGGCCGGGCGACGTGCCGCGCTATATGTCCGCGTATCAACAAAATATCAGATTGATAAAGACAGCCTTCCAATGCAGCGGAAAAAACTAAAGGAATATTGCAAACTGATCGACATTCCGGATTTTGAAATTTTTGAGGACGACGGATATTCTGCTAAAAATACGGATCGCCCCATGTTTCAAGAAATGATGAACCGTATTCGGGCCAGCGAATTTACGCATTTGATTGTATGGAAAGTTGACCGCATTTCCCGGAATCTGCTTGACTTTGCCAGCATGTACCAGGAACTAAAGGAACGCAAGGTTACATTCATTTCATTAAATGAACAATTTGACACATCAACGCCGATCGGCGGCGCCATGCTGAAAATCATTCTGATTTTTGCAGAATTAGAAAGAGAAATGACTTCCGAACGCGTAACCGCGACCATGCTTGACCGCGCGGAAAATGGCTTGTGGAACGGCGCCAGGCCGCCGATCGGCCTGGCTGTGGATCCGGAAACAAAAATACTTGTGCCGGTTCCGGATGAAAAAGAAACGGTAAACCTGATTTTTAATCTATATAAAAAAATGCGCTCATGCCGTAAAGTTGCCAGGTTTCTGCAGCAAAACGGCCCGGCTCCGAAATACCATCATGAATGGCTTCCGGAATTTATACGCCGGACGATCCGAAATCAATTATACATAGGCACATATATTTATAACCGGCGGGAATTTCACGGGCCGGAACATCCGAAGGCTGAATGGATTGTGAGAGAAAACAATCATCCGGGAATAGTGCCGAAGGATCTTTTTGATCTCTGTAATGATATTATGGATAAAAACGCGCAAACGCGCGACGTTTCGGAGATCCGCCGGACGAAACACATTCACATTTTCAGCGGGAAAATATTTTGTGGAACATGCGGCGGAAACATGAACGCCAGTAAAGACAAGGCGCGGGGAAACGGGCTGCGGCCGTCCGTCTACCGCTGCGGGCGCCGGGCGCGTCAGCTTGACTGTGAGAATAAAAAAATAATCAGTGATCTTTTTTTAGGGCCTTTTGTTTTTAATTACGTCGCAAATCTGGCGCGGATTCAGAAAAATCATAAAAATATTGATTCGCCAGAAAAACTAGAATCCGTACTTTTGACGGGCGATATTTTCAACGGCGTAAGGCTGGAGCCGGACTGCCTGGAAAATACTTTTTCCTTGCTGACCTGTAAAGGCGTCAAAAAGGGCGCCTATGTCCCGGATATATGCGATTCAGACGACAACGAAAATACAGAAGAACGGATCGCGATTCTGGAAAGAGAAAAGGAAAAATGCAAGAACGCCGTTTCCAGGCTGACAGAATTGTATATGTTTGATCCGGACGCCATCACAAAAGAGGAATTTTCAGAAAAGCGACGCGAATTAAACCGGCGGATCCGGGAACTATCAGACCAGGCCGCGGAATTAAAAGAGGGCGGCGCCCCATCCGCCGAAGATCTGTCATTTATAAAAAAGGCGTCGGCTTTTCTTGTGGCCCGGAAAATATCATCAGAGGAATATATAGATTTTTTGCAGATATGCGCCGATCTTGACGCCGAAATTCTGAAGGATTTTATAGATCAGATTATAGACAGAATCGACGTCCAGGACGGCCGGATTATCCGGATCCGCTTTGTCAGCGGTTTAGAACATGAATTCATATACAAATAGCAAAAGGCCGCAATATGGCGGCCTTTCTTCGTTCCTGGTTACAAACCGGCGCGGCGGATGATAGAAGCGGCGTAAACGTCGGCTATATCATTTATAGTTTCGCATTTTGAATAATCAGCCCCGGCCAGAAGTTCTTCAATCGTGGTTTCCAGAAACGCGATCCGGCGCTCTATGTCGTCAGATTCATTTTCTATAATCTGGATCAGCTTTTCCGCGTCTGGCGTTATCTTCCTGATTGATGTTTTCAATTCGTCGTATCTGGCGGCATTTTCTGAAGCCATGATGTATAATTGATTCAGTAATTCAGACAACATTATAATTCCCCCGTTTCCGGGAAATGCCGGTTTTACAATGTTTTTCGTTCCTGTTTACTCAAACAGACGGTCTACCTGCCTTGGCAATGCGCAGAAAGGAAATGTCCTTGCAGCTAACACGCATGCCCAAAGCAAAACCACTCTTTTTATCGCACAGAAAGATAAAGCCCCACAAGCAGGAAATCGCCGTTGCCACAACACTGGCAAGCGCTGCTCCAAATACACCCATGTCAAAGACATACAAAAATAACAAGTCTAGTAAGACATTTCCCACACCCATCACAAGCATCATCCATGTGACCTGCCGGTTTCTCCCATCCAGCCTGAGATACCAGAATGGGATGTAAATCAGGATTTTTGGCAATGTCCCAGCCAGGGTCACGCCAACATACTCCATCACCAGAGGTGATACCGCCTCCTCAGAACACAACAGACCTGCCAGAGGTTTTATGCACAAGAGGCCCGCCGCCGTAACTACTGCTGAAATAAGTACACACCAGAAAACCGACATCTTGTAAAGTTCCTGCGCCTTGCCACCTTCATGATTGCCAATTGCCTCCGCTGCGCAGATGGCAGTCCCTGAAACAATAAAAGAACCAGCAATACACAGGAAAAGATAGACCGGTAAACTGAAATTTATAGCAGCTAAGGCATCCGTTCCGAGCCGCTGCCCGACAAGGATGCCGTCTGCAAGAATATTGATATTGCCACTTAAAATGGACAGCATACAGGGAATCAATGCCTCCCCATATGCCTTTTTTAGAAACTGTTCATTTTGCTCCAACGAAACGGAAGATATCTGCTCACTCATATGTTCTCATTTCTCATAATGGAATCTTAAAACGTATGTCAAGCTACGACTCTATGGTAAGGATATCAGCAAATCCGGTCACTTCAAAGATCTCCATGATTGTTTCATTCACATTCATGACCTTCATACTGCCCTGTTTATTCATCTGCTTCTGTGCACCCAGAAGAATGCGAAGCCCCGCCGATGACAGATAGTCAAGCCCACTCATGTCAAATGCCAACTCTGTCACTCCCTCCAATTTGCCTGCAAGCACCTTTTCAAGTTGCGGCGCAGTTGTAGTGTCTAATCTTCCCTCCAGGAAAATGCACAACTGATTTCCATTTGATTTCTCTGTGATATTCATATCCTCACTCCTTCTCTATTCTTATATATTTTCATATTAACAAATTATTTTCCCAATTTGCGCTTTTGGGGACAATTGATATCTATTTTGGGATGACTTTAATTTTTACGAATATCCAACTCTATTACTGTATTGTTCATGTTCAATACCCGCATATACTGGAACTGGGATGCCATCTTCTTAATCAGGGCAATCCCTCCAACTGTCACCTCTTCTTCCTCCTGTTGCTGATACTCCAACGGATTGAATGGCACGCCATCGTCACGGATTCTTAGCATATACTTATCATCCTGTATGGTAAAACTGATATCCATATAATTTTTCCCGCTGCGGTAGCCATACTGCACAATATTGGCAGCAATCTCCTCCACGGCAAGCCCAAGGATCTTGGCATCTCGTTCACTTATGTGGTTGTCTGCGCAGAATGCAAACAACTTTTCCCGAAAAGCAATCACCTCATCGAGATTGCTTTTAACGGAACAGTCTAAGAACTTCTCATTCGTAATCTGTGGCAGCATATAGACGCCTCCCGCTTCCAATTTCCCGCTGCGCTGTCCCTTGATTCGCCAGAGAATAGCAAGAAGAATCGTAACCGCCTCGCTTACCACTGCCATCAGGCATACGCCAGGAAGCCCCCAGAAAAAAATCCCTGCTAAGGTAAGCGGAACGATCACCACAAACCCCTGTAATACTGTCACTACCGTAGACAGTCCTGGCTGTAAAATTGTCTGATAGTAGGACATCAGGAACTTATTATACACATAAAAGGGAAAGCTACATGCAAAAATACGAAGCGCCATCTCACAGAGTGCAAGCATATCTCCCTCTGTGATTCCAAACAATCCCGCAATCCATCCAGGAACGGCAAAAAATATTATCAGCAAGATGACTATTGCCATGTAGCTGTAGCTGAGCACTCTCTTACAGAGGGTACGGATGCCATAATAGTCACGTTCCCCATAGAGAATTCCCGCAATATTCTGAACAAGTCCAATAATTCCTCCTACACACAATTCCGCAATCAACACAGCATTGGCACAAACAGAATAGACCGCCATAGGGCCATTTCCCAGAATACGCACAATCGCAGAATTGATAATCACAGATTTCAGCGCCGACATTAGCGTAAACGCTGCGCTGGGAATGCCTGCTTTCATGGAAAGCTTCACATAACGGTACGCCTTTTTATCCAGTTTTCGCAGGCGCAGCATCCGCTGTTTGGAACGAAAATAAATGATCACTGGCGCCATTCCAGCCAGGTAACCAATCACTGTCGCTAGCGCACTGCCTGCCATGCCCATATGAAAGCCCTGGATAAACACAAAATCCAGAACCAGGTTTACTACATTGGCAATGACGAAAAGCGCACTCCCCAACTGCGGATGGTTATCTGCATTCATAAAATAACAGAAAATGATAGCAACTGTCAGAATCGGGATTCCCGCAATATTCACCATAATGTAAGGCTCTGCCAGCGCAGCCAAATCATGATTTCCTGCAAGCAACATGGCAGCAGGTCCCGGCAGGATTGGCGTAAACAGCGCAAAAAACACGGATATTGCCAGCCCAGCTACCAGTGAGGCAGTGAACACCCCACTGGCTGTTTCCATGTCCCGCTTACCAAGGAACACTGCTGCCTCAGCCGCACCGCCCATAGCAAGCATTAAAGCCGCCATCTGCAATAGCAAAAGTACTGGCATAGAAATTTCAATTGCCGCCATCGCCTCCGCTCCTAGGAGGTTCCCGACAATCATGCCGTCCACCACATTGCCAAGCTGCATTGCAACTGTCATCAACATTCCTGGCAGAATATACTGGTGGATTTTTTTATTAATTAAAAATGCATTTCTCTCCATAGAATCCTCCTGTAACTGTTCGGCTAGCTGAGCTGTTTGTTATAACCTTCCATCAAAGAATCCCAACGTTTCAAGGGCTGTCAGCGCATTTTTAAGGTAAACACTGTCTGGCATCGGCCACTTAAACCCAAGACGGTACAAGGCTTTGGTCGTGAAACTATTGTCCGCATCTATGTAGACAGTGCTATGATCTGCGTCACTGGATGCATAGGCAATCAGGCCAGAGATTAGCTCGTTGTTCTCCTCATCCTCCAAAGCTGCAAAAAGCGCCTGATTAAAATCCTCATCACTGACTGTCTCCACAAGAATGCCTGACTCATTCATCTGCTCTATCACATCCGCCATCTGGATGAAATAGCTGCTATAAGCATGGAACACCGTAAATTCACCCTGAACCGCAGACAATTTGACAATCGCCTCCGCCGTAGCATCAATCGGTGAAAATTCTGTCGGCATATCCAGCATAGACACTGGGAATCTGCCAAGAGCCACATAGCCGCGCAGAGTGCGCATAAATCCATTTGTCACGGAGTTTATCTGAAATTCACCGTCACTGACACGGCTCATCAGGTTCCCTACACGGATGACCTTGCCCTTCATGCCCTGTGCCGCTGCCTCTAAGACAGCCTTTTCTGCACGGAACTTCGTGTCAATATACTTGTTGGAAAGGCTCTGTCCAAAGTAAAGTTCACTCTCGTACAGCTTCTTCTCCTGTGGGAATTTGCCACCTACATTTTCCCCAGCAATGCTCACCGTGGAAATCTGAATCAACTCGCGCCCTGTCTTTTCACACAAATGAATCAAATTCAAAACACCCTGGTAATTCACCTGCTCCAAAGTATCATCCGCAGAGAAATGCTTCACACACGCTGCACAATTGATAACCCTGGCAAAGTCGTACTGTTTCAGGCTTTCTACCATGGCAGCGTCCGTGATATCGCCTTCTATTAATTGGATCCGATTGCCGAATAATTCTTCATAGGGATTGCTGAAATAATATACCAGCATACTCTTTAACCGTTTCTCCAAGGTGGAAGCTTTCCCCTTGCGCATCAGGCAATATATCACATTGTCCTCATTGTCTATCATGTTCTTTAAGATGTGCGCTCCCAGGAAGCCATTTGCACCTGTAAGCAGAACATTTCCAAGTGCTGATGGAGCAATTTCGTCCACACGCTCTACCACATTGTGGCTTAACACCTGCTCTAAGGCGCTCTGTCCTTCCCCGCTCTTTTCTTCTCCTGTGGCAGTGTTCCCGCCCTGCTGATTTTGGATATGGCGTTCCAGTTCCAAGGGCGTCTTGTACTCGAACAAGTCAGCATATGCTACCTGAATGCCAGCACTCATGCACTTCATCGCCACTTTAGACGCAGATAGGGACGTACCGCCATTTTCAAAGAAATCATCCTCGATACCAATCTGATCCACACCGAGAGCCATCTCAAAGATCTCACATAATTGACGTTGCAGCTCTGTGCGCGGCTTTACATAATTCTTATTCTCCACTGTGTACTCTGGCTCTGGCAGGGCGCGCTTATTAACCTTGCCGTTATTGGTAAGCGGCAGCTCAGGAAGCTGCATAAGCACACTCGGCACCATATAAGGCGTCAAATATTTCTGCATAAAGCAGGTCAAATTCTGTTTCTCCACCTGGCTCTCAGCCACAAAATAGCCGCATAGGAACTGGTTGGAATCTTTTTCTTTTACAAGCACTACGCTGGATTTTACCGTGGGGTACTGGTTCATGACATTTTCAATCTCATCTAACTCCACACGAAGTCCGCGCAGCTTTACCTGGTTATCCATACGTCCCATAAATTCAATCTTGCCATGGTGGTTCCACTTCGCCAAATCGCCGCTGCGGTAAGCATTCATGCCCTCAAACTGGATAAATTTGTCCGCTGTCATCTCTGGTTTGCCCACATAGCCCCTGCCGACACCATTTCCAATAATCAAAAGCTCGCCTGGTACGCCAGCGGGAAGCAGGTTGCGGTACTTATCAATCATTACCATCTTAATGTTTGCCATCGGCTTGCCAATGGTAATCTTATCCCCTGTCACCTGGTCAAAGGCACAGCCAATCGTCGTCTCGGTGGGCCCATAGCCATTAAAGGTAATCGCGTTGGTTCCAAGAGCCATAATCTTGTCATAGAGCGCCTCTGGAAATGCCTCCGCACCCACGTTAAAGACCTTGATCTGCGACAACGATTTCTTCATCTCCGGCATGTCAATAATATTGATTAAAAACGACGGTGTACAAGTCATCATATCCACACCATGTTCCAGAATCAACTGGGAAAGCGCAAGCGGATTGTGGATTTCCTCTTCGTTTGCCATGCAGACGGTAATGCCGTGGTACAGTGGGATACATTCCTCCAAAATGGAGACGTCAAAGGTAATCGCTGCAAATGCCAGTGATACCGTGGCGTTGTATACATAAGAATGCGCTTCTATATTGTACGGGTTATCGTCCACATAGTTCACCAGATTCCGATGCTCAATCATGACACCTTTAGGCTTTCCAGTAGAGCCAGAAGTATAAATGCAGTAACACAGGTTTTCTGGGCGAATATCCACTTCAGGATTTTCGATATTGCCATCACTTTCCAAAAGTTCCTCTAAAATCAAAACTCTGGCAGACAGATTTTCAAGCAGTTTTTTCCGCTCTTTTGCAATCTCCCTGGGCATCAGCACAAACTCTGCTCTTGAATCTTCCAGGATATAACTGATACGCTCATCTGGGTATTCGGGGTCTATGGGCAGGAATGCACCGCCTGCTTTCATAATTCCCTGCCTTGCCGCATAGACATCCACAGTCCTTGGCAGCATCACGCCTACCATCTGCTCAATGGATAATCCCATCTCAATTAAATGGTTTGCAATCTTATTGGCATTCTCATTCAGTTCACAAAACGTCAGGCTTTTGCCGCAGGCAATCACCGCCGTTTTATCTGGATAAAGAGCAACCTGCCGCTCAAACAGTTTATTTGCCGTGGTCTGCTCCACTGCATAATCCGTTTTATTGTAGTGATCCAGCTCATGGCGTGCCTTTTGGCTAACCATGCAGACTTCCTTTAACTGCTTCTTATCCTGAAATTCCTGAACTACCACCGCAAGACTGTCAACCAGCCCAGCAATCGTATTCTCTTCATACATATCACTGCGATATTCCACCTGATAGCAGATCTCATTTTCATTTACCATAACATCTATGGATAATGGAGCCTTTGCCGTGTCTAAGGAAAGCTTCTCACTGATGGCCTTCTCCCCAGCAATCGTATCAAACAGGAAGTTGTCGCCCTGGAACGCGAACATAATATCCGCCTTAATACCGTAAGCCCTGCTAATTTCTGCAAATGAATAGATGTCAGCGTTCATGCTGTTCACCAATTGTTCGCCAGTCTCTTTCAGGTAAGAGCCAATCTCCTGTTCCCCATCCAGATTACAGTGAACTGGCAGCGTCTTCACCAGCATGTTGATGGTAGACGTAAGCCTGGAATCATTTCTGCCATTATAAATGGTTGTAAAGACTGCCTCATCTTTATAGACATAACGCCCTGTCACAAATCCAAATGCTGCCGTAAACAACGTATTCAAAGTAACTTTCTGCTCGGTGCAGAATCTTCGCAGCGCCTCCATATCCGTCTTATCTGCCCTCTGATATAAGCCTAGCCCTGGTATTTCCTCCCTGTGGTCCTTAGCTGGAAGGAAATCGGTGTTGCAGCCCATAAAAATACCATCATAGTATTGTTTGGCAAGGGCATACTCCTGTCCTTGTATCGCTTTCTGCTCCACAAGCGCAACCTCATAACCGCTGAACTTCTCCTTCTCTGGCGATTTCCCCCCATATGCCTCATTCATGTCGCGGAGAAAAATACCGCAGGATTCCCCATCGCTGATAATATGATGGAATTCTAAGAAAAGATATTTGCCTTCCGGCGTATCAAATAATTGTATACGAAACAGTCTGTCGCCAAGGATCTGATACGGTTTCACCAGTTCTTCCCTATGCAGCTTTTCGCATATCTTAACTTCAAATGGCAAAGCGTCATTGCGTTTCTGCCTGATATCACCGTCATCATCCAGCATAATCGTCGTCTTAATATAAGGATGTGCCTCTACTGTCTCCTCTATCGCCTTTTTCAAACGTTGTAAATCCACATTCTCCCCCAGGCGGAACAAGAACGGAATATTATAAATCGTACTTCCTGGATTGGCGGCACACTCTACAAAAATACCATTCTGTGTCTGAGTCAGCGGATATGTCTCCTGTTTCTCAAAGGTTTCCTTGTGGCTGCTTTTCGCCAAGAATTTTTCTAATTTCTCTACCGTATTATGCTCTTTTAAATCCTTGTTGCGGATCACTGCACCCTCAAAGGCATCCGACAACAGCACGTTCAACTTGACTGCGCCGATCGAGGTCAGCCCTGCCTTATAGATATCTGAATTTGCACCAAATTCTCGATGTCCAATAACTTCTGCGATACAGTCAAAAATCTTCTGCTGTGCTTCTCCCTCAGGCATCACGAAATCTTCCTGCTTGCGCTCTGGCATGGGCAGCGCACGCTTATTTACTTTCTGGTTCTGATTCAGAGGAATCTTGTCAATCTGCATTGTCACTGCCGGAACCATATATGGCGGCTTGCTCTCCTCGATAAATGCATTCATCGCATCCACATCAACTTCTTCGTCCGAAACCACATAAGCAGCAATGTATTTCCCACCGGATGGCTCGTCAAAAGCTGCCACCGTAGCATCCTTAATGCCTGGGAACCGACGGATAATCTCCTCCACCTCAGTCAACTCGATACGGAAGCCACGGATCTTCACCTGCCCGTCCCTTCTGCCGATAAACTGGATGTTGCCATCTGGCAAATAACGCACAATGTCACCAGTATGATAAATCCTGCTATACTCCGGCAAATCGCTATACGGATTGTCACCATACACTTCCGCCGTTTTCTCTGGACGGTTCAGGTAACCACGAGATACATGGACGCCAGAAATACACAATTCTCCTGGCACGCCAACTGGAACCCTTCTGCCCTGCTTATCTACAATATATAGTTTCACATTTGGCAAAGGCTTGCCGATTGGCAAATCCTCCTCATATTTCTCAAATGGGTAGGTGGTCGTTAAAATCGTACATTCCGTAGGTCCATACACATTCAAGTAATGCGTGCCGCCCTCAGGCGTAAACGGTGTCAGCGCTTCTCCGCCCATCAGCAGATATTTCAAATGTGTATTCTTTGCATCCGCAGCACTGCCTGAACGTGCCGCACCAGAAAGCATGCTGGTGGCAAACGCCCGCCCAATCTGGGTCGTCATAAATACGTTGGTAATACCATGTTCCTCAAAATACTCATGCAATGCATTCAAGTCTAAACGTATCGACTCATCTATGATATGAAGCACGGCTCCAGACGTCAGCGTGGGGTACATATCCATCATATTGGCGTCAAATCCGTAACTTGCATAAGCTGCTGCACAACTATCTTCCGTCAATTCATAATTCCTGCGATAGCTATCGCAGAACGCCGCAATATTTCTATGCTCAAGCATACAGCCCTTGGGCACGCCTGTAGAACCCGATGTGTAGAGCAGAATAAATAAATCCTCCGGTTTTGGCGGCTCTGGGATCTTGTCTGTCTTGGGCAAATTGGGGATATCCTTTGTCAACAAAACTCTGCCCTGCCACTGTGGTACCAGTGACAAAAGTTCCTCATCGGCAATCAGCAATTTTGCTGCGGAATCCTCCATCATAAACGCTAACCGCTCTTTCGGATAGGAAGGGTCTAAGGGCTGATATGCCGCACCGGACTTAGAAACACCAATCGAAGCAATCGTCATGTATTCACATCTGGGAATCAGCACAGATACCACTTCTTCCCTGCCAATGCCAAGCCCCGCAACGTAAGCGGCAAGACGGTCTGTCATTTCATCCACCTGGGCATACGTATAACTTCTATCTGTGTAGACAACGGCTGTGTGATCTGGCGTCTTTCTCGCCTGTGCGCGGAACAAATCAATCACTGTCTTACTTCGGTCATAGGAAACTTCTGTCTCGTTAAAACGATCTAAAATCTGTATATCCAGTTCAGACGTAAGGGCAATTTGTCCAAGGCTTTCGTTGGTTAACATCCCTTTTAAAACTTGCAACAACATATGAAGTAAACCGCGTGTCGTCTCCTCACAATATAAATCTGTGCGGTATTCCAGAGAAATTTCATATCCCCCTCTCTGCTTCATCACCATTACGGAAACGTCTGCCTGCACATCTTTGGTTGCAAGCGGCACCGCCGCATACTGTCTGTCTTCCAATGACAAGCCTTGAAACATTTCCCCTTGGTAGACAAAAAGAATATCCGAGGCAATGCCATAATCTTTCGCCAGCTCGGCAAAAGAAATACAATCATGACTCATCACCGCATAAAATTCCTCCTGGAAGTTTTGCAGATATCGTTCCACAGACACGCTTTCCTCCCAGGAATGGTAAATTGGCAGCGTGCGCACAAACATTCCCGTGGAATTTGCCATATTTACTGTATGCCTGCCGTTATTGACTGAACAAAACAGGCTCTTATTTTCCCCGCTGAATTTGCCCAACGTATAGGAAAATGCCCCCAGAAACAATGTATTTTCAGAAATTCCTTTCTGTCGTACAAACTGCTCCACCGCCATGGACGACAATTCCCCGCCTAGAGAAATTCTAACCTCCTTGCTGGCAGGCGTTACCGTTTTTTTTCTATAATCTTTTATTAATGCCTCACCAACATCCTCACCTGCAAATTTGCCCGCAAAAAATTCCCGTGCTTTCTGATATTTGGCAGTATCTTTTAAGGATTCTTCATAGACAGAGAAATCCATCAGGGAAATTTCCTCAGACTCTGGCTCCTCTCCGTGGTAAAGCTGCGAAATTTCATCAAGAAATACCTTAACCGATGTGCCATCAAAAATAATGTGGTGCACATCAAACAAAAAAAAGTATTTGTTGCCGCAGTGGTACAGCGCCATGCGATATAGCGGCTCTCCTTCTAACCGGAATGGGCGTACAAACGTCCTCTTGACGGCTTCGATATCCTCTGTTTCCCACTGGCTGACAACTGCTTTCTGATATTCTGGATGCAGGCTCATCACTGGCGTTCCCTTATTCAATGCAATGTTCACGCCAAAAGACGGATGCATGGCTACCACTTTCTTCACAGCATACTTAAATTTCTCCATATCAATAGCATCTGGAAGTTCACAGCACATAGGAATATTGTACATCGTCGACTGCGGGTCATTGACACATTCTAAGTAAACGCCCATCTGGGAATCGGTAAGGACATATTCCTCCCTCTCCTTAGAATGCTTCTCCAACTTATCTTCCTGCTTCTCTTCTAAAAGCGCTGCAATCTTTGCAGGCACTCTGCCACTCAATACCAGTTCTGGCGCCAATTCTATATCACTGAGGAATTCTGCAAGTTTTAAAACATTGATAGAATCTCCGCCCAGTTTAAAGAAATCGTCATTCACACCAACCCTGCCACAGTGCAAAACTTCCTCAAAGCCTTGGCAGATGCGTTTCTCACAGTGGCTCTTCGGCTCTTGATACATTGTCTTATATTCGTCTAACCCCGGCGGCAGCAATACTGTACGATCCAACTTGCCATTCACATTCTTCGGCAGGCTGTCCAATCGTTTAAAAAATCGGGGAACCATATAATCAGGAAGCGTCTCTTTCAGATAGTTGCGGATCTGTTCCATCTTCAATTCTTCTGCTGACACATAGTATGCACAGAGGTAATTCTGCCCATTTTCATCCTCAAAAGCCTTTACAACTGCGTTTTCCACTTCTGGCATAGAAGAAATGCGCAATTCAATCTCTCCGGTTTCCACGCGCTGCCCATTGATTTTCACCATCCAGTCCTTGCGGTTGACATACACATAATTGCCATCTGGCGTCCTGCGCCCCATGTCACCAGTATGCAAAAGAACGCTGCCATCCTCCTGCTTGGCAAATGTCTTTGCGGTCTGTTCCTCCAGATTAAGATAAGACTTTGCAAGGACGCCCTTGATGCAGATTTCTCCCTCTTCTCCATCCGCAACCTCTTTTCCGTCCTCATCCAACAGGAAAAATTCCAGTCCATCCAACGGTTTGCCAATCGGCGTATTTTCCATGGGTTCCTCAATCTTATAGCTTAACACCGTCGCTGCCGTCTCACTAGCGCCATAGCAGTTATACAGTGCATAACCATCCCCTGCCAGCATGGAAACACGTTCGCTTCCGGTCGCCACTTTTTTCAAGGTACGGCTCTTATTTTTAAACAGACGCAGTATCTGCGGGCTGATAAATGCGCAGGTAATGCCTTTTTCGGCAAAATAATCCTCCAAAAGCCGCACGTCTTTCCTAGTCTCTTCCGGTAAGATATGGGAACAGCCGCCGCGCGAAAGCACGGCAAAATACTCTAAGATTAAGACAACGAAAGACATCGGCGCCCCCGCTGCCTGCACATCGTTTTCATCCACATTCATAACGCGCCTATTCCGCCAGACTCCCTGCGTAAGGCTCTCCATAGTATGTACAATCCCCTTGGGATAACCAGTAGAGCCAGAGGTATAGATAATCATTGCGCGACTGTCATCCTCCCTTGCTTGCGGCTGAATAGGTTCATAAGTCCCGATATCTGACAGCCAGCCATCATCTATCACTTCTACCGCCTTGCAGTCCTCTTTGATATAAGAAAGCCGTTCCTTGGGGTATTCTGGCAGCACTGGCACAAACGCAGCGCCAGCCATCATAATGCCTAGTTCCGCCGCAATATATTCCATCTTCCTGCCCATGCAGACCATGACGGCTCTGCCTGACACTTCCCTTGACCTCAAAAGCTTAGCGGCTATCCTACGACTGAGGTTTTCAAGCTCCCCATACGTTGTCATCCGTTCCCCGTTGCAGTCCGCCAACGCCGCCTTTTGCGGGTATGTGCGCACCACATACTGAAAGTCATCCAAAAAATTCATTTCTTTTCCTCCTACATTTATAAAAAATTTAGTTAACATATTTTTCAGACAAATAGTTAAATCCTCTTACCATAAGCTCCGTAACCACAATTGACAATAATGCGAGGAGCCAGCATTGATAGCTCTGAAAGCTCTCATAACTGTTTAATCCAAGGGCAACAAAATATACCAGCACATGCAGGGCATAGTATTTCGAAATATGTCTGCTGTAATATAGAAGCTGTCTCGCAACAGGATTCTTCGGTTCACATAACTTGTTATCTTTTCTGCGCATTTCTTCGATAAAGAAAAAAATTGTGGCAAAAAGAAATATATGCGCCAAACTTGCCACCACATGCCAAAAATTCGGATGCGTATATGCATCACTGAGAAAAGCGTGCATTTCTGATAGATCCGAACCATAATTTCTAAACACCAGTCCCCACCATACAGCGACAATTGCAATAGATGGAATAACAAACATTCTGTAAAATCTCGCTTTATCTTTCACATGTCTTATCATTTTGCCAAAAGCAACTCCGAACAACGCATAAGACAGAAAATAAAGCGGTGTAAAAGACACAAAATCTGCATCTCCAATCAAAAGCTTAACGATATACCCAATTACCGGCACATTCACAGGCATGCCATAAATAAATGGCGCCGCTATGCTGGCTGCTGCACCTATGATCACATACCATACCGTATTCAGATCCAATTTCTTAAGCAACGCCAATACCAGATAGATGATTCCAGTAATAAAAAAGATATTCGTATATTGCATGTAAATCTTTATCAGTGATCTTAAATTTTCCGTCATGGTCTCTGTCAACTTTCCAGAAACGAAAGGATAAGGTATCACCAATGCCACTATATAAGCAATATTATTCAAATACTGGTAAATCACCATGCGAACGCCACTCTTTGCAAAATCCGCCGGCGCTGCATGCTTGCTGTAAACAGTCCCAATTCCCATAACAAAAATGAAAATAGCTGCCCCAGACATCGTTGCAAACGAATAAATCCATGTACTAATGGAATCCTGCAAAGACAAAGTTGCCTGAAACGCATGGATCAGGTATATAAACAGCATGAAAATCCCTTTCAGATAATCGAACTCACTTTGCCTTCCTATATTTACTTCTTCCTTTGAAAAAATTGTATTCATCCTTTTAATCCTCCACGCATTTTGAAATCCATGGCATTGTCTCTTATCCTTTCCTTGATATATACGATTCTGCTAAATAAGATTCAGCAAAATTCTTGTAATAAACATTCCGTTCTCCACGGAAAAATCTGTTTCACCTTCATAGCGGGAAACCGCTTTCATAATACTGATCACACCCATGCCTCCGCCTTTATCCGACTGTGGCAGCCCTTTATGAAAAACCACTTCTTCGCTGCTTGTATTCTGGCACTGGATTATCACCTTGTTTCTTTTCTGTGATATATAAATGTCTATCTCTTGTTGCGGCTGCCCAGAACCGACACACCCATGAATTGCATTCTCAAACATATTTGCCAGAATTGCAATCCAATCAATATCCCGAATAGGCACATTCCCTCCCAGTCTCACATCCATAGCGACTTGAATATCCTGTCTCCTCGCCTTTTTCGCATAAGCCAGCAAAATACTGTTTACCGCCAGATTCTTGCTGATATCCTTTACTTTCCATTTTTCCACATCTTCATCATACTGTGTAAGATACACAAGAAGCTGATCATACTCCATGTTTTGAACATATTCCCGAATCAAAAGGACATGATGGCGCACATCATGGCGAATCCTCGCCGCCTCTATCTCTGATTCTCTCATAAGATCCATCTGCTGGTGCAAGAGCTGTTCATTTACTTCAAGCAGCTCTTTCTCCGCTTGATAATAATGTTCCTGACCTAAGTGAATATACAGATGAAGGATTGCATACTGAAGCGTTCCCGCCATAAACAGAATCAAAAACGCACGCACCATGTTAAATACAGAAAATCCTTGTAAATTAGGCCAATATGCCATAATTGCGCCAAGCATTACTGACACGAATAGAGCTGCTGCGCTGAACAAATCCATTTCCTGGAGCAAAAAATCCACGCCACTCAAAAACTGCTTGCGGAACTTAAACCAAGTAAAAATAAGGATTAGCACAAAACAGACAAAACGCACAAAAATGTCTACCCATAGATTACCTCCAAACCACCAGCGCGCCACATCCACGCCGCAAAAAGTACATACAGAAAATAAATAAAATGTCAATGCCATCTTATACAAAGACAAATACAAAACTTCGCTGCTCATGATGCTACAGAAAACCCCAATAACGGGAAGCGCCGACAGCGCGGCAAAACGGACAAAGCTGCTGTTTGCCACCAGAAACCAAACACTATAAGAAATAATCATAGAAAAACCAAATATAATGTAACACCAGGCTGTTTTCTTCATTGAAAACCTCGGTCGGTCCAGCATCATAAAAAATGACAACATTAATACTGTACTAATGGCATTACGCAAAAACGCAATCCAAAAAGAACCTCCCAACATGCTTTTCATTCCTCCTTATTACAAAACACTTTTCAAGTTTATGATAGCTTTTTAAGTATGGGAATTCCATCAAATGGGACAAATTGTAAATTAACAGGGATAAAATAAGATCGGGACTGTCGCACTAATATAATTTACAAAACATACATTCGTTCAGAAGGGACTGTAAAAAGTCCCATAAAAAAACAGCCACGATGACACCGCTTGGTAACTATCATGGCTGTCCCTTTGTTTTGAATTGTTTTCAACATTTTTAGACAATCTACAAAAGCCTGGCACAATTAAATCGCTGAATTCTCATAGCCTCAGCGATTTTTATGGGACTTTTTTACAGCCCCTTTTGAACAAGTCAATATATTAGAGCGGCATTCCCAATCTTTTTGTACAACATGTCTATGCTTACAAAAGCAGCAAGACCTTTTGGTATAAAAAAATCAGTCAATGCTAAAATGGGGAAACTCAAAGATTATGCTTTCCCATTTCGAAAATCAAAATAATAACCAAAGTAAACTTTTTTAAATTCCGCAGCCTTATTCCGTGGTATGTAAATCGTACATCCATTATCCATCACGATCTTTTCACGCTCCACTGAGACAATATGATCCATGTTCAGGATATAGGAGCGTCCGCACCTGCCAAACCGGCAAAAAGCTTCTAATATTTCCCAAAGCTTTCCCGCCGTCATGCGTATCCTGTACTCCCCTTTTGCCATATAAAGCACCTGGTAATTTTTTTGCGATTCACAGTAAACGATGTCATTCGGCTGGATTTGCCGAATCCCTCCTGCTACTTTAATCACAATCTGATTTTTCTTGCTTTTTCCAATCTGCCCCATTACAGAATCCATGGCATGAAAAAATCTCTTGTCATCAAGCGGTTTCACAAGGTACTGCACCGCATCCACCCCATAGGCTTTCAGGGCATATTCCGTTGACGTGGTAAGAAAGACAATCGGCATGTCCAAGCCCAGCATACGCACTTCTTCAGCAGCTTCTATACCGCTCTTCCCAGACATAAATATATCCAATAGCAAAATATCTGGCAGATAGTCATTTTCCCTGACCCGCCGTAGTAATGCTTCCGCACTGGAAAACCGCTCCGTTTTGTATTCCACTTCTTGTTTACTGTCTTGATAGCTTGCCAGGAAATTTTCAATCCGGTCAAGCTCCCTTTCGTCATCATCACACAATGCTATCGAGTACAATCTTTCCACATCCTCCAACTTCCTATCAACGCCTGCCAGTGCATTGACCGCTTCGACATCATTCGCCGCACACATTATAAAATCAATTTAAATAAAGAACAATCCGCTTTCTATCTCTTCCTCCCCCTATAAATCTGGCGGAATATTCATAACCAGCCGGAACACAAACACTCCGTTTTCATTTTTAAAATCGTAAATGCCACTATACTTTTCTGCTGTCTTGATAATGCTTGATACCCCGATGCCGCCTGTAAATTCTGTTTTCGGCTGACCGTTCTTTAATTCGGTCTCCATCCTGCAAGTATTGCTACAGAAGATCATCAGTTTATTTTTTCTTCTTTTGATCGCAAAATGAATAAAACATTCTCTTTCCTCTGAATGCTTCTTGACTTCCATGCAAGCGTAAATTGCATTTTCATAAGCATTTGCAATTATTGTTACCATGTCAATATTGGGTATCGTCAATTTCCTGCCAATTTGAACGTCCATCGTAACCTTAATCTGTTCTCCTTTTGCTTTTCTGGTATATGCTGAAAGGATATTATTGACCGCCCGATTGACACATATCACTTGCACCACGCCTTGATCTATTTCCCTGTCATACTCCTTTAGGTACTGCAGAAGCTCCTCGTTCTGCAGATTGCGTACATACTCTGCTATTACCGCATTATGATGCCTTACGTCATGACGTACCCTTCTTCCCGCTTCCACGGACTCTTCTAGAAGTTCCATCTGTCGTTCCAGAAGCCTGTGGTTCATCTGTATCAGCTGATTCTCTCTCTCATATTCTCTCTCTATCCCAACATGAAAATAGAGCCGGAACACCAGGAGCTGAAGGGTGCCTGTCAGAATAAAATTCACGACAATCTGGTAAATACGGTACGGGGTCATCTCCTTTGCATTTGGATTTAAGATAAATCCAATTCCTAAAAGAATGCTGATAATCATAATGGCAACACTGAACTTATCTACCTCTTTCTCTACATAATCGCCAAATTCCCTGATAGAGCTTTTCAGCTTTTTCTCTATAAAAAACGTCATAAGCAAAATCAATATCACACGAGTGATGATATCCGCCCATATGTTACTGTCAAAGAAAATTATGGCAACTTCCAATCCGCCAACCAGAAAAACCGCCAGCAGGTAAAAAGTCAGCGCAAGCTTATAAATAGACAAATACACGGAATCACTACTTAAAATTATCGCAAATACTGCAAAACATGCATACATTGCAAATGCAACGATCCGCACACAGCTTTTCCAATCCACCACATACCAGGCAGATGCCAATATAAGCACCACCACACTGAAACATCCATAACAAACAATTGTTTTATTCCTGTCAAACCTGGATTCACTTATCCTGGAAAACAATATGATTACTCCTGCAAGGCTAATCGCAAACCGCATAAATGCTATATACACAGAACCGCCTAACATACCCTTAGTCTCTCCTATTGATTTATTGGCTACTTTACAAAATCATATCTTTATTATTATATAGATAATCTTTACCAATCACTTTTTTTGGCATATTTGGTTGCTTTTTAGGCATATTTGGTTGGCATCCAATAAAATATCCCTAATGCAAAAGACCATTCATAAACATTTTTATATCCTATGAAAAGAAGCGCTTTCACCAAAACAGCCCCCCGTTTTCCATGGGGGCTGTCTTTTCAAAAATATAGCTTCAGAAAAAAATTTACTTGCTTTACGTCAACTTTCCTGAAAGTAATTGTAGCGGCCATCAACCTGCCGCATCCTGCGATTACTGTTACTATGCGATTACCTTTCCAAAGCTTTTTGCAGTTTATGAAAACCTTATTGAGGGTCTTTTTGTTGATAAATGTTTTAGAGGCCGCTCTCTTACTCTTTGCATTATTGGCAACTGCCGTAAACTTATCCGCATTTGCTTTGATAACTTTCTTAATGCGAATGTCAAATTTTTCCTGGCTTTGCCCGTTGCTTTTACCTTTGATAAAGGCTGCTTCATAACGGAGATAGATTTCTTATTTTTTGTAACCTTAACCAACTGTTTTAAAGCTTCGCCCTTGCTGTCAAGAGCAGTAACCTTTACCACGTACTTCTTGCCTGCTGCCAGATTTGCGCCACTGATTTCGTCGACTGCCAGCTGTGAAGATGTAAGCATATGCAAGGTATCTGTCAGAATCTTGCCGCCTTCGACAGCCTCCAGCTTCAGAGCGATGGTAACGCATGTCGTACAGTTCCTTGCCAATAGAATACGTTCCGTTGTCTTTGCTTGAAACACCTGTGAAGAACAGATATCAATCTGTGCCATTGCCTGTAAGATTATAGTCAAAACCTGCCGATTTTGATTCCTCACGCTGCCTAAGCCCTGTTTTATCTACCTCAAATTCGTCTTTCGGAAGCTTATCATATATGGCATGCTCATATGCTTCGGGAGTCATTTTAAATTCATCTGTTTTCTTCTTAATACCAATTCTGGTCTGCTGTATCTGCATTTTTATAGGCGCAGACGTCTGCGCTGATCAAATCTGCACCCGTTTCCGTATGCCCTGTAAAGATGTCTTCCAACAAGCCGCTTACATCTAACAGGCCTAACGTGTTTCCGCCTGTCAAATATGTCAGATACAGTCTGCCATTAAGGCTGGTAAGCTTGGGCGCGCTCGCAGAACTGTCCAGCTGCTCAATCTGCATTGGATAGTATTCTTTTCCTTTCGTAAGGTTCTTGATTTTCATCCACAGGCACCTGTTTTCTCCGGTGGAAAAACTGCCATCCTCGTCAACAGTAAATGTTGAGACAAGATAACTGTCTCCTGCAACCTCAATCGTTTCCATATGGTAATCAAATATAAGCGGGTCTGTAATTGTTGGATGTTCTTCCATAACATATTCCTCTTGTGCCTCAAGCTCCTTATCATCGATCCGGTATTTGACATATGTCATCGTGGAATAAATCCTCTCCATGTCAAGAAGCTCGTCTTTCTGCTCAACATTTTTCAAATCACTTTTCATGTAACTGCTATAAATATTACCTCCTGATTCGGAGATCTGCGGGGCAAGATTGCAGTATGCATCCTTGACAAGCGCTCTATTTTCTGACATGGTATTCGCCTGCACATCGTAGACTGCTGCTGAAATTCCCACTGCCTTAAGCTTATCTACGACCGCATCTGCAGCGGTAAACGCTCTGTCTGCTGTTGCAACATGATATCTTCTGCATTGAGATTGTTTGTTTTCTTATCTGCCTCAACACTTTCTTATGATCATTAAACACATTTAGCTTATCCTCTTTCGATGGCTTGCCTTTCTTTGAAACGCTGCCAGAAATATTAATGTCAAGCGTATACCCGCTCCTTTGCTCATCCCAAAAAGTCTCTGAAAATAACAAACGCCCTGTAGAAGCATTACCGCCTGCTGCGCCGACAATCGGAACATTCACCATCAAAAAAATATGCACATACAGGAATTATAAATAAAAGCCTGTGCTTCGCCTAGTAGTTTGGGACGGATTGCAATTTTAGAGGGATAATTTAAAATATTATGCAAAACCGACAGTCACAAACTTCGATTTCTGACCATATGAAATACTAGATTTTCAGAGACTTTTCTGTGCAAATCAAGGCTGCGGCATTAAGAAATATAGCTACAAGATATCATGTAATTTCCACTCACAAAATCTTGTATGCATATCGCCTTAATGCCCCAGAGGGCATACTATAAAGTAAAAAAATACAAAGACTCAAATTCGCTTGGAAATGACATTTACAGATTCAAAACTGCACAAGCAGAACATATTCCATGTTCTACTTTATACTCCAGATTGCCGTCATATTTCTGGCAAACGGCAAGAATACTGGAGATACCAATACTTTTACCTTCAGGCAGGCTGCCAGACAATGTTAAGTCATCGGAACAGATGTTGTCACAGACAATAGTCAGCCTTCTATTTTGCATCTGAATATAGATTTCAATATATAATTTCTCTTTTGCTGACTCCTGGCATCCGTGCAGGGCATTTTCAAGCAAATTTCCCAAAAGAGCAATCAGGTCAATGTCCCGTACAGCCAGTTCTGCTTTCACATTGCACTTAATCAAAAAGGCAATGCCGCTTTCTTTTGCCTTACCCGCATATACAGAAAGGATACTGTCTATCGTCTTGTTAACAGAATACTGCCTTGCCGCCGTTTCCGAGACTTGGTCGCTATATTCCCTGACATATGCAAGGACAGCGGGAGTATCGCCACTTTTTGCATATTCCGCTATTGTTTCAAGATAATACCGTATATCGTGCCGAAGCCTGCGGTGTTCCTCCCCTGCTTTCTGTTGAGCCACCAGCCGGGCTGAAAGATATTCTACATTCTGACGTACTAAGGCAGCCTCCGCATCTTTTTTCATGTAACTAATATTGCTGAAAACAAGCCAATATACTGCATACATAATGACGTTAATTATAGAAAGCACTGACATGAGCTGCACATCTGACATGACGTCCTTTACATTCAAAACACTCATAGAAGCCTGCAACAAATAGAACAGCAGGGCAACCAACGCCAGATTCCACCATCTCCTGTCTTTCTTATCCGCAAGGGAGCGCAGGATTGTCTCAGCAAATTTTTTATACAGCGCTAAAACCGCCAGCAAACTCATGCTTCGCAGTATGACTGCCACGTAAAAGCCCACTGGGGCAGAAACCTTGGGAAAAAGCAATTTAATCACTATCTTTAGAACATTATCCATAGCAGAAAACAAGCAGAAGTAGGTAATGAACAAAAAACACTTTTTAGCAAAGCAGCTTTGTGAAACAATACATGAAAAAAGAAATGTGCATACTACAATCACGATATATGCAAAAAGCAAAGTCGCTCCCCAGGTTACATATCCATAGCCGCCAATACCAACAAATCCAGCTATGTATATACAGCTATAAAGTGTATATTTCTTTTTGGAGTATTTGTGTTCTGACAGATAGCAAATCACAATTACATGGCACAACGCTGTAATGAATAGTCCTGGAATCTGGTACAGCCCGCTCATTTCATCGCCTCATTTCGGCAGAAATCCATATATGCTTTCAGCACTTTCTCACTACTCCGTCTTGGAATGGGAATTTTCGCACCATTATACATTCTCATGGTGTTAACAGTAATTTTACGCACAAAAGAAAGATTTGCAATATAAGAAGCTCCAACCTGGATAAATACAGAATATTTCTTAATTTCCTCAAACATTTGAAATATTTTTTTACGCATACGTAAGATTTCACCGCTTGAAAGTCTCAACATCAGATAATGACCCTGCGATTCTATGAATACAATCTCACTAATGCGGATACGGTACACGCCATCTACGCAGGACAGAGAAATAACATCACAATCCACCACTTTTTTTACAGCGCGGTCCATGGCTGTATCAAATTGTTTCTGCGAAAAAGGTTTGAGCAGATAATGTGTGGCATTGATTGCAAACGCTGTCACTGCATATTCGCTGCTTATCGACAGGAAAATGATTCCCATGTCTGGACTATGGGAAAGCATTTCCCCGGCAACATCTGTTCCCAGGATTCCTGGCATGCAAATGTCCAAGAAAGCAATATCATATGCTTTTCCTTTTTCCACTGCATTTAAAATATCCATCGCTGTACGATACTCGTCAATTTCAAAACACAGTTGCGGATGCGTCTTTTCATATGCGCCTAATGCTGCCAAGATTTTTTCCAGCTCTTTTGGGATATCATCGCATATTGCTATTCGCACGCCATCACCTTCTTTCCCTTGTTCCAGCACAATGCCGCATGATATTCCCCCTCTTTCCAATCCTCTATCTCATACTCTTCGTTATTAAAGCGCTGTTCCACCTGTATATGCCTGCCAATCTTTATATGAAATTGATCCATAGGAAGCATCAGCCCGCTTCCAACTGCTTTCATAAAACTTTCCTTTATCGTCCAAATGCGGTAAAAAGCCTCTTTTCTCTCCTGCTCCTGATGTTCCATGATAAACTCATATTCAGACTTGCAAAAAAATCTTTCTGCCAGCTTCAAATCTATTGAATCTATATATTCAACATCGCATCCTACTTCTACATCTGCAAATACAGCAATCACCATTTTTTCTGAATGGGAAACGTTAAAGTGAATATCTGGATAATCAGGAAAATATGGCTTTCCATACGTCCCTTCTACGATTCTTACATTTGCCTCACGAAGTCCGAATTTTTTCAAACCTTTGTCAATCAAAATTCCTGCTCCAAGTGACAGCATCTTATCCTTTTTCATCCGGTAACCGTCTATCTTTTGTCGACGTTTCTCTGATAATTTTTCATAAAAACTGAAAAAAGTTTCTGAATCCTCCAGCATCTTCGTATGAAGCTTATAAACCTGTTTCATATCTCATGTGCCGCCTTTACACTTTTGAATCATTTTGCAGCCTCAAATCTATCATGATGGTATGGTTTTGTCAATTATTTTCATTTTGAAAATAATATTTTCGACTTTTATGATGTTGAACATCTCCTTTGCTCTTTCACTTGTAGTATAGGCTGTTCAACTTTTTCTATCCACGTTTATATACTAACGCCAATAGGCAAAGAAGAATCCTCCGACCGTAATGGCATACAGTCGAGGGATTCTTCTTTTGTCGTGCTTTTTAGCCATTTGCTGACGAGGTTGCAAACCACGCTTACTGTGACAAACACAAGAAATGTGAAAAAAGCTCCATGCAAACAATTTCCCCCATTGCCAGGTGTAGATTGGACAACACAAGCATCATCACATACCGACAGAGAATCCTCTATCCCTTTCTGAAAAGACTTGCCAAACTGTTTCTAAAAATTCTTTCGATGTCCTTATTTTACTCTTCTTGATGCGTTTCTGACTCTACCACTGCAATCTCCGTATTACCTGTTCTCGCATGTTCCAGCAACGCCGTTGTCATCCGCTGAAAATTCCCGCCAGAAGAGCTCGCCCCTGCCAGTAAGTCAATCTCTTTCTTTCCCTGACTGTCAAGAAGCCGCCCAGCATAAGTGCGAGTGTAATGATTGGGATAAGTTCCCTGAACAGCATTCATATTACGCATATAGACGCCGTCCCAGGATTTGATAAATCCTGCCTTATTTCTTGCGTTATATTCTACGCTCACAATTTTATTGTCCATCACGCAGATATTGACAAACTCTTTCCATCCATGCGAATACTCAGACATAACGGCTGTATAATATCCATCCACGAGTTCTTTCTTCTCTTGCGAATTCCCACATCCGACAGGCATCATGCATAAGGTTACCGCTAGAGCTATTGCCATTTTTTTGTATCTTCTCATTGAAACCTCCTCTAATCCCCCGCCTGCACGATCTCAATCTCTGTATCCCCTGTCCGGGCATGTTCCAGCAGAACTTCTGTCATTTTCTGAAAATTTACTCCTGATTCCGTGGCGCCTGTCAGCAAGTCGGCCTCTTGCCGCCCCTGAGTCTGCAAGAGCTGTTCTGCATAAGCCCTGGTATAACGATTGGGATAGGTACCAGAGACGGGATTCATATTACGCATATAAGCGCTGTCCCAGGATTTGATAAATCCCGCCTTATTTCTTGCATTATACTCCACATTGACAATCTTATTGTCCATCACGCAAATAGTTACATATTCTTTCCACCCATACGAATACTCAGACATAACGGCTGTATAATATCCGTCTTCGAGTTCCTGTTTCTGGTTTTCACTACCACAGCCAATCATCAAGGCGCAAAGAAATAACGCCATAAGCATTCCTATCATCCTGTCAATCTTTATCGTCATTTGCCCCTCCTTAACTGGAAACGCCCAGACACGTTCTGTAATTGTTCTGCTTGCTGGTTTAGCTTCTGGCTTGCCATGGTACTCTCATAGCTGGCGTCGAGATTCTTCTGCGCAAAAGCATTGATCTGCTCTATCTGGCCCGTCATATTTTCCAAAGAATCTTTCTGGACCGTAACCGCCTCGCCCAAATGCACGGTGATCTCGGAAATTTCATTGGAGATCGCTTCGATCTCATCAAAAGATTCCGCCGCCTGCCTTGCATACTGCATTCCACGCTGGATGGCAAACTGGGAATTAGTAATAACCTCTGTGACATGATGCGCAGAATCTGTACTCTGTGCCGCAAGATTGCGCACTTCAGAAGCCACAACGGCAAATCCCTTGCCCATTTCTCCCGCCCTGCTGGCTTCCACGGAAGCATTCAATGCCAGAATATTCGTCTGTTGGGCGATGTCCTCCAACAACTTATTAATTTTATTGATTTCCACAGCATTTTCATGAATAGCTTCCATGGCTTTGAGAAGATTCTTCATATTATCATCACCGATACTCATGCTGCTCTTTGCCTGTTCCATCAATTCCCCGGCGCGCCTTGTATTTCCATCCACTTCAAGAATATTCTTCTCAATTGCTTTTGTCTCTTCCGTGAGAAGCATCAGAGAATTCGACTGCTCCGTGGAGCCGTCATGTACCATGGCAGCGCTCTCAGATACAGTTTTTGCCGTATGTAATACTTCTGCGGAAGAATCCTGCACCGAGATCAGCATCGCATTCAAAGACACGACGATTTTCTCCAAGGCATCCTTGATCTCAATAAAGTCTCCCTGGAATTCTTCTTCAATAGAGACGTCAAAATTTCCTTCTGAAATGCTAGACAATACCCTTGACAACTGGGAAATATAGCCGTTGACCCTTGTAATCGTCGTATTTAGCGCCACTGAAAGCACCTGCGTCTCGTCCTTAGTCTTGATAATCTCTGCCGGCGTTTTCAAATCTCCTCTTTCGAGCAGCTTGATACGGTTTGTAACAATTTTTAAAGATTTTCGGATCTTAGAAGAAAATCCCACAATAACTAAGATAGCAAGTATGATCATCAGCAACGTAAGGATAAGTCCCATGGAAATGCTGTCCTTAGCCGGTCCCATAAAATCTCTGTCAGGCACAATGATCGTCAGATACCAGTTAGCGCCGTTGATTGGCACATAACTTGCCAATTTACTCCCTTCTTTCTGCGGTAATGCCATGATTCCCGTTCGACCAGACACAACCTTTTTCTCCAACTCCTCAAACCCCGTATATTCAGCCAGATCCACTTGGCTGCGAATCAATTCCTTATCCCGGTGCCCCATTACCAAACCGTCTGTATTTACAATAAACGCCTCCCCATTGGCGCTGATATTAATGCTGTTTAGCACATCGTTCAACACGTCATATTTATAACTTCCCACTAAATAATAGAGAAGTTCCCCCTCTTTATCGCTGATTGGCTTTCCCACCGCAAGTTCTAGTTCTTCCTCGCTGGCATTAACGTCGTCCACCACCACGTTTTGCGTTTCCTGTAAAAGGGAAAATATTTTTCTCCCCTGCAGAGATTTCGGGCAAGAATCTGCTCCTGCAAATAAATCTCCCTGAGCGTCATATAATCCCAGCCAAAGAAATTCTATTCCTGATTGATAATTTTCCAGCTCTTCCAGTTTTTGTTCCCTTGTAGTTTTGACACTGGCTATCGTTTCATCGTCACTAATCATAATAATGCGGTCTGCCAGCACATGAAGGTTCCCCTCCACGCTCTGGGATGCCGTTTTTGTCATAGAGGGCAAGACATCAGATAAAATCGTATCTGTCAAAGACATCATAGAACGTGACATTAAAGTAACCAATACCACTGACAATAGCATCACTATCACGATAGTAGTCGTCAATATTTTTCCGCTAATGCTTCTTTTTGCTTTCACTTTTTGTTCCTCCTGATTTCCTGTTCTTACATCATAATCCTCTATTTTATGCACTTTTGCACAAAATAGGTCGTCTGGAAAAAATAACAAGAACTCCCACTCTTTTCTCTATAACATTTTACTATAAAAACCCTGCCATTTCAATCCCATGTAGTTTGAGTTTTCCCATTTTGCAATTCATAATGCCAAAAGGTCTTGCTGAGGTTGTCGTACTAAGATATTTACTCGTTCTAAAGGTTTCCATTGCAAAGCAATGCAAACAAAATGCACAAAGATTATCTTAGTGCAACAGCCCCATTTAGAACAAGTAAATCTTTGATATGCAAAATGAGAAAACTAGAATATGCAAATAAGTGCATGATTCTAAATAATCTAAAATCACGCACTTAAATTATCCATCGGCTGTCAGCTTATGAAATTTCCAAACCCCATAGTAGTGAACCATTACCTTTTACAAATTTCCAATTAAATTAAAAAGATAAGATTTTTCAAAAAGCTTGCAAAAGAGCACAACCCTGTGACTGACAAAATCAGCAATTCTCCTTTTTCAGCATTTGCCGGACATAATTTTTTTAATAGGAAGCTAATCAGCAAATATACTGCATAATAGCAAAAGATAAATATTCTGCTGCCTGAAACATAGATAGTCGGAGAAAAACATACGATGGCAACTGATCCAAATCCTGCGCACAGAATGATCAGCGCGGTAAAAAAATCCTTACTTTTTCCAAGCAGCCAATATAAATCCACTGCCAGCAGCAGCCATAAAAGAAGGGCGCTCACTGCCCTGAAAATATCCCCTCCTGACAACAACATATTTTGACCGCTCCCTCCCCAGCGAAAAACCGCCTCTTCGCCTATGATATGAGCCTTTTGCAGAAGAATAATCCCTATAGACGCACACAGCCAGACGCCGCCTGCTGCACATAGCGCTCTCTTCCATGCGCTTTTCACTTGTCGCATCGTCAACGCTGCCATGACAAAATACAAGATCAGTGCAATCAAATTTATGCTTTTGTTGTAAAAAAAATAGTCCACCGCATGAAGAACCCCGCACAGACATTTTTTTATCAGCGTCCAATTTGCAAACTGCGGCAGCCATTGTTCCGTTTCAACTATTTTCCTGAAAGCATTTCCAGGGCAGGTAAAAATAAAGATCATGCTTATCACGCAGATGAACACCATAATAACCTGCATCCATTGAATCTTATGACGAAAAAACATCTCGCATGCACAGGCACATAAATAAATTCCCAAAAGAACTGCAGATACCTGTTCCAGGTTACATGCGGCCACCGCAGAAAAAATATAAATTATGACTTCCCACCATGCCATCTTTTTACCATCCAGCCACTTGCGAATGGGAAATAACGCTACCAGTCCAACCACAGCGGAAAACAGGTACACGGACGTAGTGGTGACCCACCCTGCGCTTGCATAGTAGGAAATTGGAAACGCTGCTGCCAGCATACATAAAGTCGCATTCTGCCACCAGGAATTTCCAATCCCGATTAAATATTTCATTGAAAGCACGACCGCCATGCAATTTGCAGCCGAAAAGATCCTCCATGCCGTCATCCCCATGCCAAGCATCAAAACAATTACCGTTTCCGATATCATCCTGGAAGACCAACTTTCATACCGCATAGTCAAAAAAGCACCCAGCGAGTTTAGATCATGGACGCCTCTGTCTTGATAATATAAGTCGTCTCCAAACGGTTCTCTGACCATAAAGAACATCAGCAAAAACATCATGCCCAATACAATGTATAGATAATTTTCCTTATACGTCTTCATAAAGTTCTTTATATCCTGCAACATCTTTCGCCTCCTCTAAGTTATCCTATCTTCTTTACCTGCCCGTCACTACATTCACTGACAATATAGTGCGGCCTTTTCTTTGTTTCCGCATAAGTTTTTCCGATATACTGTCCGATCACGCCAAGACAAAATAATTGAATCCCTCCGATAAAAAGAATCACGCACATGTTTGACGCCCAGCCCTGCACATCTTCTCCAAACGCCAGCTTCTTGAAAATAATGAAAAGTATCGCCAGCAAAGACATCCCCGTACATGTCACGCCCATCCAGGATGCAAGGTTGAGCGGCATCTGGGAGAAACTGACAATTCCGTCGAGCGAATACTTCAAAAGCTTCCAAAAGCTCCACTTTGTCTCTCCGCTTGCGCGTTCCTTATTTTCATAGGAATACCAGTAAGTCCGAAACCCAATCCATCCAAAAATCCCTTTGGAAAAACGATTTTGTTCCCCCATTCGCACAACCACGTCGACCATCTCTCGTTTCATCATGCGGTAATCTCTAGCCCCGTCCACAATATCAGCGTCGGAAATTTTATTGATGATCTGGTAAAACATCCTTGCAAAAAAAGAACGGATGAAAGGCTCGCCCTCCCTGTTCTTTCGCCTTGTTGCAACACTGTCATATTCTCCATCTTCTAAAATCCTTACCATCTCAGGAAGCAGGCTGGGAGGATCCTGCAGATCTGCATCCAGAACCGCCACATAATCCCCAGTCGCATTGCAGAATCCAGCATACATTGCCGCCTCCTTCCCAAAATTTCTAGAAAAAGAAAGGTAACGAACGTAATGCCTGTCCCTCGACAACCGGCGTATCACCTGTAATGTCTTATCCTTGGATCCATCATCGACATATAGAATCTCAAACTCGTATTCCTGCATCCTTTCTATAATTCCTTCCATCTCCTGATCAAAAATCGAAATACACTCTTCCTCATTATAACACGGAATAATCAGGCTGATCTTCTTCATATTTTCCTCCATCCAACGCTTTTTTGCATAAACAGGTACTTCGTCAAAACTTTTACAAATTAGTCCATTGTTGATTCTCTCGTCAATTGTCTTTTGCTTTAAAAATTAGGAATTTGCTGGCAGCATAATTTGTCACTATCACGACTACATTCACAAAAATCTTCATCAACATGCCGTCCCAATGCAGCAAATCGACGCCAACAAGCATCAGCAAGAGATCCAAGATCCCTGTCGCAAGCCTGCAGCAAATAAAGGAGATCAACTCATATGCCGCTTTGAGCAAGTTTTTATAGCTGCTTTTAAAGACCCATGCCTTATTCGTCGCATAGGCAAACAACACGGATAACGCCCATGCCAGAGAATTGCTCAACACCGTGCCAAACTGCAGGACCTGTGCACAAAAATAATAGACTGCAAGATTCACCAGCGTGGTTCCTGCGCCGAATATCAGATACAACGATACTTCCCGGCGTCTTTCCGATAACCTTTTCATTATTTCTCTTTTCTTTACTAAGAACAACTGCGATACAGAATAAATGTTGAATATAACAGCATTACAGCCATCGCGCCCGCCGCTTTCTCTGCAAAATGACTGATCTTGCTTCTGTAGCCTTTGGGACATATCGCCGCCAGAAAAACTGGAATAACCGGGATAAAATAACGGCCCTGGACACCCTGGACGACATCAGAACCTACCGGATTCGCCCTGCCGTCTCCGATGTAAAGACCCATGACAATGCCCACGCTGATCAGCAAAAACACAAACAATCCTAAATATTTATCCCTTCTCCTTATATTTGCAGAGACGTCATTTTGATCCAGGCTTGCGACAAACACCGCTAACCCAGGCACCAAATGAACCATGGGACCCAACATACAGTCCAGGCTTCCCAATGTGTTCAGCCACAGCATATAATCATTAAACTTATATCTCAAGGTGCGATATAGCAGTTTGAAAATGAAACGCGGATGTTCCATCAGAAACTGCGTCTGGGTCATCCCATCCACAACGCCGAAAGACTGACCAACGCTAATGGTATCCGTCGCATTCCTCATTCCAAGCACAGCACAAATCACTAAGGGTATACATGCAATGGCAAAGCATTTCCAATAGTCTTTCCTTGTCCCAAACTTCTTTCTGGGAATTAAAAAAACTAAGAGACCCAGACAAGCATACACATATTTGTGCAAGGAAATAATCCCGAGCAGCACTCCCAAGCCGAGCGCAGCTTTGCGTCCCAAATGATCCCGCTCTCTGTATGCATAAGAAAAGCACAGCGCCGTAAACAGAAAGCAACATCCGTTCAGCATAGAATCCGGTGAAAGTGAGGCTGCCTGATAGACTGCCAAGGGAAACATTGCCGCAACTGCCATGATATTCTTAAATACCGGAGTAATGACAATCGCTGTATAAACTAGCGCTAAAAAAGCAAAGAGATTCATAATTCTAGATAATACGACCCCCCAGTACACGCTCACATGAAACAGCCTTCCCAAAAACAGCCCTAGCGCCTGCGGATAGTAAAACAGCGACGTAAAGATCCAGTCTCTCTCTTTCTCTCTGGTCTCTGACGAGAATTTCACGGTCTTTAAATAGCGAATGTATTCGCCTCCCTCTCCGGTGTCCGGTTTCACCAAACGATATTTTATATCAGAATAATTCTCGGGAACTGTCACGACGTCCTTATTATGTCCAGACAGGTTTGCCAACGGGCTAAGCACATTCCCATAAGAAACATCCATCGCCCATTCATAGTGTAGACCACCATCACATTCATAAAACGGGGGATTGATACATGCCATAACAATCCCGACACAAAAAACAATCATCAGAAATAAATTTGCTTCTCTATTTCTTTTAAACTTCTTTTGAAACCATAATGGCAAATGCTGAAATTTTTCTTTTACATCCACGAATTCTATTCCACTCCTTTCCTTCTAAATATTACGAAATTTCGTTAAAATTATACTATAAAAAACATTACTTTGCAACGATAAATCGAATATTATGTAACGATATACACACAACCATTACTTTTTTGATGGAGGTAGAGCAATGATTGACGTACTGGAACAGATCCTTTATTACAGAAAGCAGAAGGGATGGACGGAATACCAGCTTGCCGAAAAATCTGGCCTCACTCAGTCTACCATTTCCTCCTGGTACCGAAAAAACATGATTCCCTCCATCCCCTCCCTTGAAAAAGTCTGCAATGCTTTTGGAATCACCCTCTCCCAGTTTTTTTCTGAAAACGAGGACAATTTCGCACTGACTCCAAATCAGAAAGAACTTCTACTGGAGGCTGGACATCTGTCAGAAAAGCAACAAGCCGCATTGATCGCATTTTTTCGGACATTGTAACATAGCATTGTTTTTTCCTTACTCTTTGAAGCAAGTTACCAATAATTGAAATGCAAACCGAAAACCTTTTTCAAAGCCATATTCCTCCGCTATTGCGGCAGCCTGAAATGCCTTATCCCGATATTTTTCATATTCCTTTTTTTCAAGAAATTGTCCCTCTTCTTTTAATAAGTTCAATATTTCCTGTTTCATCTCCCTGCTACCTTTATCAGCAGGATCCTCCTCCTGTATCAGATTGCAGTACAGCTTTCTAATCATGTTCTCCATCTCATTTTCCAGAATCGATATCGATTCTGAGTCCTCCTTCCGCATCTTTTGTGATTTATTGTTTGTTTCCAGCAAACAGGACAAGGGACTGTCACACTAACATAAATTTTGTACATTCCGTCTTTGCCGCATGAGCAGCAAGACCTTGTGAACAAATAAATTTGTTAGTGCGACGGCCCCTTGCCTTACGCTTTCCGCTTCATTATCATAATGTAGATTGTTTCTTTTCACAATTGATATTTCCTTGTGTTTCTCAGTGATTTCCGTTATACTTATCTATACAAGAAAGGAGACGATCATGTCTAAAATCAAATACACCTGGCAGGATAAAGCCCCTCTCCTAGAAGAAAAAATCAAGGATCATTCGGATAGCGGCCGCTACCCTTTCCATATGCCGGGACACAAACGCAGAGCCATCGATTTTACGGATCTTTATTCTCTTGATATCACGGAAATTGATGGATTCGACAACCTTCACAACGCCCAGGGCATTTTAAAAGAAGCGCAAAAGCGGGCTGCAGACCTCTACGGCGCAAAGGAAACATTTTATTTAGTAAACGGCAGTACTGCCGGTATTCTAAGCGCTATCAGCGCTGCGCTGCCCCGGCTTGGCACATTGCTGATGTCCCGCAACAGCCATAAATCCGCCTATCATGCTGTCTTTTTAAGAGAATTGGAAACCGTATACCTTCTGCCTGCCGCCACGGAATTCGGCATTTCTGGCTCCATTTCCCCTGCCCATGTGGCACAGGCTCTGGAAGATTTGCCACAGATTTCCGCCGTGTTTATCACATCTCCCACTTATGACGGCGTTACCTCCGATATTCGGAGCATTGCAGAAATTGCCCATGCCTATGATGTTCCTTTAATCGTAGACGAAGCGCATGGGGCGCATTTTATTTTTTCCGAAGAGTTCCCGGAATCTGCGTTAGACTGCGGCGCAGATCTGGTGATACAGAGCCTGCATAAGACGCTGCCCAGCTTTACTCAGACAGCGCTGCTTCATGTAAATTCAGACCGGATTGACCTTGACGCCCTAAAACGTTTTTTATCCGTTTACCAGACCAGCTCCCCCTCCTATCTTCTGATGACCTCCATGGATCAGTGCGTACGCTACATGAAAGAGAAAGGACGCGCCCAGATGGAAGAATACTTGGCTGAGCTGAAAACTTTTTATGAACAGGCAAAATCCTTAAAGCACCTGAAAATATTTGACAGCACTTCGCTTTCTTCGGAATCCTGTTTTGGTCACGATATTTCCAAGATCTTAATTTCTGTAGGAGACTCCGGGCTCACCGGGCAAAAATTGTACCATAAGCTGTTAAACACGTATCATCTGCAGATGGAGATGTGCGCAGGTCACTATGTCACCGCCCTTACCACCATGATGGATACTGCCGACGGCTTTTCGAGACTGCTGCGAGCGCTGAAAGAGCTGGATGAAAAGGCTTCTTTATCTGCCCGCAAACCGCAAGGCGCAGCAAAGGTGATCTATGGCGCAAAAAGGCCTGGCGACTCAAAACTTCTGACCAGTAACGACATTTATCAGAATCCAAAGCCTCAGATGCCCATTTCCCTTGCCATGGAACAGCTTTCTGAGCGCCTTGCCTTGAAATCTTCCACCGGGCATGTCAGTCAGGAATTCGTCTATCTCTATCCCCCTGGGATCCCCCTGATTGCCCCTGGAGAAATTCTTACTGGAAAGCTGTTGGGCATCGTGGAGGAATGCCGCAAGCAGGGGTTGTCCGTGGAAGGGCTCAGTGACCCTGACGCCCAGAGCATTCAGGTTGTAAAGCTTTGACCTTTCCTTTTCAGCAGCCAGAGCGCAGGCACGCAAGCTTCCTGTGCCCTGGCATGCCGTCTTACATTACTCAGCCTTTTATCTGTTTCTCATTTCTATGAGCCAGTTGTTAAATTTTTCTTTTGCATTTTTCGTCATGCTATACTATACTATAAAAGAATTCCTGGACGCTCTTTTAAGCAAGATTGGCATACATGCTTTCTGAACTTATTTAAAGGAAGCGTTTTTGGCTTATCTCAATACTTAACTTCATAGAGTTGGATTCAAATATCATTCCCGCAGAACTTTCCATGCATCTGCCGGAAGCATTTTTTAATCTTGCTCTTATAAAGGACATTATGGGAAAAATATTTTGCTTAATGGGAAAAAGCGCCTGTGGAAAAGACACCATTTATAAAAAAATTCTCACAGATGACGCCCTTCCCTTAAAAACACTGGTTCCTTACACCACCCGGCCGATCCGGGACCAAGAGACAGACGGCGTCGAATATTACTTTTTAACAGAGCAACAGCTAAGAGAATTGCAGCAACAAGACAAAGTGATTGAACTGCGCTCATATCACACGATTCACGGCATCTGGCACTATTTTACGGTCAACGACCATCAGATTTGCTTAACCGAGCATCACTACTTGATCATCGGCACTCTGGAATCTTACCAGAAGCTTCAGCAGTACTTTGGAAAAGACGCCCTGGTCCCCCTATACATCGAACTAGAAAACGGGGAGCGCCTTCAGCGCGCATTAAACAGAGAACGCCTCCAGACAAATCCAAAATATGCCGAACTATGCCGCAGATTCCTTGCGGACGAAAATGATTTTTCTTCTGAACATTTAAACCAGGCGGGAATTACCAGAGTCTTTATCAATGACGATTTAGAACGCTGCACGCAAGAACTTGCTGACTGTATTAGAGAACATATATCCCTTAAAGCGCAGGCGTAAACCAAATTTTTTACTTATGTATTTTCGGAGTTTCTTTGTGCCTGATTTTACTATAAAATTCTTTCAGATATATACAAATTTATGAAGCGTACCTGGGATGCACGTTGATTACATTTGTGTGCATTTGACCAAAAATCAGCCCTAAAAGCAGGTATTGGGGAGATTCCGAGAGTACATGCTTTACAACTGTTGCAAAAAAACCGATAATAAATTATAGATAAGATAATAAGGAAAGGCAGGTGATTTTATGGCAATGAAAGTAGAACAGCTCCCCAAGGTGCAGCCCGTGGAAGCTCCTCAGGCAACGGAACGGGCGGACGGCAGCTTCAAATTTACACTGGCAAGCCATATCGAGGAAGCAGAACTGCAAGAGAAGCTCAACGGCTTAATGAACGAGATCACAGAGCAGGGGGAAAAACTTGCAGAGCATATGGATATACGGGATATGAAAAAATACCGCACTTTGGTAAAAGATTTCTTAAACGAAGTGGTCAACCGCTCTCACAAATTTTCCAGAGAGAATTTTCTAGACCGCAGAGGCCGTCACAGAGTATATGGCATCGTAAAACTGGTAGATAAAAATCTGGACGATCTTGCCAGCGAACTGGTGAAAGATGAAAAAGACCATCTTACTATTCTAGGCAAAATTGGGGAGATACGGGGACTATTGCTGGATGTCTCCACATGAGTCAACCATTTGCAATACTAGAACAAGAAATGAAAAATCATACTTCACAAAAGAAAAGTTCTTGTTCGCAATACCTGAACAAGAAATGAAAAATCATACGGAGAGAATTTCTTTATTCTTTCACTAACTACCTGTTTGTGCAAAAATGCACAGAATGGAGGAAAGGGTGAAAGAATTTGATTATTCTTTCACTAACTACCTGTTTGTGCTGAAATATGCACAGAATGGAGGAAATTATGGCAGGCTTTTCAAATATCATTGGACACGAACAGATTAAAGAACATTTACAAAATGCAATTTCCATGGACAAAATAAGCCATGCTTATATCTTTCATGGGCCGGACCGGGCAGGAAAGATGGCTCTTGCAAACAGCTTTGCCATGGCGCTGCAGTGTGAACAACGCTCGACCGACGGCTGTATGGAATGCCATTCCTGCAGGCAGGCTCTTTCTGGGAACCATCCAGATATCATCTATCTGCACCACGAGAAGCCAAATACCATTTCTGTGGACGATATACGCAAGCAGGTCAATAACGACATTTACATTAAGCCTTACGCTTCCCCTTATAAGATTTATATCATCAGTGAAGCGGAAAAGATGAATCAGCAAGCCCAAAACGCCCTGCTTAAGACGATTGAAGATCCACCTGCCTATGCAGTGATCATACTTTTAACCAACAACGCAGATTTATTTTTACCCACCATGCTTTCCAGGTGCATTACCTTGAATTTAAAAACGGTTCCTGACAGCGTGATCCATAATTTCCTAATGGAAAAATATCAAGTGCCAGATTATAAGGCAGATTTTTGCACTGCCTTTGCCCAGGGAAATGTTGGAAAAGCCATTCAGCTTGCAAGTTCTGAGGATTTTAACGAAATCAAAACTTCTGCGCTGCAGCTTTTAAAAAAGATAAAAGAACTTGAACTACATGAGATGACAGAGACGATCAAGAAAATTAGCGACTATAAGTTAGAAATTAATGACTACTTCGATATCATGTTCATCTGGTATCGGGACGTCCTGCTCTATAAAGCGACTTCTGATATTAATAGCCTTATTTTTAAAGATGAGATCTCTGATCTAAAAAAGCAGGCAAGCAAAAGTTCCTATGAAGGAATCGAGACGATTATCAAATCACTGGACAAGGCAAAACGCCGCCTGAATGCCAATGTTAACTTTAATTTGGTCATGGAATTGCTTTTGCAAACCATAAAGGAGAACTAAGCATGAAAAGGGACTGTCGCACTAACATAAATTATAAGTCATAAATTTGTGCATTCTGTCTTTGCCGCATCAGTGGCAAGACCTTTTTAACAAGTGAATATATTCGTGCGACAGCCCCTTTCACTAACTACCTATTTGTGCTGAAAAACACAATGTACTCTCGGATCCTCTTTGTGCATGATTTTGCGAGAAGATTTTTTGTCAGATGCGCACAAATTTATGAGGCGTGCCGATGGCACGTTGATGAAATTTGTGTCCATTGGGCGGAAAAGCAGCTACAAGAGAGATTCCGAGAGCACATCACATAGAATGGAGGAAAAAATGATAAACGTAGTTGGAGTCAGATTCCGCACCGCTGGAAAAATCTATTACTTCGCCCCTGGGACTTTTGAACTTGTCCAGGGAAGCCATGTGATCGTGGAGACGGCAAGAGGGGTGGAATTCGGCACTGTCATGATCGCTCCCAGAGAGCTGCCAGAAGAAAAGGTAATACAGCCTTTAAAGCCTGTATTACGCATTGCCACGCCCGAAGATGAGAAAACAGAAGAGAAGAACCGCCAGAAAGAAAAAGAAGCTTTCCGAATCTGCTTGGAAAAAATTCAAAAACGAGGCATGGAAATGAAGCTTGTGGATGCAGAATACACCTTTGACAACAATAAGCTGTTATTTTATTTTACCGCTGACGGACGGATTGATTTCCGAGAACTGGTAAAAGACCTCGCCGCCGTGTTTCGGACCCGTATTGAGCTGCGCCAGATCGGCGTGCGGGACGAGACTAAGATATTAGGCGGAATCGGCATCTGCGGCAGGCCCCTTTGCTGCAATACGTTTTTATCAGAATTTGCCCCTGTGTCTATCAAGATGGCAAAAGAGCAGAATTTATCCTTAAATCCCTCCAAAATCTCCGGCGTCTGCGGCAGGCTGATGTGCTGTCTAAAAAATGAAGAAGAGACTTATGAATATTTAAACAGCCGTCTCCCCAGCATAGGAGATTACGTTACCACGTTCGATCGCTTAAGGGGAGAAGTCCAGAGCGTCAATGTCTTACGACAGACGGTCAAGGTTATTGTAGAAATTGACGACGAAAAAGAGATCCGGGAATACAAGATAGACCAGATACGTTTTAAGCCGAAGCGCAGAAAAAATCATACAAAATTATCCCCGGAAGAATTAAAGGAACTTTCCGCGCTAGAGGACAAAGGAAAATCCAAAATCGACGACGCTCATTGACACCTGACAGATTGGAGTTTAATATGTCTGTAGAATTATTGGAACAGGAGCGGCTGGACGAGCTGCACCGCAACGGATATTACATTATCCAGAACCCCAAAAAGTTTTGCTTTGGCATGGACGCCGTGCTGCTTTCCGGCTTTGTGCGAGTGAAGCAGCAGGAAACCGTCCTTGACCTTGGCACCGGGACAGGAATCATCCCTATCCTGTTAGAGGCAAAGACCCAGGGCGCACACTTTACCGGACTGGAAATTCAGCCAGAAAGTGCGGATATGGCAAGACGAAGCGTGCTTTATAACAAGCTGGAAGATAAAATTAACATAGAAATCGGTGATATCAAAGATGCCTCTAGACAGTTTGGGGCATCTTCTTTTCATGTAGTCACCACAAATCCCCCTTACATGACAGGACAACATGGACTAACCAACCCCAATACGGCTAAGGCAATTGCCCGCCATGAGATCTTATGCAGCTTAGAAGACGTGATTCGGGAAAGCGCCCGGATTTTAAAACCACAGGGACGTTTTTACATGGTGCACCGCCCGTTCCGTCTTGCGGAAATTCTGGTGCTTATGCATCAATACGGCATAGAGCCGAAACGGATGCAGCTAGTATATCCCTTTGTAGACAAAGAGCCGAACATGGTATTGTTAGAAGGCCTTCGGGGAGGAAATCCCAGGATTACCGTTGAAAAACCATTGATTGTCTATCAGGCGCCTGGCGTATATACCGAAGAAATCTATGATATCTACGGCTATTAACCCATCAATTTTAGAAAGGACTGACTATGCAAGGCAAATTATTTTTATGCGCCACCCCGATCGGCAATTTGGAGGACATCACCCTTCGAGTGCTGCGCACCTTAAAAGAAGTCGATTTAATTGCTGCGGAAGATACGCGCAACTCCATCAAGCTGTTAAATCACTTTGAAATCAAAACACCTATGACTAGTTACCATGAGCATAACAAAATTGACAAGGCATATCAGCTCATAGAAAAAATGAAAGCTGGCACGAACGTTGCCCTGATTACAGACGCAGGAACCCCGGGAATCTCCGACCCAGGAGAAGAACTGGTTCGGATCTGTTATCAATCTGGAATTGAAGTTAGCTCTTTGCCTGGCGCCGCCGCCTGTATCACTGCTCTGACTCTGTCAGGGCTTCCCACCAGACGCTTTGCCTTTGAAGCATTTTTGCCCAGAAATAAAAAGGAACGCCTGGCTATTCTCTCGTCACTGGAATCGGAAACCCGGACGATTATTCTTTACGAATCTCCCCACCATCTACGCAAGACATTGGAAGAATTACAACAAGCTCTTGGGGACCGGAAGATTACCTTGTGCCGTGAGCTTACCAAACGATACGAAACAGCATTTGCTACCACGCTCTCTGAAGCAGTCTCCTATTACCAGGAACAAGAGCCAAAGGGAGAATTCGTTCTTGTGATAGAAGGGAAAAGCCTGCAGCAGTTAAAAGAAGAACAACAACAAAATTGGGAAATAATTCCACTCAAAGAGCATATGATTTATTATGAAGATCAGGGAATTTCGCATAAAGAAGCAATGAAGCTGGTGGCAAAAGACCGGGGAATTTCTAAGCGGGACGTGTATGCGATGCTGATGACGTTAGAACAATCTTCCAAACCATGCCCATGATCGATCATTGCCATTGTGCCGTCTTTGCTATTGAGTTTCCCCATTTTGCAATTCATAGTGTGGGTGTCGCACTACGATATTTACTTGGTCAAAAGGTTTACATTGCAAAGCAATGCAAACAAAATGCACAAAAGTCATCTTGGAAAGCTAGCTTT
>OFGP01000370.1_pt1 | contig 46323 bp, 40 predicted proteins | sample 1521781 | NCBI WGS metagenome assembly OFGP01 (sample SAMEA3504113, study PRJEB24116) | mouse gut metagenome | biome: mouse gut; feature: mouse-associated habitat; material: faeces | place: Denmark | collected 2011
GTCGCATCTGAACGTCGCATCTGAACGTCGCATCTGAACGTCGCATCTGAACGTCGCATCTGAACGTCGCATCTGAACGTCGCATCTGAACGTCTATACAAAACCATTGTAATTTCCCCCCACACCCGCTATAATAGCAAATGAACCGGGGGGATTTTCCAATGATAAAAGTTCTGGACACACTGACATACCTGCTTTCATGGGGATATTCATTTGTTTTTTTCTGGCTGCTCAAAACCTTTCTGCCGCTTCGGAAAAACCGGTTTATGGTACTTGCCGGATTTTGCGTCTGCCATATCGTGGCGGATTTCATTATTTACTCCAATGATTTGGCCAATCTGCTGGGCTCGCTTTTGCTGTTTTGCGCCTATGTATTTGTTTTTCACAGGGGGATGGCGATAGAGAAAATATCTGTGGTGCTGGTATTTTATCCGGCGATGGTGGCCATTAATTATCTGATGACGGATGCGGGGAGCCGTCTGTTTTTTGCGGTGAAGCGGTCGGCCTTCGGTGAAACGCTGCCGTTCTCCCGGATACAGCTTATAGAGGCAGTTATCCTCATGGCAACTCTGATTTTGCGTCTGTTTTTCTGGATTGGGGCGTGGCTGGTTTTGCGCAGATTCCTGGGGAAAATTACTTCCCGGCTGAATCTTAAGACCTGGCTGATTGTGGACATGCTGATGCTGGCTTCCTTTGTGGCGGTTTTTACCATTATTTATTTTATGCCGAGAGATACTGCCATCGTATATCCCATCTGCGGGGCCGCTGTTTTTTCAAGCTTCGGGTGTATGTACCTGGCCTCCTATATCTGCGAGTCCATGCAGACAGCCTACCGGGTTCAGGAGCTGGAGATGCAGAAGAATTACTATCAGGACAGGATTAAGGACGAGGAGAGGGTGCGCAGCATTTACCATGACCTGAAAAACTACCTGCTCATCTTACAGTCGGAGGCGGAAGACGGCGGAGAGCGGGCAAAGTCTGCCAAAATGCTGCAGTCCCGGATAGAGGGCTATGAAAATTATCAGCAGACGGGAAATCAGGTTTTGGATATTGTCATCCGCGACAAGGCGAAGCTGGCGCAGGAAAAGAAAATTGACTTCAGAGCCGCGGTTGCTTTTGAGGACGGCTCCTTTTTAGAACCTCTGGATATTGGGACGATATTCGGAAACGCCCTGGACAATGCCATTGAGGCAAGCGAAAAGCTGCCGGAGGAGGAGAGACTTATCACGGTAAAGGCGGACCGTGTCCGGGATATCCTTATGATTGTCGTGGAAAACAACGCGTCTGCCGGGGTGCCTGCGGAGGGGAAAACATCGAAAGAGGATAAGTTCCTTCACGGTCTGGGGATTCCCAATATCCGAAAGGCGGTGGAGCGCTACGAAGGTCAGTTGAGTACCAAAATGGAAAACGGCATATTTAAATTAAAAATTATGATTCCGATTCCATAAAATTCATTCAAAAATGACGTATACTATATAGGAAGCTAAAGCGGCAATGAAAGCAGTAAAAATAAATTGCCGGGAAAGGGGATTAAAAACATGAAAAAATTAACAGTACTTTTTATGACGGTTGTAATGACGACGGCTCTTATGGGGTGCGGAGGCAAGGCGGACTCGTCTGCGGGAGAAGGAGCGGAGGCCGGCGCCTCTAAGTACGGGGAGGCAGTCGAGGTTTTAAACGCAGTATTCGGGACATATGCGGAGGCGGATTTGTTTTCCGTATACGGGGGAAATCAGGAAAATCCGGTGATGGACGCGCCGGGGAAATTTGATATCAGCAAGACGGAGGAGCTTGACTATGCGCTGGGACTGCCGCAGGCTATGGCCGCCGATATTGACGACGCGGCGTCCATGGTTCATATGATGAACGGAAACGTTTTTACCGGCGCGGCTTACCGTTTAAAGGACGGCGTGGATATGGACAGTTTTGCGGAGGAGGCAAAGACCAAAATCCTTGGAAGACAGTGGATGTGCGGACAGCCGGATACGCTGATAATTATTAAGGTAGACGGAAGCTACGTGATTACGGCCTTCGGCGCGGCGGATACCATAGAGACATTTAAGAGCAACGCGCTTTCGGCGCTTGAAGGCGCGGAGGTCATTATCGAAGCGCCCATAGAATAAGCAGGCGACAGGGAAATTTTGATATGCTGTTTTCAAGTATCACTTTTTTGTATTATTTTCTGCCTCCGGTGCTGGTATTATATTTTGCGCCGGATTTGGCGGAGAGGTTTTTATCCGGGGGGAAATTGCACGCAGCGCGTTCGGGGAGGCCGGGCATGGGCAAAAATGTTGTCCTGCTTTTGGGCAGCCTGATATTTTATGCCTGGGGCGAGCCCCGCTATGTGTTTTTGATGGGCGTTTCCATTTTGTCCGGCTATTTTTTCGGGCTGCTTCTGGAAAAGTACAGAGGCGGAAAGGCCGGGCGTATCTTCTGTCTTTTGTCGGTGGGAATCAGCCTTTCCTTTCTTTTATATTTCAAATACGGGAATTTTTTCCTCGAAAACCTTGGCGCGCTTACCGGGCATAAGCTACCTCTCATACAGGCGGCGCTCCCTATCGGCATTAGCTTTTATACCTTCCAGATTATCAGCTATACGCTGGACGTCTACCGGGGAGAGAGGGCGGAGAAAAATCCGGTGAATCTGGCGGCTTACATCTCCATGTTTCCGCAGCTCATTGCCGGGCCGATTGTGCGGTACGCCGGGATTGCCGGGCAGATGCGGGAAAGAAGGCATTCCTGGGAGGAGGCGTCGGCAGGCGTCCGCCGTTTTGTGGCAGGGCTTGCAAAGAAAATCCTGCTGGCAAATCAGTTGGGCGAGCTGTGCGGCGCATTCCGCGCGTCCGCAGAGAAAGCGGTTTTATTTTACTGGCTGTATGCCATAGCCCTTGCCCTGCAGATTTACTTTGACTTTTCCGGCTACAGCGATATGGCGATTGGGCTGGGGAAGGTGCTTGGATTTCAATTCCCGGAAAATTTTAATTACCCTTACATTTCCGCCAGTATCACTGAATTCTGGAGAAGGTGGCACATCACTCTGGGTTCCTGGTTTCGGGATTATGTCTATATTCCCATGGGTGGGAACCGTGTGGGAAAGGCGCGTTGGCTTTTTAACATTTTTGTGGTGTGGATGTTGACAGGCTTCTGGCATGGCGCGGCGTGGAATTTTATTATCTGGGGACTGTATTTTGCCGTGCTTCTGATGGCGGAAAAATTGTGGCTTTTAAAATATTTGAAGAAAAGCCGGGTGATGTCGCGGCTTTATGTGCTGTTTCTGGTGATGGTCAGCTTTGTGATTTTTAACGGAGAGAACATGCCGCAGGCATTCTCAGATATCGGCGGGCTCTTTGGCGCGGGGGGAATTCCTCTGGTGTCGGCGGAGGCACTCTATTATCTTAGAAGCTTTGGGATTCTTTTGATTTGCGGAGCCGTGGGCGCGACGCCAGCGGCGAAAGGGCTGCTTGGGCGTCTTTTTCAAAAGCCGGCAGGCAGGAAAATTTTGTTTGTGGCGGAACCGGTCGTACTTTTAGCGCTTATGGCGGTAATGACGGCCTATCTGGTTGACGGCTCCTTTAATCCCTTTTTATATTTCCGGTTTTAAGGAGGGAAAGTGATGGATATACGGAGAAAAGACAAAATACTATGTATCATATTCGCCCTGTTTTTTGCGGCGGGCTTTTTGCTGTGCGTATTTTATCCGAAGGAAAATTATTCCGACAGCGAAAGGCGTAAGCTGTCCGCCTTGCCGGAGCTTTCGGCAAAGACGGTGTGGAATGGGCGTTTTATGTCCGGGTTTGAGACCTTTGCTGCGGATACCTTTCCTTTCCGGGAGCAGCTTCGGACGGTAAAGGCGCTGACGGCGGCAGAGATTTTCCGGCGGGGAGACAACAACGGAATTTATGTCTCGGAAGGTTTTCTTTCCAAACTGGAATATCCCATGAACGCGGCTTCCCTTGACCGTGCCCTTTCGCGTTTCCGGTATGTGTGCGGGAAGTATCTGACGGAGGAGAACAGGGTTTTTCTTTCCGTAATCCCTGACAAAAACTGCTTTCTGGCAAAGGAAAGCGGACGCCCTTCCATGGATTATCAGGCTTTTGAGGATTATGTAAAGCGGGAAGCGGATTTTGCGGAGTATATCACGATTTCCGACCTCCTTGAGAAGGAGGATTATTATAAGACCGACACCCACTGGCGGCAGGAGCGGATTGAGGACGTGGCAAAGCGGCTGGCGGAGGGGATGGGAGCCGCGCTTCTGGAAGAATATGAGGTTCATACCCTTGATGCGGATTTTTACGGAGTGTATTACGGTCAGGCGGCGCTGCCCCTTTTGCCGGATGAGATGAAGTATCTGACAGGGGAGGCGATAAGCGCATGTAAGGTCTATGACTGGCAGAACGGCAGGGAAATTCCGGTATACAGCATGGAGAAGGCCGAAGGAAAGGACCCTTATGAAATGTTTCTGTCCGGGCCGCTGTCCCTTGTCACCATTGAAAATCCTCTGGCTAAGGAGGGGAAAAGGCTTATCATTTTCCGGGATTCCTTCGGTTCAGCCATAGCCCCGCTTCTTGTCAGCGGCTATTCGGAGATTACACTGGCGGATATCCGGTATATGAACCCCGATAATCTGGAAAAGTTTGTGGATTTCGAGGGATGCGACGTGCTGTTTTTGTACAGCACCCTTGTGCTCAATAACAGTGAAACGCTGAAATAACTATAACTTGCCTGTTTAGTGTCTACGCAGTACGCAGGCAAAGTGGGAGTGGATAAAGAAAGACGCTTGATAGAAATGTGATAAGAGGATATGATAATAACAGAGGTATCAGAAAAAGTTTTCAAGGAAAAGGGTGAGATTATGACCAGAGAAGAGTATATTTCCGACGAGGCAGTTGTAAAGCGTGCAAATGCTGCAGTGAGGCTTGAGCTGGAAAAGAAGAAGGCAATGGATATTCCTATAGTGGTGTATGACCGAAAAACACAGATTATTTACAGGGAAAACAGCGATGGAACAAGGACAGCGGTTGGCAGACGAATGAGGAAGGGGCGCTATAGTGAGCATATCTGCAAGGATTAAAAATGTGGATTTGGTATTTGAAACTGCACCTTCAATTTTTTCGCCCAATTCGATTGATAATGGTACATTAGCCATGCTGTCTGTTATTGATTTTTTGCCGGGCGACAAGGTACTGGATTTAGGGTGCGGGTATGGTATTGTGGGTATCCTTGCAGGTAAACTGATAGGTGAGGAAAATGTTGTCATGTGTGATGTCTCCGAACAGGCGGTAGAATGTGCGACTAAGAATTTGCGCATGAATAACGTGCCCGATATCAGAATCAGATTAAGCGATGGATATAAGAATGTAGAAGAAAGCGATTTCACGCTTATACTATCTAATCCGCCGTATCATGCAGATTTTTCTGTTCCAAAGCATTTTATAGAGGGCGGATTTAAAAAATTAACTATTGGCGGAAAGCTGATTATGGTTACAAAAAGACTTGACTGGTACAAAAATAAACTGACCTCTGTTTTTGGAGGCGTTAAAGTTTATGAAATAGACGGATATTACGTTTTTATTGCAGAGAAAAGGAGGCAGGCCGTAAAAGAGAAAGAGAAAAAGACAGGCGATTTATCAAAAAAATTACAGCGTAAACAGCAACGCAGTAAGATAAACAGAGAAAAATAAATATTATTTGATTTCGGCAGCAATTATCCTATTTCAGGTTGTTTTCCTGATTGCATTTACTGTCGGTTATGATTCCTGCCATACCAAACAGCATTGTCCGATAAGCAATCTTGTCCAGCTCATTAATGGAAATCTTTCGTCCGTTTTCGTGCCAATATAAAAGCAGACCGGTAAAAGCCGAGGTGGCGAAGACAGCAATATACTCCATATTCGGCGTCTTGGTTTCGGGAGCCAGTATATGGGTAAATATCGCACTGACCTCCTCGCGAATGCGCTCCACGAAGCAGGGGTCGCCATTTTTTCCCAAAAGAAGAAAAAGCTTCTCATCATAATGTCCAAACAGTTCCATAATTCTTAAAGATACTATTTGCAGAAAGTCCGTACCGATATCCGTTTTTACAGGGTCGATGGTAAGAAACTGCATTCGTATATCCTGCATAATTTCCTCCTCTGCCTGATACAGCAGGTCATCTATATCTGTAAAGTAAACATAAAATGTCCCCCGGTTGAAGCCTGCCCGTTTTGTGACCTCGCTAATCGTAGTATTCTGGATTCCCCGGCGCTTTGCCGTTTCCCAAAAGGCGTCCATCAAAGCCTGCTTCGTCTGCGCAGTTTTTTCAGGCTGTTTCTTCATTGGCCATTCCCTCCTTATATTGCCCGACAACAAGTTGGTTGTTGTTGGTTGATGATATGCCGATTCACGGTATAATAATATCATACAGCGCGTTGTTGGGCAATATGCAATCAATCAGGAGGGACTATATAATGGTAAAAAACAGTGAAATATTAAAAGGCTATGACAGCCAGATAGACAAAATGGGCGGCGAGTTCGGTACGCCGGAGCAGACAGCTCACATCAAAAAGGTAATCCTTGAGAAATTGCCGGAGGAGGAGCTGCTATATCTCACCACCATATCGCCAACCGGCTGGCCGGAGACTTCCATAGTGCACTTTGTGTCAGGCGGCGATAATGAAAATAATCCGTTCTTCTATGTGTTTACACAGCCTCAGTTCAAAAAGGTGGAGAATATTTCCAACAATCCGCGTGCAGCGATATCCATCTGCCATATGCCCAAAAAGGGCGCCGGCAAGCCGTGGGTTTTCCAGGTCAATGCGCTGGCCGGGCTGGTGGAAGATGGACCGGACAAAGAAGCGGCTGTGGCAATGATGAAAAAGAAGCTGGGTATGGCAGGAGAATTAATGGCAAAAAAATTGAAGAACCAGCCCTGCATTCGGATTGACCCTGTACTGGGGACCTGGAGTATGCCGGAGGGCTTTGGCAAAACCAATTCCATGCCAATTGACTTTACAAAGGCGCGGACGGCTGCTGAAGGAATGGCGTGATAAAAAATAAATACTTTCTACTTTCGGTTCCTTCCGGGGTGCCTTCTGTATTCCCCGGGAGGCATCCCGAACTTTTTCTTAAATACATTCTGAAAATAAGCCTGACTGGAAAAACACAGGTAATTGCTGATTTCGCTTAAGGATTTATCGGTGTAGGCAAGGAGGGAGCGGGCTTCTTCCAGCTTGCAGCGCATGATAAACTCGCTTATGGCAAAGCCCGATTCTTCTTTAAAACGGCGGGAAATGTACGACCGGCTTTTGCCGGCGTAGGCCGCCACGTCCGATACGGAGATTGCCTGATTGGTATGCCGCCTGATATACTGGATACATTTAAAAATATCCGGCGTGGTATTTTGGGGAAGCTGAGCCGATGCCACCCTTCTGGTAAAATCCAGAAGCATGTCGTATTGAAGCTGATAGAGGCTGTCTACACTTTGCAGCTTTTCTCCCTCCTGAATATAAATATCGCTGAGCTGATAGGCGGATTCGATATCGAGGCCGCCCTCAATAGCGCACCGTGTGGCGAGGGTGACGGCGACAATCAGGATATTTTTTGCCTGCCTTAAAGTGTTGTCCGCAATCTGTCCGGCCTGAATGGAGAAAGCGTTTGAAAAAAACGCTTTCAGCCCGTCAACGTTGCCGCTGCGGATATAGTCAAGGTACATCTGCTCATAGTGGTAGGTGTTGTGAAACTGTTCCGTCTCTTTGATATCATAGCTTTTCATCGAATGCAGACTTGCCCGGGAGAAGTTTTCCGAGGCGGAGTGCAGATTCAGATAAGCTTCTATGGAAATCACGTCATGAAATAATTCCTGATAAAACAAAGCAAGAAAATGGCAGAACTGATGAAAGGAATACGCAGGGGTAAACCGGTACAGCTCCGTGAGCTGTTCTTTATATTCTGATGGAATGGCGTATTCCTTCATAATATTCCTGACAGAAGCAGAGGAGGGCATGAGGCTTACCACCGGCCCAATGAGAACGCTTTGTCCTGTCTGCCTGTTCTGCACAAGACCGAAATAATTGAATTCCTTTGTGACCAGATAGGAGACGTCCTTTTCCCTGGCGGATAATTCCGGCAGATGGGCCGCCGCCAGGTCAAAGGAAAAGCCAGTGTCCGGCAGAACCAGCATCAGCGCGCCATTTTCATAATAATGTACGGGAAGGTAAGTACAGTTGTAGAGAGTCTGGCAAAAGGAATAAATATGCTCCATCATAACGCTCCTTAAATTTAAAGTAATATAATTTTATAATATAGAGCACAAAATTACAATACAAAGCCTGAAAAAGCAAATAAAATGAACCTGTAAATTCTTTGAAGCCTGAAAATCAGTAAAAGACAGGAGGGATTTTATGGAGCGGATTCTTATTAAGGGGATGGACTTTCAGACACCTGACGGGAAGCAGGTTTTGTTTAACGGAATTAATGTGGTCTGCAAAGACAGGGCGCAGGGATATATTTTTCCTGATTTGGATAAATCATTCCGGGCCTTTGAAAGGATGGGGTTTAATCTTATCCGGTTCGGAATTTTCTGGGACGGGGTGGAGCCGGAACCGGGAAAGTATGATAGGGACTATTTAAGCCGGGTCAGGGACGCGATAGGGCTGGCTGAAAAATACGGACTGTATGTAATCGTCGATATGCATCAGGATTTGTTTGCAAGAAAATTCATGGACGGCGCGCCGGACTGGGCGACGCTGGACGAGGGGGCATATCACCCGGAAGGCTGTACCATGTGGTATGACGCGTACCTGCAAAGCGAGGCGATTATCCGGGCGGCGGATAATTTCTGGGCGGATAAGGCTGCGGAGGACGGAACGGGAGTGCTTACCCATTATGAGAAAATGTGGGAGCAGATTGCACAGTATCTGGACGGCTGTGAAAATATCATCGGATGGGAACCTATGAACGAGCCTTTTATGGGAAGCCTTGCGCGCAATGCCTTCGGGTTTGCAACGGAGCGGATGAAGGAGCGGAACCCGCAGTTTGATTTGGCGCATCCCGAAAAGATTTCTCTGGAAGAACAGGCGGCTTTTATGGAAATTGTGACGGAGCAGTTTCAGGAGTTTGACCGTACCACGCTGATGGACTTTTACCGAAGGATGCATAAGGCTGTCAAAAAGCACAGCGAAAAGCCCCTCGTCACAGGAGGGAATATATACTGCAGCAGCACGGTGCGTACGGGAATAGGCCGTCTTTCTGCGGATAAAGAAAGTCAGGGCTGTCAGATATATGCGCCGCACGGGTATGATTCGGTGGTGGACTCCGACCGCTATGAGAGCTTCAGCAGGGAAAATGTGGAGAGACTGTATGCCGACAAGCGCCGCTCTCAAATGGAGCTGCAGCTTCCTTTAATTGTGGGCGAATGGGGCGCATTTCCCTCGAAGCCTTTTACTAACGGTCTGATACGGCATATGAACGGGATTCTGGAAACCTATCTGTGGAGCTCTGCGTATTGGGATTATCAGCCGAAGCGGGAGGAGGACGAAAATTTCAGCTCTCTTTGCAGAGCTTATCCGGCGGAAACGGCAGGCAGGCTGATGGCTTATCATTATGACGAGGAGGGGAAGGCTCTTGAAATGACTTTTGAGGCGGCAGAGGGCGAGAGCCGGATTTACTGTCCGTTTATTCCCCAAAGCGTAGAGGGAAGAAGCGGGGATAAGGCGTGCGAAACAGATTACCGGCTGGAAAAGACGGGCGAGGAAGCATGCCATGTATTATTAAAAGCAAAGCAGACAGGAATACTCACAGTACTTATCAGAAAGGAGAGGTAACGGATATGCAGATTACGGATTTACGGGTGGAATACCGGAAAAATCCCGTGGGAATAGATGTTTCCATTCCGCGGTTTTCCTGGAAGCTGGAATCGGAGCAGAAAAATACCATGCAGGACGGCTATCAGATTCAGGTGATTTCACAGGGGGCAATGGCGTGGGATTCCGGCTATCAGAAGTCGGAGCAGTCCGTACTTGTGGAATATGGAGGCATGCCATTGCTGCCGGAATCGGTTTATGAATACCGGGTGGTTGTGCGGGATAATCACAATGAAGTGGCCGAGGCGGCGGGTTGCTTTGAAACCGGCCTGCTTGCCGGAGAAAACTTTCAGGGGAAGTGGATTACCCATCCTTTCGGGGAGGAGGAGACGGCCTGTCCCGTATTTGCAAAATCCTTTTCTCTCCGCAAAGGGGTAAAGCGCGCCCGTATCTATGCGACGGCTCTGGGCGTTTATGAAATCCATGTAAACGGGAAGAAAGCAGGCGATGCGTTTTTTGCGCCGGGCTGGACAAATTACAGGAAACGTCTGCAATATCAGACCTATGACGTGACGGAGCTGCTTGCCGGAGAAAAGGAGAATCTTCTGGAAATTACCGTGGGAAACGGCTGGTATAAGGGGATTTTCGGGTTTACCTGCACGCCTGCCCACTACGGCAGTCAGGTTGCGGCGCTGGCGGAGCTCCATATTATCTATGAGGACGGCACGAAAGAGGTTATCGGAACGGATACGGACTGGACGGTGAAAACAGGTTCCATACGGTACAGCGAAATTTACATGGGAGAGACCATCGACAGTACCTTTAAGGAGAGCATAGTTTTTTCGTCGGTTCCTTTTTCCTATCCCATGGAAAACCTTACTGCCCAGGAGTGCGAACCGGTGAGAATTACAAACCGCATAGCGGCAAAAGAGCTGATTGTGACGCCGAAGGGGGAAAAGGTTCTGGATTTTGGTCAGAACATGGCCGGTATCGTGGAGGTAAGGGTTCAGGGAAGGGCCGGGCAGAAAATTGTTATCCGCCATGCGGAAACGCTGGATAAGGACGGGAATTTTTACCCGGAAACGCTGCGTCAGGCAAAATCAACGGACACCTATATCTGTGACGGGACAAAGCAGACCTTTCTGCCCCATTTTACCTTTCACGGATTCCGCTATATCTGTGTGGAGGGGATGGAGGAGATTGACCCGGCGGATTTTACGGCCTGCAGTTTACATACGGATATGAGGGTGACAGGGCGGTTTTCCTGCTCCAATGAAATGGTAAACCGGCTGCAAAGCAATATAACGTGGGGGCAGCGCAGCAATTTTCTGGATATTCCCACGGACTGCCCCCAGAGAGACGAGCGGCTTGGATGGACGGGAGACGCCCAGGTCTTCTGCCGGACGGCTTCTTATAATATGGAAACCGCTTTGTTTTTCACAAAATGGCTTCACGACCTGAAAAGCGAGCAGACAAAGGAGTTCGGCCCGCCCCATGTGGTGCCCAATATTTTGGCGGACCAGGAGGCCGCCGCTGCCTGGAGCGATGCGGCGACAGTCATTCCATGGACGGTTTACCGGATGTTCGGGGACGAAAGAGTACTGAGAGACCAGTACGAAAGCATGAAGGGATATGTGGACTATATCACGGACCATTGCGGGGAGAACGGTTTGTGGCAGACGGGCTTTCAATACGGGGACTGGCTGGCTCTTGACAAGGAGGAAAGCGCCGACAGGACGGGGGCGACGGACAAATATCTGGTGGCAAACGCCTATTATGCGTATTCCGCGGATATTGTAAGCAAGGCGGCAGGGGTGCTTGGAAATAAAGAGGACGCCGGTAAATACCGAAAGCTCCATGAGGAGATTGTAAGACGCTTCGACCAGGAATACGTCACAAGAACGGGCCGGCTGGTAAGCGAAACACAGACGGGCTGCGTGCTGGCGCTGCATTTCCATCTTGCACAGGAAAAATACCGGGAGAGAATTGCAAAATCTCTGGCAGCCAATATTGCCAACCACAAAAACCATCTGTCCACCGGCTTTGTGGGAACGCCTTATCTGTGCCATGCGTTATCGGAAAACGGTATGCATGACCTTGCGGGAACCCTTTTCCTGAAAGAGGATTATCCGTCCTGGCTTTACGCGGTAAAAAAGGGCGCCACCACCATATGGGAGAGATGGAACTCCATTATGCCGGACGGCAGCTTTGACGAGTCGGGAATGAACAGCTTAAACCACTATGCGTACGGCTCCATCGGCGACTGGATGTATGAAAAGCTGGCGGGAATCAGCCCTATAAAGCCCGGATATAAGGAAATTATGATTCGCCCCGGGTTTATCAAAGGAATCACCGGCGTGGACGCGGCCTTTGATTCGGTTTACGGCATGGTAAGAAGCGCATGGAGCTGTAAAGACGGGAAAATTACGGTTGACATAACCGTCCCGGCCAACACTACGGCGCAGGTTTATCTGCCGGAGAAAGAAGAAGGCTTTTCTCTCGGCTCGGGAGAATGGCACTATGAGTATGAAACCGGGACGAAGCTTGAGGCGGAGAGGTTTACTATGGATACCACGCTGGGCGCCCTTGTTCAGGAAGCCCTGGCGGTAGAGCTTTTTAACCGGTACATGCCGGGAATGCTGGACGGCCCCATGATTGAATTTGCCTACGGTATGACAATCAGCGAGCTCACAGCGGTGATGCCGCCGGAGGGGACGGAGCTTTTTAAGACGGTGCTTGACGCACTAAACAGGCAGGAAACAGAGAAAAAGTAAATCATATGAGGAGGAAAAGAAGATGGCAAAAAAACCACTGGGAAAAGACCAGTTCGGCATTCAGAAGGTGATGAGAGGAAGCGATTATTTCGGCGATTCCATGGGGCAGTTTGCCTTAAACGCAATCAGCGGAATGGTGGGACAGCTTACCTATTTTTATACGGATAAGGTGGGACTGGCGGCCGGTATGGTGGCAACGGTATTCATGATTACAAAGATTATTGATGCCTTTACGGATATTATCATGGGAAATATTATCGACCACACAAAACCGGGGCGGGAAAGATACCGTCCGTGGATTTTGAGGATGGCAGTACCCGCGGCGGCGCTGATACTGATGCTTTTTACCGTGCCTGGCGGAAACAGCGGGTTGCAGATTGCCTATCTGCTGATTACCAATCTGCTGATGACCTCTGTGGTCTATACGGCGATTGCAATTCCCTACGCCTCCTTGCAGGTGGTGCGCACGGAAAGCTCCGAGGAGCGGGGGAAGATGGGCGTTTACCGCGCGCTGGCCGGCTATGTGCCCGGCATGGCGATTGTGCTTGCCGTGATTCCGGTTACCAACGCTCTTGGCGGGACGCAGAGCGCATGGATAAAATTTGCGGCGGTGGTTGCCCTTGTGGTTTTACTCAGCCTTCTGTTTTGTTATAAAAAGAGCAGGGAGACGGCTGTCTCCGATGAAACTGCAGCTCTGCAAATGCCGCAGAGCGATGAGGATGCGGAGGAGGCGGTGCCTCTTGCAGAGGCTGTAGGAAAGCTGTTTGGCAATAAATACTGGGTGCTTGCCCTGATTATGGGACTGGTGTCTCAGGTGACCTACGGCCTTGCCAACTCCTCGGGAACCTACTACTGTAAATGGATTTACGGCGATGACAATCTGGTGGCAATTCTCGGCGCGGTGGGAATGATACCGACGATTCTCGGTTTTATACTGGTGGGGCCTATGAATAAGAAGCTGGGAGTGGTGAAAACTCTGCGCGTGTGCTTTTTGCTTGGAATGGCGGCAAACCTTCTGCGTGTGATTAACCCGACTCATTTCTGGTACAATACCATTCTGGGCTGTATCAGCTCCTTTGCCAATATTCCCATGATGTGCCTGCTTGGCGTCACCACGGCAATGGCAATCGACTATAACGCATTCAAGTATGGGAACAGAATGGTCGCCTGTTCCCAGAGCGCTACCGGGTTCGGCGGAAAGGTTGGAAACGGCCTGGGGGCGTCCGTGGTGGGGTGGTGTCTTGCAATTGCCCATTACGACGCGACCCTGACAGCGGCAACACCGGCCGTGCGTCAGGCGATTTACGCCTTTAATATCTACATTCCTTTCTTACTGTTTCTTGTGATGTTCGTCTGCGCAATGAAATTTGATTTGGAGGCGAAGCTGCCGGAAATCAGAAAGGAGCTTGAGAAACGGAAAGAAAACAGGTAACGGCAATGCGGCGGAAGGCGCGTGGAAAAATCCACGCGCCTTTTAAGATGCCTTTTGTTGTGATAAAATAAAGAATGTAAGAAACTTGTAAGAAACACCCACCGGAATTTGTAAATATTTCATTATATTCTGATAACAGCTCAAGGGTACAGTTTTACGCGAAAAGACTTTGGACGCTTTTGGGGCTGTAAAGCAGAGGGAAAGGCATGGTAAGGGACAATGGGAGAATGTATACTGGTAGTGGATGACGACAGAGAGATAGTGAAGGCCATCAGCATATTGCTTGAGGGCGAGGGGTACGAGGTACTGAAAGCCTATGACGGTCTGCAGGCGCTGGATATTCTTTCCACAAAACCGGTGAGGCTTGTGCTCATCGATGTGATGATGCCGAAGCTGGACGGACTTTCCGCAGTCATGCGTATCAGGGAAAAGCAGAATATCCCAATCATCGTCTTAAGCGCAAAGAGCGAGGACAGCGACAAGGTGTTAGGGCTTTCCATGGGGGCGGACGATTATGTGTCCAAGCCCTATAATCCGCAGGAGCTGGCAGCCCGGGTAAAAAGCCATCTCCGCAGATACACCAGCCTCGGCGACATCCATGCGGGAAACAGGGCGGACGAAATCCGTAACGGCCGTCTGCTTTATAACACCGGAGAAAAAATCCTTTATGCGGACGGGGAAGCGGTGAAGCTTACGGCAACGGAGACGAAAATCGTGGAGCTTTTCATGCGAAACCCGGGACGTGTCTTTCCGGCGGAGGAAATCTACCGCCGTGTGTGGGAGGAGGAAGCCTTTGCGTCGGAGAATACCGTGATGGTGCATATCAGGCGCATTCGTGAAAAAATGGAACTGAATCCGAAAGAGCCAGAATATTTAAAGGTGGTGTGGGGCATTGGATACAAAATGGAAAAACAGGAAAAAGGCAATTAGTTTTATGATTTTCGCTCTCGGCGTTACGCTGACGCTGGGGGGCATTACAGGGCTTATGAGGGATAAGCCCCGGGGAGCAGCGCTCTGGCAGCTGGGAGAAATACTGGAAAATGATTATCAGGAAAGCGGGCGGTTTCGGGGGTATATCGGAGACCGGCTTGAAAACCTTCTGGCAATAGCCGCCGGAGGCGTGCCGGAGAACACATGGGTATACGACAACGGCATTTACTATGGCGATGCTTATCTGGCTGAGGATTACGGCTATAGCTATGATTATGACGACGATTATTATTATACTTATGACAACAAATATTATGACGATTACCGGAATTACATTGCGGAAAAGGAGAGTCAGATTGCAAATCTGGAATCGCTCCTTGATGAGCTCGACGCATTGCAGGAGAATTATCAGGAAATGCTGGAGGATAGGGAGGAAAATCCGGAGGCGTACAGCAATGAGCTGGGGATAATGTCCGCGCAGGAGATGGAAGCCTATCGGAAGGAGCTGGAGGAGGAGATTGCCGCTTGCCGGAATGAGGCGGCGGAAGATGGGGCGCAGAGCCAGGAGGGCTACGACGCTTTCGGCAGGAAGAAGCTGTCGGAGGAGGAGAAAAAAGAAATTGCGCAGAAGTACCATGATACCGTTAAGGGAGACAAAAATGTGCTTTACTCCGTTTCCTGTGACGGAAAGGTATTGTATGCCAATTCGGACGCTCTTTCGGCAGAGGGCGGCATGGCCGCGCTGGAAGGAAAGGCCGCTGATGGAACAGAGCTTGCAGGCTATAACTTCTTTCTTTATTTTGACGGGGAAAAGGTGAGAATCGTAAAGGACGGGCAGGAGCTTGACGTTTACGGGGACGGCTATTACCGGGAGGGAACCGGCGCAGATGAAGGGAGTATGTGGTACGTTCCGGGCTACTATAATTTTCCGGCGGATGAAAGCATAAAGAAAGCAAGAGTCTGTATTGCCGCGGCCGCGGAGCCGGTCATTTACACAGAGGGCGCTTACGGAAAAGGGGGCTCAAGGCGGTATGACAACGCCCTGTACTGGTTGAACTATAACTGTCAAAGCAGTCGGAAAGCGTTGTTTCGGGAGGCGGTATGTCTGACGATTGGCATAGGCCTGCTTCTTTTATCGATTCTTTTCCGCAAAAGCCGTCGGGAGGCGCTTCCTGGAATCGCTGGTTTTCAGGGAAAAATCTGGGTGGAAGCCAAAGTACTTTTACTTTTTGGCGCGCTGTGCGCCGCGGCTTTCATTATGATAAGGAGCAGTTACGGATACGGCCTGAGGGAAGAAATCGTTGCAGCTTACGATTATGAGTACGGCATGGAAACCGTACTCGCGCTTGGCAGGGAGATAATGCGCAATCTTTCCCCGCTGTTCTGGATTGTGCTGTTCTGGACGGTTTATTTTATCTGGAACGACTTACGGCACAACAAAAAGATATGGAAGCAGGGGCTGATTGCCGGGCTTTGGAGAACCTTCTCCATGAAAAATCTGAATCAGGCACTTTCACGGAAAGCGGCGGTGCGGGGAGCGGTTCTCTTTATCGGCGCCACAGCCTATGCGGTGTTTATGGCTGTTTTGCTCGTCATAAGAAGGACGGCCCGGGGAAATGAAGCTGTCTGGATAAGCGGAACCGCCGCCGCTGTTATCATCGGACTGCTGGTCGTGTCGGGAACCGCGGTTTTCCTGATACTGGCGTATGCTGTCGGCAGAAAAAATATGGAGACGGCCAGGGATTTGGAGGTACTTGCGCTGAATGTGGGAGAAATCCGAAAGGGCAACTATACGGATATCGGCGGTGATTTTTCCGGCCACGACCTTGACGGCCTTATGACGCAGCTTGAGGATATCCGCCATGGCATGGCGAGGGCTGTGGACGAGCAGATGAAAAGCGAGCGGATGAAGGTGGAGCTGATTGCCAACGTGTCCCATGACATCAAGACGCCCCTGACCTCCATTATCAGCTATGTGCAGTTTTTAAAGCAGGAGGAGGGACTGCCCGACCATGTAAGGGATTATGTGACGATTCTGGACGAAAAGTCCCAGAGGCTGAAAAACATGGTGCAGGATGTGTTTGCGGTGAGCAAGGCCGCCTCCGGGGAGCTGCCCATGCACATGGAAAGGCTGGACTTCGGAAAGCTCCTGCGCCAGACCATGGCGGACATGGAGGAACAGATTAGTAAAAGCGCGGTTTCCTTCCGCACGGAAATCCCGGAGAATGCAGTAATGATTATGGCGGACGGCCAGCGGATGTACCGGGTATTCCAGAACCTGTTCCAGAATGCCATCAAATATTCCCTTGACGGTTCCCGGGTGTACGTGACCCTGAAAACGGACGGGGAGCTGGCGGTTGCCAGCGTGAAGAACACCTCTCAGTTGGAGCTTGCCAAGGACAGGGACTTTACGGAGCGTTTTATAAGAGGGGACGAGAGCCGCACGGACGGCGGCAGCGGTCTGGGGCTGTCCATCGCCCAGAGCTTTACGGAGGCCTGCGGCGGAGCCTTTTCCTGGGAGACGGACGCGGATTTGTTTGTGGTGAGGGTTTCCTTTAAGGTGGCGGATTGAGGTTTGGGAGAGGGTGGCGGATTGAGGTTTGAGGTTTGAGTGAGGGTGACGCTCAGAAGGATGTGCGTTTCCTCCGTCGCCGCGCTCTCGCTCTATGAAAACGTAGCAGTACTAAACTCGGCCCGGGGACTGCATAGCAGCCCCCGGCCTCGTTAAGTACTGACGTTTTCATAAGGGCTCCTTGAGGAAACGCACATCCTTCTGAGCTGTGTACCGGTAGCTTCCAAATTGTAAAATCCACCATAAAAGTGTTCTAAATTATATAGATTTCTGAAGCTATATCATGCAGTTACCCCAACTATAATCAATAAAATAACGAATTACAGAACATAAGGCTAAATAAAGACAGTAAATTCACTAAATGATAGTTATTCGGCGAGCCGGAGACAGCTCAAAGGAGGGGAGGTATCCTTAAGGAGTCCTTATAAAAACGTCGGTGCCTGGCGAGGTATCGAGCTGCCATGCAGCTCGCGAGTCTGGCATCCGCTACGTTTTTATAGAGCGAGAGCGCGACGACGAAGGATACCTCCCCACCTTTGAGCGTCCGCCACCTCCACCACGAAGGATACCTCCCCTCCTTTTTTGAGCGTCCTCTCCTCCAATTTAACTTGCTGTATCAAAGCAAAGAGTGATATAATAGGAAAAACTATGGAGAAATACTGACAAGGAGACAAGCGGAAATGAGTAAGCAAGTTTATAACCCTTATATGCCGACATTTGAATATGTCCCGGACGGGGAGCCTCATGTGTTTGACGGCAGAATTTATCTCTACGGCAGCCACGACCGCTTTGACGGCGCGCAGTTCTGTCTGAATGATTATGTCTGTTACTCTGCGGATGTCAACTATTTGACTGACTGGCGGTATGAAGGAATTATTTACTGGAAGGAACAGGACCCGCGGAATCAGAATGTTCCGGCAGACGCGCAGCCTTTTGAAGTGAAGCCGGGGATTGAGGTGAAGGAGAATTCCTTAAATCCGCCGGGCATTCATGCCATGTGGGCGCCTGATGTGGTGCGGGGGCTGGACGGAAAATACTATCTGTATTACTGTCTGGATTATCTGCCGGAGATTGCCGTCGCGGTATGCGATAAACCGGCGGGAAAATATGAATTTCTGGGATTTGTCCGTCATGAGGACGGGACGGCGCTGGGAAAGAGGGAAGGCGATTTGATTCAGTTCGACCCCGGAATTTTTATTGACGATGACAAGACGATTTATCTGTATTCAGGAAATGCGCCGATGCATAAGGAGTGTTTTGATGCGGAAAAGGGCTCCCAGGTGATGACGCTTAAGGAGGACATGCTTACTCTGGCTACAGAGCCGAAGCATCTTCTGCCTGATATCCATGAGGCGGAAGGGACGGAGTATGACGGCCACGCCTTTTTTGAAGCCAGCTCTATCAGAAAAATCAACGGCAGATATTACTTTGTGTATTCTTCCGTCAGGAGCCATGAGCTGTGCTATGCCGTAAGCGACAGGCCCGACGGGGGCTATCGTTTCGGGGGGACGCTGGTGGATATTGCAGATATCTTTTTAAACGGGCGTAAGGATGACGAGCCCCTTAACTGCCTGGGAAATACCCATGGGGGAATCGAATGCGCCGCCGGTCAGTGGTACGTCTTTTATCACAGGCAGACAAACCGGACGAATTACAGCAGGCAGGGCTGTGCGGAAAAGATTTACTTTGACGAAAAGGGAGCGATTGCCCAGGCGGAGGTGACCTCCTGCGGATTAAATAAGGGGCCTTTGGAGGGAACAGGTACATACCCGGCGGCAATCGCCTGTCAGATTAACCGTAGCGGAAAGCAGGTACTTTCCATGCCCGACGTCATGAAAGAGGATTATCCCTATCTGACCCAGGATGTACCGGACTTTGAGCCGGCGGACGGCCTTGCGGAAAAGGACAGGGAGGAGCCCGTTCAGTATATTAAGAATATCAAAGACGGAAGCGTTATGGGATACAAATATTTTACCTTTGACGGAATGGAGCAGGTGACGATGCTTGTAAGGGGAAAAGCGGGCGGAAGAGTTATGATAGCCGTGGATACCCCGGAAAACGTTGTCGGAGAGCTTCCGATAAATCTGGACGCGCAGGACTGGATACGTGTCTGCGGGAAAACGGAACCGGTAAGCGGTATCCATGCCCTGTATTTTAGTTTTAGGGGAAGCGGAGTACTGGATTTCTCAGTGTTCAAATTAGAAAATGCACATAATATATTAAGGGGGGAACAGCATGAGCAGCGGACTGGAATGGCAGGACAGATTTAATATCGGCGTGGATATCGTTGACAAGGCGCATAAACAGCTTTTTTCCACTATGAACAGGCTGCTTGCCGTGAGCGAGCACAAGGTAAAAAGCCGTTGGGTATGTGAGGAAGGGATTAAATATTTAAGGTCCCATACCATGAAGCATTTTGCGGAAGAAGAGGAATACATGAAGTCTGTGGGCTACAGCGGCTATGAGAGGCACAGGCGTATACACAGAGATTTCCGGCTGAAAACCCTTCCCGCTCTTGAGAGGGAGCTGGAGGATATGAATTACTCTGTGGACGCCGTCCGGCATTTTCTGGGCGTATGTATCGGATGGATGACGGCGCACACGCTGACGGAAGACCAGGCCATCACAGGCAGAATCCCAAGCAAATGGGAAGAACTCCTTCCCGAGGAGGATATTGCCGCGCTGGAAAAAACAATTATCAGAACCATGCGGGAAATGTTTATGCTGGATGCCAGGGTGATAAACGGGCATTACAGAGGGGAAGATTTCGGTAAGGGAATTTATTATCGCCTGGTTTGCGAGATTCCGGGCGGCGAGCGGAGAGAAACGATTTTTATTCTTGAAAACCAGCTCCTTACGGGTACAGTGGGAGCGATGCTGGGTATTCAGTTTGATAAAGTGGACGACGTGGTTGTCAACGCAACCAGATATATTTCACGGCAGTTCCTGAAACGGGTGAAAGCATGCTTTGCCTCCGGCGCGCAGCAGGAGGTTGTGGAGGAAAGTCTGATGACCGCCGGGCAGTTTCAGGAGATTTTTGAAAAGGTGAATCCTGAGTGCAGCCTTTTATTTGGCACGGAAGCCGGTTATTTTGTGTTCTGTTCTTTCAAGGCATCTTCCGAGAGCAGCGAAGCCGGACGGACGATTAACGCCCAGAATGCTATGGATGAAATCAAAAAATATCTGGATACTGACAGTAAAAAGAAAATATTGGTGGTGGACGACTCCAATGCCGTGCGCGCGGGGCTCAAAAAGCTGCTTGACAAAAATTACAAGGTTGCTTCGGTCAATTCGGGAGCCGCGGCGTTAAAGGCAGTCACGGTGGAGAGGCCCGACCTTATCCTGCTGGATTTGGAGATGCCGGAGTGCGACGGAATACAGACGCTTAAAATGCTTCGTTCCGAAGGGAAAATAGCGGATATTCCCGTGATTTTCCTGACAGGGAGAGTGGACCAGCAGAGCGTTGAGAGAATCATGTCCGTAAAACCTGCGGGATATATGTTAAAGACCATGAGAACGGTTGATATCAAGAAAAACATTGATTCTTTCTTTGTCAGAAAATAGGAAAAAAAGGAAAAGGGATTGCCGGTAAGGCAGTTCCTTTTTTCTCAAAAAAACGCCGGAAAATCAATTAATTCCCCCATTGGGAATAACATTGACAGAAGAACAATGGTAAGGATATAATAATTACCAGAAAAACATTTTTTCGCTGTTTTACAGGAGGCGGAATGGAGATTAAGGTGGAAAAAAAGCGAAACAAAAGCGGAAAAAACAGAGAAGTGTCTCTGCTTTTGTCAATTATATTGGTTTTTTGTATATTGGGCGGCGTTGTTTTTTCTGTATCGAGACGGATTACCGAGGAAATGGCTACCTCGGCGATTCACAATCTCAGCGAAAGCCTGGCGCTCATTAAAGGTACGGTAGAGGCGGTTCTGGTGAAGGAATCGGAATTTCAGAAGATGATTGCGCAGGAGATTTCTATGACTGATAATCCCGAGGCGTTCCTATCCTCATCATCCTACAGGAAGAACCGTACAATGGTAAAGCTGTCGGTGATATTATCAGGGAAAACGGAAGGAATTTCCAATACGGGAGAAGTGTTTACGGAAGAAGGGCTGGATTTTTCAGCCGGATATATGGTGGAGGAGCTGCCCGTTTCCCAGTCCTACATGAATGACATGGGGACGTGGGCGTATACCATCAAATGTCCTGTGAAGAGAGGATACGAGCAAATTGCAACGCTTTATATAGAGTATATCTATGACTCCTTTGAGGAAATGCTTCCCAGGGAATTTTATAACGGAAGCGCCATGCTCTACATTATGGACGGAAAGAGCGAAAGGCTTGTCTTAACGCCCAGAGGTATGGGAGAGCGGAATGCAGGGCATTTGAATCTGCAGGATTTTTACCGGGCCAACAGGATTCTTGACGAGCAGCTTCAGGATGAAATATCAAAGAGCGTGAGTCAGGGAAGGAATATTATGTTTTATCATGATATTCTGGAAAAGCGTTCTCTGATTTATATGTGGGCGGTAAACGACGGAGCGATATATCTTATCGGCTATGTGCCGATTGAAGCGATTCAGCAGGAAGGGAAAGCGGTAAACCAGAATATTTATATTGTTGTGATTGTGATGCTGGTGGCTTTTTTCCTCTGTTTCGTCCTTTACTATTTCAACCAGAGACAGCAGAATAATATCCGCAGGGAAAGGGAGAAAGAAAGAGAAATACACAACAGGCAGCTTGCGGAAGCGTTGCAGGCGGCGCAGATTGCAAGTAATTCCAAAACAATGTTTCTCTCCAATATGTCCCATGATATACGTACGCCCATGAACGCAATCCTCGGATTTACGACCTTGCTCGCCAAGGATGCGGATAATGCGGCCAAGGTGCGGGAATATACCAAAAAAATTACCGCCTCCGGCCAGCATCTTCTCAGCCTGATTAACGATGTGCTGGACGTTTCCAAGATTGAAAGCGGGAAGGTTGTGCTTACAATCGGGGAATTTACCCTGAGCAATCTGGTGTCGTCCGTGGACGCGATTATCCGTCCCATGGCCGGCGCAAGGCATCAGGAGTTTCATGTGTCGGTAACCGGAATAGAGCATGAGTATTTGATTGGCGATGAGACCAGGCTTAATCAGATATTAATAAATCTGCTTTCCAACGCGGTGAAGTATACGCCGGAAGGAGGAAACATCTGGTTTCGCCTTATCGGACTTAAACAGCATTCCAACCAGTTCGAGCATATCCGCATTGAAGTGGAGGACGACGGGTATGGAATGACGGAAGAATATTTAAAGACGATTTTTGACGCCTTCACAAGAGCGGAAAACTCTACCACAAACAAAGTGCAGGGCACCGGCCTTGGTATGGCGATTACCAAAAATATTGTGGAGCTGATGGGAGGGACGATAGAGGTTTTCAGTGAGATTGATAAAGGAAGCCTTTTCAGAGTGGAGCTGGAGCTCCGTATACCTGAGGAACAGGACGATAACAATTTCTGGAGTAAAAACGGAATTTCCCGCATTCTGGCGGTGGACGACGAGAAGGAAATATGTCAGGGCATTCAGACGCTTATGAGAGACACCGGCGTTACGGTGGACGCGGCCTTTGGCGGGAAGGAAGCCGTGGAGGCGGTGGAGAAGGCGGAAGGGGCAGGCGAGGCTTATCAGATAATTTTGCTTGACTGGAAAATGCCTGTTATGAACGGCTTTGAGACGGCGGAAAAAATCAGGGAAATTACAGGCGGACATATACGGATTTTATTTTTGACGGCCTATGACGGAGAAGAGCTTCTTGAAGAAGTGCACAATATAGGAAATGCCGGAATTCTTGCCAAACCGTTTTTTGTGTCTGCATTTAAGGAAAAAATCCTTGAAATGCAGATGGAACACAGAGAGGAGGACGAGGCGGCAAAGAAAGAGGAAATCAGCAGCTTGAAGGGGCTGCATCTTCTGGCGGCGGAGGATAATGAAATCAATGCGGAGATTTTGCGGGAGCTTTTGGATATGGAGGGGATAAGCTGCGAAATTGCTGAAAACGGCAAGCTGGTTCTTGAGCGCTTTTCCGCTTCCGAAGAAGGAGAGTTTGACGCCATTTTGATGGATGTTCAAATGCCGGTTATGAACGGATATGAGGCTACGAAAGCTATACGGGCATTGCAGAGAAGCGACGCGGGAAGCATACCGGTTATCGCCATGACGGCGAACGCTTTTGCGGAGGATGTCAAGGAGGCCCTGGAGGCCGGTATGGACGCCCATGTGGCGAAACCCATTGATATGGAAGTGCTCAGGGCGACATTGAATCAATATATAATAAGAAAGGGTTAAGTAATGAAAGGCAGTATCAGGAATATTTTTACAGCATGTCTGGCGGCCGTTACGGCGCTTGCAATGACTGCGTGCGGAGGCATAGAGCCGGATTCCAATCTGATTGTGGAGGAGGAGACGGAGGAAAAAGTCGTCAACTTATTCGGCCCCATGGAAAAGTCAAATCCGGGAGCCGAAAATATATCCAGAACAGCTTTTGATATTACCGTGGGCATGGCGGAGGAACAGCTCGGACTGACGGTAGAGTACAGAACCTATACGGCGGAGAACTATCAGGAAAAAACCTATGATGATGTGGCGCTTGACCGGGTAAGAAACAGTATGGACGATTTATATCTTCTCAATCCCGATACCATCCAGACGTTGGGGGAGGAAGGAAGGCTGGCGGATTTGTCAGAGCTTGACTGTGTGGATAATCTGCGGGAGGTTGTGAAAACCGCCAATACCTTTGAAGGGAAGCTGATAGGCATCCCTCAGGAAGTTGTAGCCTATGGATTGTTTGTCAATAAGGATATGTTTGACGAGTACCATCTTGAACTTCCGCAGACGCCGGAGGATTTGATGGAATGCTGCCGCGTTTTTAAGGAAAACGGGATTGAAACCCCGATTGGCGCAAACAGATGGTGGCTGGAAAATATTGTTTTTGCCCAGGCTTATGCGGAATTATACGGCGGCGGAAATACGGAAGCGGAAATAGAGGCGTTAAATAGCGGGGAGAAAAAATACAGCGATTATATGCGTCCGGGCTTTGAATATCTGAAGGAGATGATTGACAAAGGCTACATTGACGCGGAGACGGCGTATACCTATGAAGCCATTGAGGGAGAAGGGCCGGATTTCCTGGCGCAGAAGACGCCCATTGTAATGGCCTACTGGAGCGCGGCCAATTCGGAAACCGCCTACGGGACGCCGGATTTTAATCTGCAGGTAATCGGTTTCCCAAGTGATTTGGGCCCCATGGCGGTAGTGACGATAACCGGATACTGTGTCTGTGTTGATGCGGAGCATCTGGAAGATACGATGGATGTTCTGGACGTGATTCTTTCTGACGAGGCGCTTTTGCTGTATACGGAAACAAACAAGGTAATTTCACCGTCGAAGAATGTGGAAGTGGAGTGTGTTCCCGCGTTAAGGCCCTTAAACGAGCTCATAGAGGAAGACAAATATGTCCTTGCCTCCAACGTCAATATGAAAGTGGAGCAGTGGGGGAACACCTGTCTTATCGTCCGAGAGCTGCTTGAGGGGGCGGACGTGGATGAGTGTATGGCTGAATTTGACAGGCTGCAGGAGGAGTCGCTCTCCGGCGGACAGTAATCTTATCATTTATCTGACAGTATCATACAGGGACTTCCGGATTTTTAAGACGGAAGTCCCTGTTATTGCGGGACGCGAAAGCGTTTTTAATAAGCCGGCTTGCAAAGCGCGGCATCCTCTGACAGGTTCTTATAGATAAGTCACCTGCTTTTCGGCCTCGTATGTATGGGGCTCTTTGGTTACCGCCTTGTGGCCGAAAGCAATGGCAATCTGATACTCATAGTTTTCGGGCAGCTTTAATGCCTTTGCGTAATAATCTCTCTTTTCACCCCTTATCGCATCATAAATGCATCCGATAATCAGATTCCCGAGACCGAGCCCTTCCGCGGCAAGAGCCATGTTTTCCACCGCAATGCCGGCGTCAAGAGTGCTCCAGCGATAATCCCTGTCCGCGCTGATAATCACCACTGTGGGCGCCTCATAATAAAAATTGTGGGGAGGCGAGACGATATTGCGGAGACGGTTTTTATCGTCTTCAAGCTCTGCCAAAATCGGATTGCCGCCCTGCAGCACGGTAAAATGAATTTCCTGCCTGTTGGCAGCCGTGGGCGCCTTTAAGCCGGCATGAATCAGAATATTTAATTCCTCCTCCGTCAACGCCTCGGCGGTATAGCCTCTTGTGGAGCTTCGCGTATTGATGGTTTCAATCACATTACTCATTACATATCCTCCATTTATTTTATTCACATAAGAATTTATGCAAAATATTCTTATCTTCTTCCAGCTTGAAGCTGATGATTCCGTTCTTTAAAAGCTCGGGATTGGAAGCGATGGTGCGGAATATATACTGGCTCAGTGTGGATTTCAGGGCAATGCGGTCGCCCTCGGGGGTTTCATAGAGAACCTCCCCGTCGCATTTTTTTACCTGTTCCAGGAATTCCACGATATTGATGTTGGCTTTTAAGTGCATAAACAACCCTCCTTGATGTCGCATGAGCCGTATAAACGGCTTTTATGTCTGTTGTATTATGGGATACCTACCTGTTTAGTATACAGGATATTCAGCAAAATGTGTTAAAAAATTGTAAAAAATTTTTTACAGTAGCATTAATTTGTAAAAAGGAGTATATTGAGGGTAATCTGATAACACTTTTCATGGAAAGAGGGAGAAATCATGCATTCGTCAAAGAAAATCGATATGACCCGCGGGCCGATTATGAAGCTGGTGGTTTTGTTTGCCCTACCTATCTGCTTCGGAAATATCCTGCAGCAGCTTTACAACACCGTTGACACGCTGGTCATCGGAAATTTCTGTGATTCCGTGTCGCTGGCGGCGGTGGGAACCAGCGCGCAGCCGGTGGAGGTTTTTCTGTGTATTTTTCTCGGAATCGGGACAGGGGTGTCGATTCTGGTATCCCAGTACACCGGCAGCGGCGATGCAAAGAGCCTTAACCGTCTTGTGGATACGGCCTCCGTGTTTGTCTTTCTGTGTTCCGTTCCCCTGACGGTCGCAGGTTTTTTCCTCGGGCCTTTTATTCTGCGCTTTATGCAGACGCCGCCGGACGCCTGGGACTTGTCCGTGGCTTATCTGCGGATTTTTTTCCTGGGGACGCTGGGAAACATGGGCTACAATATGAACGCGGGGATTTTAAGGGGTGTCGGCGACAGCCGGGCTTCCCTGTTGTTCCTTCTGGTATCCTGCCTGATGAATATTGTGCTTGACGTTGTATTCGTCGCCGGCTTTTCCATGGACGTGGCGGGCGCAGCCCTGGCGACCATCATTGCCATGTACGCGTCCTGGGCGTTCAGCATTTTTTACATAAGGAAAAAATACCCGGAGCTGGAATATAAGGTGCTGCCAAAGCATCTGGATAAGGACATGCTTCACTCCATTATCCGGGTAGGGCTGCCCCTTGGGCTTAACAATTCCATCTATTCCGTGGGACATGTGCTGATGCAGTCCCTGATAAACGCTCAGGGCTCCACCTTTATGGCAGCCTGTTCCGTGGCTACAAAGGTGACGGGAGTTGCCAACGTGGCGATTAATTCCTTTTCATCGGCGGCAACCACCTTTTCCGGGCAGAATCTGGGCAGTAAAAATTACGTGAGACTGAAAAAGGGAGGAAGCACGATTCCCTTTTACTCAGGGCTCTGCACGCTGGTTCTGGGCGTCCTTGTGGCGGTGTTCTGCCGTCCTATTTTAGGGCTTTTTACGAAAGATATCGCAGTTCTTGAGATGGCGGAGCTTTATATCAAAGTGGTGGTGCCTTCCCTGTGGACCTTTGCAGTCTTTAACGGAATTATTTCTTTTGTAAACGGAATGGGGGAGGTAAAATATCCCACCATCGTCAATATCGTCATGCTGTGGGTGGTGAGGATTCCCAGCGCCTGGCTGATTGGGCGTTTTATTGACGGAAAATATATTATGGCCTGCTTCCCTATCAGCTTTACCTTCGGAATGCTGTGTATGCTGGCGTACTTCTTTACGGAAAAATGGAAAAAAATCCGGCGTCTTGCCGCGGCTTCCGTGGAGGAGGGGGCTTCTTAAGAAAATCATAAGGAATTCCGTAGAAAAAATTCGGATATTTTATGAACAAATATAGAAACAGGATTTCCCTTTCTGTTAACATTATGGAGTAAGCGCTTATTTCCGCGGGGTTTTTGACTTCTGCGGGCGGCGAGCCGCGCGGTATGCCCGTATGCACATTTGGCGGCTGCCACGGGGATAAGCAGGGCGCGGGAGAGGGGGAAGACATGAACGAGCGGGTTTTGATAGTGGATGATGAAAGAGAAATTGCCGATTTGATTGAGGTGTATCTGAAAAACGACGGTTATACCGTCTATAAGTTTTACAACGGGAGGGATGCCCTTGGGTGTATCGAAACCACGGATTTGGATTTGGTAATTCTGGATGTAATGCTGCCCGATATCGACGGCTTTCGCATTTGCCGGAAAATCAGGGAAAAGTATTTTTATCCGGTAATCATGCTTACTGCAAAGGGGGAGGATGTAGATAAAATCATGGGGCTTGCCATCGGGGCGGACGACTATATTACAAAGCCCTTCAATCCCCTTGAAGTGGCTGCCAGGGTAAAAACGCAGTTGCGGAGATACATGCGTTATAATCAAAATCAAAGAAACGCGGCCCGGGAGGATAAATGGAACGAGTACGACATCAGGGGGCTTGTGATTAATAAGGATACCCACAAATGCAGCCTGTTCGGAAGGGAGCTTTCGCTCACGCCCATAGAATTTTCCCTTCTCTGGTATCTGTGCGAGCGTCAGGGTACGGTGGTTTCCTCGGAGGAGCTGTTTGAAAATGTCTGGGGAGAGAAATACTTAAATAATAACAATACGGTTATGGCGCACATAGGAAGGCTGCGGGAAAAGATGAACGAGCCCGCCAAAAATCCGAAATTTATCAAAACGGTATGGGGGGTGGGCTACACCATTGAAAAATAAGGAGTTTCATAAAAACAGGGAGTTTCGGCCTTTCCGCATAAGGATTCTGATACAGACAAGCCTGCTGATACTGGCGGGAGTCGCAATTCCCGTGTTTCTCTATATGTTTTTATGGCATGGGAGGATTGCCAACTGGACGGTAGCCCTTTTCCAGAAAATATTCCGTCTGGATTATGACGGGGCGGTGCTGCTTTATCATAATTCTGTCCGCAGAAATCAGAATATTATCACATGGACAATCATTCTGCTGACAATCCTGATTATTTTCATGATATATCTTAACTGGTTCACAAAATATTTTGTGGAAATCAATAAGGGAATGGATTCCCTGATAAAGGAGGATGCGGGAGATATTTCCCTGTCCCCGGAAATGCTGCCCCTGGAGCGGAAAATGAATACCGTCAAACATACCATTGAACGGCAGAAAAACGAGATGCTGGAGTCGGAGAAACGGAAAAATGATTTGATTATGTACCTTGCCCATGATTTAAAGACGCCTCTGGCTTCTGTGATTGGTTATTTGAATCTTCTGCGGGACGAGAAGCAGATATCGAAGGAGCTTTCGGATAAATATCTTTCTATCTCCCTTGCAAAGGCGGAGAGGCTTGAAGAACTGATTAATGAATTTTTTGAAATTGCGAGATTTCAGCTCTCCGACATCACATTACAGTACAGCCAAATCAATCTCACCCGTCTTCTGGAACAGCTCGTCTATGAATTTAATCCTATGCTGAAAGAAGAAAATCTGGAATGCCGCCTGTGCGCCGGAGAGGATATCATGATTAACTGCGATTCCGATAAAATAGAGCGGGTCTTTGACAATCTTTTCCGCAATGCGGTGAACTACAGCTACGGCGGTACGGAGATTGAGGTTACGGCAATGCGCTGTGATGAAAATGCGGTGATTTCTTTCCGCAATCATGGCGACACGATTCCGGAGGATAAGCTGGAGAGGCTCTTTGAACAGTTTTACCGTCTGGATTCCTCCCGGGGAACCGGTAAAGGCGGGGCAGGGCTTGGACTTTCCATAGCCAGACAAATTGTGACCCTTCACCGCGGGTCGATTACCGCGTCCAGTAAGGACGGGGTTACGGAGTTTGCGGTGACGCTTCCGCTGGCATAGTTAAGAAAATCAACGCAGCCGGTAAGCATTTGCAGCCGTTTTGACGGCATCACCAGTTACCTGGCGTAGATGTTAGGAAAATCATAAGAAATTCCGCAGAAAAATAATTGAATATTTTAGGAGCTAAGAAAGAAACGGCGCCTCTGCTTTCGATACAATGAGTATCAGAGCGGGGGCGCCGTCTGCGTGAGCCGGATTATTTTGCGGGCAAAGGGCCAGGCGGGCATGCTTGCATGCACATTTAGCGGCTGCAGGCCTGATTCGTTGCCAACAGGAATAAAGGCGATACCCGCAGGAAATCAGAACAGGAGAATATAAAAAATGAGCAGAAAGAAAATTGCCGTGATTTTCGGCGGAAAATCCACGGAGCATGAGGTGTCGCTGCAGTCCGCGGCGGCGGTTCTGGAAAATATGAATAAGGAAAAATACGATATCCTTCCAATCGGGATTACCAGAGAGGGCAGGTGGTTTCACTATACCGGGCCGTACAGGAAGGTTGCAGAGGGCAGATGGGAAAAGGAAAAGGGGAAGCTGCGGGAGGTCGTTCCTTCCGTGAATCCCTCCCACAGAGGCTTTCTTGCGCTCTCCGGCGAAAGCTTCGAGCTGATGGAGGCGGACCTTGCCTTTCCTGTGCTTCACGGGAAAAACGGAGAGGACGGAACCGTTCAGGGGGTGTTTGAACTGGCAGGGATTCCGGTTATCGGATGCGGCATCCTTTCCTCCGCTCTGTGTATGGATAAAGACAAAGCCCACAAACTGGCGGCTCTGGCGGGGATAAAAGCGCCGAAATCAGTGGCTTTCGGGCGGAGCGAAAGGGAAAAGGCCGGCGAGGAAATCAGAAAAAGCCTGTCTTTTCCGCTTTTTGTAAAGCCCCTCCGGGCGGGTTCCTCCTTTGGCATCACGAAAGTGGCGGATGAAAGCGCGCTTGACAGCGCCATAGCGCTTGCCCTGTCCCATGACAGCAAGGCAATCGTGGAGGAGGCGGTGGAGGGCTTTGAGGTGGGCTGCGCCGTGCTTGGCAGGGAAGAACTTATTGTGGGAAGGGTGGATGAAATTGAGCTGTCGGAGGGGTTTTTTGATTTTACGGAAAAATACACCCTGAAATCCTCCCGAATCCATATGCCGGCGAGAATTGACGCAGATACGGAAAAGCGGATTCAGGAGGCGGCAAAGACTATCTACAGGGCACTTGGCTGCGAGGGCTTTGCAAGAGTGGATATGTTTCTGACGCCGGATAAGGAAATTGTTTTTAACGAGGTGAATACGATTCCGGGTTTTACCGCCCACAGCCGCTATCCCAGTATGATGAAGGGAATCGGCCTGTCATTTGCGGAAATGCTGGATAAGCTGGCGGGACTGTATGCAGGCGGCGGAGAATAGCATGAATAACAATAAATCTTATACAGGAATCGACTGCTTCCGGCTGATTGCGGCTTACCTGATAGTTGCCATTCACACCTCGCCCCTGGCCTCTGTCAGCGCGCAGGGAGATTTCATTTTGACAAGAATTATCGCCCGTATCGGTGTGCCTTTCTTTTTTATGACATCGGGATTCTTTCTGATTTCCGGATATTCCCGGGACGGACAGAAACTGCTTTCCTTCGTGAAAAAGACGGTGTCCATCTATGCGCTGGCGATTTTGATGTACATTCCTGTCAATATCTATAACGGTTATTTTCGGATGGAGCCCTTTTTACCGGAGCTGATAAAGGATATTTTGTTTGACGGCACCCTGTACCATCTGTGGTATCTGCCCGCATCGGTAATAGGAGGAAGCCTTGCCTGGTATCTGGCGAAGCGGTCGGGCTACAAAAAGGCGTTTGCCGTAACCGCTGTTTTATATATCCTGGGCCTGTCTGGCGACAGCTATTACGGATTTACGGAAAGGATTCCGGCTTTCCGGTATTTTTATACGCTGATTTTTCAGGTGTCGGATTATACGAGGAACGGCATTTTCTTTGCGCCGGTGTTTTTCGTGCTGGGAGGCTTTCTTGCGGATAATGAAGGAGGCGTTTTCTGCGGGAACGGATTTCCTGCCGCCCAAAGGACGGATAAGGACGGCACAGGAAATAGCCCGAAAAGCGCAGAGCGGGCTCTGATAAAAAACTACCTTGGATTTGCAGTCAGCTTTGCCTTGATGTTTGGGGAGGCAATGACCCTGCACGGGCTGGGGGTACAGCGGCATGACAGCATGTACGTATTCCTTCTGCCCTGCATGTACTTCCTGTTTCGCATCCTTCTGGGCTTTCGGGGAAGGAGGCTTACGAGGGTCAGAACGCTGTCTCTGGTAATTTACATCATTCATCCGCTGGTAATTGTGGCGCTCCGGCTTTTTGCAAAAATCTTTCATTTACAGGAGCTTCTTGTGGAAAACAGCGCGGCGCACTATCTTTCAGTATGCCTGCTTTCCACCCTTGCCGGTATTGTGATAACTGTTTTTACGGATAATTTCAAACCGAAAAAGAGAAAATCCGGCGGCGGAACGGACAGAGCCTATGTGGAGGTAGACTTAGGCAATCTGGAGCACAATGTAAGGGAAATACAAAAAATCATGCCGGAAGGCTGCCAGTTGATGGCTGTGGTAAAGGCGCAGGCTTATGGACACGGCGCTTATGAAACTGCCGTCCATTTAAATAAAATGGGCGTTGGGAGCTATGCCGTGGCGACCATTGACGAGGGAATTGCGCTGCGGCGGTATGGCGTCAAAGGGGAAATTCTGATTCTTGGATATACCGCCGTAAGCCGCGCCCGGGAGCTGAAAAAGTATGATTTAACCCAGACATTAATAAGCTTTGAGTATGCGTCCCTGCTGAACAAACAGGGAATTTTTGTGAAAACTCATTTGAAAATCGACACCGGAATGCACAGGCTGGGGATTCCGTGGGAGGAATTTTCAAAGGTGGAAAAAATTTTTTCCATGAAAAATCTCCGTATAGACGGGATGTTTACCCATTTTTGCTGTGCGGACAGCAGGGAGCCTGCGGACGAGGCTTTTACCAGAGGGCAGATTGCGCGTTTCTATGCGCTGGTGGAGGAGATGGAGGAAAAAGGGATTCCGGTTCCCAAACTGCATATGCAAAGCAGCTACGGTCTCCTGAATTACCCGGAGCTTTCCTGCGATTATGTGCGAATCGGAATTGCCCTTTACGGAGTTTTCAGCTCCCCGGGAGATGACACGCTGATAAAGCCGGATTTGCGTCCGGTGCTTTCCTTAAAGTGCCGTGTTACTTTAGTGCGCAATATAAAGGCGGGAGAGAGCGTGGGCTACGGGAGGGCGTATACGGCGGAGCGGGAGAGCCGGATTGCGCTGCTTTCCATAGGCTACGCAGACGGCTATCCCAGAGCATTGTCCTGCGGAAGGGGACAGGTTCTTATTAACGGACAGGCTGTTCCTGTGGCGGGGAGAGTCTGCATGGACCAGCTTGCCGTCGATGTGACGGATGCCGGAGAGGTGGCGAGAGGGGATGTGGCGACGCTGATAGGGATGGAGGAGGACGGAGGGATTTCCGCCCCTGCCATAGCGGACAATGCGGGAAGCATCAGCAATGAGCTGCTTTGCAGAATGGGAGGGCGGCTGCCGGTGATTGTAAAGATTTAGAATCATGCTGGACATCTTTGAGGGATTATTGTATGATGCTGTGGTAGAGAAAAAAGCGGAAGGTCATAAAAATGAGATATGAGGTAAGCAATGACAAGAAGCGATAACGTATTAAATATGCAAATTACGATAGCGAACAGCATGAGTCAGGAATGGAAAATAAATTTTAGCAAGGTCAGTGATATTTTGGAGGAATATGACTTACTGTGGTATATTGATTCAAGCTATGAAGAATATAATTCAATGGGCATAGAGGGGATTTTATCGGATTTGAAATCCTATATAGAGGCGATGGAGGCAGGGGGCTGATGCTGGATTTGTTTCATGGAACGACTTCTGATATAACAGAAATTGATATAGCACTGGGAAAAGGATATAAGGATTTTGGAAAGGGATTTTATGCAACGGCGGTAAAGGTGCATGCAGAAAATATTGCGCGTAGAAATAAGCGCAGGCTTGAGGTGAGAGAAGCAGGAATTAAAAGAAGAAATCCTCAATATAAAGAAAAAAGATATCAGGCGTACCGGTATAATCTGGAATTTGATGACGACTGTATAAGCAATCCGGGGGAATTGAAGGTTAAAGTGTTTGGAAAAGCAGATAGGGAATGGGTGCGCTTTGTTTTATATAACAGGTCTTCCGAGACAAGTAAACATGGATATGATATTGTAATAGGGCCCACCGCGGATGAAAATACAGTTACGATTATTAATTCCTATAAGGAAGTATTGCTGGGGTCAAATTATTCTGATGAAGTTCTGGACGCGTTGACAGATGAATTAAGGCCGGAAAATTTACCTAAGCAGTATTTTTTCGGGACGGAGGCAGCAATTCGAAAGCTGCGTTTTAAAAATATAAGAAGGGAGATTGTCCTATGAAAGCAACAAGCGTTAATATTAATAAATCAATACAGGCAATCTCCGTTTATCTGGTGAAGCGTATCAGCAAAGAAGGTAACTGTTCGGAAGAAACCGCATTTAAGAAGCTTCTGAAAACAATGACTTATGAATTATTGCAGAATAAGGATTCAGAATTATATGCCGAATCGCCGGAATATATCTGGAGCATGCTAAGAGACGAGGAAAACGGCAATATAGAATCATGGATTGAAGGATAGATAAAATGCTGATAGCAATATGCGATGATGAAAAAGAAGTGAGAGATTTGCTTGCGGGTAAAGTAAAAAAGCTGTATCCCCGGGCAAATCTCTGTTTTTATGCAGACGGGGAAGAACTGCTTTCTGCCGGAGAGCGGCCGGATATCCTGTTTCTGGATATTCAGATGCCCGGAATGGACGGGGTGGAGACGGCGAGAAGGCTGCGGGCTTTCAATGAAGAAACCATTCTGATTTTTGTGACGGCAGCGGAATCTTATGTGTTTCAGGCTTTTGACGTGGGGGCATTCCATTATCTGGTCAAGCCTTTTAGCGACGAAAAGTTTGAGGAAGTGCTTTGCCGCGCCGCAGAACAGTGCGGGGAGCGGGAGAGCCGCCGGCAGGAGCAGGCACGCCGACAGGAGCAGACAAAGGAGAAGGAAAAATCGCTTCTTGTAAAGGCCGGCAGCTCCCATATGAGAATCCTGTGCAGCGATATTGTTTATGCGGAGGTCTTTAACCGCAAAATTGTTCTGCATACTCTGAATGAGGAAATCGAGTATTACGGAAGGATAACGGATTTGGAGAAGAAGCTCGGAGAGGATTTTTTCCGTCCCCACAGGTCGTATCTGATTCACTTTAAGTATGTGGTGAAATATGATTCCTCCACGGTTTTTCTGGAAAAAGGGCAGACGCTGATGTCAAAAAAGAATTATCCCGGGTTTGTGAAAGGATACCTGAGGTATAACCGGAAAAGAGGATTGGACCGATGAATATGGAGAGGTATTGGGACATAACGGCGCAGGTCTGCGCCCTTATACGGATTGGCATAACCGGTTTCTGGTTTGGCCGTTTTACGGAACCGTATCTGGACGGAAAAAGAAAGGCATGGGCGGCGGGACTTGCCTATGTGGCGATGATGTTTGCGGTTTATTTTGTTCCGTGGGAGATGGACGGCATCATAGCCTATGGAATGGGCGTTCTGGCATCTCTTGCGGCGATGTGCCTTTGCGACCGGCGAAACTATGCCCAGAAACTCTTTCTTGCCATGCTGATGTATCTCTTAAATGCCATCACCGGCAGTCTGGCGATTATTCCCATAGACATTTTATTTGAAAAAATTATTTATCTGCCCTTTGTCCAGCAGAATTTATGGCGGCAGTTCGGATGTTTTGCGGCGATAGAAATCGTCTATGTCATTTTGACTTTTTTTACCATGAAAGCGCTTGTCAGGATGATAAACAGGATATATGTCCATAAAAGGGAAAATATGCAGGCAAAGGAGCTGGCGCTTATGCTGGCAACGCCCTTTCTGGCGCTGACCGGCTATTTGATTTTTCTTTATTTTTCCAATGTCTGGCTGGGAACCTTTGGCACCTATATCTGGAACGTTTATTCTCAGTATATGCTGATTAGGGCTCTGTATCAGATGGTATCGTACGGGGCAATCCTCACCACAATCGTACTGTATCAGAGCATTAAGGGCAGCCACAGAAAGGAAAAGGAAAGCGCCGTGCTGGCGGAGCAGATGGCGGACATGAAAAGGCATATCGGTCAGATGGAGGCCGTTTACAGCGATATCCGGGGGCTGAAACACGACATGGGGAATCATGTCCTGACTCTGGAAGCGCTTCTGGATAAAAAGGAGCACCGGGATGCGGAGGTTTATCTGTCAGGTCTGAAAGAACAGCTATATAAAATCGAGGAGGAAATGAAAACCGGAAACCCTGTGACGGACGTCATACTGGCGGAAAAGCAAAAGGAGGCGCGGGAGAGAGGCATTGATTTTGTCTGCGATTTTCATTACCCGGAGGGGACGGGGGTAAACGCCTTTGATGTCAGCATTATTTTGAACAACGCGCTGGACAATGCAATGGAGGCCGCCGGAAGCTGTGAGAGCCCCTTCATTCATATAAAATCATGGCGGCAGAGAAACGTATATATGATAGAAGTCAGAAATTCCTTTACCGGAAAGCTTGTCACAGACAAAGACAGCGGCCTGCCGGAGAGCGCAAAGGGCGGGAGCGGGCATGGGTTCGGATTGAAAAACATGCGGAAGGTTGCCGGGAGATATCACGGCGATATTGATGTCCGGCAGGAAGGAAACGGATTTGTTTTAACCGTTATGATGATGCTGGAATAGTTCACAACAAAAAAAGGACGCTTTGCGCAAACTCTCTTAATAAACAGGAAAAACCTCCCGAAACTCTATGCAGAGAACGTAATGCAAACATACAAAAACATTCCTGACAAGATATTTACAGGATTTTGTCAGGCAGCAAGGAGGCAGAAAAATGCAGATTAACGGAGTAAACGGAGCAGGGATGCAGAGCGGGAACGGCATGACAGGAATCGGTCAGGGGACTGACGCTTACAGCAGACAGCTCCAGAAGCAGATTTCGGACGCACAGAAAAAATTGCAGGATATTTCATCGGATGAAAACTTAAGTCCCGAGGAAAAGATGAAGAAGCGTCAGGAGATTCAGCAGGAAATCAATGAGCTGAATATCCAGCTCCGCCAGCATCAGATTGAGCTGCGCAGAGAAAAGCAGGAGGAAAAATCCGATTCGCCGGTAACGGAGCTGACCGGCGGCAGCAGAAACACAAAGGCCGGTAAAGGCGGTCAGACAGGCGGCATGTCCGAGGCAGGGATGTCAGCCATTATTTCCGCCGACATGGCGGCAGGACAGGCGCGGATTCAGGGAAATACGGCAAAGAGAATGGAAAACCGGGCAGGAATTATAAAATCCGAAATCAAGATGGAGAGCGGCGATACCTCCGATAAGGAAAAAGAGCTTGCCGAAGTGGAAAAGCGCGCCCGGGCGGCATCGGAATCGCAGATGAATACCTTAAGGGACGCGGGCGAGACACTGAAAAAGGCGGAGGATTCAGAAACAAAGGAGAAGGATAAGAAGGCTTCGGACGCGACGGAGGACAAGGAAGAAAAAGAAGAAAAAGAAGAAAAAGAAGAAAAAGAAGAAAAGGTAGTTTCAACGGCCTATACGCCTGTGGATATCCGGTTATAAAATTTTTGCGCTGTCCTTTCTTTCGGAAAACGGATAGACTTTGTTTTGCAGTTGTGGTATACTGAATCTGTCACAATAATCGTTTTATCATGTCAGGAGGTGATACGATATGCCGAATACTCTTGATGTGGCGAAAGATGCAATTGAACAATTTCAGAAGGTCCAGAAACATATGTTGATTGCAAAGGAAGAAAACGCCACAAAAACATACGATAGCTTAAAGGATGATTATTTGGTTTTAAAGGCAATATTGAATATTGCGGGCGTTAATCTCACAGACATTGACAAGATTAAGGAATAGAAACAGACAACCGTATATGATTAAGGGTGCGAAGCTTATCAGTCCGCACCCTTTTTACAGTCTTTTACAGGAAAGGATAAAAATAAAATCATGTTTGAATTATTGAACACCAGAGAAAAAAAGCGGCAGTTTTTCTTAAGCTACGGAGCGTTTCTTGTAAACGGTATGCTGGCTCTGTCCATAGGCTCCCTTCTTCCTTTTATCAAAGAGGCGAAAGGGCTTGACTATGCTTTCAGCGGCCTGCTTGTCAGCCTCCATTCCATAGGGAATCTGGCGGCGGGATTTCTGTCGGGTATTCTGGCCGTTCGTCTGGGAAGAAAAAAGAGCATCCTGATTTTTGAAAGTCTTTTTTCCATCTCGTTTCTGTTTTTAATCTTCGGGGGAAGCCGCCCGGTACTCATGCTTGCGTTCCTTCTGACAGGGCTGGCAAGAGGGGCTTCCAGCAATTTTAACAATACGAATATCAATAATTTAACGCCCGGTAAAGCGTGGGCAATCAACGGCCTTCATGCCATGTTTGCCGTAGGCGCATTTTCGTTTCCCCTCCTGCTTACATTGGTGACATCTTTTGACAGAAAATACTGGCTGTATATCTGCTTTTTTATGCTGGGGATGGGAATTCTCACCTGGATGCTGTACTTCCTGATGCCCATGGGAAACGACAAGGTGATAAAGGAGAAGCGGGAGAAAGGAAAATCAGACTATCAGTTTTTCAAGGAGCCGCTTTTTGTGCTGTGCACGGCCGTCCTGTTTGTTTATCTTTGCGCGGAACAGGGAGTTATCGGCTGGCTGATTACTTATTTTGAGGATTCCGGTCTTTTAAGCGCGGCTCTTTCTCAGATAATGGCGAGTGTGCTGTGGGTTATGATTCTGGCGGGGAGATTAACCGTGGCGTGGCTTTCCACGAAAATGAAAAAGGAAAATCTGCTGGTTCTCATGGGAATCGGCTTTGCCCTGTTTTTCTTTGTGCTTCTCTTTGGAAAAAACGCGGGAATGATTGTAATCGGCATTATGGGCTTTGGTTTCAGCATGTCGGGAATCTATCCCACCACGGTTTCGGTGGCAGGCTATATTATCCAAAAATACCAGCTTGCATGGAGCTTCATGCTTACCATTGCCAGCTTCGGCTCTATTATTATGCCGTCTATCATTGGAAGAATTGCCCAGCAGGCCGGAATCGTCTACGGAATGTGGTCTGTGGTGATTGCGGTTTTGGCGGATTTACTATTGCTCGGGGCGCTCAAAATATATCTGTCACGGCGCGGACAGGGCGTATGAAATTACAGGGAATATTTGCGGGCATATGCGTTATATTTCGGGAGGAAATCCTCGCTTCCTTCCCGGATTTCCCGAAGGGATTCGTGCAGATTCATGCTGCCCTGGGAAATATCCGTCATGCATCCGGCGATGTTGGAGCAATGGTCGGCAGTACGCTCCAAATCCGTCAGCAAATCCGACCATATGAATCCGGCGGTGGTGGAGCAGTTTCCCTGCTGTAAGCGCAGAATATGTCTGGTGCGCATTTGCTCCTTTAACCGGTTGATAACCTGCTCAAGAGGCTCCACCATGGAGGCGGCGTTTAAGTCGCTGTTTAAAAAAGCGCTCATGGACAGATTGAGGATTTCTTCAACCGCCGCGGTGATTACGGAAAGTTCCCCTCTGGCAGCGTCGGTGAATGGGAGCTTTTTTTCCAGCATTTCTTCCGCCGATTCCAGCAGATTTACGGCATGGTCCGATATTCTTTCAAAATCGCCAATCATTTTAAGCAGCTTTGCGGCTTCCGTGCTGTCCGCCGCGCTGATTTGGCATGCGCTGAGCTTTACCAGGTAAGTGCTTAAAATATCTTCATAATAATCGGTTTTTTCTTCCTTTTCCCTGACGGAGGCGGCCAGCTTCGGAGAATAAGACTTTAAAGCAAGGAGAGATTCTTTCAGCGCATCCGCAGCCGTCCGGGCCATATCTGACGCAACCTCGCGGCAGCGGTTCAGCGCAATCGGCGGAGTGGCAAGGAGGCGTTCGTCAAGCTCCGGCGTTGTCTCCGGCTTTCGGTCGTCGGGAACCAGTTTTTTCACAAGGCTTTCAAGAAAACCGGACAGGGGCAGCATCAGCACCGTACACAAAATATTGAAAACAGAGTGAGAGAGTGCGATGCCAAAAAGGGAAGCTGGCAGGTCAAGAAAAGGCAGACGAAAAGCTGCATTTATAATACAAAACAGCCCGAGCCAGACAGCGGTTCCTATGACATTAAAGGACAAATGAACCATTGCGGCGCGCCTGGCATTTTTGTTTGCGCCGATGGAGGAAATCATGGCGGTAACACAGGTTCCGATATTCTGCCCCATGATAATGGGAATCGCCGCCCCGTATGAAACCTGCCCCGTTATTGCCAATGCCTGTAAAATACCAACGGAAGCGGAGCTGGACTGGATAAGAGCGGTGAGCAACGCTCCGGCAAGCACGCCCAGGACAGGATTTTTAAACAGGAGAAAAAGATTCTGGAAAGCGGGAATGTCTGCAAGGCCGGAAACGGCTCCCGACATGGTTTCCATGCCGAACATCAACGTGGCAAACCCAAGCAGGATGGCGCCGGTTTCTTTCTTTTTGGTATCTTTCAGGAACATAAAAAAGATAATGCCGAGAAAAGCCAGCGCCGGTGTAAAGGAAGAAGGCTTCAAGAGCCGTACAAACAGATTGCCGCTGTCAATTCCTGACAGGCTTAAAATCCATGCGGTGACCGTGGTTCCGATATTTGCACCCATAATCACATTGATGGCCTGAGTCAGAGACATGAGACCCGAGTTGACAAAGCCCACTACCATGACTGTGGTTGCCGAGGAACTCTGAATCACGGCCGTGACGCACAGACCCGTAAAAAGTCCGGCAGCCCGGCCTGTGGTAAGCTTGCCCAGAAGCAGGCGCAGGCTCCCTCCGGCACGCCGCTCCAGAGCCTGTCCCATGATATTCATGCCAAAAAGAAACAGACTTAATCCACCCATCATAGTAAGCGCGTCAAAAATATCCATAAATTTTATCCCCTCCGTTTTTTATGTGTAACCGGCGTTATTTTGCCGTATTATGAATATAGTTTATCTCAGCCGTGTCAATTCTATTATCAGGGATTTGTAAAATGTATGTAAAATTTGAATATGCTTTCTTTTTAAATGGAAATCAGTTTTCATATATTGTCAAGTTCTGCCTGCAATGCTTGCCATGACAGGATAATTCTGATAAGCTGATAAAGAACGGTTTGGTTAAAGCAGTACTTAAAAAAGAAAGGCGAGGACGAAATGATGATTAAAGGATTTAAAATGAAACTTTACCCGGGAATGGAAGAGGAGTATGAAAAGAGACATAACCAGCTCTGGCCGGAAATGAAGGACATGATTCACGAGCACGGCGGAAAAAACTATTCTATTTTCCTTGACAGGGAAACTTTGACACTGTTCGGATATATTGAAATTGAGGATGAAGCCTTGTGGAGCGCCGGGGCGGATACGGCAATTAACCGGAAATGGTGGGATTTTATGGCTGATATCATGGAGACGAACCCGGATAACAGCCCGGTAAGCGTTGATTTGCATCCGGTATTTCATTTGGATTAAATAAGCGGGGATTTACGGAGGGCTATAAGCATGTTTGATACGAAGAAGATAAGCCGAAAAATCCTGCGGGGGGGGTAAAACTGTTTTAGTCCTCCTTACAGGAATCTGCGCCGGATTTGCGGCGCTGTGTCTGGTTCATCTGCTGCCGGTGGATAGAATGCATCGGAATGTATATAATTCCAGAGATGCGGTGGGCGCCTGCGCACAGGTAGTTACGGGATATGACAGCACGACAGTGGATAACTTTACAGACAGTATTATACTAAGTCAGGCAATCTGCCCGGTTAACGCGCCGGTTCTGGAAAAGGCGGTCTATAATTATCAGGTGAATTACTGGCGGGGCTATGAACAGCCGGAAAATCTGGAAAGGTATCTGGATGGCGAGGAAGGATTCCGCTATCAGGGATATACCCATTATTGGGGCGGTTATCTGACGGTTTTGAAGCCTTTGTTGCTGATTTTTGATTATGGCGATATTCTGGTTATCAATATTATTTTGCAGACGCTGCTTACCGCTTTGATAATAGTGGGGCTGTATAAGACAGGGAAAAAATACGTGATTCTCCCTTTTTTGACGGCCGTTTTATCCATGATGCCGATAACGGCGGCACTTTGCCTGCAATTATGCGACGTCTTTTATATTGCGTTGACGGCATCGGCTTTGGTGGTATGGAAAAGAGAACGAATCAGAGACGAGCGGATGTACTTATTATTTCTGCTCTCAGGAATGGCAACCAGCTATTTTGATTTTCTTACCTACCCTTTTGTGAGCCTGGGAGTGCCGCTGGTGATATTTCTGGCCTATCTTGATGAATACGGACCGGCAGAAAGAATTTGTTATACCATATTGTGCAGCATGGAATGGTGTGTCGGATATGCAGGTATGTGGGCGGGAAAATGGATTCTGGGCAGTATTCTGGCTCCTGAAAGCGGCGCGCTGAAGGTTGCCATAGAATCCATTCAATACAGAGGTTCGGATTTATCATCAGATAATGTGCATCTGACGGTGTTTCATGTGCTTTTGAAAAATATGTATGTGTACCTGAGATGGCCGATAATGCTGCTTATGGGGGCAGCGGCAGTATATCTGGCGGTTCGGATATTCCGGGCCCGTCCCTTAACCGGAAGCAGATTTTGTATGCTGATACCTTATGCCATGGTCTGTCTTTATCCGCTGGCGTGGTATATGATTGCGAAAAATCATTCCTACGAACATGCGTTTATGGCCTACAGGGAGCTGATAATCGCCGCGTTCGCAGGACTGTGCATGCTGGCGGAAGCCGGTTATTATCAGGAAAATCTGCAGGATTGACTTGCGGGCGGAAAAAATCCGGTATTTGACTTATTGAATTTTAGTCATTATAATATATGCGAAGTTATAAATGAGGCATGTATTGAAAGAAAGAAGGAATAGAAATGACAAAAATTGATATCGTGTCAGGCTTTTTGGGGGCCGGCAAGACGACGCTGATTAAAAAGCTTCTGGCGGAAGCTCTTGGAGATACGAAGGTAGTTCTGATTGAAAACGAGTTCGGTGAAATCGGCATTGACGGCGGCTTTCTGAAGGAGGCCGGTATTGAGATTAAGGAAATGAATTCAGGCTGTATCTGCTGTTCGCTGGTAGGGGATTTCGGAACTTCCCTGAAGGAAGTTATGCATACCTACGAGCCGGAGAGAATCCTGATTGAGCCTTCGGGAGTGGGCAAGCTTTCCGACGTGATGAAAGCGGTTCAGGACGTGATTGACACCAAAGAAGTGGCGCTTAACAGCGCGGTTGCCGTGGTGGACGCCGCCAAATGCAAAATGTATATCAAAAATTTCGGAGAGTTTTTCATCAATCAGATTGCCCATGCAGGAACGATTATTTTGAGCCGTACCGGCAATATTCCGGCGGAAAAGCTGAACAAATGCGTGGAGCTTATCAGAGAGCACAATGAGAAGGCAACCATAATTACCACCCCCTGGGAGGAACTGGACGGAAAGGATATCCTGGCGACCATAGAGGGCGCGAAGGATTTGGAAGCGGAAATGATGGCGGAGATTCTGGCGCACAGGAATCGGGAAGAGGAGCATGAACACCATCACCATCATGAGCACGGCCATCATCATGAAGATGGAGATTGCTGCGGCCACCACCATCATGGAGAGGAAGAACATGCCGGCCATGAGCATGAGGGGCACGGCCATCACCATGACGGGGAATGCGGCTGCGGCCACCATCATGACCATGACCACCATGCGGACGAGGTATTCACCAGCTGGGGGATGGAAACGCCGAAAGCCTACGGTAAGGATGAAATTGAGCATATTCTGGAGGAGCTTGAAAACGAAGGTAAATACGGTTATGTGCTTCGCGCAAAGGGGATGATTCCCGAAAAGGACGGCGGCTGGATTTACTTTGACTATGTGCCGGGAGAGAGCAATGTGCGCACCGGCAAGCCAGATGTGACAGGAAAATTCTGTGTGATTGGCTCAGGACTTCACGAAGAAGCGCTTAAGAAATTGTTTGACGCGGAATAGGGAAAGAAGGGATAGCATGAAGCCGGTATACGTTATCAACGGATTTCTGGAAAGCGGAAAGACGGAGTTTATTTCTTTTACACTGGCACAGCCGTATTTTCAGGTGAGAGGAAAGACGCTTCTCATTGTCTGTGAAGAGGGAGAAAACGAATACGAGGAGGCGCTTTTGAAAAAGAGCCGGACAGAGATTGTTTTCATTGAAGACGAGGAGGATTTCACTCCGGCTTATTTGACGGAGCTGGAAAAAAAGCATAAGCCCGAACGCATTATCATTGAATATAACGGCATGTGGAACTTTAAAAATATGAAGCTTCCACCGCGCTGGGGAATTGAACAGCAGATTACCACCATAGATGCGTCCACCTTCCCCATGTATTTCACAAACATGAAATCTCTTTTGGCGGAAATGCTGCGCAAATCGGAAATGATTATTTTTAACCGCTGTGATAATGTGGAGGACTTAAGCCTCTATAAGAGGAATGTCAAAGCGATTAATCAGCAGGCGGATATTATTTTTGAGGACGCGGAGGGAGAAATCAACCAGATATTTGAGGACGACCTTCCCTACAGTCTGGACGCGGACATTATAGAGCTTGACAATGAAGGCTATGGAATATGGTATCTGGACAGCCTTGACAATCTGGAGCGCTATATCGGAAAAACCATCCGGTTTACAGCTATGGTTTTGAAGCCGGAGGATTTCCCAAAAGGGTATTTTGTGCCGGGACGTATGGCGATGACCTGCTGCGCAGATGATATGGCGTTTCTGGGCTTTGCCTGTAAATATGACAAATGCGGCGAGCTTGCGGAAAAACAGTGGGTAAAGGTGACCGCCAGGGTGACAAAAGAGTATTTTGAGGATTACGGCGGCGAAGGGCCGATTCTGAACGCACTTACCATAGAAAAGACCAGAGCGCCCAAAGAGCCGGTTATCAATTTTGTATAAGGTAACTGCAAAGCCGGAAAGAGGAAATCACAATGTATCAGTATTCAATTATAGAGTGGCTGTTTTTCTTTTATTTATATTGTTTTTTTGGCTGGATATTTGAATCCACATTTGTCTCTCTGAAAAGCAGAAAATTTGTAAACAGAGGATTTATGCGGGGGCCCTTTTTGCCGATTTACGGAAGCGGGGCAATCATGATGCTTGTGGTTTCCATGCCTTTTCAGGATAACATTTTTCTTACCTATATAGCGGGTTGTATCGGCGCAACTGCCCTTGAGCTGGTGACGGGAGAACTGATGGAAGCCCTGTTTAAGGTGCGGTACTGGGATTATTCCAATCAGAAATTTAATTACAAGGGCCATATCTGCCTTTCGTCCACGGTGGCGTGGGGATTTTTGACCATTTTAATGACGGAATTTCTGCATAAAGGCGTCGAGCGTATTATCTTTATTCTCCCTCCGGCGGCAGTCACGGCGCTTACGGTGGCGACAAGCTTTTACATTGTGGTTGATTTCACCCTTTCCTTCAAGGCGGCCATGGACCTGCGGGATGTGCTTATGGGACTGGAAAAGGCCAAAGAGGAGATGGAGCGGATACAAAAGAGGCTGGATGTCATTATTGCTGTTGCCAGTGATGAAATCGAGTCCCGCAGACAGGAAAACAGCCTGAAAGCGGAAGAACTAATGGACAGCATCGAAGCGAAATTCAATTCGCTGAGAGAGCGTCTTAAAATCAATCCTTCGGAATTTGTGGATGATGTGCGCGAAGAAATTATGGAGCTGCGTAACAAATACAGCATAGAAAAAGAAGAGCGCATGCGGTTCAGGAGATTAAAGGATTTCTACCAGAGAAATCTGATTAAGGGAAACCCCACTATGAAATCAAAGCGGTTTGAGGAAGCTTTGGAAGAATTGAAAAAGGCTGTGAATGAGAGAAAATGAGCCCAACGGATTTATACACAGGCTTTACACTTTCCTGCAAAACCGCTATAATAAAATCGTAACAATCAATACAAGCCATAATATGAAAGCAGGTGATTGTATGCCAAGTGAAAAAGAGTTAAATGTTAATCTTTTAGATAAACTGGATTTATTAGAAAGATTGGAAATGGCAGATAACGAGGGCGGTTATGAAAAAATAAAACAACAGCTTGCATTTGAAAAGAAATGTATTGAGCGGAAGCTTTATCAAAAACCACCACTTACAGGAACGAATCAAAACTAAACGGTAACCACTAAATGAGAAGTGCAAAGTCTGTTGAATTATCAAGGGCCTTGCACTTTTTATTCCCGCGAGCAATGAGTCAAGCGGATGCTGAGCATCCATTTGACGAATGCCGCGAGGGTCAAGCCCCCGCAGCTCTGCTACGGGGACTTTGACTTTGAATAAAAATATTATCTGTGTTGTACCCTCAGAGGTTCCCTCAAAATTTTCAGCCCATAAAAATCCTTTTCCAGACAAAATAAAAAATGCTACAAACCGCTTAAAATAAAGGTTTCCAGCATTCTTCAGGGTTGGGCTGTATAAACAGTCAACAGCTCGTAGGGGAATCGAACCCCTGTTTCCGCCGTGAGAGGGC
>OFGP01000380.1_pt1 | contig 45261 bp, 39 predicted proteins | sample 1521781 | NCBI WGS metagenome assembly OFGP01 (sample SAMEA3504113, study PRJEB24116) | mouse gut metagenome | biome: mouse gut; feature: mouse-associated habitat; material: faeces | place: Denmark | collected 2011
TAACGGATGCTAAGCTCGCGAGCTGTAAAACAGCTCGAAACCTCGCCAAGCACCGACGTTTTTATAAGGGCTCCTCAAGAAATATTCCGGGCTGACATCCTTTCTGGCTCCATATACCTTCACCGGAATCTGAAAATTGATTTCCGCGATACTTTTACTTTTCCGCGAAATTTTGTTACAGAAAAAAACAATCTGTATCGGGCGCTGTTTTGATTTCAGCCTCTTGCTTTTAGATGAATTTAAAAACAAAAACACGAATTTCATAACGCAAAAAGCAGCCGGATAGGATAAAATATCCTTTAGAAAGGCAGGGGATACAGATGGCGGTAAAAGCGGTACAGCAGATTATGCTGGGCGGCGTATGCAAAAATGAAGCGCAGACACTCAGCACATTAAAGGCGGTTAAGGCGGCCGGTTATGACGGCCTTGAATTGAACGGCTTTATGATTCGGCCCACTTCCCTGATGGTTCGGATGTTGACGAGGGCGGCGGGAATGCCGGTGGGAAAGGGCGGAAACTTTGACTGGAGAGGGATGCTCAAGGAGGCGGGGCTTTGCGCGGTGGCTCTCCATGAGGATTTGGGAAGCGTCAAAAAAAACCCGGAAGCTGTGATTGACAGGGCGGCGGAGCTTTTGACGGATAAGGTTGTGATTACGGGAATGTACCGGTTTGACTATTCCGACAGAAGGGCCGTGGAGGAGCTTGCGAAGGATTTGAACGCTTCCGGGGAAAGGCTTGGGAAATCGGGTATTGCGCTTTTGTACCACAATCACAACTGTGAATTTCGAAGGGTGGAGAAAAACCGGACGGCTTATGATGTGCTGATAGAGGAGACGGATTCCCGTTATGTAAATTTTGAGCTGGATTCCTACTGGCCCACAGAGGCGGGCGTTTCGGCAATCGCGCTGATGAAGCGTCTTGGAGAGAGGATGAGGCTCTACCACATCAACGACAGGGGAACGAAGGTGACAGGGCCGTCCATGACGCCGATTTTGAAATCTGACAGCATGGAGCTTGGATATGGCAATATGAATCTGGAGGAGCTGATAACTCAGGCGCTTTCCGTAAACGTGGATGCGGTGATTTTAGAGAGCCATAAGAACTGGGCGGAGAAATCCCCCGTGAAATCCCTGCAGATGAGCGCGGCATTTTTAAAGGAGCATATGGACTGATGAAAGCGATTAATTTGAAAACAGAGCATCTGGTAAATCCCCTGGGAATCGATATTGTCCGCCCTTATCTGACATGGAACTGCAGGGACGGAATCAGACAGACCGCATATGAAATCGAGGCCCGGAAAAACGGCCGGGTCATCTGGAACAGCGGGAAAATGCCGGGAGGCGAGATGAACGCCGTATTGGGAACCGACGCGGTAAGCCGGCAGCGGATTTTCTGGCGGGTAAGGCTTTGGGATGAAAAGGACCTGCCGGGCGAGTGGAGCGATGAGGCATGGTTTGAGACGGGGCTTCTGAAGAAAGAACAGTTTACTGCCAAATGGATTAATCCCGAGCTTACCTGCAATCCGGGCGAGCATAAGCCTGCCAGTTACTTGAGAACGTCCTTCCACGTGGAAAAATGCGGGCAGGCCAGACTGTACATTACCTGCCACGGCCTGTATGAGGCGTACATCAACGGCGGCCGGGCGGGGGATTTCGTGCTGGCGCCGGGCTCTTACAATTACGCAAAAAAGCTGGCCTATCAGACTTATGACGTGACGGAGCTTGTGAGAGAGGGAAAAAACGAGGTACAGGTGATTTTGGGCGACGGGTGGTACCGCAGCGTATCGGGAGTCGATGGGGACAGGAATCTGTACGGAGAGGACGTGGCACTCTACTTCCAGCTGGAAATCGACGGAAAGCCGGTGTGCGTTTCCGATGAAAGCTGGGAGGCTTCCCAGTCGGGCCCTGTTCGGGAGAACGACATGCAGCAGGGGGAAGTGGTTGACGCCCGTCTGGAGAACATCACAGATTACCATGGGGTGAAAGTCGAGAATTTTGGCGTAGAGAATCTGGCCTGCGCCAACTGCATGCCTGTGGGAGAGATGGAGCGTTTTGCGGGAACCATAAGGAAAACGCCCAACGGAGAGAGAGTCATCGATTACGGACAGAATATGGCCGGATATATTGAGTTTACCCTTAACGCCCATGCCGGGGATAAGATTGTCTTAACCCACGGGGAGACTCTGGACGAAAACGGAAATTTTACCCAGGAGAATTTTCAGGACAGGAAACGCCACAAGGAGGGCGGCACCAGACAGCAGGTTATTTATACCTGCAAGGAAGGGGAAAACCATTACAAGTCGAGGTTTACCATCTGGGGCTTCCGCTATGCAAAGGTGGAGACGGATATCGACCTTGAGGACGCAAAGTTTACCGCCATCGCCGTGTATTCCCGGATGGAGCAGACAGGCAGCTTTGCGTGCTCCGACAAGTACGTGAACCGGCTGGTGCAAAACAGCATATGGAGCCAGAAATCCAATTTCTGCGACGTCCCCACGGACTGTCCCACAAGAGAGCGGGCGGCATGGACGGGAGATATGGGAGTGTTCGCGGAGACCGGCCTCTATCTCATGGACTGCTATCCGGTTATCCGAAAATGGCTGGCCGAATGCCGCATGGCTCAGTTCCCTGACGGGAAAATAGCGAATATCGCCCCCAAAAACAACGTGCCAGGATTTTTTTCCGGCCTGCTTGCCGGTTCCGTGGGTTGGGGAGACGCCTGCATCACCGTGCCCTACGCCCTTTATAAACGCTGCGGGGACAGGCGCATTCTGGAAGAAAATTATGAGATGATGAAAAAATGGTACGGATTTCTGGAAAACAGGGCGAAGCAGAAGCCCTTAAATCCCGTCAAACGCTTTAAGAGAAATCCCTACAGAAGATTTACCATAGAGACCGGCGTGGATTACGGCGAATGGTGCGAGCCGGACGTGGAGAGCACCTCCGTCATGCGTACCCCCCAGAGCAGGGTGGCGACCGCCTGGTTTGCACGGTCGGGAAAAATGCTGGCGGAGATTGCGGAAATTCTGGGAAGGACGGAGGATGCGGAAAATTACGGAAAGCTGGCGGCAAACGCCCGGAAGGCATTCCGGCATATTGCCACACAGGAGGGAAAGATTTCCTCCGACAGACAGGCCGATTATGTGAGGGCGATTTCCTTCGACCTCCTTACGGAGCAGGAAAAGGAGCAGGCGGCGGATGATTTGAACCGGCTGGTGGAAAAAAACGGTTATCATTTAAACACCGGATTTCTTTCAACGCCGGCGCTGTGCGGGGTGCTTGCGGATTACGGCTATACGGAAAGCGCCTACCGGCTCCTTTTGCAGGACACTATGCCAGGCTGGCTTTACGCGGTGAAAAAGGGCGCCACCACCATCTGGGAAAACTGGGACGGCGTCAATGAAAAGGGGGAAGTGAAGGCTTCCTTAAACCACTACTCCTACGGTGCAATCAGCGGGTGGCTTTTTGCCGGCGTCTGCGGAATCCGGGCGGAGGGCAGGAAGATTACCATAAGACCGCAGCCGGACAGCTCCCTTAAGTATGCCAGAGCCGTGTACCTCTCGCCGGTTGGAGAGATTATAAGCGGCTGGAAATACGAAGGGGACAGGTTGGTTTACGAGGTGGAAATCCCGGCAAACACGGAGGCGGAGATTATCCTGCCGGACGGAAGGAGAGAGTGTGTGACGGCGGGGAAGTACCGGTTTTAGAAAACTCAAAAGAACAGGAGGAATAAAAGCGATGATAATTGAAAACACAGAATTCGGACGCATTGAGGTGACAGATATTCCGCTGCCGGAGGGCATTGATTCCAATATCAACGGAACCTATACCTTTTCGGGCAGAGTGCTTGTGGCGGTGAGGAAGCCGGAGAAGGACGAGGACTGGTACAGGGTTTTTACCATGGAAGACGACGGGACGGCGGTCTGCGAGCTGTTTGACGGCGTTATCCGCAAGAAAAAGGGCGCAAACGGCATCCGCTGGATGTGCTTTGCGGACAATAAGAGAATTTTGCTGGGGGATTACGTACTGGAGTGTACGCCGGATTTGGATGCCTGCACATCCTCTGAGCTGGTTGAGGTTGCTCTGCCGGAGGAAATCGCAAGGATTCCCGGCGTCTTTATGCGGTGGTCGGAGCCGATTATCGCCCCGGATAACGAGCATATCTGCTTTTCCACACTGACGGGAAGCGGCGCTTTCAACTTTCTGGGGAAACTGGTGCGGCGGGAGTCTGAGTATACGGTGGAGGACGCCTGTCTTATAAGCTCCGTGAACGATATCGAGCCTGACCCTGAAAACGAGGGCTTTGCCCGCAGAAAAATCCAGAGAGGCGGGGAAGTGAAGCAGTTTATAAGAGGAGGAAGGGGAATCACCCTTGCGGGAGGCGGAAAGTGCATCAGCGAAAGCACTCTGCAAATGCTGGATGGCGAAGAGTTTGTCCAGATTACGGACACCCTTGGCTACGAGGAAACCGCAATCTTTTCTCCCGATGAAAAATGCGCCGTCTGTATGTCGCCCAGATTTTCTCCAAAGACAGACTGCGGCGTGCTGGGAGTGGTTCCGCTTTATAATGATATTGTTACCCGGAGCAAATATTTAAATGTACTGTATCAGTATGCCATTGCCGGGGTGCGTTTTCAGAGAAAGGGCAATATCGGCCCGGCGCTGATTGACGTGGAACGCTCCATGAAAGAGGGGCGGGGCTATGAAGGCGTTAATTTGAGCGACCGCGAGGGGAAATGGGTGTATTATTCCCCGATGAGTTGGCACCCCGACAGCACAAGGGCAATGTGGAACGAGAGCACAAAGGTGGCTGAGGGCAACGTAAAAAGCAGGCTGCGCAGATGCAGAATGCTGGATAAAGCGCCCACGGTGCCGGTTCCGGCCGGGAGGACGCCGGATAAAGAGGAAATACCCTATGCCCTGCCTCTTTCCGACGCATTAAAGACCGAAATGCCAAAGCTGCCGATTAAGATAAAAGGTGCGGGCGGCGGTGTTGTGACCAATTCCTGTATCGATACAGATACCTTTGAAACCCTGTATGAAAATTACAGCGAGGACGGCAGAACCTTTTATAACGGATGGCTTCGGGTGAAGTCCCCGGCGAATATGTTCATGCCGGGCGAGACGGTCATCCGCAGCGATATCAGCGTGACAGGAGAGCATCAGGGACAGATGAAGCTGCGCATTGTGCTTAAGGCGGACGAGAGATTTCAGATTCATCCGGACAGGAGCCTTGACGAGGACGGGAAGATGCGGTGCACGGGTTTTGCGGAGTATGACGGGGTGAGAAGGGATGTGGAGGAGATGGGGGACTAGGCAGGAGTCAGGTATCAGGAAAGGTTTCGCCAATATCTAAAAGAACAAAAGAATCCTGCAGATAATCAGGTAATAAAATCTGATTCCTGCGGGATTTTTTAATTTATTTTCAGTTTTTCGGAAGAATGCAGAATATGCATGACCTTTGACCAGCCGCCTGCACTCATTGCATTTTCATATTCCTCAATGATTTCACGGTTGGGGATAAATGCCTTTTTTGCCTCGTTGTCATACCCGAGATATCCAAGGTGAATCAGCAGCGTTAAGACATCATCCTTAGTTTTGAAGGTGCGCATATCATTCTGGAAGCTGCGGGTATTGACAGGTACACAGTCGCCGCCCGGCATCATTACAATATCTTCCTTAAGGCTTTCAAAATTCATATCAAACTGTTCGCACAGCTCTTTAACCTCCGGCTCGGTAAAGCCGGTATATTCCTCAAAAAACTCTGGTCTTTCAAAAGATTGCGCAGAAAGCCAAGGTATTGTTTCTGGAGGTCTTCGATAACCTCTTGTGCAAGATATTCTGTTACCTTTCCTGAATCTGCCTCAATAAGAAAATGCTGCATATTCAGCAGAATTACGTCATACCAGTTCAGGTGTTCTGTAAAATCAGACGCACCTTCTATTTTTTTCCCGATAAAAAGTTCTCTCGAGTCGCAGCCGCGGCTGTAATAGGCGGCAAACTCCAAAATTGTCAATACGGCGTAAGTGAAATCTGACCTGGAGATTTCCTGTAGATGTTTATGAAACGAATCCACAGATATACTAAGATAATATAAAAATTTAAAATCTATAAGGAAAGAAGGAAGAAAAATGGGAAATTCATACGCTTATGTACGGGTAAGTACGATGAAGCAAAATGAGGACAGGCAGATGATTGCCATGGATGCACTGGAAGTGCCTGTAAAAAATATTTTTATGGACAAACAGTCAGGGAAGGATTTTAACCGTCCAATGTACCGGAAGCTGCTGAAAAAGTTAAGGCCCAACGATGTCCTTTATGTCAAGAGCATCGACAGGCTGGGGAGAAATTATGAGGAAATACTGGAACAGTGGAAGATACTGACAAAAGAGAAGAAAATAGACATTGTGGTTCTGGATATGCCTTTGCTGGACACCAGAAACGGAAAGGATTTGCTGGGGACGCTGATTGCGGATTTGGTGCTTGCATTGCTTTCCTATGTAAGCGAGAACGAGCGCGATACCATAAAGCAGCGGCAGATGGAGGGGATAGAGGCTGCAAAACAAAAGGGGGTAAGGTTCGGGAGACCGCCGAAAACGCTGCCGGATAATTTTGAGGAAATCTGTTGCCGGTGGGCGGAAAAAGAAATAACGGCAAAGGAAGCAATCGGGCTTTGCAATCTGACAAAAGCAACTTTTTACCGCAAGGTAAAACAAATAAAAGAAAAAGTATAAAAATGTCGCAAATTCTATAAAAAATGCGACACATAAAAAATCATTATCAAATTACATTCTATGATATTATCGTCAGAAATTCAAGAAAATTTAATCTTTTTTCTTGTCGATTTTTCCCAATCAGTCTACCGAAAATATCAAGACGCAAAAAGTATAGGATTTGAGAATTATAGTTCATAAAAAGACGTTGGAGCAGGACATTGCATGAGGAAGAAGCAGAAGGAGCAGGTGGAAAATTTTATCGGGCTGCTCAAACAGGCACACGGACAGTTGAAAAAAATTATGGAAAAGCAGGATTTCTCTGCGGCTCTTGAGTTGCTGGAGGAATGCCAGAACGGAGCCATTGCTATGGGGAATCTTATAGAAAACACCGAAGGGGAAGGCTGCAGGACGATTTCCATGCTGGAAGACTACTGCGAAGAGGTCTATCAGGTATATGAAGCAATTGAAAGCGGAAGGTATGAGAATGCCGGCAAAGCATATAAGGCGCTTCGCAAATCCCTGGTGCAGATTGAAAACAGCGTGCACAGCGATATTAAGGTGAAAAGGGTTGCCGTGTTTCTTCCATATAAAGCGTCTATGTGGGATTCGCTGGAGAGCGTATGGAAGGCGGCGGATACGGACGCGGAGTGCGACGCATATGTGATACCTGTACCATACTATGATAAAAATCCGGATGGAAGCTTCAAAGAGGCGCATTATGAAGGCGGCGAATATCCGGCGTATGTGCCAGTTACCAGATATGACGCGTTTGATTTTGAAGGGATTCATCCGGATATGATTTTTATTCATAATCCTTATGATGAATACAACTATGTAACCAGTGTCCACCCTTTTTTCTACGCTGCCAATTTAAAAAAGTTCACGGACAATTTAATCTATATCCCTTATTTTGTATTAAATGAAGTGGAGCCCGGAAGCAGAAGGGCGGCGGAAGCAATGGAAAATTTCTGTATGGTGCCGGGGGTGTTCCATGCGGATAAAGTAATTGTGCAGTCGGAAGCTATGCGTCAGGTTTATATCGATATCCTTGCGAAAGCGGCGGGAGAGAACAGCAGGAAATTATGGGAAAAGATAATCCTGGGGCTTGGCTCGCCCAAGTTTGACAAGGTGGCAAAAGGGGAAAAAGAAGAGCCCGGCCTGCCGGAAGAATGGGCGGATATCTTAAGAAAGCCCGACGGAAAAAGGAAAAAAATTATCCTTTACAATACAAGCGTAACAGCGCTGCTTAAGTATGAGGACAGGATGCTTAAAAAGATGGAGAGCGTATTTCAGCTTTTCAGGGAAAATCAGTCAGACGCAGTACTCTGGTGGCGTCCGCATCCGCTGATAAAGGCCACAATAGAGAGCATGCGCCCGCAGCTTTATTCAGAATATGAAAAGACGGTAAGGAATTACCAGAAAGAAGGCTGGGGGATATACGACGATACAGCCGATTTAAACCGGGCGATTAGATTAAGCGACGCCTATTACGGAGATGCAAGCTCTCTGGTGCAGCTCTATCAAAAGACGGGCAGGCTGATTATGATACAAAACGTGAATTATCTGTAGATGGAATGGCGGCGTGGAGTTCCTATGAATATTTTATTTGTTGCTTCAGATAACAACCGCATATCGGGCGCCTTTTTAAGTATGGCAAAGCTGGCAATGATTTTACAAAGAGATTATGGAGTAAATGTGTCTGCGGTTCTGCCAAATGACGGGGACGGCGGAAGTCTTCTGGAAGAATACGGCGTGGAGTATGAGATTGTTCCCTCCAGAAACTGGGTTGTGGATATTGAGGAAGGAAAGACAGGGGAGAGGGAAAAAGAAAAGGAAAAAGAGCTTTCAGGAAACGAAAGCGCGATTTGCCGCATCTGCGAAATTATCAGGGAAAAAGAAATTGAAATTCTTCACATTAACACTACCTACAGCTATGTGGGAGCAGCGGCGGCGCTTGGAATAAAGATTCCCTTCATCTGGCATATCAGGGAATTTCTGGAGGAAGGACAGAACAGAAAAATCTGGGACAGGGAAAAGGGATATGCGCTGATAAGCAAAGCTTCCGCAATTATAGCGATTTCCGACAGCGTTTATGAGAAATATTCCAAAATTTTTCCGGCGGACAGACTCCGGGTTATTTATAACGGAATTGATGAAAAAGATTTTTTGAGACCGGAGAGGGAGCTGTTTCAGGGGGAAAAGGCGCGGTTTTGCATTATAGGGGGAATTGTGCCCTACAAGGGCCATGAGGAGCTGATTCGGGCATGCGGACGGCTGAAACGAAAAGGGATTTCAGATTTCGAGCTCAAAATTGTGGGAAAAGGAAAGGAACAGTTTCAGCGGTATTTAATGCAGCTTGTTGAGAAAGAAAATTTACACGGAAATGTTATCTTTGCCGGAGCAAGCAACTGTATTCCCGAAGTACTGGAGAATACGGATATTCTCTTTGTCTGTTCGCAGAACGAGGCGTTCGGGCGCACCACAGTGGAAGGCATGATGGCGGGATGCCTGATTATAGGTGCGGATACGGCCGGGACAAAGGAGCTGCTTGAGGGCGGGAAGAACGGATATCTGTACGAGAGGGGAAACGTAAAAAAACTGTCAGACACTGTGGAGTATGTTTTAAGGAATAAAGAGGAAGGAAACGGGAGACGGAAAAGAGGACAAAAAACGGCGGCGATGAAATATACGGCTGTTAAAAACGCACAGGCGGTCTATGAATTGTATCAGGACGTGCGGCGCACAGGAGGATTTGAAAGTGGATGATTCGAAGGAACTGGAAAGGATGTATACGGAATACCGGGAAAGAAGAAAGGATTTATTATACTACAAATATGTGAGGAGTTTGATTGCCGTGTGCGCTGCAAGCGCGGAATCCATTCTGGACGTGGGCTCCGGCGGAATCGATGTGATTTCCCATTGTACCAATGTGCCGTACAAAGTGAGTATCGATTCGGCATACCCTTTCAAAAGCAGGGAGGTTGAAGGGATAACCGGGGATTTTTTCAGCTATGAGCCGGACAGGAAATTTGATATTGTCGGCTGTTTTCAGGTGATTGAACATATTGAGGAGGCGGAAGCGTTCTGCCGGAAGCTGCTTAGGCTGTCAAAGGGAGTTGTGATAGTATCCGTACCTTATATGTGGAAGAAAGGGGCGGTTAAAAATCATGTTCAGGACCCTGTTGACCTGGAAAAATTAGCCGGCTGGTTTGGATTTGAGCCATCCTTTTGTAATATTGTGGACGAAATGCTGGTTGCCGTTTTTCTGGCGGACGGGAGCGTGAGGGAAAATCTGTTAAAGCAGAATGGAAAGGAGTTTTCCGGCTTTGACAGGAAATGGAATTGCAAAACGGAGTGCTTAAAATGTCAGTGAAGGTTTCGGTTATTTTGCCTTCCCTGAATGTCGGCCGGTATATTGCCGGGTGTCTGGAAAGCGTTATTGGTCAGAGCCTGCGGGAAATTGAGATGATATGCGTGGACGCCGGTTCCACAGACGGTACGCTGGAAATACTCCGCAGGTATGAAGCAGCGGATGACAGAATCAGGGTGATTTGTTCTGACAAAAAGAGCTATGGACGGCAGATGAACATGGGGATGGCGGCGGCAAAGGGAGAATACGTTGGAATCGTGGAGACAGACGATTTCATTCTGCCGGGCATGTATGAGGAGCTTTACAGGAAGGCAAAGGATAATGACGCTGATTTTGTGAAAGCAGATTTCTATCGATTTACCGGAGAAGGAGAAAACATCCGCAGAGCCCTTTACAGACTTTCCGGAAAGGCGCGTTATTATGACTGCATTATCGATGTGGAAAAGACGCAGGAGTGCTTCTCCTTTCCCATGAACACATGGAGCGGAATTTATAAAAGGGAGTTTCTGATAAAAAACAATATACGGCACAACGAGACGCCGGGAGCCTCCTATCAGGATACGGGCTTCTGGTTTCAGACTTTCGTATATGCCAAAAGAGCGTACTTTGTGGACAGGGCTTATTATATGAACCGCCGGGACAATCCTGATTCTTCCGTTTTCAGTAAAAGCAAGGTGTATTGCGCCAGCGATGAATATCGCTACATCCTGAATATTTTAAGGCGCGATGAAGCGTTGTGGAATCGTTTCAGACACGTTTATGCCGTTTCCTGTTATCAGGCGTATAAGGGCAGCCTTGGAAGAATGGCGCAGGAATACAGGGCAGAATTTATAGCGCGGTTCGCGGAAGATTTCCGGGAGCTTGAAAGGCTGGGAGCTTTAAAGAAAGAGTGCTTTCATGACACGGACTGGAGGACGCTCTGTTTTATAATGAAAAATCCGCAGGACTATTACCGGCATTTTATCTTAATAAGAGAAAGCCTGTATGAACAGGCGCGGCGGTTTGAGAGGATTATCATTTTCGGCGCAGGTATGGTTGGAAAGAGAACTTTCCAGGATTTGAAGGAGGGGGGATACCGCGGCAGAATCGTCTGCTTTGCGGTATCGCAGCGGCAGGGGAATTTAAATAAATATAAGGATATTTCGGTCATAATCATAGATGAACTGCTGGCATACCGGAAAAACAGCCTTGTGGTGATTGCCGTGTCGGCATTTTTACAGCAGGAAATCAAAGACAGATTAGAAGCTCTGGGATTTGAAAATGTTTTTCCGTTGCCTGAATGAAAGAGAAGTGTATGGAGAAGGTTTCGGTAATCATACCGGTATATAATGGGGAAATCTATCTGAGGGAATGCATGGAATCTGTGCTGCGGCAGAGCTTTGGGGAGTTTGAAGTGATTCTTGTGGATGACGGCTCAACAGATTCCTCAGGGCGGATATGCGACGAGTATGCCGGGCGAAATGGCAAAGTTAAAGTGATACATAAGGAAAACGAAGGTCTGATATGTGCCAGAGCGGATGGGATAAGGGCGGCTCAGGGAGGTTTGATTACATTTGTTGACGCTGACGACTGGGTGGAGGCGGACTTTCTTGACGTACTGGTAAGGAGTATGGCGGAAAATCAGGCGGATATTGTGATGACCGGATGCATCAGGGAGAGCGCGCATGGCTCTGAAATATTGCGAAACAGCATACCCGACGGAGTCTATGAACGCCAGAGGCTTTCGGAGAATATTTTTCCACGCATGCTCCACCATGAGGGTTTTTACAGGTTTGGAATACTGCCTTATCTGTGGAACAAAATCTACAGAAAGGAAATATTACAAAGCTGTTACACCCATATTGATACCCGGATTTATGACGGGGAGGATGTGGCGGTGGTTTTTCCTTATCTGTTGAAAGCGGAAAAGGCAGTTATCCTGTCTGAGGCAAAATATCACTACCGGATACATGATAAGGCCATGACGGCCGGAAAGAAAAGCGATTACTATGAAAACTGCTGTCACCTGTACCTTTACCTTGCGGGAGAATTTAACCGGTCAGAGTACAGTGGAGCTTTGATGCCGCAGTTGGATGCGTACATGCGCATGATGGTCTGGCAGAAAAATCAGAAAAGTTATATAGAAGCGGAGAAATATGTGTTTCCTTTCGGAAAGGTTCCGCCGGATTCCGCAGTTGTCCTGTATGGCGCCGGGGTAGTCGGGCAGACCTACCGCCACCAGATTGAGAAAATAAATTACTGCAATATTACAGCGTGGGTGGATAAGAATTACCGGCAGAGGGAGCTAAAAAGGATGGGAGTGCGGGGAATGGAGGCGCTTGAAGATATAGAGTATCAGTTCATTGTTATTGCCATTGAAAACCGGCAAACGGCGGAAGCGGTTCTTGCAGATTTGACCGGCAGGGGAATTGACAGGGAGAAAATTATTATTTAATCGGAGGCAGATTTGGGAGGACATATGAAGACAGCATTTATAAGCGCATTTCCGCCGGAAAAGTTTTATACTGCCGGGGACTGGTCGTCCAAGCTGGAATATTTATCGGAAAACACCGGAAACTGGGTTTACATAAATTCTCTGCGAAAGCAGATAAATTATGATATTGAGGCATGGCTGGGCGACCCGGCGCTGACCGGCGGAGATTATCAGGCGGGAGTAATGCCGGTTTCCAATATCCTTCGGAGCGGTTATGAAGGGACGCTGATATGGGCGGATTTGATTGAAAAGACAAAATTTCCGATAGTGCCTGTGGGCATGGGCGCGCAGTCCTTTCATGGACAAACCACGCCCCGTGAAATCGTGAAATCCCTGAAACCGGAAGTGGTGCGGGCCTTTCAGAGAATCGCGTATCAGACGCATTCCTTTGGAATCAGGGGAGAACAGACCGCGGAATGTCTGGATTTGATGGGAATACATAATTACAGAATTATAGGTTGTCCCTCCTTTTATCAGTATCAGGACGGCAGCTTTCGGCAAAGAAAAAAGCCGTCGGGGGACAGAGTTGTTTTCAGTCTGCAGACAGCAAGAAAGACGACGGGACATATTTTTGAAATGGGAGCCGCGGCGGGCGGACAGTGGATTATGCAGGGCAGGCACGAGGGCGTCAGGTATCTCTACAGCGATGAAAAGGTATCGGACAAATTTGTGAGGGAAAAGCTCTTTCTGGACAAAAAAGGTGCGGAGGTAAACGATTTTATAAAGAGCAACGCCCACATTTTTTTCACTTTGGATGAATGGGAGAAGTATCTGGCGGACGGCCGATTTACATTTTCTTTCGGGATGCGTTTCCATGGGAATATGCTGGCCCATCTGGCAGGTGTGCCTACCGTCTGGATTGGGCACGATTTAAGGACGAAGGAACTGGTATCGGCTATGAAGCTTCCTAATGTGACGCTGGAGGAGTACAGAGATATCAGCGATATCAATGAGCTGATGGCAAGATGCGATTATCGGGACACAGAGAAAAATTATTTTCATCTGTGCGAAGAATATGTGCGGTTTCTGGAGGAAAACAATATTGCCCATAAATTTGAACTTCACAGGGAGAAAACGAATGAATAAGATGATTTCTGTCATTATTCCGATGCATAACAATAAAGAGACAATCAGGGAATGCCTGAACTCGGTCCTGGCACAGACCTACGCCAATCTGGAAGTGATTTTGATAGATGATTTTTCCACGGATGAAACGGTTAAGGAGACCTTAAGCATCATTCAAAATGAAAAGCGGGCAAGGCTTATCAGATATGAGCAGCATGTAAGCGCGTTTGTGGCAAGGAAGCGGGGAATACAGGAGGCGGCGGGAGATTATATTTTATTTATTGACGCTGACGACTATATATCAAAAGGCTTATGCATGGAGCTGATTCAGCAAATGGAGTCCGGGGAGTGCGATATTCTGCATTTTAACATGCAGGTTGTAAACTGCGGAGTATCCCAAAAGACCGTTGAAGCCATGAAGAAATTTGCGGCTCCCTTTGAAGGGCGGCTTTTCGGAGAAGATATTTTTTCCTGCTGTTTTGTGAAGGAAAAGTATGGATTCAATCTGGCAAATAAGATGTTTTCCGCCGGAATCTGCAAAAGCGCCGTAAGAAAACTGGAGGAGCGAAGGATGCCTAAGGCGAACGACCTTGTGATGTATTTCTTTCTGGCGCTGGAAGCTGAAAAATATACAGGGTTCCGTGGAAAGGAAAGCTACTTTTACCGCTATGGCAAAGGGAGCACAGGAAAAGCAAACTATTCTTTAAAGGACTTTGAGTGGTACTGCAGTTACAGCGATACGGTGAAATATATAGAGCAGGCCTGTGAAAATTATTACCGGGGAAATGCCGCGGTACTGTGTGCAATCGGAAAAATAAAAAAGCGGTTCCTGCTGGAATGTGCCAGCGTCTGGCATGAAAGCGTTGACGAAAGCGAGCAGGGCGCGGCTTTTGACATGATGTGTAAAAGCTGGGACGGCGCTGAGATTGGAGGCGCCCTGTGGTATCTGTTTGGCGGAAAAGAAGCAGATACCGCCGGAAAAATCCGTAAATCGGAGGCAATGAGTAAAATTGACAGACAAAAGCCCAGGCGGCTGGCAATTTACTATCACAGGCTGTGCAGGGGAGGGGTGGAGAGGGTGATATCCCTTTTAGTCCCCCTGTATCTCGCACTTGGGTATCAGGTGATTCTTATCACGGATGAGGAGCCATCGGAGGAGGATTTTTCTATTCCTGATGGAATCAGACGTTATGTGATTCCTTCGGCATCCGGTGTGCAGAGGAAGGAAACAGAGTATATCGGGCGGGGAAAGCGTCTGCAGGAGATTCTTTTGGAGGAGAAAACGGATGTATTCTGCTATCAGGCGGCGACTTCCCCTATTCTCTTTTATGATTTGGTGGTAGCGAAATTGAACCACGTGGAATTTATAGTTACAAAACATGAATTGTTTTCGCAGGGAATGGTGCGCATGCTTAACAGAATGCGTTATGAAAACACCGTTTATCCCCTTGTCGATAAGATGACGGTCTTATCCGAGAGCGAGAAGCTCTACTGGCGTACCATGGGAGTTGACGCTTATTATATCCCGAATCCAAGGCCGGACTTGAAGCCGGTCTGTGAAGGAGGAAAGCCGGAAGGCTATATTGTATGGGTGGGCCGGCTGGATAAATATCAGAAAAGGCATCAGGATATCGTTCCCATCGTCAGTCTTGCGGCGGAGAAAATCCCGGATATTAAAGTGAAAATATTCGGAAGCGCCGAGACATATGAGGATATTTACCGCCTGAAAGGGGATATTGAAAGGCATGGATTGGAAAGGAATATTGAATATTGCGGTTATACCACGGATTTGCAGGAAATATACGGCGGAGCGGCAATTCATCTGGTGACGTCCGCCTATGAATCTTTTCCTATGGGGATATTTGAAAGCCATGCGCTGGGGATACCGCTGGTGACATATGAAATGCCCTATCTGGAATTATTGAAGGAGGATAAGGGCAGTCTGTGCGCAGAGCCTCAAAATTACAGGAAGATGGCGGAAGCGCTTGTTTTGCTGATGGAGAATCCCCGGCTGAGAGAAGAAATGGGGAAAGAAGCGAAAAAAAGGGCGTCGGAATATCAAAACGATGCAATCGGAAAAGAATGGAAAAGGTTATTTTCGGAAGGAAGCTTAAGCCGGCACAGTGACAATCCCTTTGCAGACGGGTACAAAACAATTCTGCAGACGATTGCATATCATTACGATTTGGGGTGGAAGGAAGCGGATTCCTGTAGAAAGAAAATGAATCGACTGCAAAAGGAAAAATGGGTGAATGAAATCAGGCTTAAGCTTCTGGAACTGCATGCGGAGGTAGTATTGTACCCGTTCGGGGATATCGGGAGAAAAACCAGGGATTTGCTGAACCGGTACGGGATACGCGAGGCATTCATTGTAGACAACGGGCTGTCAAAAACGAATGGAGAGATTCTGTCAGTAGATGATTTGAAAAAAATCGACTGTACGAAATATCTGTTTGCAGTATGCAGCGACAAGCTGTCTATTTATCAGGAAATACGAAAGCCGCTTAAGGATATCGTGCCCGAAGCTAATATTTATGATTTATTCCCTGAAACACAGGATGATGGAGAAGACCTATGAACGGTATTAATTTTGAGGACAGGACAATAGCCCTTATCGGAAATGAATTTCATTGCAGGCGTTTTTATATTCAGTTCCATGCGTTGCTCAATATCAGATATTTTTTCTATATTAAAAAGGGGAAATGGTTTTCGGCAGCAGAGACTTTTTTCAAAGAAAATACGAAAGTGGAATGTATGTTTATCGATGAGAAAGTAATAAAAAAGGAAAACCTTTTGCTGATTTTATGTAATGAGCATCCTTTCCGCAGCTTCTATGATACCGCACTTTTTAATATGGGGAACGAATGGGGCAGGGACTATATAGATTTTTTGTATGTGATTCAGTATTACCGCCAAAAATACAGCTTTTCGCTGGAAGAAAAGAATATCTGGATATTCGGGGCGGGAAATAACGGAAAACGCTTCTATGAAAAGTATAAGGATATTTATCATATAAGCGGATTTGTGTCCAATTACAGTGAGGAAAAGGAATGCAAAGGGCTTCCGGTTATACGTCCCCACAGTCTTTCCGGGGATGAAAACTCTTATGTCGTCATCTGCAGCGAACAGGATGCCGTTATGGCGCGGCAGCTGTCTGAAACCGGATTATGCGGGGACAGGGATTACGGCTTTGAGAGCACGCTTCCCAAAAAGCTTTTTATTGCAACAGGCACATGCCAGATTGTAGTGACGGCAAACGCCCTATATAAAAATGACGATTTCAGGGCGCATTATGATTTATGCGTCTTTATGGACAGCATGTACAATGTGTGCAGCGATGCCGACAACAGGAGATTGAAAGAGTATGGGAGCTATTGCGACACCGTCTTTTTTAATGTCGTTAACACAGGCTCGGCAGAACAGAGAAATTATCAATATCTGGTTGATGACTTTTATCAGAATGCAGATAAGCTGTTTATGCCCTTTTACTATTTCAGGGGACAGTTAATGCAGGCTACCGGGGAGGAAAACAGGTACACCGTAAGAAAGCCGTTCTCCTATCATCTCTGGCTGCGGGGAGATGAGGAGGTCAATCGACTGGTGGAAAACGGCCTTACAGAGGAGCAGATTTTAGAGAGGGTTTCCGGCGATTACTGGACGGAAGAAGAAATCAGGAACAATTTTTGGAAGGAAATGAAAAAAATTGAGATATGGGACCGGGTTTCCTCCTTTCCGCTTCGGCCGTTTATCGAAGAAAATTATAAGAGCCTGATGATTTTCAGCGACGGCACTCATTTTTGCCGCCAGCTGGCTTTTTATCTGGCGAATAAGATAGCGGTGCACCTTCGCATAAAGCCTATATGCAATACCGGGATTCTGGATGAGCTTGTGAGCGAGACAAAAAGCATTATGCCGGTCTACCCTTGTGTAAAGCAGGCTTTAGGGCTGAAAATGGCGGATAAATACAGATTTTACAACGAAGAAAAGAAAGAGTGTGAGGAGCTGGAATTTAAAGAATTTATAAAAAGATATATACAGTATGTGACACAGATTCGGAGCATTTATGAGGAATCAGGCACGTTGTTTTAAGGAGAAAAAATGAAAACGATTATAAGGAAAGAAGTATTGCAGTCGGATTTGACTGCGATTGCGGACGATAAAGGAAAGAAATTTACCTACAGGGAATTGCGGGAGAGGGCGCAAGGGCTTGAGAATTTTATGGAGGAACGCAGTCTGGTCTTCATTTTATGCGACCATCAGCTTGAGACAATCGGATTTGTCTATCAGGTTTTGACCGCTAACAGAGTGCCGCTGCTACTGGCACCCGATATCGGTCAGGATATGCTTGACAATTTAATTTCCATCTATGAGCCCGGATATATTTATTGCAGCCGCAGGCATTTGATGTGCAGGCAGTATGCCGGGAGCTTTGAGCTGGAAGAACATGTTTTGCTGCAGACAGGCGGCAAAAGCTTTGACATTCACCCGGACGTGGCGCTGCTTTTATCTACCAGCGGAACAACAGGGAGCGCCAAGCTGGTAAAGCTCAGCTACGATAATCTTTATGATAACTCGGAATATGCCTGCCGGCACCTGGGGATAAAGAGCAGCCAAAAGGGAATCAGTCCGCTGCCCGTAAATTATACCTACGGATTTGCGTTCTGCCTCTGGCACTGGCATTGCGGGGCGACGCTTTTGGTGACGGACAAGCCCGTGATTAGCAGAGAGTTCAAGGATTTTTATGTAAGGGAAAGGGCAAATAATTTTGCAGCTACGCCTTACTCCTGGCAGATGCTGCAGAGAGTGAGGTTCTGGGATGAAGAAAATATACCATATCTGCATTTTGCAATGTCGGGCGGAGGGCAGATGTCGGAGAAAGACCAGATTAGTTTAGTTGCGCTTCTGAAAGAGAAATTCTGGATTGGATACGGACAGACGGAATGCACCTGTATTGTCACAGCAATGAACTTTGACGAAAGGAATATCAAGACCGGCTCTATTGGAAAGCCATTTGCCAATATGGAAGTCCTTACAGATAAAGATACCGGGGAGCTTTTGATAAAAAGTAAAAGTATCTGTATGGGATATGCCAACTGTAAAAAGCAGCTGGCGGAGGGCGATGTGAACCATGGAATCATGCGCACCGGCGACGTGGCGGATATGGATGAGGACGGATGCATTTATCTTAAAGGGCGGCTGACAAGGTATGTAAAGGTACTGGAAAAGAGAGTGAGTCTTGATGATATGGAAAATTATCTGAACAACAAATACGCAGGCATCGAGTTTGCCTGTACCGGGGAGGATAACGGCATCCGTATTTTTTATACGGAGGGGAAAGAGGATTTGAAGGAAGAAATTACTGCTATGCTTGACCGGAACCTTAAAATACCGGGGAGATTTGTCTCCTGCTTTTTTCTCAAGACAATACCCAGGTATGACACCGGTAAAATTATGTATTCCAGGCTGAAGGAGATGAATTGCGAAGATGAAAGAAACCATTCAGGAAATGTGTAAAAAGCTATGCTGTTGCGAGATTGCCGCAGACGAGGATTTGATTGCCTCAGAGCTTTTGGATTCCTTTAAAATCATGGAGCTTATCTGTTCTTTAGAGGACGAATTTCATATAAAATTCCTGCCGGACGAAATTCAGAATCTGAATAATTTTTCCAGTGTAAACAGTATCTTTGACATCGTAAAGAGAAAGTACATACAGGTGAATAGTTGATATGAGGTATTCTTATCAGGAAGATGAAGTTTTTTTGACTGCGGATAATCTGCTGGCATATGGAAATAAAATCTGGTTTACAGAGCGTGACTGCAATGAATTGTACTGCCTTGATTTGGAAGAAGGGTATCCGAAGATGGTCTGTAAATTTGACGCGGAAAAAGAATACCAGCCCAGGCTGTTTGGAGGGTTGATTCCTTTAAAAGAAAAGCTGTATGCGATTCCATGCGCGGCAGAAAGGATGTATGAGATTGATACGGCAGCGGGGGAAGTAAAGGGGATTGCGCTGAAAGAACCGCAGCCCGGCGGATACCCGCAGTATATGGAACGGATGAAATTTCTTTCAGGACATGCCTTTAACGATTGCATTTATCTTGTGCCAACCACTTATCCGGCTATTGTCGAGTATGACAGCGCAACCGGGGAAATCCGTTATTACGACGGATGGATAGAGGAAATTGCAAAAGAGTGCAACAAAGGCTTTTTCAGAAAGAGCTGTATGGCGGGGGAGAAGATATATATGCCCGGCGCCCTGGGAAATTTTGTGCTGGAGTTTGATGTGGAAACAAAGCGTCACCGCATCTTTCGGGTTGGAGGTGAAAAATGCTCTTATTCGTCCATTTGCCGGAAGGGAGAGCTGTTTTGGCTCTCTCCCCGGTCAAAAGGGCCGGTTGTCATGTGGAATCCCCACACAGGAGAGTGGAGGGAATATTGGGATTTCCCGGATAATTACACGCCCTGTCTGTGCAGCTTTTCAGATATTGTCTGCTTTGGAGACTGCCTTTACTGCATCCCAATGTACGGGGGCATGCTGATAAGGATTACGGACGCCGGATGGATGCAGGAATATCCTCTGCCCGGAAACAGGGAAGCAAAGGATTTAATTCCCTGTATTGTCCGTGATGAAATGTATTTATTTTCAATGACGGAAAACGAGTTTCTTATCATAGATTTACAGGGAAATTGCAGGGTGAAAAAACTGCCCATGCCGAAGGAGCAGGAGAGACGCCACAAAAAGTATCTGTCCGAAACGCATCGGATACTGACCGGCATCCATGAAGCGGAAAAAAGCCAGGTCTTATATGAAGACTATCAGGAGGCGCTTAAGGAATACCTTCAATTCACCCGGAAAAAAGATACGCAGGAGGAATGCGCAGAATGCGGTATGGACAACGGAACAGTGATATATGAGGAGCTTAAAAGGCTTCTATAAAAGGCGGGGAAAATTATGCAGAAGACAGCAGTTTACGGTGCGAAATCCATTGCGCTGGGAGTATATGAAGCCATCCGGTTTTTGTATCCGGAAGTAGCCTGCATTGGATTTATCGTAACATCAAAAGAGGGAAATCCGGCCTTGCTGGCGGGTAAAAGGGTTTGGGAATTAGATGAACTGAAAGAAGAGTTTGCAGAGGAAGAGAGGACGGCGCTTAAGGTGCTGATTGCAACGCCGGAGAATCTGCATCAGGTGATAGCAGACAGCCTTAAGGAAAACGGCTTTGACAATTATATATGTATCGACTCCCATAAGGAAGCCGCGCTGATGGAAAAATATTATACCGGAAAGGGAATGTTTCCGTCCCTTCATCTGCCTGATTGCGGGACGCAGGAAAGCAGGCTGCATGTTTTTCAGGTGAAATCATGGAAGGATAAGCCGCTGCGAAAACAGTATCAAACGCCTTATTGGGTAGAGCCATTGCAGGCAGGAGCTGATTTGAGCAAAGAAATAATTGCGCCATGGCGGGATAATGAAGGGATAAACATTTCCGGCAAGAATGTGAATTACAGCGAATTAACGGCGCTGTACTGGCTGTGGAAAAACAGGCTTTTATCGGAAGAAACATACATAAACGGGAAAAACGACAATGCGGAATATTACGGACTGTTCCATTACCGCCGTGTTCTGGATATTACCGAAAAAGACCTGCTTCGGATAAAAAGCAGTGATGTTGACGTGATTCTGCCTTTTCCAATGCTTTGCGAACCGGATATTAAAGAGCATCACACAAGATATATCAGCGAATCGGACTGGCAGGCGATGCTCCAGGCATTAGAGGAATTGCAGCCGGATTATGCAAAGGCATATGACGCGGTTTTTTCTCAAAGATATTTTTATAACTACAATATGATTATTGCAAAGAAAAGCGTTCTCAATGATTATTGCGGCTGGCTGTTTCCCGTATTGGAGCGAACCGAGGAGTTAAGCAGCCCCAGAGGATGGCAGCGGGCGGACAGATACATCGGTTATCTCGGGGAAAATCTCATGACTCTGTATTTTATGTATCACAGGGAGGATTTCCATATCGCCCATACGGGAAGAATTATGCTTATATAGAGCGGGAAAGCGCGGAAAAATACATTGCCGCTAAAAAAGGGAGGAGAAGATGGATTTTGAACTGACAGCATCCATGATGTGTGCCGATTACGGAAATCTGAAAAAAGAGGTCAGGGAATTGGAGGCTGGCGGAATCGATTCTTTCCATATTGATATCATGGACGGAAGATATGTTCCCAATTTTGCCATGTCGCTGAATGACATGAAATACATAGCAAGCGCCACCCGAAAGCCCCTTGACGTCCACCTGATGATAGAGCATCCCAATAATTGCATCGAGCTGTTTTTGGACAATTTAAGGACAGGCGATACGGTATACATTCATCCTGAGGCGGAGTATCATCCGTCCACCACATTACAGAAGATTATCAATGCCGGGATGATACCGGGAATTGCAGTTAATCCGGGCACGAGTATTGAAACGGTATACGAAATGCTCCGCATAGTGAAGAAGGTGCTCGTTATGTCTGTAAATCCGGGGAATGCGGGACAGATGTATCTTCCTTACGTGGGAAAAAAGATGACAAGACTGCTTTCCATGAGGCGGGAAATGGATTTCCAGATTTACTGGGACGGCGCCTGCGGAGCCGATAAAATACTGGAGTTTGCGCCTAAGGGGGTAAGAGGGTTTGTTCTTGGAACGACGCTTCTGTTTGGAAAGAAACAGACCTATGGGGAGACGTTGGAGAATATAAGAAGGCTGCGGTTTTAGGGACACTTATACAAGATAATGGAATTGCAAGAGACCAGGATGAAATGAAAGCATGATGGTTCAGGGATAAGGGAAGCAGCGTTGCGGAACTGAAAGGGAGGATAAAAAATATGTTGAAATTAGCATTAAAGCCGGGCGATTCTGTAACTATAGGGAAAGATATCAGCGTAAAACTGGTAGAGAAAACAGGCTCCACAGCGAGGCTGCTCATCGATGCGCCGATGGAATATAAGATTGAGCGCCATAAAACGGAAAGAGAGACGGGAAAGATTTATATAGTGGGGAGCAAATAGGGTTACTATTCATGGCTTTTCTTTAGAATACTAAAAAATTGAAAAATGCGTATTTACATTTTTATCCAAACTATGCTATGATAACAGAAAGCATATTTTCTTTCTAAACAGTTCAGGTGATTTCTATTGTTCTAAGTTTCAGAAAATCCATGCTTTGATTCCAACTACACAATAGCAAAGCAGGAGGTACTGAAACGGTTCTCCTGCAGAGGCAGCCGGTTTTCGAAGGAAAGAAATCCGTTTGCAAACAGGTTGAAAAGGTATTTTAAAGGAGGACACAAGATGAGTGAGGTAAGTGTACAACGCAACTACAAAGACACTGTATTTCGAATGCTGTTTAACGACAAGAAGAATTTGCTCAGCTTATACAATGCGCTCAACAGAACAAAGTATACGGATACGTACGGGCTGGAAATTACTACATTGGAGAATGCAGTCTATATGAATTATAAGAATGACATTTCCTTTGTCTTTGATTTCAGGCTGATGATTTATGAGCATCAATCTACAGTCAATCCTAACATGCCGTTGCGTGACCTGATTTATGTCACCAGAGTACTTCAGGGAAGAATCAGGAGTGAAAAGCTGTATGGTAAAAGTTTAATCAAAATTCCGGCTCCGAAATTCATTGTTTTTTATAATGGGGTAGATTTTCAGCCTGAACAGCAGATTTTACGGCTGTCAGAAGCTTTTAAGAAGCATCAGGAGGAACCGGCGCTGGAATTAACGGTGTCAGTTTATAATATTAATCTGGGGCATAATACGGAACTTTTAGAGGCATGCCATCAGCTAAAAGAATATGCGCAGTATGTAGAGCAGGTCAGAATATTTGCAAAAGGAATGCCTTTTCCGGATGCTGTTGAATGTGCGGTTGATTATTGCATTGAAAAGGGTGTTCTTGCAGATTTTCTATCAAAGAATCGGGCGGAGGCGATAGCAGTGAGTATTTTTGAGTTTGATGAAGAAAAGTTTTTGAAAAGTGAACGTGAGGAAAGCAAGAAGGAAGGGCGGAAAGAAGGACAAAAAGAAGGGGAAGAAAAACTCGCCGGACTGCTACGGGGGCTTATGGATGCCGGCAAAATGGAGGAAATGAAAAGAGCCTTATCTGACCGGGAATACCGGGAAAAATTATATCAGGAAAAGTGAGGTAGAGAAATGAAAAAGAAAGTAAGAAGAACCATTGTCACAGTCTTGAGCATTGCGGTCATAACAGGCTCGTCGCTGACTGCCTATGCGGCGCCGGAGGTCATGCCGGACGGGACGACCTTTGACGCGGAGTTTTATGCGGCAAACAATCCGGATGTTGTGGCGGCTTATGGCACAGATACAGCGGCGCTTTACCGGCATTATATGGAATTTGGCAAAGTGGAGGGAAGAAAGGCCGTATCTAACACGGTAACCGACCAGAAAGCGCTGGATGCGGCGGCATCGGCCCACAATTATTATAAGGGAGTCACCAAAGAGCAGGCGGCCGCAGCGGACGCTGTGGCGCAGCAGATAGCCGAGTCGATTATGTCCAATACTGCATACACCACGGACTGCCAGAGGATAACAGCGGCGGCTCAGACGGTGGCGGCTTATTGTGATAACTGTATTTACGGCTCAGACACAAACAAGTATTACCGCTCCCCTTACGGGGTATTTGTGGCGGGCGTGTATACCTGTGCAGGCTCTGCCAGAGCGCTGGGGCGTGTGCTGGATTATATGGGTTACAGCTGGCAGCATGTGAATGAAAACAAGTGGAGTCATCAGTGGTGTATTGTGACCATGGACGGGCAGACCGGGTACGCCGACGGTATGGGCGGTATTGCCGGATATGGGGAGATGGTAAGCGGCATGACGCTGGCTGACGAAGGACAATTTATTTTCCCACGTAGTTCCAGGGAACTGAAACCGGAACGGATGGCAATTTCGCAGATAGAATTTAGACAGTAAGACAAAACATAAACGGGGGATTACACAGCCGCCAGTGTGGCCGTGCAATCCCCTTTATTACAATAAGCAGCCGGCAAAGCGTGCCGCCCGTTGTTACAATGCGCCGGCTCTCGAAGCGCGGCGGCGTCTGTTCCAATCAGGACTCATATTCCTTAATAATAGGAGCAATCTGGGAAATCATATTGTCAACGTCCTCAAACATGGAGCTCTTTGTGGTTCCAAGGTTCCTCGCATGATTGATATGGCGGACAACGTCCTGATACTGCTGGCGAATCTTGTCGAAATATCCGCACAAGGTCTGGAGAGCCGTCTTGGACTGGCTGATAACGTCGTTGATTTCCGTCTGTACCGTTGTGGCGCTTTCCGCCGCCTCGGTGATATTGTCGAACATTTTGTAGGTTTCATCCACCTTATCAAGGCTTTCGCCAAGAGCCTGCCGGGAGGAGGTAATACTTACGTTCAGGTTTTCAGTGCCCTGCTCCACGTCGCCTACGCCGGAATCCACTTCGGCAACCAGATTCTTGATTTGCTCCGCCAGCGTCTTTACCTCCTCTGCGACCACGGCAAAGCCTTTTCCGCGCTCGCCTGCCTTGGCTGCCTCAATGGAGGCATTCAGGGCAAGGATGTTGGTCTGGTCCGCAATAGTTGCGATTTTGCTGGTACATGCCTTGATTTTTTTAACCGCCGCCTGAAAATCGTCAAAGGTGCTTCCCATTGCGTCAAAATGGGTTTCCACCTGCATGGAGCTCTTTTTAAGCTCCTCCACCTCGCTTTGCGCCTGGTCAACGGAACGGGCGATTTCCTGCTTGACTTCCGCAAACTGGCCGGATACCTGGCTGATACTTAAAAAGGTCTGGTCAAAGTCCTGCAGGGTATCCTGAAAGCTGTCCGCCTCCCGGAGCACATTGCTAAAAGAGCTGCTTACCAGGCCAAGCTCCGTCAGGGAAGCCACTTCCTTCTGCACCATCTCCGTGTAATATCCTTTCAGGCTGTTTGTCACATGAAGCACCGGATACAGGCTTTTTTTGGTATCCTGGGATTTTTTCTTAAATAACATCTTGTTCCCCCCCTACTCAAATACGACACAAGTCATGGACTGGTTTACAAACTGGTTGTTGTGATGTTCTCCGTAACCGACCAGTCCGGCATGATTGCCAAGGGCGCTCATTTCCCGAAGGTAGTCGTTCATATAATTGTTTTCCGTAAACAAAAGGTATCTGAAAAGGCAGTTTACGGAAAATACCGCCGATGGCTTAGGGAAGTCCTGCTTGATTGTGCGGATGGTATTTTTTACGGTTTCCTTGAAATCCCCCAGCTCCAGAAGGATGAGGACGTCGGAATCATTTACCTGCCGGAAGCAGGTCAGGGCATTCCCGTTTACTTCCTTGATGGATATAATACAGGTGTCGTCCCCGTTGATTTTCCCGAAGGGATTTTTAAAGGTCTGGGTCAATATTTCCTTTTCCGTTACGTGAAGGATATCCTGATAAACCTGTTTGGCGGGCTTACCGTTAAGCTCCCCGATTATGTAATTGGCCTTGTCTGTCTTGGAGGCGATAAAGGAATAATTACCCATTTGGTGATAAATGTTTTCCTTATAGGTTTTTACTCTGCCGTTGTTGTTTTTTACGATTGCGTAGGCAACGGCGTCTTCATAGACCACGCCGTTGGCGGACACTTTGCCGGCGTCTCCGGTTCCGCCTACCAGAGAAATATTTTTCTGACGAAGTACGCTGTACAGGGTAGTCAGCACACAGGCGTCGTTTCCTGAACAAAAATCAATGCAGACGGTGTCCTTCTGGGAACCGTTCACCTTTTTTACATCTTCTTCCAGCCGGCTGATGTATTTTACCGGCATGACGGATACGTTTTCCAGTACGTTAGCCGCCGCGGTAACTCCGTCGGTAAAGGCGATGACGCCGACTCCTTTTTCCACTACCTTTGTATCATAGCTCATTCCGATGCATCCAATGCTGGGGATTCCGGGATAGAGCCGTTCCAGTTCCCTTACATGGGATTCAAACTGTTCGCCGTTTGATAACAGCATAACAAATTGGGGACGGCTTAATCCGCGAACGGCTTCTGTTAAGTCCCCGCGCTGGCTCATTCCAAAAAACTGCTTCAATAGATGGTTCCTCCTTTTCCCATGGTAAATATTAGTCAGGAAATATTATACTTGAGGCGGTATTAATGGTCAATCTTTATTTCAGCAGTCCTCCGCCGTTATCGTTTCGCCACTGTCTCGGTGAAATTTTATATACGTTTTTGAAGGCTCTTGAAAAATGGAGCTGGTTCGGGTATCCAACGGCGTTTCCGATGTCCGCAACAGATAAGTCCGTCAGCTTCAAAAGCTCGGCGGCTTTGGTCATGCGGTAGGAGATGAGAAATTCCTGGGGGGATTTTCCGGTGGTTTCGTGGAAGATTTTCCCGAAATAGCTCCGGTTCAGGCCGCAGGAAGCGGCAACGTCCTCCACGGAAATATTGTTCTGGAAATTTTGTTCAATGAAAGAAATCGCTTCCTTAATATAAAAATCCCGCAGACGGTTCCCCTGTCCCACCTGGGTGGAGGTGGCGGAGCGCACAAATTTATCGATGAACAGATAGAGATGTCCGATTAAATGGAAAGGAGACTCCTCTTTGTGGTTGACAATATAGAGCATTTCGTCCTTCATCTCCGAAGCAATATCCTTGTAGCGGGCCTTGTAGACGGGCTGGTCCAGGTTAAGCCCCGCAAGCTCGATGGTTTCTTTTACCCGCAGCCCGTCGAACTCAAGCCACGCATATTCCCAGGGAATTTCATTGTCTGCGATATAGGTGCAGATTTGATGGGGAAAAAGCATAAAGCCCTCCCCGCTTCTGACCTGATAGGAAATGGAGTCGCCCCTGGAATTCTGGGCAAGCAGCACGCCGGTGCCGGAAAGACAGTAGTGGAACAGATAGTGGTTCCGGGCGGCAGGGCCGAAGGAGTGGGAGGGGTCGCATTGCTCCCAGCCAAACTGGTAGAGCCCCATATCAATAAAGTTTTCACTTGGAAAAACGGAGAAGATGACTTCACTCATAATTATCCTCACTTCTGTCCGGGGATTGTGCATAGGCATAAATGCTGCGGCACAGTTTTTTGCGCATATACGGTTTGCTTATCTCCTATTATATATCATAATGCTATCTCATTTCCACTATAGAGGAAAAAAACAGCATATAGGCATAAAACGTGCAAAACCATGCTATTTTTGACGGCAAAAAGGAATGTTATAATGTAAAAAGGAAATTCCGGCAGGGTTTGCACGGCCGGATAAATAAAAAAAAGGAGAAAATGCTATGAAAGGAAAAAGGATGAAAGGGCTGGGACTGGCAGTATGCTGTGCGGCAATGGCGCTTACCGTTTCAGGATGTGGCTCGTCCGCCGACGGAAAGGTTGAAATTGAAATTGTTCAGTACAAACCGGAAGCGGCGAACTATTTTAAGACGGTGGAAGATGCGTTTAACGAAACGCACGATGATATTCATCTGACCATCAGCTCTCCCAACGATGCAACAACCATTTTAAAAACAAGGTTTATCCGGGAGGATTACCCGGATATCATAGGAATCGGCGGCGATATCAACTATTCCTATTTTGTGGACGCGGATATTCTTTCCGATATTTCCGGGTATGAGGGGATGAAGAATATCAACCAGGGCTATCTGGATATCGCGGAGGCGCTGGAGCTTATTCCCACCGACGGAACCTATATTGTGCCTTACGTGGCCAATGCGGCCGGGGTTCTCTACAACAGAGATATGTTTGCGGAACACGGCTGGGAGATTCCCGAAACCTGGGATGAAATGAAGCAGTTATGTGAAAATATCAAAGCGGAGGGGATTCTGCCCTTTTATTTTGGATTTAAGGACACCTGGACCTGTCTGGCGCCGTGGAACGCCATGGCGGTGGAGCTTTCTCCTGCTGATACCACAAAGCAGGTAAACAGGGGAGAGGCAACCTTTACCGCGCAGTACAGGGAGCTTGCGGAGAAGTATATGGAGCTCTTGCCTTACGGGCCGGACGACCCGTTTGCCTACGGCTATAATGACGCATGTACCGCTTTTGCGAGAGGGGAGTCGGCAATGTATCCAATCGGAAGCTATGCCACGCCGCAGATTTTATCTGTAAATCCTGATTTGAACATCGATTCCTTTGTAATGCCGGCAAGCGATACGGCGGACGGGAGAACCTTAAACTCGGGTATCGACCTTGGCTTTTGCGTGATGGCGGACTGTCCCAACAAGGAAGAAGCCTATGAGGTTCTGGATTTCCTCTTTGCTGACGAAAATCTCCAGAAATACATAGACGACCAGAATGCGGTTCCATGCAAAAACGGGGATTTCAAGCTTGCTTCCATGCTGGACGGAATGCTTCCTTTCATCGAAGCCGGAAACATGACGGATTATCAGGACCACTATTATCCTTCGGAAATGTCGGTGGATGCGCTGCTTCAGACCTATCTGATTGAAAAGGATATTGACAGCTTCCTTAACACCTTCGATACCAACTGGCAGCGGTATAACAGGGACATTATCCGCATGGTTCAGGACTACGAGAAGACACATTAATAAAACGGCAATGGACTATAATAGAAAGGGTAAAAAGCCATGAAACATGAAAATGATAGAAAAAGAACGTTTTTACTGATTACAATTCCGATTCTGGCTCTGTTTATCTGCTTTAACACCATTCCTCTTATTCGGGGCGCAATGTACAGCTTCACGAATTCCAGGGGATTCGGAAGTCATGACTTTGTCGGATTTCGGAACTATATGGATTTGTTCACGGATGCGCGTGTGGGGAAATCCTATCTGTTTACCATCAAGCTGGCGCTTGTGACGACCGTTGTGGTCAACGTCTTAAGCCTGATACTGGCGCTTGGTCTTAACAGCAAGATTCGCGCAAAAGGATTTTTCAGAGGCGCTTATTTCCTTCCCAATATCCTTGGCTCTCTGGTTGTAGGTTACATATTCAATTATTTCTTCACCTACATTCTTCCGGCGCTGGCCGATATGATTGGAATCGAGTCGCTGCGCACCAGTATTTTATCCAGTCCCAGCAAGGCATGGATTGGCGTTATGATTGTCTGCGCATGGCAGGCGATTGCCATGAACACGATTATTTATATCTCGGGTCTTCAGACGGTTCCCGAGGATGTATACGAGGCAGGCGGCCTTGACGGCGCGACAGGATGGAAGCAGTTCCGCCACCTCACGTTCCCGTTGATTATTCCGTTCTTCTCCATCAATATGGTGCTGAGCGTGAAGAATTTCCTGATGGTATTCGACCAGATTATGGCGTTGACAAAGGGCGGCCCGTCCCAGAGCACGGAGTCCATTTCCTACCTGATTTACAATAACGGTATGGCGGGCGGACAGTTCGGATTCCAGAGCGCCAACGCAGTTGTATTCTTCATTGTAATTGTAGCTATTTCTGTGGCACAGATGAAATTTTCCAGTTCAAAGGAGGAGCAGTTATGAAAAACACATCTTCACCAAGTAAATCAAATATGCCTGTGCTGATTCTGCTGATTCTTGGTCTTTCAACAATTGCGTTTCCGCTTTATCTGACCATTGTAATTGCGTTCAAACAGCCTTCGGAAATGACCAACAGCATCAGCGGTATCTTATCGCTCCCTAAGACATGGAGCCTTAACAATTTCAGGGAAGCCATGGAAGTGACGGACTTCTGGAATTCACTGAAAAACAGTTTGCTGATTTCCGTATTGACGGTGGGGCTTTCCATCCTTCTGCACTCCCTGATGGGCTATGCCCTGGGAAGGAACAAGGCAAGCAGCAAATTTTATAACTTTGTGTATCTTTTCATTGTAAGCGGTATGTTCGTGCCCTTCGCCATTTTGATGATGCCTCTGGCAAAGCAGACGGCGGAGATGGGGCTGGCAAACTGGTTCGGCGTTATATTGCTGTACGTGGTGTTCTATATGCCCATGAATATCATGCTGTACTCCGGCTATCTTGTGAATATTCCCATGGCTTTGGAGGAAGCGGCGCGAGTGGATGGGGCCAACACCTGGAGAACCTACTGGAGCATTATTTTCCCGATTATGAAGCCCATGCATGCGACGGTTGCGGTAATTACGGCGCTGGCTGTGTGGAACGATGTAATGACTCCTCTGGTCATTATGGCTGGCTCCTCCCAGAACACCCTGCCTCTGGCACAGCTTAATTTCCAGTCGCAGTTTGGAACCAATTACAATCTGGCCTTTGCTTCGTACCTGTTGTCCTTGATTCCTATTCTGATTTTTTATATAATATGTCAGAAGCAGATTCTGAACGGAGTCGTAAACGGCGCTGTGAAGTAAGAGCCGCCGGTTTTGCAGGCTGAGTATCTGCGGTGCGGAAGGCAAAAGATATTCAATAACAAAACGAAAACGGAAGGGAAAACATCATGGCAGTTTTTTATCAGCAGAGTAACCGTATTTTTACCTTGCAGACGAATCATTCCACCTATCAGATGAAGGTGGATGACATGGGTTTTCTTTTACATCTTTATTACGGAAGTAAAGTGTCCGGCGATATGGATTATCTCTTAACCTACTACGACAGGGGGTTCTCCGGGAACCCCTCTGACGCGGCGGGGGACAGAACCTATTCCATGGACGTGCTGCCTCAGGAGTATCCTGTGCTTGGAACAGGGGATTACCGGAGCAGCGCGCTCATTATCCGGAGCGCGGACGGCTCGGAATGCTGCGATTTGCGGTATGTGAGCCATGAAATAAAAAAGGGGAAATACGGATTAAAAGGACTTCCGGCGGTTTATGCCGGGGAAAACGAAGCCGATACGCTGGAAATTCTCATGAAAGACAGTGTGAGCGGGCTTTTGGTTAAGCTCCTGTACGGAGTGCTGGAGGCGGAGGATATTATCACGAGAAGCGCCGAGATTGTCAATCAGGGCGGCGGAGAAGTGATTGTGGAAAAGGCGGCTTCCGCCTGCCTGGACTTCATTACGGGAAACTATGATATGATAAGCTTTTGCGGCAGGCACACCATGGAGCGCATCCCCCAGCGGGAGGCGGTTGCCCACGGAAACCATGTTATCGGGAGCCGTCGGGGCACCTCCAGCCATCAGTACAATCCGGCGGTAATACTTGCAGAGACGGACACCACGGAGGACGCCGGGAAGTGCTATGGCATGGTCTTTGTCTACAGCGGAAATTTTATGTGCGAAGCGGAGAAGGACCAGTTTGACCAGACAAGGGTGGTGATGGGACTGCAGAGCGATTTATTCCATTACCCTCTTGCTAAGGGGGAGAGCTTTCTGGTGCCTGAGACGATTCTCTGCTTTTCAAATCAGGGCTTTGGAGAACTGTCCAGAAAATATCACCGCTGTATCAGAGAGCACATCTGCCGCGGAAGATACATGCAGGAGAAGCGTCCTGTGCTGATTAACAGCTGGGAGGCGGCTTACTTTGATTTTAACGGAGAGACGATTGCCGGCCTTGCGAAGGAGGCAGCGGAGCTTGGCATCGATATGGTGGTCATGGACGACGGCTGGTTCGGAAAGCGGGAGGACGACAACAGCGGCCTTGGGGACTGGCAGGTCAATGAAAAAAAGCTTGGCTGCACGCTAAAGGAATTGACTGAAAGAGTCAGAAAAACCGGTCTGTCCTTCGGTATCTGGATGGAGCCCGAAATGGTTTCAAAAGACAGTAACCTTTTCAGGGAGCACCCGGACTGGGCGCTTCAAAACCCCGGCAGAAAGCCGGTGATGGGAAGGAACCAGCTTGTCCTTGATTTCTCAAGGCAGGAAGTGAGAGACCATGTTTTCGACCAAATCTGCAGAGTGCTGGACGAGGGAAATATCAGATACGTCAAGTGGGACATGAACCGGAGCCTGTCTGATTTTTATTCCGTAAACGGCGGCTCGGGAAAGGTTGCCTATGACTACGTTCTCGGCGTCTATGATTTTATGGAAAAGCTGCTGCAGAAGTATCCTGATATTCTGATTGAAGGGTGCAGCGGAGGCGGCGGAAGGTTTGACGCGGGAATGCTTTACTACACGCCCCAAATCTGGTGCAGCGACAACACGGACGCGCTGGACAGGCTGCAGATACAGTACGGAACCTCTTTCTTTTATCCCATATCCACAGTAGGCTCCCATGTGTCGGCGGTGCCGAATCATCAGACGGGACGGAATATCAGCCTCAATACGCGGGCGGTAGTGGCCATGGCGGGAACCTTTGGCTATGAGCTTGACCCGGCAAAGCTGAAAGGGGAAGAAAAAGAAGAGATAAAAGAGCAGGTAAAGCGTTACAGGAAGTATGCCGGCCTTATCAACGAGGGAGATTACTACCGGCTGACCGACCCGCTTAAAGGTCTCTGCGCGGCCTGGATGTTTATGGACGGGAAAAAGGAGAAAATCCTGCTGAATGTGGTCATGCTTGAAAGCCACGGGAACATGCCGGTGAGCTACGTTAGACTGAAGGGTCTTGAGGCGGACGCCGTCTATGAGGACGCGGACAGCAAAAAGCGTTACTTCGGCTCTGCGCTGATGGAAGCCGGGCTTCCCATGCCGGTGGAGTTGAAGGAATATCCGGCTTACCAGATAGAACTTAATAAAATATAAAAAGGCTGCCGCGCTTTGCAAGTCAGAACCGCAAAGTGTGGCAGCTTTTGTCATCCGTCACAGCAAATCTCATGAATTTTTTCCACAATTTTACTTCTGGTCAAATCCGCAATTTCCCTTGTGTTCATTTCCTTGTAATCCTCGTAGGGAATCGGCGCAAGGAAATGCACCTGGGTTTTTACAGGTTTTATGGAATTCAGCTCAAAGGGCTTATAGGAATCAATCAAAACCACAGGGACGATAGGGCTCTGGGACTTGATGGAGCATTTGAAAGCTCCGGGAAGAAATTCCTTTACCTCATTTCTGTTGCGGTAATAACCGCCTTCCGGGAAAACAATGTACCGCCGTCCCTCTTTCACCTGCGCAATCACGTCCAGAATCGTCTTGAGCTGGGTTTTCATGCTGGTCTTATCCAGCCGGCTTCCCTTAATCAGGGAAATGAACTGGGTGGTGACGATTTGATGGGAGCGTTTGTCGTCTATCATAATTGTACAGGGATTTTGGTGGGCGGATATAATGCCGAGAGCGTCATATTTTCCCTGATGGTTGGCGTACATGACATATCCCCCTGATTCGGGAAGGTTTTCCGTGCCGTAGGCATCCGTATGTATAAATCCGTTTCTCTGGAGAATGGAAATCGCCTTTCTGGCAACCCCGTAACGTTCTTCTTCCGTGTATCTCTCGTCGTGCCGCAGGATATACAGTACCTTACACAGATAGTACAGGATAAAGGGCAGGGAGACGATGATGACATAGTACATTCTTAACACAATTTTAACCTCGCAATTACAAAATCAGAAAGAATACTTTCCGCATATAAAAATCATATCATATCATACAGATTTTTGCAATTTTGATTTCCGCGGGAAAGTGGTTGACAATTGTAACGCGACAGGATATTCTAATAGTGTTACATATGTCAACCTACATGCGCAGGAGCCGGGCGGCTGTGAAGCAGTCATTTGACGTCTGCCGGGCGGAAATGGGGGGGGAATATGAAGGAAAATGTTACATTGAATAATTCAGAGTGGTGTATCATGGAGGAATTGTGGCGGGAGCAGCCCAAAACGCTGATGCAGCTGGTACATAAAATGAAGGAAAAGCAGGGGTGGAGCAAGAGTACCACAAGCACTGTGCTGCGCCGTATGCAGGAAAAGGGCTGTATCCGGTACGAGGAAGGGGAGAAGGCCAGGAATTATTTTACGGATTTAAGCAGGGAGGCCGTGGTTTTGAAGGAGACGAGGGCATTTTTGAACCGCGCCTGCGGGGGAAGCCTTGGAATGCTGGTAAGTACCTTTGTGGAGGGCAACCAGCTTACGGAGGAGGAAATAGAGGAATTAAGGGAAATTTTACATAGAAATGCGTGAAGCGGAGGTACCATATGCAGTTATTGGAAAAAATCATCATATCGTCTGTATTGATTCTGGCAGTACTGATTATCCGAACACTTTTCAGGAAAAAGGTAAGCCCGGTTTTTATTTACAGTCTGTGGCTTCTGGCTGCAGTCCGTATTCTCTGGCCGGGAATGATTGGCGAGAGTCCTCTCAGCATTATGAATACCGGACTGTGGAAGACCGGGGAAAAGGTGATTTTAAAGGAGAGCGACCGGCAGAGCAGAGAGTATAAGGAGCGGAAGTATCAGAAATATCTGGAAGAGATAACAGAGAAGCAGCGGTTGGAGCAGCTGCAGGAGGACGCCGGTTTCGAAGAAATTCCGTCAAAAGAGCCTGAAACAGGGGAAATTGTGCTGCCGTTTCCGGCGGGGCCGTCGCCCACGTTCTTTGGACGGCTGGAATTTTGGGCGGTACGGTTCTGGATTGTCGGAATGGCGGTTATCGGAGCTGTTTTTCTCCGGCGGAATCTTTCTCTTTACAGATATTTGAGAAGGACGCGGAAAAAGCTGAGGGAAGTCAGCATGGGCATTAGAACGGGCAAAAGACGGATTGCCGTTTTTACGGCGGGCGATAAGCTTCCCTCGCCCTGTCTGTTCGGACTTCTTCCTTCCATATATATACCTGAAAGGTGCGTTGCCGGAGAGAAAAGCCGGGAAAAGGATGAGAGGCTGGACTTTATCCTGAACCATGAAATGACTCATTACCGGCATTTTGCCCCTGTCTGGTCGCTGGTTCGGATGCTGTGTCTTATTACCGCCTGGTATAACCCGCTGGTGTGGATTGCCGCCGGATTGTCTGTCAGGGACGGAGAGCTGGCATGCGACTGGGGATGTGTAAAAAGGCTTGACAGGGAAAAAAGGATTGCCTACGGGGAAGCGCTTCTTTCAATGGTTGATTCGGCAGGGGAACGAAGCGGGCTGCTTTTGAATGCCACTATGATGACCGCAGGCGGAAAGTTTATGAAAAAAAGAATGGAAGGAATTGTTGAAAACAGAAAAATCAGCGGGATAGCGGTTCTTGCCGTGGCGGTGATTATGGTTTTGTGCGCGGGAGCTGTTTTTACGGGAAGTGTGGCCGGGGAAACACAGGAAAATGGGGGAACAGAGGGGAGGACGGCAAATACGGCGTGGTAAAGGTGAAGATATTTGCCGGAATCCGAAAATTGATTTCCGTGGAGAATATTCCCTTGACATTTCCCATAAGATTTCTCAAAATAAAAAGAGAAATCCGGCAGGGAGGATGAGATGGAGCAGCTATCGCTTTTTTCACAGGAAGTAAATATGAGTGCGCCGCTTGCAAGCAGGCTGCGGCCACAGAATTTGAATGACTATATCGGTCAGGAGCATTTGGTAGGGCCGGGAAAGGTGCTGCGTCAAATCCTTGATAAGGACATGATAAGCTCCATGATATTCTGGGGGCCTCCCGGGGTGGGAAAGACCACGCTGGCAAGGATTATCGCCAATACGACACGGGCGTCATTTATTGATTTCAGCGCTGTCACAAGCGGGATTAAGGAGATAAAGGACGTCATGAAGCGGGCGGAGAATGACAGAATGATGGGGATAAAAACCATTGTTTTTGTGGACGAGATTCACCGCTTCAATAAGGCGCAGCAGGATGCGTTTCTGCCCTATGTGGAGAAGGGGAGCATCATTCTTATCGGTGCAACCACGGAAAACCCTTCCTTTGAAATTAACTCGGCGCTTTTGTCAAGGTGCAAGGTGTTTGTGCTCCATGCCCTGACACAGCAGGATATGTTGAAGCTTTTGCACAATGCGCTTACGGATAAGCGGGGATTTGGAAACAGTATCATTCATATAGAAGAAAGGCTGCTTAAGGCAATTGCCGTTTTTGCAAACGGCGACGCAAGGACGGCTTTGAGCACGCTGGATATGGCGGTTTTAAACGGAAGGATAGAGCCGGACGGCTCGATTACGGTGCAGGAAGAAATTCTGGAACAATGCACGGGAAAAAAGATGCTTCTTTACGATAAGAGCGGAGAGGAGCACTACAATCTGATATCGGCACTGCATAAGTCAATGAGAAACAGCGACCCGGATGCCGCTATTTACTGGCTGGCGAGAATGCTTGAGGCAGGAGAGGACCCGCTTTATATTGCAAGGAGGCTGGTGCGGTTTGCCAGCGAGGACGTGGGAATTGCCGATTCCGGCGCGCTGCAGGTGGCGGTGGCGGCCTATCAGGCATGTCATTTTAACGGAATTCCAGAGTGCAATGTGAACCTGACCCATGCGGTGGTTTATCTTTCCATGGCGCCGAAGTCCAACGCGCTTTTTAAGGGCTATGAGATGGCAAAAAAGGACGCGGCGACGACATTGACCGAACCGGTACCGCTTCAAATCAGGAACGGAGTGACCTCCCTGATGCAGGAGCTGCACTATGGGGAGGGGTACGAGTATGCCCATGACAGTGAGGAAAAGCTGACCGCATTGAAGTGCCTGCCGGATGCCCTGGAAGGGCGGGAGTATTACACGCCCACGAAGGAAGGCGATGAGGCGAAGGTCAGGGAAAAGCTGGAGCGTGTGAAGGAGTGGAAGGAGAAGGTGCGCGCAGGAGAGGTCTTGTCTTAAAAGTGTGTCTTAAAAGCCAGCACCCCCGCAGTAATAAATACAAACGAATGTTCGAAAAACTATTGCTTTCCATGACAAGACGTGTTATACTGTAACAAACAAATGTTTGGGTGGGCGCGGCTATGGAAAGCGATTTTATTTTAAGTACAAATAGAAATCCGGTTTCAGGGATAGTGTGCATAGATTCGGATGCAAATATTGGCATAACTGCGGTATCAGACCCGGAACCTCAAATACAGGTGAAGCTTAATCAGAAGATGTCCCTGATGGAAAAGCTGGGTATCCTTTCAGACGCGGCAAAGTACGACGTATCCTGCTCTTCCAGCGGCGTGGAGCGGCGGGGAGACGGAACGGGAATCGGCAATACCGTGGCAGGCGGCATCTGTCACAGCTTCGGGGCGGACGGAAGGTGTATTTCCCTTCTAAAGGTTCTTTTCACCAATGAATGTATTTATGACTGCAAGTACTGCATCAACCGCCGTTCAAACGATGTGCCGCGGGCGTCTTTTACGCCGGATGAAATCTGCGATTTGACCATTCAGTTTTACAGGCGTAATTATATAGAAGGATTATTCTTAAGCTCAGGTATTTTGTACAGTCCCAGCTATACCATGGAGCTGATTTATGAGGCGGTACACAAGCTGCGCACGAAATACCGCTTTCAGGGCTATATCCATGTGAAAGCGATTCCCGGCGCCGACCCGGAGCTGGTTAAGAGGCTGGGGCTTCTGGCGGACAGAATGAGCGTGAATCTGGAATTGCCTACAGCCGACGGTCTCAAAAGCCTGGCGCCCAATAAGCACAGGAAGAATATTTTAACTCCCATGCGCCAGATTCAACAGGGAATTACCCAAAATAAAAATGAAATTGTGGCGTTCCGGCATGCGCCTTCCTTTGTGCCGGCGGGGCAGTCTACCCAGATGATTGTGGGAGCCACTCCTGAAAGCGATTATCAGATTATGATGGTGGCGGAGAATTTATATAAAAAGTTTGATTTAAAGAGAGTTTATTATTCTGCTTTTGTCAGTGTCAATGCGGACAAGTCGCTTCCGGCGCTGCCGGGAGGCCCTCCCCTTTTGCGGGAGCACAGGCTGTATCAGGCGGACTGGCTGCTGCGGTTTTACGGCTTTGAGGCGCAGGAGCTTTTAAGCGAGGGGAAGCCTAATTTTAACGTGCTTTTAGACCCGAAGGCGGACTGGGCGCTGCGGCACTTAGAGCAGTTTCCTGTGGAGATTAACAGGGCTTCCTACCAGACGATTCTCCGGGTGCCGGGAATCGGGGTTAAGAGCGCCCAGAGAATCGTCCGGGCAAGGCGGAACGGAAGCCTTAATTTTGACGACCTGAAAAAAATCGGCGTTACTTTGAAACGGGCGCTGTATTTTATTACATGCAGCGGAAAAATGATGTATCCTACAAAGTTGGACGAGGACTATATCACAAGAAACCTGATTGGAGAAAAGGAAAGGCTTCCCTTTGACAGGGACGGTATGACTTATAAGCAGCTTTCGCTGTTTGACGATACCGGGGAATTTTCCTTCCGTCAGGCGGCGGGAGGCTGAACAGGAAGCCGGAGGGGCAGCCGGAAATTAGGAAAGAGGCCGGAGGACAGCGTTCGGCCATAGGAGAAAGGCCGGAAATCATATGGAAGAGTATTATCTGATTTGTGAAGATTCCCTGGAGGGAGTTTTTACGGGGATTTATAATGCCTATCTGAAAAAGATGCCCCGGGAGCAGATTCATCTGTGTCTGGGGGAGGAGGAAAACTACCGCCTGTTTGCGGTTTATGAGCCGTGCCCGCCGGATAAGGTAAAGGCGGCAAGGGTGGCGGGGACGGTGCTGCGGGAATTCGGCCATGGGGCTTACATGGCAATCTGCCGGGCGCTGGCCTCCGGGGAAGCGGATAAGGCGGAGGCGGTCTACCGGACGGTGGCAGCGGGGCTTTCCATGAAAAATAAAAGGCAGGTGATGGGAAATCTGCAAAATCCCTATGTACACAGGGTATTTGAGCTGGCAAGATTTACCGCCAACGAGGCGCATTACCATGTGGAGTTCCTGCGATTCAGAGAACTGGAAAGCGGGATTCTTTATGCCCCCATCGGCCCGAAAAACAACCTCATAACCTTTATCGTTCCCCATTTTGCCGACAGGCTCCCTCTGGAAAATTTTGTGATTCACGATAAAATACGTAGTATTTTTGCCCTCCATCCGGCCGGGAGGGACTGGTATCTTGTATACGGCGACGAAAATATAAGGCAGGAAAAAATGGTTCTTTCCGAGGGGGAGAACAAATACAGGGAACTGTTTACCCATTTCTTTCATACGATACCTATAGAGGAGCGCAAAAACAAAGGGCTTCAAAGAAATATGCTCCCGTTAAGATACCGGGATTATATGACGGAATTTCAGGGAGAGTAAATTACTGGTATATTTTTCAGGGGTTTTGTCAATGATAGTGATGAAAGCGGAGATAATTGTATTAAAATTATAAAGAAAAAATTAAATCTATTATTTATTTGAAAATTATCTTTACAAATTCAGGGTAGTGTGGTAGTTTTTGGATAAGTAACAGAAAACGTTTTCGCAATCTGCATTGAGAAGAAAGAAGGGTGATAGCGATGATGCAGCGTAGAATACGGCTAAGGCTGGAAGAGGTCAAGGATTTTGTGACTGCGGCTTCGAGGTGTGATTTTGATATTGATGTTTTTTATAACAGATTCACAGTGGATGCCAAGTCAATTGTAGGAGTTCTGGGTCTTGATTTAAATCAGATACTTACGGTAGCCTACAATGGATATGACCCCGATTTTGAGAAGGTAATAAACCGTCTTGCTCTGGCAAGCTGAATTTGAACAAACTAAGTTGACTCCCCAAAGGAGATAGCGTACTATCTTTTTGGGGGGTTTTTGTATATGGAGATACAAATATCGGTCAGGAACCTGGTGGAATTCATTTTGCGTTCCGGGAATATCGACAACAGGAGAGCAGTCTTTTCCGATAATGCCATGCAGGAGGGCGGAAGAATCCACCGCATGATTCAGCGAAAAATGGGAGCTGATTATCATGCGGAGGTTTTTCTGCGCTATTTGTATGAAACGCCCGACTATGTTATCCGTGTGGAAGGGCGGGCGGACGGTGTGATTATCCGGGAAAATCAAAACAGCGTGCCCGTTCAGGAAAATCAAAACAGAGTGATTGGCTGGGAAAATCAAAACGGCGTGCTTATTCAGGAAAATCAAAACAGCGCGATTGGCTGGGAAAATCAAAACGGTGTGCTCGTTCAGGAAAATCAGGACGGCGCAGAGGCAGATGTGGTTACAATCGATGAAATCAAGGGAACCTACAGGGACATTCATAAAATGAAGGAGGCGGTTCCCGTCCATCTTGCCCAGGCTCAGTGCTATGCTTATATCTATGGAAGCCAGAATCATCTGAAAAGTATCGGGGTACGGCTGACCTACTGCAACATAGACACGGAGGAAATCAGGTATTTTCATTTTTCATATGAAATGGAAGAACTTGAGGAATGGTTCCTTGAGGTGATGGAGCAGTACAGGAGGTGGGCGGATTTCCGGGTCAGATGGCAGGAGGAAAGAACGGATTCCATTAAGAGGCTTTCCTTCCCGTTCGATTATCGTGAGGGGCAGAAGGAGCTGGCCTCTTATGTTTACCAGACCATTTATCATAAGAGAAAGCTTTTTATAGAGGCGCCTACGGGAGCGGGTAAAACCATATCCACCCTTTTTCCGGCAGTCAAAGCCATGGGAGAAGGAATAGGACAGACCATTTTTTATCTGACCGCCAAGACCATCACGAGAACCGTGGCAAGCGATGCCATTGAGATTATGAGGCAGAAAGGGCTGAAATTAAAATCCGTAGTATTGACCGCACGGGACAAAATTTGTTTTATGGGAGAGACCGAGTGCAATCCCGATTACTGTCCTTATGCAAAGGGGCACTACGACCGCATCAATGACGCTGTTTACGAGCTGTTGACCAGTCGGGACAATTTTGACAGGGAAGCAGTCTGCGCCTGTGCCAGGGAGCACAGGGTCTGTCCCTTTGAGCTTTGCCTGGATATGAGCCTGTTTGCGGACGCGGTCATATGCGATTATAATTATCTTTTTGACCCCCATGTGTATTTAAAGCGTTTCTTTTCCGAAGGCATAAGGGAAGATTATATTTTCCTGATTGACGAGGCGCATAATCTGGTGGAGCGGGGGCGGGATATGTACAGCGCGTCCCTGCGGAAAGAGGATTTTCTTACTCTGAAAAAGACGGTAAAGGAGTATGACGGAAGGCTGTACCGGCAGCTAGAGAGATGTAACCGGGAGCTTTTGACGCTGAAACGGGAGTGCGAGAACTATGCGTGTCTTGACGAGGAGGAAGCGGCTCCTTTTGTGGGTGCGCTTACAAGGCTTGCAGCAGCCATGGAGGATTTTCTGGAGGAGAATGAAGGAAAGCAGGAAGGTCTTGCAGGTATCCTGGGCGGTATGGCCGGAGCGCACGGCGCAGATATGCAGACGAAAGGCATACCGTCCGGCGCTTTGCCGCAGGGGTTTACCGGAATTTCCGGCAGGGCGTCTGTTCGGAAGGAAGTGCTGGAATTTTATTTTGAGGTTTCCCATTTTCTGCTGATGAATGACAGGCTGGATAAAAATTATGTGATTTACACGCAGTTAGAATCGGACGGCGGTTTCTGTATCCGGCTGTTTTGCGTGAATCCGTCTAAGAATCTTCAGGAGTGCATGATGCGGGGGAGAAGCTCCATTTTGTTTTCGGCAACACTTCTTCCGATTCAGTATTATAAGAGGCTTCTCGGGGCTGCGGAAGGGGATTATGAGGTATATGCCCGGTCGGTTTTTGACTCCCGGAGGAAGGGGCTTTTTATTGCCGGCGACGTGACCAGCAAGTATACAAGGCGCTCCGGCAGGGAATACTTTAATATTGCAACTTATATTCATTTAATCACCGGTCAGCGGGACGGCAATTACATGATTTTTTTCCCGTCCCATATGTTCCTGCAGGAAGTGTATGAGGCCTACCGCAGTTATTATCTGGACGACGGAAGGGAAGAATGCATCTGTCAGGAGGAGAGCATGGACGAGGAGAGCCGGGAGGCTTTTCTCGCAAAATTCGGGGAGGAAAGAGAAGGGACGCTGCTTGGGTTTTGCGTGCTTGGCGGGATTTTCAGCGAGGGAATCGACCTTAAAAACGACAGCCTGATTGGGGCGATTGTTGTAGGCACAGGGCTGCCCATGGTGTGCAACGAGCGGGAAATTTTAAAGAATTTTTTTGACAGCCAGGGGGACAATGGTTTTGATTTTGCCTACAGATATCCGGGAATGAATAAGGTGCTGCAGGCAGCGGGACGAGTGATTAGAACGGCGGAGGACGTGGGAATCGTGGCGCTTTTGGACGAAAGGTTCCTCGCCCCGTCCTATTTGAAAATGTTTCCCCGGGAATGGGAAAGCTTTGAAAGGGTGTCCCTGAATCAGGCCGCCCGGCGTTTGGAAAGGTTTTGGGACGAGTGGCTGTAACGGAGATTGAAAAGTTTGTCGTGGAAAAATCAGATTTTGGCATGTGGATAACTTTCACATGCCGATTTTTTTCGCAGGGACAGGCTTTTGCAGGATTAAGGTGCAAAAAACGGGGAAATTGTCAGAAAATGAAGGATTTCGGGGAAAATGACGTCGTATTTTGTGGAAAAAAGTAAATGAGTCGCCTATAATGACACAAGTGTCATTGTGGATAACTCTGTGGAAATTGGGGATTTCTTTGTTTTTACCCACTTTTTTGATGAATGGTTTGCAGTTAATTAATGAAAGTGGACGATTCAAAAAGTGAAAAAATACCAGAGCAGTCAATAAAAATGGATAGAAAATTGACCGTCTTGGACAATATAAAGAAAATCTGTTGCGCTGAATGAAAATCAGGCGTAATATGGAGATTAAGAAATTACAGGAGGTTTTTTATGAGGATATTAGATACAAAATTTGTGCGCGGCTTTATCAAAATGGCGGACGACGGCTTTCAGCAGGGATGGCATGAGAGAAACGGAGGAAATTTATCTTACCGCCTGAAACCGGAGGAAGTGGACGAGATTAAACCGAGGCTGGGTGAGGGCAACGGCTGGATGCCCATCGGCGCAAGCGTGCCGGGACTTGCCGGGGAGTATTTTCTGGTGACGGGAAGCGGGAAATATTTCAGGAATATTATCGTGGACCCGGAGGCCTGCCTTGCAATTATCGAGCTGGACGATAAGGGAGAAAACTACCGCCTGCGCTGGGGACTTGTGGAGGGCGGCGTTCCCACCAGCGAGCTTCCCACCCACCTTATGAACCATGAAGTGAAAAAGCGGGTGACGGACGGAAGGCACAGGGTAATCTACCATGCGCATACCACCAATATTATTGCGCTGACTTTTATACTTCCTCTGGAGGACGAAGTGTTTACAAGAGAACTGTGGGAAGCCGCCACAGAATGTCCGGTGGTATTTCCGCAGGGCGTAGGCGTGGTAAAATGGATGGTGCCCGGAGGACGGGATATTGCAGTAGAGACAAGCAGGCTTATGGAACAGTATGACGTGGCTATCTGGGCCCATCACGGAATGTTCTGCTCGGGAGAAAATTTTGATTTGACATTCGGGCTTTTACATACGGTGGAGAAATCGGCGGAAATTCTGATTAAAATTTATTCTGTTGTGCCAAGGAAGCTTCAGACGATTACGGCGGATAATTTCAGGGACGTGGGAGAAGCTTTCCATGTGACGCTTCCCGAAAAGTTCCTGTTTGAAAAGCCGGACTGCGAAATCGGAGGCACAGTGGTTCCGGTTCCCGGCAAAGCGGCAAAGGAAGACTGAGCAGATGAAAAAATGGACGGTACAGCAGGTAATTGACAAAATTCTTATGGATATGTGCGGCGGGGCAAAAATCAGCCCCACCTGCGATATTATTCCAATCGGCAGTCCCGACGCGGAGGTAACCGGGGTGGCAACTACCTTTATGGCGACCTTTGACGTGATTAAGGAGGCGGTGCGGCAGGGAAAAAATTTTATTATCACCCATGAGCCTACCTGGTTCAACTGCTTTGATAAGACGGACTGGTGCGAAAACGACAGTGTGTATCTTGCCAAAAGGAAATATATAGAGGAACACGGGGTAACCATCTGGCGCCTTCATGACCACATGCATACAGGCTCCGAGGTGGATTATATTTATGAAGGGCTGATTGAAGAGCTGGGATGGCGGGATTACCTTCGGAGGGATGAGCCCCAGCCCTGGATTTATGAGATTCCCGTGACAACGCTCGGCGGACTGGCAAAGGAGTTTAAGAGGATTTTTCATATGGATACCATTCAGATAATCGGTTCGCCGGATATGAAAGTCCAACGAGTGGGCATACTGGTGGGCGGAGGAAGCCTGGGACTTGGGGTCGAGGTGATGCCCATGCAGGTAATGGAGCGTGACAATCTGGATTTGATGGTGGCAGGGGACATCACGGAATGGACTATCTGTGCATATTTAAACGACGCTTACCAGATGGGATTCAACAAAGGAATGCTCACATTAGGGCATGAGCGTAGCGAGGAATTCGGGATGAAATACATGGAAAAATGGCTGAAAGAAAGATTTACCGATTTTCCGATTGCGTTTATTGATGCCGGAGAGCCCTTTCAATATCTGTAAAAGCCGAAATTTAAACTACATTTCCCGCTGTTTGCAGCAGAGCGGACTCTTTGCGGTAAACAGCGGGAGTATTTTATGACAGTAAAACAGACTTGACAATACTCCGCAAATGCGTTATTTTATATAATAAGCTGACGTGCAAAGCGTGACAGCTTTTATTATCAATTCAAAGTATCTTTATATTTTTTATCATGTGCATTTCGCACATTCGGCATTTTCTGCCGGTTTATCCAATTACTTTAATGGGATGAAAGAAGATAAGAGAACACTGTAACTGTAAACACAGCATAAGGAGGAATTTAATGACATCTAAACTAAAGGATTATTTCCCTCTCATCAGGGAAAGGGATGAAGTACTGGCAGAAA